>JAEEGL016524789.1_pt1 | contig 47763 bp, 31 predicted proteins | sample 9134231 | NCBI WGS metagenome assembly JAEEGL01 (sample SAMN16246548, study PRJNA631951) | gut metagenome | biome: gut microbiome; feature: rumen; material: fiber-attached | host: Bos | place: Iran: Karaj | collected 2018-10 | reverse complement strand
CGATATTCCCATTTGGGTGCTATTTTTTAAGCACAAGCCGGGTAATGAAGAACGAAAACAATAGATTTATCTATTTTTTCTAAAGATAATCTTTGATTATCTTTTTCGAATCCCCGTCAACATATATCGATATTCCCATTTGGGTGCTATTTTTTTAACACAAGCCGGGTAATGAAGAACGAAAAATAGAAAGGATTGAGATTTCGAAGTCATTTGATATTATCAAATGACTTCATTTTTCACTCATTTGTAAAATCCACTATATTCACTACATCTTCAAGCACATAGTTAAATGATGGCGCGGAAGCATGCTTATTTTCTTCATAGCCCACCTTAAGGTCAATCACATCACTTTCGTCGTTAGGATTTACTCCTTTATAATCACCCTTGAAAACCTTTATTTTTCCATTATTTAATTCATTTATAGCGTCTTCTACAGCTTTTTTAGTTCCGGGGGCCACGATAAGATTGTTTAATTCAAGCATTTGTACCCATCCCTTATCAAAGCCTGCACTTATATCCTGCCCATGAACATTACCTTCCACATGATTCTCTATAGTTTTATCATTAATAACCGCTTCTATTGCAGAAATAATATACTTGGACCAATCAATCCTGGAACCTGTTAAAGATGTGATAGGAGCCATGTCAATCATACTTTGATTATAGCCCACATGAAAAACCTCTTTACCCTGGTTAATCGCATTTTCACAGGCAACTGCAGGTCCTATGGTATCCGAGTGTTGTGAGATAATTACACAATCATTTTCAATAAGCTTTTCTGCATAGCTTTTTTCGAGTTTATAACTTGTCCATGTATTGGTATAGCATACATCCATGGTAGCTGTAGGGACTATGCTTCTTACACCAAGTATAAATGCAGTATACCCAGATATAACCTCAGCATATGGAAATGCAGCTACATAACCTATTTTAGCCTGATCTTCCTTAATAGTTCCATCAGTAATCATTTCTTGAAGCTTCATACCCGCTACAATACCGGATACATATCTGCCCTGATATATTTCTCCCATAAAGGTATGATAATTATCTAAGGGTTCATCATTTGCATTATCACCTGTAGCTTCACAAAATTGTATATCAGGATTATTCTTTGCAATTTTTTTTGCTGTTTCCTGGTATCCATAGCTAGTTGTAAATATGATATCGCACTTCTCTTTAACAAGCTCATTCAAAGCTTTTTCGCTGTATTCTTCAGGAATATTGGGCTTTTCTATAACAGTAACCTTAGCTCCGAAATCATACTCCTCTAGCTTTCTTGCGGCCCTAATAAAATTATAGGTATATGGAGCACTCTCATCCCCATCATATAAAAAACCGACTTTTATATGCTTATTTTTTATATCCTTATCATTATTAAAAAGCTTTAAACCTATGAAAATTCCAACTATTGTTAGTGCAGTGAGGAAGGTAATAATTCTCATTCTTTTCATTTATCTTAACCCTCCTTTTCTTCTTTTGAAGTAGTTTGGGAATCATCCTTAACTTCTTCATTCTTACTGCCATAGATTTTGTCAACATCAATCTTTTTTTCTTCAATAAGCTGTAAAAGTATGTCAGTCATTTGTGGATCAAACTGAGCTCCCCTACATCTTTTGAACTCATTTATGACATAATCAAAATCCATTTTTTTACGATATACACGATTTGCAGTCATAGCATCAAATGCATCGGCAACACCTATGATTCTGCCATACAGAGGTATCTCCTCTCCTTTAAGTCCCTGAGGATAACCTTTTCCATCATATCTCTCATGGTGATAAAGAGTTCCCTCGTGAGCATGCTCAACCAATGTGAAATCCTTAAGGATAGCTGCTCCTCTTGTTACGTGGGACTTCATAATTGCATATTCCTCATCAGTAAGTTTTCCCGGTTTATTTAGCACTCTGTCAGGAATGCCAATCTTTCCTATATCATGAAGAAGTGCTGCCTTTCTTAAGTTTTCACACTCTTCTTCAGTGAAACCTAACTCCCGTGCTATAAGCACACTGTAATCGGATACACGCTGTGAATGCTGACTGGTATTTTCATCTTTAGCATCCACAGTCTTAGCTATGGCAAGGATGGTTTCATTACCCATCTTAACCTGATTTCTTGCGTATTCCAACTGCTTTCTCTGGAAATTAATGGTTCTTTGAATCTGAGTTCTTGCTATAAACCATGTAAACCAAGCTACTGCCAGCATGGCAACTATCAGCATGTAGATATGGAACCATCGGGTATCATAGATTTCATTTTCCTTTAAAAAAGAATAGGTATTTTCCTCTATGATTTCTTTTTTTTCATTATCTATAACTCTAAGATAAAATGTATATTTTCCGGAAGGAATATTGGTATATACTACGCTTGACAATTCGCTTAAAGGAAGAATCGTTGGAGATGAGTCGAAGCCTTCCAGAAAGTAACTTACGGTAGGATCCTCAACAGAATAATTAATAATTTCTGGAAATATCTCCATCTTTGAAACATCTCTGTTGATTTCAAATGTTTCGCCCCTTTCATAATCTCTGACTTCACGGTCCAGATGAATAGATGAAATCATCATTCTGTAGGAACGTCTTTTCATATAATAATCATCGAGATTAAATCGATACACTCCACTGTCACATGAAAGATATAAATTATTTTCATTATCCATATAATTCCATGAATTAGCGGTTATCGAAGCCTTAAGTCCTCTTTTTGAATCAAGAAGTTCAAAATCTTCATTCTTTTTATCTGCTATAAGATCCTTCTTTTTCAGAACATAAACACCTGCACTGCTAAGTACGAAAACCTTTCCGTTATCTGCCGGCCATACATCATAGTTGTTATAGTACGGAAAATTCTCTAAAGACCTTATATTATCCTTATCATCCATATAGCACATACCGTTACTTGTAACAATATAAGCGCCATTGTCTTCCTTATCCTCGACAATTCTAAGAATAACATCCGAACTGAGACCATCTTGCCTTGTAAATCTCGATATTACCTTATCATCTCTTATAATAGCTATACCATCACCATCTGTACCGCAGAGTATACGACCATCCTGTAATTCCTGTATACACAGAATCATAGCCTTACTAAGATTATCTTCATTTTTTATGGTTTTTTCTAAACCTTTATCATTAAAGTAAGACAAACCTATATCCGATGCAGCAAGTTTACGGCCGTCCGATAGCTCTACCACCAGTCTGGCCCAATCTCCTGCCTTCTTGTTGGTGCTATTATATTCAATTATTTTTTTCTCCGGAGTAACCTTTATTATTCCTCTTCCATAAGTGGAAATCCATAAATTATTATCTTTATCCACATTAACACATCTTACTCTAGCATCTCCAAGCTCCTTTGAAATCTTATTTTTGATTTCCTTCTTTTCATTCATATCTATGATATCAAGACCTGTATCAGTTCCTACATACATATCTTCATTCCATATAGTGACCGAATTAACCACTGCCTCCTTCAATCCTGCTGTTATGTAAACATTGGCAAAGGATGACTTTGAGAGTTTGAGTAAGCCTAGTCTTGTGGATGCAAACCAAAGATTATTCTGATAATCTACAGTCATGTTATCTATGGAATTGTTGAAGTTTCCGGTATTAATAGAATAATAATTATCAAGTAGATCTACATAACCCACACCATTATCCGAGCATACGTAAAGTATACCTTTTTCATCATACTGCAATCTGTTGATGTTTTTTGCGCCTTCGCACTTTATAACATCTTTTTTGGTAAATTTTCCAGAGCTAATGTCATAACGATATATGTTATTGGATGAAGTTGCTACATAAAGAATCCCGTCTTCACCAAAAAGCGCGCAGGTATATATCTCCTGTTTTGCATCTAATCTCTTAGAGCAAATCACTTCTTCATCCTTGATAAGATACAGATTTCCATCATTTGTTACTGTTGCAACATTGTTATTATCATCGGCTGTGATGCTGTGTGCATATATTATCTCAGGTAATTCAGTTGTTACATGAAGTCCTCCGTCGAGAGTCAATATCTGCATACTGGTTGTGGTTCCTATATAATAATTTCCATCGTTAGCCTGCGTGATACAGCGCACAGAATTGGCAGGAAGTCCGTCCTTCTCATCAATTACATTTATTACCTTTTCATTGATAGCTATAGAAAGACCATTATCGTTGGTACCTATCCAAAGTCTGCCTTCCTCGTCCACATAAAGGCAATTAACATTTCTTACGGAATCAAACTCGCTCATCCACTTAAAATCTCTTCCGTTATAGCGATAAAGTCCCGCATAAGTACCAACCCAGATAATACCATCATTGGTCTGTATAACATCATTGGCAGAGCCGCACGGCAAACCGTTGTCACTGCTGTATATGGATTGAATATTATTATTGCTTATGTCCATATTATAGGCCTGTACAGATGCACCGCCCCATAATAAAGATATAAAAAGAATTAATGAAATTGTTGTTACATCTTTAGAAAACTTACTTTTTCGAACTCTATATAATTTAATCATGAGATAAAGAAATACAAGAGTAATGACTTTATCAAAAAAATCCACATAAAATTCACCAATAACTGAAGCCAGATAAGGATTTATATCCTTCTCTAAAAGAAATGATAAAACACCGTCTCCCCATACATTGTTTACCTTTCCGTCAAATACTAAAAGGCTAATACCTGTGGAAATCACAACAGAAAGAATCGTTACGATAACACTTGCAGTTAATGTACCGAATAGTGTCTCAAAACGACCTTTTTTTGCAGAAATAGCTACACTGATACCAATTGCAATGCTGGTTAAACCATATAACATGGAAGTCGGATTATCCAATCCAAAGATTACATTAGTGGAAAGTCCGACTATAGCAGCACAAAAAGGATCACATACATAAGCTGTAATTGCAGTACCAAAAGAATCCAACCATATGGGCAAATTAAAGTGAAGAGCTAATAATTTACCAAAATAATTTATAAGTATCATAATCGCTGTAAATAAAACGATTCTATAGGCTTTTTGTGTATTCATATTTTACTCCGTTATATTTGTCGTATTAAGGATATCAAATGTATCATTTTAATGCCTTATGATACCATATATTGGAGTTTTTTTCAACTTGTTTTAATTGTAGAGTACACTGTATTTACTTTATCAATATAGTCGATTGCCTAGCTCTCATCCCTTCTGCTGAAATAAAAAGTAGAACTCTTAGAGCTACTACAGCTTCCTTCTTACAATACCTTCTGAAACCAGCTTTATCATAGTCATAATCTCTTTTTCGATTTCATCTAAGAATCTTATATAGAAAATTATATAATTCTTTTATCTCTTTTTCCTTTAATCCTGAAGCAACCGAAGCCACCTTTGATGGAATATCCTTACACTGTTCTTTAAGTTTGTTTCCTTCCTCCGTAATATGTATGCAGGTTATCCTCTCGTCATCAGTCGAACGATTCCTTGTTATGTATCCGGATTTTTCCAGTTTTTTTAGAAGCGGAGTTAGAGTTCCTGCGTCCAGAAAGAGTGTTTTCCCCAGCTCACCAACTGAAATCTCTTCCTTATCCCATAGAACCATAAAAACTATGTACTGTGTATAGGTTAATCCCAATGGTTTAAGGTATGGTGTATATGAATTCACTATTTTTCTGGAACATGCATATAATGGAAAACATAGCTGGTTTTCAAGCTTTAACTGTTCATATTCCTGTGCCATATCTGTCTCCTGTAACTACATTAGTTTTGCTACACATTCTTCAACATCACTCATCTTCGCAGTCGGTTCAAATCGAGCTACTACTTCACCCTTACGATCGATAACAAACTTTGTAAAATTCCACTTAATGTCGGAATTATTTTTATAATTCTTATCAATCTTAGAAAGCATGGCACTCATGGCAAGAGCCTTTGGTCCCTTTCCAAAACCTTCAAATCCTTTCTGAGATTTCAAATATGTAAAAAGTGGAAGTTCATTTTCTCCATTAACATCTGCCTTTTTCATATGAGTAAAGCGGGTATGATCTTTTAATGTACAGAATTCATGTATTGCATCATCTGTTCCAGGTGTCTGGCCTGCAAACTGATTACATGGAACATCTATGACCTCAAAACCCTGATCATGATACTTTTCATACATTGCTTCGATATCCTTATAATGAGGAGTAAAGCCGCAACCAGTAGCAGTATTTACCACTAAGACTACTTTCCCTTCAAAATCCTTCATTGATAAAGTATCTCCATTAGACTGTGTAACAACTTGATCATAAAAAACACTCATGATGTGCCCTCCTTAACTTATATTTTGCAAAATTATATTTTATCAGATATATATTGTCAAGTACTAAATATTATTTAAGTAAGAAGCCATATATATAATGGCGCCGTACATCAATGTGTCATAGTGTAAAATATTTGTCGGAGTTTTTTATTTAATGTTAGTTTATTATTATAATACGAAATAGTAATGAATATGGCCTGAGAACACCTCGTGAACCTGAGATTTATCGTGTTTCAAAATTTTTCCTAAAAACACCCACATTGGTGACTCCAATTCATTATACTTTTAATTCAATAAAGCTTCCGCCGCTCTTTTCTTTCCTAACCACCACCTGCTTATCAATTCGTTCCTTTAAATCAGCGACGTGGGAAATAATACCAACCAATCGGTTTCCTTCAATAAGACCGGCAAGTGCCTTATACGCTTGATCTAATGCTTCTGGGTCAAGAGAACCAAACCCTTCATCCACAAACATTGTATCAATCTTTATACCGCCGGCAGATGACTGTATTTCGTCTGAAAGACCAAGCGCCAATGACAGTGAAGCCATAAAGGATTCTCCGCCGGATAACGTCTTTACACTACGTTCAGACCCATTATAGTGATCGATAACATTGAGTTCCAAACCACTCTGGCTCTTAGCATTATCAGCTTCACGCATGCGTACAAGTTCATATTGACCTGCTGACATAGTCATAAAGCGCAAATTTGCCCTGTTAATAATGCGATCAAAATACGTCATTTGAATGTAGGTTTCCAACATGATCTTTTCTTTGCCATTCAATCTTCCATTCGCTGTATCTGCGAGGGCACGAATCCATTGAAGTTGTTTTTCTTTTTTTTCTACTTCTTCGGACTTCTTTGATATATCCGTGCGGATTCTCTCATTAACATCTATTCTAGATGCAACCGCTTTACCACGAGTAATACACTCTTTCTGTTCTTCATCAAGCTTCTCTTTTTTCTCTTTTACTTCAGAAAGATTTATCTCTTTGCTATCTTTGATAGTCTTCTTATGACCATCAATTTCAGCCCTTAGTTTTACTACTGTCTCCTTCTGCTCTTTTAAAGCTTTATCTGCCGCATCATATTTCTCTTGTAATTTATCCGCTTGATTATTAAGCCTCTTAGCTTCCGCTTTGGCAGCTTTCTTACTTTCAAAGGATAATCCTTTTTTCAATTGTTCCATCTGTTTTTCATTTTCCTTTAATTTTGTCTCTGCCGATGCAACAGAAGCCTTTAATTGTTCAATAGTCTCAGAACTGGCTTTAATTTTTTCCTCCTTTTCAGGAATATCCTTTTCCATTTTCTCCTTACGCTTTAATTGTTTTCCATACTTTTCAAGTGATTCTTTCGTTTTCTTTAGTTTTTCTGCACATTTTACAATCGCACCTTCGATTTTCTCATGTGCCTCCTCTAAATCATCTGTCTTTAACTGCTTCTTTATAAGTTTCTTTAAGGATTTTTCTTTTTCTTCCAGCGCCTTTTTTAATCCGCTGGCTTCATTCGCTGCTTCCTCACGTTCTTTTCGCGAATCGTCTGCCTTTTTCTTTGCAGCATTTAATTCTTTTTCCGTTGGCACCTTATCAGATAAGCATGCCAATTGAGGATGTTTAGTAGAACCACAAACGGGACACTTTTCGCCTTCTTTTAATTCTTTCGCCAAAATGCCCGCCTGACCATCGCGAAACTGTTGTTCCATTGCTTCATATGCAGCATTTATTTTATTAAATTCTTTATCCTTTTCCTGATATGTTTCCTGCGCACTGCTCAAAGAATCCTTCGCATCAAAATAATCATCCAAATTTTCTGAGAGTTCATCTAAAGCTTCCGCTTCGATATTTAGCTTTTCATGAGTATTTTTTAGCTTTTCTGCCTCAGCACTGGAATCCTTGATAGTAGATAATTCTTTTTTTAGTTCCTCTAACGAAGCCTGTTCCTTATCTCGATTCTTTTCCTCTTTATCGAGACTATCCTTTTGAGCCTTTCTATCCTTCAAAGTTTTCTCTATATCTTCGTTCATCGCATCAAAAGCATCATAGTTTGGAAATTCAGCTTCAATTTGGGTCGCCTTCTTTTGTAAAGCGTCCCTATTTTTTAACTCCTTTTTCGCTTCATCAAACACAATTTTCTTTTCTGCAACCTTTGGTTCTTCTATTTCAAGCTTCTTTTCTGCCTTTTCCAATGCTTCTTTTGCATTTTCAAGAGCTTTTGCTGCACCAATGGTGTTGTTAATTATCTCAAGGCTCTTATTAATCTTTTCTAATTCAGTATCCAGTTTATCTTTTAATACCACATCATTATCAGTTAGCTTATCCAGAAGCTCAACAACCGCTTCGGTTGTCATTTTTCCTGCTATTGCTTTTTCCACATCAATTGACAAAACATCATCTTTATCAACCTGAATACCCGCAACATACTGCTCAATACTCTTTTTACTATCAGCCAATTTATCATTTACGCTCTTAGATTCTTCGTCCAAATGTTTCTGAAGCGTACGATAATTCTGAGTTTTAAACAACTTTCGAAAGATTTCCATTCTCTCTTTTGTATCTGCCAAAAGGATCTTCATAAAATCGCCTTGTGCAAGCATTACAATCCTAGAAAACTGGTCTTTATTTATGCCGAGAAGAGATTCTATTTCCCCGGTTACGGTTTTTAACTTTGTAACCACTTTTCCGTTTGGAAAATGGAGTTCCGCATCCGCTATCTGCTTTGTATAGCCGTCACCTTTTTTTGCCGGGCGTATGTATTCCGGATTTCTTTTTACCGTATATTCCTTCCCAGCGTGCGAAAATCGCAATTCAACTTCTGTCGGTGTATCCTCATCCGCATACTTTGAACGGAACATGGAAGAATCCCTATTTTCTCCACTTGCCTCACCAAATAAAGCAAAACATATTGCATCAAAAATTGTTGTTTTGCCCGCACCGGTATCGCCGGTAATCAGATATAATCCCTGCTCCCCTAATTCTTCCAATGGAATCTCCGTATAGCCTGCATAAGGTCCAAATGCAGACATTTTTATATTTAAAGGTCTCATATTTAAACCTCCCAAATCGCTTCAATACATTTTAATGAAAACTCTCTTTGTTCATCACTCATTTGATCATTATTCTGTTTCTCGTAGAATTCTTCAAAGAGTTCAATTGGTGTTTTGGTCTCAACACCGTCCACACCTGAAATCATTTGTTGTTGCTTGGTTCGCTTATTATCGTAACTTAATTTCATCAAATTCGGATATATAACTCGAAGTTTTCCTATTGCATCTACGATATCATTTTCATCTGTTAGAACGGCATGGATATAATCTTCTGTATCTGTATCCTCGTAATTCTTCTTCGCAGTTAATTCTACATAGGTACCTTTTATTTCTCTCAAATCATGTTTAGGAACAAGAGGAATCTCATCGATTTTCACCTTCCCCTTTTTACCTATTTCAACAACAGTTACAGACTTTACATGATCCTTCTCTGAAAACGAATACTTTAATGGAGTTCCACAATAGCGTATCGTGTCTCGCTTAATGCTCTGTTTTCCATGAATATGACCCAGTGCCACGTAATCAAAGTCATCAAAGATACCCGCCGATACATTGTCCAGCCCACCAACAACAATCTCCTCTGACTCACAACGCTCTGCGCCGGTTACAAATTGATGAGCAATTAGAATATTTCGCTCATTCTTTTTCACATTCATATGTTTTATTGCAACTCTGCATGCATCGGTATAATCAGCAATTTCTTCTTTCGGAAAAATATTTTTTACAATTGTAGGCTTAACAAAAGGCAACATATAAATATTTACTACGCCATCTTTATCCTCTAACTGAAAGCTTTTTGCATCGCCATCATATACAGGTGAAAGATGAATTCCTGTGGCATCAACAAGTGCACCATGATCAGAAAATCGGATGGCTGAATCATGATTTCCACTAATTGCAAAAACCGGAATCTTCTTTGTGGCCAAACTTACCAGAAAATCATCCCATAGCTTCATGGCGTCTTCTGTTGGTATAGAACGATCATAAACATCTCCCGCAATCAAAACACCATCCGGCTTTTGATCGTTTACAATCGTAAGAATTTCTTTCAAAATATACTTTTGATCCTCAATCATCGAAAACTCATTTACTCGTTTTCCAAGATGCAAATCTGATATATGTAAAAACTTCATTATAACCACTCCTCCGCAACAGTCTTATCCAAATAGTAACAGGTTTTACCTCCAATCAAAAACACTATCTGTATTCTATCATTAAAATACAGATAGTGCTATTGTTTTTTCTTATGATTATATCTTAAAACCAGGTAAATAAATACCCTAGGCTTATAGTTAATGCCTTTAGAGTACCTGACCCCAACGTGCTTACCTCAGCTTCAAATAATCCATTATATTATCAATCTCTTTAATAGCCTTTTCTCTACCCATCATATAGGCTTTAAGCAGTTTCTCAGGATTATGCTCTATCCTTCCCACCGGAAGAGCTTCATCAGGACATATGATTAGACATTTTCCTGCTTTTTCCATAGCCTTTACATATTCGATAGTTTTATTATATACATTATGTCTTTCATAGATTGCATTTACAAAATTCGGATATTCTTTATAATATTTCTTCATAGCTATTGCTAATCTGTTTTTCTTTTTCACATAACCATCCGGTTGAGTAAGAATTACTATATTTTTATTATAACCTTTATGTATAAAATATCTTAAAGGTATAGAATCAGAAACTCCACCATCTAAAAGCTTCATGCCGGATATTTCTACTATTTTTGCAGCGAGGGGCATGGAAGCAGAAGCCTTTAACCACTTCATATTCTTGTCTGTCACATCATCTATACGCTTATAAACAGGTTTTCCGGACATAAGATCTGTGCAGACCACGTAAAAAACCATTGGATTTTCTCTATAGGTATCGTAATCCATGACATCCAGCTTATTGGGAATTAGATCATATGCAAATTCCTCATTAAAAAGCTCACCTGTTTTAAAAAGAGATCTGAAACTCACATAATTCGGATTATTACAAAATGTAAGATTATATCTTAACGCTCTTCCAATCTGCTTAGATTTATAATTACATCCAAAACAGGCTCCGGCGGAAACTCCGATTCCACCATCAAATTCTATACCATGTTCCATTAAAACATCTGTAACACCCGCAGTAAATACGCCTCGCATGGCGCCACCTTCCATTACCAAACCTTTCATGATCATACTCCTTATTTAATAATATATAATATAATATTACGTAGTTATCAGCACAGACGCCATCCTATAAGTGCCGTCGGGATAGGCATACACATAGTACTCTCTCATGCAGAACTGCGACTGACCTTTATATTTTTCATCCAAATCATCTTCTGTTATAAGTGGCAGGCCTTCATTTACTGCGTATCTTGTCACTTTTTTATTCATTATATCCCTTGCACTTTCAGGCGATGATTTTTCTACAGTGTCTCTTATTATGCTTCTGTATCCTTCAGGAAGAGCTTCGCAGAGCTTGTCTAAATCAGCATAAGCAAAGCTTTCTACTTCATACTTTGGGTCACGCATCCCCGTCACTCCGTAGCACTCAAATGTATCTGCGCAATCGGGAATCATAAGCCTATTACTTAAGCTTTCCTTTTCATAGTCGGTCATCTTTTTATGAACATCCCAGTTACTCATATAGACGTAATTTCTGATAAATAAGAAAAATGCAACGCCTAAAGCCAAAAATAGCAATACAAATATACCGATAATTATTATTGTTTTTTTCTTCATATTTTCTCCAGTAATTCCTGTATTTTTTCTCTATTATCTTTAAATTTTACATTTTCAAGACAATCTTCTAAGGCCTTCTTTTCTTCCTCTGCTTTTTCGCTTGCACCCTCCATGCCGGCATCTGCAGCGCTCTTGAAGTCCTCATATGCCTTCAAATGCTCATTGGCACGAACCACCTCCCAGTATTTTCCGTAATACTTATCATCCGGAACTCTGTCAAGGTAAAGATATGTTCTAAGTGAACCGTACTCCTTTTTATAATAAGATTTATCATAAAATGAAGTATCGTGTGATATATCATTTTTGTGAATTGCTCTGTTAGAAAAGCTAATATACAAAACTATGTTAATCAGTATGATTAGTATCATGCCAATCAACACAATTATTCTAAAGATAAATAATCCCGGTGATGGTTCATTGTAATTAATAGGTGGCGGATTTACAGACATATCCTGACCTTGCTGAAAATAATAATTATTATTAATACTAGATTGCCGGTTCGAAATCAAAGTCGATTTTGAACCCTGAATCTGACTCGGATTCTGATTCTGACTCTGATTCTGATTCTGATTCCTGTTCTGATTCTGATTCAAATTCTGATTCTGATTCAAATTCTGATTCTGATTCCTGTTCTGATTCTGATTCTGATTCTGATTCAAATTCTGATTCTGATTCAATTTCTGATTCCGATTCTGATTCTGATTTTCCATTATACATCTTATTCCTTTCGACTATATTTTCACATATTGCCTTTTTTTCGGTATATTTCCAGTCATTTTCCTTATCACTTAAGAATGCTATCTCTTCATCTGTACACCTACAGGTTCCTTTCCAGAATGCCATCATTCTTTCTTCATAGAACTGATACTGATCTTTATTTTCATCAAATGTATCATCATAAACTCCTATATTATGAGTATACAGATCAACACTTTTGTTTAAGATGAGTTCTATGTAAGAAGGATCCCACTTTTCAGGATCATCCGGCATATATAGCATCCTGTAGTTTTGAAATTCACAATAGTCATATCCCATTAAAGCTGACTGACGTAAATATCTGGGTACAGACTCAAATATTTTAGCATCATTTAAATAGTTATAAAGCTCTCTGTAGTCCCCTTTTTCCTGAAGCTGACTTACATATACTTTATCATATCCGCCCCCGATAATTAAGGGTTTTAAGACTTTAGAAAATACAGTAACACCAGTCACGATCATTATAATTCCTACAAGTACCAAAAGAATATTTATTATCTTACTTGCTACGTAAGGTATATACTTTTGATTTGCTTCTTTCTTTTCAGCTTCAAATCTTTTTATGGTTTCCGTACGTCTTACAAGCCATATCTTTCCAATTGCATTTTCTGTTTCGCAGTACGGACACCTAAGCTCTCTGGTGCGATAATTTGCACCACAATTTTTACACTTCATTTTTTCTCTCCTTTTCGATTAAGCTCCGAACTTTCTCTCACCTGTTACACGTCGAATTTGTGTCTGTTTTAACAGATATTTACTTATGTCAAGACCCGCTTTTTTACCCATTGTTTTCCTTTCTGTCAATAATAGTTTTAGCCAGATCTGAGTAATCGGTATGCTTATCTACGTATCTTTCTGATCCTTCTGAAATTTCTGCATCTGTCATCTTCCATATCCCCTGCATAACATCCAGAAGTTCCTTTTCCATTTTTTCAACAGCCTCTCCCTCACCATAGATAAATCCTTCATCTCTGAACTGATTTATACGATGAAGAGCATAAAAACTGTTTAAAAGATTATTACTAACCTCTTCTACATTGCAAAGACTTTCCGACTCATAGGAGTTTGTAAGAGTCTCCTTACCGTACTTACACAGATAAAAAATCTCAGCTGTATTAGCATACTTTCCAAATGAAGCGCCGTAATAATCGCTATCATAATAAGTATCCTTTACCGCTTCGTAGTCACCCTTCTGATAAAGCTCCTCTAATTTGTCAAGCATCTCCTGCTTTTTATCATATTTTATAACTTCAGTCTTTTTATAATTCACTGTGCCCCTTATGGCAAGCAAAACACCAACTGCAAGAACTATAGCTACAATCACAACTACTATGATAACTCTCTTCGAGTGCTTCTTTACCATTTTTTCAGGTATTTCTTGCATCTCTTTTTGGTGCATGATATTCATGTTTTGCAGTCGTGCCTGCTCTTCCCTGGCAGCGGCCGCTACATTTTCAAATCCGCAATAAGGACAAACTACCATATTACTTCTTAATGTTGTCCCACAATTCGGACAGCTAAATGTAAATATATTATTTCTTTGCATGTTTTTCTCCGTTTTTTTATTTACTTTTTCTTATAGTTTGTGACTCTCCTGTAGTCTCGATTTTCATCATAAACATAAAAGTTTCCGATATAAAATTCACTTCCTTCAGAACTTTCAAAGTAATAAAGAGTCACCATAGAATTTCCATCCTTTGGACAATCTTCCCCTAAAGTTTGTACGACATCTTTGATATCATATCCGGTTTCTGAAAACTTTTTCTTTTCAATTCGTAAGAACTTAGCACCCTTATCGGATTCATGTGCCAAGTTTGTAAAGAATTCAATCCTCTCATCCTCCAATGATCTCCAACTTGTTTCCGGAAGCTTTACACTTCCGAAGTGATCATACTTAGAAGAAGCATTATAAGCGTAGATTATATGGTTATCGAGCCTGTTCTTAAGGTTCTGAGTTTGGATAAGTTTCGCCATTTCCTCAGTTGCCTTTCTGGCAGACTCTTCATCTCCGGCATATATATTTAAAAACTGAACATCTTCTGTTTCGTATGTAACTTTATAATCAGCGCACACCTTATCCATCTCATCTTTAAGATTTGAAAACACTTTTTTTGCCAACTCTTTTTCAAATGTATCGCTGGTTTTTGGATAATGTCCCAGAGTAGTTCCGTCTATAAAGAGCCCCGTCATACCACTAGTTACTACATAATTAAAATCTTGTAGCTTGTCATGGAGCTCGACTTTAGCTCCTTCCTCCGTATCACTCTGTGATATTACTTCGCAGTCCCCATGTGCCTTCACGGCCATCTTTATAAGAGCCTTTGAATCCTTAGGACTACCGCACCCTGTTAAAAAACAGATAACAGCACCAAATAATAAAGCTAATAATTTTTTCATGATTATTTCTCCAGATACATTTCTTTTATTATTTTCACATCCCTATCTGAAAGCTTAAGTCCCTTTAAAACAAAGTTATCAAATGATCCGTATTTTTTTTCTACTTCATCATAGTATGCTTCTACATACTCTCTCTTTGCACCAAGTAAATAGTCCAATGCTTCTAAATCAACATCATCATCTACTCCTGCTGTTGTTTTTATGTATACCGTTAATTTTTCTATACTTTCTTTGATATAATCGTTTGTCTTAAGATAATCTTCGATTATATCTTCACGAGCAACACCCAGTATCTCCTCTATGATTAGTGCTCCAATCCCGGCTCTGTCCTTACCTACGGTACAGTGCCACAGTATAGCCTTCTCGCTTCCCTCTAAGATATATCGCATAAATTCAGCGTACCTGGACACATCAAAATCATCTAAAAATGAGCGATACATATTGCTCATGTATTCCCTTGCCTCCTTAGGTTTGGTCAGATACATAGTAAACAGCTCCTGATCAGACATACCGTCCCGGGTTATACCTGCTGTAAGGTCTTCCTTTATGGGAAGTTTTACAATATCAACCCCCTCTATTTCGAGAGCAGCCGTTTCATTCTTTTCAAAGTCTGACCTTAAGTCAATAATGACACCTACAAGGTCTTTTATCCTTTCTTTATCTTCTTCATCCACATTAGCAAGGTGCCCTGATCTTATGAGCTTTCCTGATTTTACAGGTCTTCCATCTGAAGTGACCATTCCTCCCAGGTCTCTTGTATTATTTAATGTATTAAATATAAGTAATTCTGTCATAACTTCCTCCAAAAATCATTTTTCATATCCATTTTTCCTTTCTTTGATTATGATTTTATATTATATAATAATGTCAAGACTCTTAGAAACCTTCCTTTGTTGAGCTCTTTTTTTGAGACTTCTTTTTAACTATAACCAAAAATCCTATGATAAGAACTATTCCAACAGGTAGTGCAAAAAGTGTAGTCTTAGTAACAGCGGCAATTATATAACATATAAACGATACGGACGAAACTACTATTGCATAAGGAATCTGAGTTGACACATGATCCAAATGAACACACTCCGCACCGGCCGAAGACATTATGGTCGTATCCGAGATAGGTGAGATGTGATCACCACAAACCGCTCCTGCCATACATGCAGATATAGATATTATCATCATTGTGTAATCAGTGTTCTGGAAACAGTTAACAACTATAGGGATAAGTATACCAAATGTTCCCCAGCTTGTTCCTGTGGCAAATGAAAGACCTATGGCAATTAAAAATATTATACATGGTAAAAACACTTGGAATCCTGTTGCAGAACCTTCAACCAAACCGGCAACATATGTTGACGCTCCCAGATTGTCAGTCATAGCCTTTAGTGACCATGCAAATGTTAGTATAAGAATCGCAGGAACCATCTGCTTAAATCCATTAGGAAGACACGACATAGCACTTTCAAAAGTAATTATATTTCTAATCATATAGAAAACAATGGTAAGAATAAGTGCAGATGCAGAACCAATCGCTAGTCCGAAAGCTGCATCACTATTAGCAAAAGCATTAATAAAAGTTTCACCCTTAAAAAAGCCTCCTGTATATATCATACCTATAGTACAAAAAACAATCAGTAAGATAATAGGAATAATCATATCTATAACCTTACCATTTTTAGTCTTATCATGTGAGTATGTATCTTTTGAAGCTTGCTTTTTACTTTCAACGGTACTATTTATCTTCTTATCTGCCCAATACTCGTCAGTTTCTGCTCTCTTTTCAAAGCTTCTCATTTTTCCAAAGGATACATCCATAGCAATAACTAATATTATCATTACCAATGTTAATAATGCATAATAATTATAAGGAATAGCTTTTAAAAATATGTTCATACCATTTTCATTATCAACGAAACCGGACACCGCAGCTGCCCACGATGAGATAGGTGCTATAATACAAACAGGTGCGGCTGTAGAATCGATAATATAAGCAAGCTTTTCACGACTGATTCTTTCTCTGTCGGTAACCGGTTTCATGACAGAGCCTACGGTAAGACAGTTAAAATAGTCATCTATAAAGATTAATATTCCTAAAACCACTGTAGCTAATTGTACCCTTTTCCTAGTCTTGATTTTTTTCGTAACGAATTCACCAAAGGCTTTTGAACCTCCTGTTTTGTTCATTAGCTGAACCATCATACCAAGTATTACCAGGAAAACTAAGATACCTACATTCCAGGTATCCGATAGAACATTTATTACTCCACCGCTAAAGGTCTTATCAAACATCTTAACCGGTTTAAAATGACACCAAAGCATGGAACCGGTGACAATACCCATAAATAAAGCACTGTATACTTCTTTTGTTAAAAGAGCAAGACTTATAGCAATTATAGATGGCGTAAGCGACCAGAAAGACTTTTCAACCTTCACTCCCCTCACTTCTGTAAAATACCAAGCTATAACATAAAAAACTATTAAGCCAAGTATTATAAACAGTATTTTTTTATTTTTCATTTTTGCCCTCCATATCGAAGTTTTTTCTAAAACCTTTGCGTTTTGTGAACGCACGAGAATCTCATATTCTCGATATCCCTTATTATTTTTTAGATTTAATAATCCAACTTAAGCTTCATCCCTCCATCCAACATCGGAAGCAATCTTGTTTTAATAATATAATTATACATATTTTCAGGAGTTGATCTTCCTGTAGAGATTCCCTGATATGCTACGTACAGACAAGCCACTGCCATGGTCTGATTTATGATAGCTTCAATCTCCTCCGGTGTCCTAACTCCAAAGTAGGTTGAAATCATAATTCCCAACAAGCTTTGTGCAAGTGCAGGATCAAAACCAAGCAAATGCCACTTTGAATTATCATCAAGTCCCGGGCTATTGGGTAAGAAAACATAAGCAAGAAGGAGCATAGCAATATCAAATATAGGATGTCCGTAGGCAGCATCTCCTATATCGATAAGAAGTATCTCACCGTCCTGAAGCATAATATTCTTTGAATTATAATCACCATGAAGGAATGTATGTCTTTCCGGTATACTGTCTATCATCTCCTGAATCTTTTTAAGTTCTTCTTCAGGAACAGCCCCCGAAAGTGTTGGAAGCCAGTCGGTAAATAATTTCTTTCTGCTCTGGAAACCGCTATTCTTGGGCACTTCTATCTTATGAAGTTCCTTCAGCCTCATGGCCATCTTAGCTCCAAGCTCCTGCAATCCGGATGGATCCTTAGTTAATAGCTGAGCTATGGTATTAGCATTGAAAAGTTCAAATATAACACCATACTGATTACCGCACTTAACCATGTTAAATGAAATTGCAGTAGGAATTCCCATCAAAAATGCATCCTGCGCGGTTTTTCTTTCACTTTCCACAAATTCTCTCTGAATTTTATCATTATATATCTTAACGATTCTTTCTTCGTCAAGTCTATATACATTTCCAAATGCGCCTGCACCAATGAGCTCGCACCCATCTACGGATATTTCTTTTAGTTTCTTCTTTACATCCAAAAGATCTGTAAAGCCTGTTGTTTCAAAGATGTCATAAACCTCAGGTGATACCTCTAATACCAAAATCCTATAGTTTAACGACTTTCTTACCTTCATAAGTACACGCAGTCCTGCACTTGAGATATACTCAAGAGCCGATGCATCGAAGACAGGTATTGTCCCATCATTTTGAGATAATATGTCGAAAATCTCCTTTTCAACATCCTGAGCGTTGTTCGTGTCAATACGCCCCTCTAAGTAAATTAATAATTTCTCCTCATTCTTTTCAAACTTCATGTTGTCCTCCTTAATATGTATATTATTTAAACGGCTTTAAAAACCATTAATATCAATTGTAATTCTGTTATAGAAAAGCAAATAATAGCTTTTTCACGTAAAAACTAATGAATATTATATCGTTTTAAGACAATTAATACAAGGAAAAAATCGTGTTTCATGATATGTTTCACGATAACTGAAAAAATTTTTTTTAAAAAAATATAAAAAGTACTTGACATCCTACGATAGGCGTAGTATATTTACCTCATCAAACATAGTACGGCAGACGTAGTAAATCTGACGTAGTAAATCTGACGTAGTATATCTGACGTAGCAAACCAGACTTACTTATGTAGTAATCCTGACGTATTATATTTGAAGTAGTACATTAACGGTACTACACGAGCTCGAATAAAAAATTTATAAAGCTTATGTTAAAACAAAAAACAATTAAACAACAGACAAAACAAAAACAGGAGGAATCAAAAATGGTAGCTATAAGCAGTGATGTTATTCGCGGCTACAACGATACCATGATACTCAGCATCCTTAAGAAGGAGCCATCCTATGGATACAGTATATCAAAGCAGATAAAAACTATCTCGGATGGAAAGTATGCTATCAAAGAAACTACACTCTACTCCGCTTTTACCAGGATGGAAAAAAATGAGTACATTGAATCATTTGTAGCCGAGCAAAGTCCGGACGGAAACGGCAAGAAAAGAACTTATTATCGTATAACTGATAAGGGACTTGAGTATTACGACAGCAAGTGTGAAGAATGGGAGTTAACAAAGGAAGTTGTTGAGAATTTTATTGAGTACAAAGGAGAAGAATAAATGGAAACTATAAAGAATTATTTAGAATCTATGTTTGCCAGTCTTCCAAATACTTCAGAAGTAAGAAAAGCAAAAGCTGAACTTCTTCAGATGATGGAGGATAAGTACAATGAACTTATAGAGGAAGGTGAATCAGAGAATGCTGCGGTTGGTACTGTAATCTCCGAGTTTGGTAATCTCGAAGAGCTTTCAGACGATCTTGGTCTTAAGGAAGAACTTCATGAAACACTTGAAAGACAGGCATCTGAAGACAGAAGACATGTGACGCTTGATGAAGTAAAGGGATTTATAGATAGCAGAACTAAGAAAGCACTATTCTTATCACTTGGTATATTTCTCTGCATAATATCTGTTGCCGGACCTATAATATTTGGTTCAAACGGTAAAGCTGCTCTTGGTGTAGGTCTAATGTTTACATGCATCACTCTTGGAGTTGGCTCTATCATATACAGTAGCTTTGCAGAACATGACTTTTCATTTCTTAAACATGAATTATGTATGATAGATATGAGTACTGCTTCTTACGTAAAAGAACACAGAAGAAGCTTTGAATCCATCAGAGCTATCTGCATGACAATCGGAGTTATGCTTTGTGTAGCATGCTGGGTACCATGTGTTTTCTTCGGTTCAAGCTATGGGTATGTCGGTGCATCACTTCTCTTCTTTTTCGTAGGCTTTGGAGTTTTCCTTATAGTTTACGGAAATACCATAAGTAAAGGCTATGACAAGCTTTTAAGAGTAAATGATAATAATACTATTTCCGGTACTTACTCAGGTAAAACAGAAAAAGAAGTAAGATATAAAAGTAAAACCGCTGAAACCATAGTACAGGTTTACTGGCCTTTTGTAACATCAATTTACCTTATTGTAAGTTTCTTAACATTTCAGTGGGGTATAACATGGATTATCTGGCCTATAGCCGGTGCTGCACATAAAGCTGTTTTAATTAATTGTCAAGAAGATGATGAATAGGAGGAAATTATGAATAAGACATCTAAAACTATAATAACCGTTTTAACAATAATTACCATAGCTGCAATTATATTTGGTATATATTCTTATTGCTTTAATGGAAGGTTCGCATTTACAATAAACGGAGGAAAAACAATAACCGATACATATCCTTTAGAAGGTGAAATAACCGATATTGAAACAAATGTGGATACTTCAGACATAGTTGTGAAGTACAGTGATAACCCTTGTGTAGAGTATACGGTTCCGGAGAAGTTAAAACCTGAAATCTCACTTAACGGAGGAAAGCTTACTATAACAAGTCCAAACAAAAAAAACTTTTCATTTAACTTATCTATATTCAGTGATGCTAAAAATGTGATTTACATCTTTCTTCCTAGTGATACTAAGCTTGAAAGAGCAAATCTCAAGACTGATACAGGTGATGTGGAAGTAAATGATATATCTGCTAAGAACCTTGATATACGTTCTGATACAGGTGATGTAAAGACTCTCAACACAACAAGCGATTATACTAAGATTGATACAGATACAGGTGATATAGGACTTATTGAAAGCAAGACTGAAAACCTTGTTGTTGAGAGCGATACAGGTGATGTTATCTTTAAGAAAGCAACTATCGATACACTTGATATAGGAACCGATACAGGCGATATCCAATCAGATGACTGTAATATAAACGGAGGCAAGATAAAGACTGATACAGGTGATATCACTCTTAACGGAGATATCGGAGATATATCTACTAAAACAGATACAGGTGACGTGTATGTAAATGGTGATGAGCAATAAATTTATTCGTCAATTAACTTAGTTAATGATTACTTTTAAGGGGCTGCTGCACTAAAATTAGTGCAACGGTCCTTTTTTACTGCTATTTTTTTCTCTCCCCTTCCATACCATATATAAAAATACAAAAAATAAAAATATTCGAACCTGTATAAAATATTGAAAAGTAAGGAAAAACATGGTAAAATGTATTAAATATTTCATATATTAAAACTATAAATACGGATTTTTTATATATATTATTAAAGCTAATATTTATATTTTTAGTATATCTTATAGCAGGACGAAAGGATTTAATCTATGAAATCTATAAAAACTAAAATAACACTGTTGACAGTAATTGCAATCGCTTTTTCTGCTTTTATTTGTATCCTTCTTGGAATCAACGGTTTAAAAAGTTTAGGAAAGAACAGTTCTGATGAAATTCTTTCTTTACTAAGTGAAACCGGGGAAAAGAACTTAAATTACTATTTCAAAAATATCGAGCAATCTGTAAACATGGTTTCTTCTTATGCTGAGAATGATTTGGAGAAAATTGACGAATCAGATTTGGGAAAACATCTGGACAACGTTAATGATATATTTTATAAAATTGCAGAACAGACAGATGGAGTTTTAACCTATTACTATCGTATAGATCCGGATTTTTCAACAAAAGAGAAGGGATTTTGGTATATTAATGTAAAAGATTCAGGCTTTACTGAGCATGAAGTAACAGATATAACCCAGTATGATACAACAGATACCAGCGAATTAGTCTGGTTTACCGTCCCCAAGGTAAATGGTACTGCCATATGGCTTCCGCCCTACAACACAGAAAACCTGGGTGCTTACGTTCTTTCTTACAATGTACCGGTTTACAAACACGGTACATTTGTAGGTGTAATAGGTATCGAAATTGATTATTCTACCATGGCTTCACAAGTGGATAATATAACAATTCACAAATCAGGCTACGCTTATATCAATAATGACAAGGGAGAAATCATCTATCACCCAAAGATGGATATAAAAAAGTACACCGGTGGTAACATGCCAAAAGTTCCGGATGGACTCCTTAGCAAAAAGAAATTTATAAATTATACTTTTGACGGTGTCGAAAAAAGAGCTGCCTGGAAGAAGCTTAGTAATGGTATGCGATTAAATGTTACGGTTCCGGTATCTGAAATCAACGATACCTGGACAGACCTCCTAGATAAACTACTGATAGTATGCCTTATAATTCTGGCTACATTTATTTTTGTTGCTATGTATGTTGCTGATATGATTACAAGACCGCTTGAAGAACTTACCAAAGCAGCAAAAGAAGTAGATAAAGGAAATTATGATATTGAATTAATACATCAGGGAGATGATGAAGTTGGTACACTCTCCTATTCCTTCAGTCAGCTGATAGCTCATCTTAAGGAGCGCATAGAGGAAATCAACACTCTAAATGAAGCTCTTAAAGAAGATAATCTGACTCTGGAAGCCGCCACCATACGAGATTCTCTAACAGGCGTTAAGAACCGTTTTGCTTTGAGGCGAGATTATGATAATTACTCAGAGCAGGATATACATATTATGATGTTCGATCTAGATGATTTTAAGAGTGTAAATGATATATATGGTCATTCTGTAGGAGATTACCTCTTAAAGCAGACCGGAGACAGCCTTATAGAGTGCTTTGGAGCACCTTACAGCTATCGCTACGGTGGAGATGAGTTTTTGGTTATAGTTCCGGATATGTCTGAAGAGGATTTTAAGAATTCTATTATGAGTTTGGAGAAACGATTATCAGAAATCTTTTTAGAGGATAAGAGCTTTCCTGTTAAGTTTTCTGCAGGTTATGTATACGGCAAAACCCTTCTTCAGGATGACTTAAGACTTATGCTTCGTCAGGCGGACGAGCTCCTTTACGAATCCAAGCAATCAGGTAAAAATACTTTCCGTGGTCAAAAGTATGACAGAGAAGCTGCTGAACTAATTAAGAAAAAAGCAGAAGAAATGTTTAGACATGGGTAAAATCTTCAAGACTCGCAGAAAAAAATTTTGACATAGTTTAATATTATAATAAATATGAATAAATGATTATAATGTTAAAAAACACCAATTATGTAGATATACATAACTGGTGTTTTTTAGTTATTATGATTATTAGTATTATGTTATTTTGTTATTTTAACTTTAACTACGTCAGACCAGTCTCCGAAAAGCATCTGATTTCCTGTAATCTTATAAGCTCTTACTCTTACAAATAGCTTCTTTTTAGATGCTATATTTTTATCATTGATACTTATCTTTGCTTTCTTTGAAAAACTATCAATGATACTATCTGTAGCAGCATTTGCCTTATCTTCTGACTTAAATACCGATACCATGTAACCCTGGGCGCCCTCAACTTTATTTACCTTAAGCTTTAACTTCTTAGCTGATTTTTTCTTTTTATCAACCTTCTTAATTGTAGCCTTTGAAAGTCCCGAAGAAGTCTGAGCAGGAGCCGGTGCAGGAGTCTGAACTGTCGGTGTAGTATTAGATGGTGTAACAGCTACCGGGGATTGGGTAGGAGTCACTTGATCTCCCTGTCCTTCTTCTGTCACTTTTACATTAGTTACCTTTACTTCAGCAGGTCCGTATGCTGGCTTTAGTATAGTTAAAACTTTTGCAACTCCTGACTTCTTAGCGTAAACCTCTCCCCAATTATTTACATCAACTATATCCTCATCAAGTGTGTCGAAGCTTACATTTTCATAATTGTCACAGGAGATGTACTCAGTCTTATCAAATCGGAAATTAACATTACCGTACTCATCTGTCTTAAGCTCCAATTCGCTATCTACTTCAAAGCCTTCAGGATCTATCTCCTCTTCTGCCGAGAATGCAACAACCTTAACATACTTGATTGTATCACGACACGTACATGCTATAAAGCTTTCTCCTGTAGTTGTTATTTTAAATATACCTTGTCTGCTTATATTACCAATCCTTTGAGGCATTTCATCCTCATCCGTACTCTCAGGATCTCTTTCCATACTCCAATCAAAAACAAAGTAATGTGCATCAAATGGCTTTACATTTAGGAAGTGATTCATGTCTACGTCCTTTGATTCGTATGATGGTATATAGTCCTCACCATCCATAGTCTCATCCTGCTGTAGATTTAGCGGTACATATATAACATCTGTTATAAAATCATAGGACTCAGGATAATTAACTTCTGACTCAGGTTCAAATTTAGCATATACATTAATTGGTTTATTATAATCATATTCACCATTTAAAGTTTCATACGGCGGATTTAGAGGGTCAAGAATATACTCGTCTCCATTTTCCTCATAGAACCATCCCTCAAATACGAAACCATCTTTAACCGGATCATCAGGCATTTCCTGCAGGGCTATACCGTAAATATCACTTGATACAGGAACCTCTTCTATAACTTCTCCGTCTACCAAAAATGGTATAGGTTTAAAAATTCCATTCTTAGCAAACTCTAAGATATTATCTATATCTTCGTCTAAAAATGCTCTTGCATCATTAAGAACTGCCCTGAATCTTTCTACTTCATTTCCATAGTTTAATATATATGGATTACCTTCATCATCAAGTAGCTCCAAATAATTCTTTGTCCAATAATTCTCCCCATAAACAAAATATGTTAATTGTGACTGATAATTAGCTAATGCTGAATAGTAGATACTATCTGTATACTGATCTAAGTATCCGCCTTCTGCAGCAGTCTCTTTAATAATTTCTGAAATCTTTTCCCAACGCTTTATAAGCTTCTCTCTAAATGCTTCATCATTTAGTATTAAAGTCTTAAGCCATGGATGTTTATCTAATAAAAAGAACTGATGAGTATCTTCTTTAGAAAAATAATCAGGTGTGTACGCTCCCCATGCCACAAAGTCAAAATCCCATAATGGTCCCCAGTAAAGCTTACCGTTTCTCTTTTTATAGAGGAATGTACTTCCTGCATAAGCATCTGCATTCTTAGCTGCTTCCTGTATGAGATAAAAGTCTATCATGGAATCTTCATCCAGATAATCACGCCAGGTAACTTCTTCCGGAATCTTAACTCCTGTTTCTTCTTCATACTGAGCTTTGTCAAAATCCTCGTCTGTGGAGTATACAAGTCCTTCAAGCTCTTTCATATAATTATCCATATAGTTAAATTGTGCTTCTCTGGCTTCAACCGGATAATCCACATCATACTCAGGTGCTTTAATTCTAAATGAACCCTCTTTTGTATTTATCTTCTGAGCTGCATAATCAGCTGTTAACCATGAGTCTCCCATTTCAAGCAGATATCCACCTGTAATATCAGGCTCGGTATCGGCAGGCTTATCCTCCAGATCATCTATATTCAGATTATTTTTACCTACTCTTATCTGCTGACAAAGCTGATAGCTTCCGCAGAAAACTCCGGATATGATTACATTTACGCAAACACTCTTTGGACTGAATTCAAAATTCATCTTACTAGCCATGTGGTATGTAACTTTATTTCTTGCAAGTGTATAATCATAATAATTAGCAAGAAGAACCCAGTTTTTATTCTTACCCATGCCAAATAAATCCGTAGATTTATCAAGTTTTATCTTATAAGGTTTTTTATCCACAAGCCATGTGGAATTACCTCTACCTCTGATATAATCAAGCTTGTAAGTTGTATCTGTAATCTTCTCATCTGTGTACTCGCACACATAGTCGTCCGGGACTTTAAGATTCATCTCACCTGTTGCAGCAGAAACGTGATAGGTTGAACCATTTACTCTTTCGATGGTATTTACCTCGTTATCTAAATCAAACTCAAGGACCGGAGTGCTTCCTTCTGTAAAGAATGCAGCCTCCAAGAAAAGATTAGTCTTAGTCTTGGTTTCCGGTATGATATTGCCTGCATCATCCACTGCGTCCTCTGAAACATAAGTAAAATATATGTGGCCGTTACCATTTAAACCGCACTTACTTACATCGTATGTTCGATTCTGAACCTCTTCCCATGATCCTGACCCACATCTCTTAATATTTACTTCAGCAAAAGGTTCTTCACTATCTCCAAAGTAAAAATACCCTTTTCCTTTGACATTTTTCTTAACAAGCATACAGTAGATAAAGTTTCTCGCCTTAAGTTCTCCAAAGTCATACTCACCAAGATCAAACTTAGTTCTTGCAAGTACGCCGGTATTGATGTCTTTAATCTCAAGTCCATAGTCATAGTCATCTGTTGCTACAGGGCGCATAGTAATTGGTGGTGCTTCTTCACCCTCAACAAGGGATGTCCTCGGGTTTTCCAACTCTCCATCTTCAAAAAGAATAGCTGTTCTATGTCTTAAAAATGCTTCGGGAACCCCTTTTTCTCTGGCTTCCTTTCTGACTAAATCGCCAAAGCCCATCTCCTGTTCATACGCTTCATCTGCTTCTTCCTCTGCCTTTACAAGCCCTATGGGGGCAAGTGTAACAGTCATAGCCAAGGAAATCCCAAAACAAACGAGCTGTTTCCAAAGTGTCTTTGTTTTTCTCACTTTTCATTTCCTCCTTCTCGTATGTGATTGTATAAATCATCTTTTGATTTGTCTATCATACACCATATCGAGATTTCAATCAAGGTTGATTTTGTATTTTCTACTTAATCTTAAACTTAACTGTCACGCTCTTTGTCACGCTTGCAGTATTCTTATCACCTGCAGCAGTAACACTGATTTTGACATTATATTTACCCTTCTTTATACCCTTCTTTACTTTAATCTTGCCTTTCTTTGTAAGCTTTATCTTACTGCTGGTGCTTTCCAATGAGTAAGTCTTTTCTCCCTGACCTTCATCATAGGTTGAAATTACTTCAGAAAGCTCTATCTTTTTCTTCTTTTTGGCAAGTTTCTTATGTTTAAGTTTTATATCACTTCCGACCACATTTAGGGTATTGGATATATGCTTAACTGTAATAGAAAACTTAACTGTCTGAGATGAAGGTTTGTAATTAGCGTCTCCTAAAGCATTTACATCCACCTCTAACTCATAAGTACCTACATCTAATCCCCCCTCGAGATTTATGTTACCGGTACTAGCATAAATATTAATATTATCATTTCCCTTTACTTTGATGTAATTCTTAGCACCTTGACCTTCGTTCTTTAGATCAATATAATTCTTAAGTTCTATTATCTGCTGAGCCTTACTGTATGTAACTTCTATGTTCTTTGCTTCAGCTTTACATGTATTTTCTGCCGGATTAATGGTAAATGATTGAGACATGCTACCGTCGTAATCTCCGACTCCTGATACAGTAATAGTAGCTTTTCCTGCATCTATATTATTCTCATATGAAACTATATAATCTTTTCCTTCGGTAAGATTCATCTTGCCATCCTCTGAGAATACACCTTCTATAGGCGGCTTAATCTCTGCTCCTGTGTAGCTAGCGTTAAACTCAGGATCTTGTAACACAAAACCACCTATATTAGGATTTCTGACTGTTATGGACAGCACACGAACTCCATAGTTATCCGGGTACTTATTACTTCCCTTATAGTTTTTATCACCTGCATACACGATTACATTGGCTACACCCGGCTGTAATCCTATTATTTTAGCAGTTCCACTATTTGACTTATCTGTAGAAATCTTAACAATACTTTCATCTGTAGATTCCCAAGATATAACAGGGTTCCATGAATCAGGCATATCTGAGGTTAATCCTCTTATCTCACCGGCCAAGGTCTTACTCTTTCCTGTAAGAAGCTCATACTTTCCAGCATTTCCTTCCTGCCAGTTATTGATATTAAGATAGCCGTCAAAGACTACATCCTTTTTACCATCATTGTAATATACAGGCTCTAAATATGACTTAATAGGAAAATTATCAATTACCATCATTTCAGCATAATCTGGAGATAATTCTTTTTTTAATTCCTCACTTGAATCGGATAAGTCACTCCATCCAATATCGTCAAAGTGATAACTTTCTTTTTCATTTATAACACTTTTATATATATAATTACATGATTCTTGATTATATTGAGTCGGAATAGTAATATAATCCTTATTATTAACTGTCTCTTTTACAACTACCGAATACTTTTGTCCCCTTGTCAATATCTTAGTAGCTTTTAAGTCAATTTTATGATAACCTCCGTATTTATAGGTCTTCTCCCCAGTCTCTATAAGTATGCCATCTTCAGGATCGTAAAAATCATCTCCAAGTAAGTAAACCTCATAGAAAACCTTAGTTTCCGGGCGGGTTGTCATAACTGAAATACTTTTAAGCTCAGATGTTGCTTCTGCTTCAAAAGTATTTGCCATCTTAGCACCATCCTTGTATCCTTCCATGAAAAAATTCGGGCTCATAAGGTCCTTCTGTTCGGCATAATAGCCATTTTCTCCGGTTACACTGTCAAATATAAATACTTCCGGATCATATAAAGATCTGTCATAATAAGAAATCCAAAAGTAACCTGAAGCTTTGTTCCCTTCGTCTGCCTTTGCATCCTTGTCATAAGGTACTTTATCCTGTCCTGCGAGTATTCCCCAGTGTCTGTGACCGTTATTTGGAAATTCATTTAACTCAGAGCCCCAACTGTTCTTTACGAGAAATGCACCATCTCCCTCAGGCATGGCACTTCCGCCGTTTGATGTGGTTGAGTTGAAGTTTTCCTTTGGATAATTATCATCATAACCAACAATAGTAACTGCATGGTTAGAATAATTAAAAACATTGGTAAAGTGCGCCCATTTATCACTCATATACAGCTTATCGCTTGTATCCTGTCCCGGAAGGTAAGATTCTGCAGTGAAATCAATAGACACAGCTCTATGTTCCTTTGACACCTGCTGCTTTATGGCTTCTACGCCTTCCTGATGATATTCATAATTACCCTCTTCATCCACCTGAGCAGGACATGGCAATACAAGTGTGTCCTTTAGTCTAAAGGATTGATAATATCTCATGTACTCTGGTATACTCCAGTCATCCTGATCACTGTACCAAACAGGCATTTGCCTATAGGAAGTCTCTATAGGCTTACCATTATCATCATACTCTGTTGCTACTTCACGATATACTCTCTCAGCGTTCTTTCCCTTGTAAGAGAGTATCTTTTCCATAAAGCTTTGATATTTTGAATCTGCTTTTTTCTCTACTAAAGGTCCGATACCGGATGCAAAAACAGCTGTTGCCATAACATTTAATCCACCTGTATTGTATCTGTATGAACCAGACTTTTTCTCATCGTCAGTTAATGATTGAAAATGCATACCCTCTCCATACTGAGAGTCAGTCTTATCCTCAATCTTAGAGGTTGCAAAATAAGCAATATGCTTCTCTGACAGATCGAGAGTATTTTCATCATAACCTGCTTTTTCTGCAATTCCTGATGATAATAAACTGCTTTCGGCAGCAGCTGCAGCAGCAAACCCCCAGCATGTACCATATGGATTTTGCAATTTCACAGGTGTAACGTAAGATATTTCTCCTCCGTCTCCGTCAGGCACATGACGTAAATCATAAGAATCAGGAAGTTTCTCAGCCTCCTTTTTTACCTTCCTTGGCACCTTTCCATCCACATATGCAAATGAATTACTTCTTGACATAGCAAAAATCTTTTCAACATCCTTAGCGTTTTCTGCAGATGCCACCTTCCCTGAGTATGAAACTCCGGTTATAAGCATCATTGAAAGAATTGAAGCTGATATTACTTTAAATCCCAGTTTTTTCATATAAATTCCCCTTCTTCAATTATCTCCTAGGTACATCTAAAGACTTCTTAGCCTTAGCTGTATTCTTAATTGGTGTGCGACTTTTAGCATTCTGTGACGCCTGCTTCTTAATATTTTCAACCACTTCACTCTTAAGTGTTCCAGAACTTATCTTATCGCGAAGCTCTCCAACACTGAAGTTTCTTCCCTCCAAAACACCTTTTCTCTTAAGTTCTTCTGTGGTCTGCTTAACTATCTCTTTAAACTCCATACGTCCTGAAGTAATTGCCTGAACGATAACACGCTGATTAGGATCTACCAGTATATCCCTTGCAACAAAGCTACCCAGACGATTATACTGCTGCTTCAAAGCCTCTTCACCCTTAGGAATAGCCTTTCCTTCAAGCACTCCTGTAAGGATATACTTTGAAACATCCACATCTTCATTGTGAATCTCGTTTAAAGACCTCTTCATCTCATATATATAGCTTTCAGTCTTTTTCTCGATTTGAGCCCACTCTTTATGGAAGTTAGCTTTGTTATAACTTAAGGTTGCCTTAAATACAGGATTTTTAGATAAGTTTTGAGCATCCTTCTTAAATGATCCATCTTCAAAACTCTTCTTTAATTCCTTTTCCATTCCCTTAAGATCATTAACTGTAGTGCTTCCTTCATCCATCTTTTCCAGATAAGCGTTAATCTTGTATAAAACAGCCATCTCATAAGGGTCAGGATTGCTCTTCTCCTTATAGTTCTTTATCATGCTCTTGTAGTTCTTGTCGAGTCCATCGAGTCCCTTTGCTATTATGTCCTTAATTATTACTCTTTCATGAGACTTTTCACGAACCACATCTGCATACTCGGATGCCATCTCTTCTGTCATGGTAACATCCCCAAGCCTCATGGAGTCCCTTAACTCAGTATTATTCTCTAAACTCTCTAAGGAAAGCTTTATGGATTTAACAGATGCATTTGCAAAGGTATAATCATCATTGACTCTCAAGTCGGATGATACGCCCCTTATAAGTTCCTGATAATTCGTAAGTATATCCGGCATGTCAAGCTTTGCCTTCTCTGATGTATCAAGTCTTAGTTTTCCTTCAGGAGTACGCTTTTCAAACATACTCTTCCTGTTTTTATAGTACTCACTTGATGCTTCCTTGAAATCTTTAAGTTTATTTTCAATCTGAGTAAAATTAAGATTATCATTTCCAAGTGCTTTTATTGCAGCATCTAAGGTGCTTTCCATCTTCTTATAAAGACTTGAACCTACCTGTCCGATTTCCTCTCTGGCTACATTTAAATCTTTATTTTCATGAGTTGTTAGAAGTGCATCCTGCAAAAGTTTTAACTCATCATGTATCTTCTTAGCACCGCTTTCATAGATAGCGAAATTTTCCTTAGTCTCCTGCATCTGCTTAGAGCTCTTCATCACACATATGGAACCATTAACTTTAAGATTACCATCTTTTCCGATAGCAACATTTTTAAAGCTGATTTCTGAATTTCCTTCGCAAACCTTCTTAAAAAATTCTATCTTATAGCAATCTTCTCTTGTGTATTTATCGTATTTTTCATACTTTTCTCCCCATATTTCTTCAGGTGTCTTACCGTCAATTAAGATCATATCTGTCTGTTTATAACCTGCTCCCTTTATAAGCATGGTATAGTTTTCACCAAATATTTTATTCATATTGACGCTAAGCCACTGCTCAGGAAGTACTCCACCTTCAAACCCATGTGCATTCATGATCTTCTGATCGGATTTTAGGAAATCAACAGTAGCTTCTGCCACATCGGGAAGGTTTACCAGTTTCTCTCTGGCATCTCCAAAGGTAACTGTTCTCCTTAAATTCATTACGGAATTTACAGTATCATAAAGTACGAAGTCATTCTTAAATTTTGGTGTAAGAGCTGATACGATTTTATTAATCTTCTTATCAAAGTCTTTTTTATTCTTACCCTTTAAGTAGTCAAGTGCTTCTTTTCTGGTTATATTTGATATATTTGAATATTCAGGCTTAACTTCACCATTATCATACATATCGGACAATTCATTAACCAGGTTGTTAAAATAATACTTTTTACTTCCAAAATCCTTAAGCGCATCACTAAGATTCTTTCCTCCGGCGTGATTAAGAATTGACACTGCCAAGCTTCTGGATACTGATGTTTTATATGCATCCTCAACAATCGATTCAGTGCTTGTTGGTTTGTTGTATTCGGGTACTTTTATATATGCATAATCTACTGAAGCTGAGAAATTCTGCAAAGCTCCCCAGAAATTCAGCATATCATCATAATTGTTCTCGCCAAGGTGCTCTGCTGCAAGCTTTTTACCATCTATATTAAACTGCTTGCCAAAGATATGATCCTTCTCCTGAGAGAAATTGATGTACATAGAACGAAGTTTAATCTGCATGAGCATATTTTCCTTCATCTTAACCGGATCAGAATAATCAACCTTAGGAATCTTTATCTGCTTTACTCTGTCAGTACCCCTCTTAAGTGCTTCAGCCCAGACCTTAACCGAGTTCTCATATTCTTCCTTGTTAGCAGGGGCTCCTACAGGATTATCATCACAGAACTTTACAAATTCTTCCACCAGTGCAGGACGCTCGGAAAGAGTGGTAAAATCTTCTAACTTAATCTCAGGGTGAGCGCCTACAGCCCATATATCAAATACACCAAGCCATGAATCAAGTCGGGTACATCCCCATCCGCGTTTTAATTTTTCTCGATTCTCATGTGCCCCTAAAATATGCATCTGAGATGAAAGTCTATCTAGAGAATCCTTAGCAAGGTCATATGAAAAATCGCGTCTTATATTCTTAGCTTGTTCCGTTGTGAGTGTATTATCAACGTATATTTCTTCTTCTTCATCGTATTCAAAAATCTCAGGATAATCCTCTTTAATCGAATGTCTCTTACGCGCCTCAGATTCAGCCTTAAGTCTCTTTTCATCTTCAAAAGGCTTAACATAATTATTTAAGAAGAAATTAGAAGCCTTTGTCTCATTTCTATTTGCCTGGATTTCTATCTTATTTTGAATTTCCTGACTTTCTGTCCATTCTCTAATACCATTATCGGATGCTTCTTTTCCGTTTAGAATGGATATTTTATCAATATTTTCTCTTTGATATTTATTATAATCACCTCTGTTAATTAACTCTAGTTTACCGGACATGCGCCAACTGTTTGGCCTTGCAAAAACACTATCCGTATACATTAAGTCAATTATTTCTTTATTTGAATTAAAATGAATATTATCTGCTTCAGACTTTCTTCTCCAAATATCAATTGCTTTATCGGTTGGTTGAGCATGCAAGTCTTCACAGAATGAACTTATTGCTTCAGGAGTTTCATGTCCGGATACCTTTGCATACTCTTCCATTGTTGTATTTTCATCAATTGTATATAAAGCCTTTGCATCTTGACGCACCTTTGGAGAATCACTAAAGGCCATAATCAAGCCTTGAAGCACATTTCCATTTAAGGAATACAGATATGTACCTGCTTCAGATGATTTGGCTGTCATGTAGTAAGCTTTCTTTTCTCTGTGCGGATCATCTGTAGGAATTTCATTTAATTCTTCTCTGTACTCATTATAGATAGATAAATCTATTTCTCCACTTATCCTTCCAAGAGCTTTATAAACCTCTTTACGTGTTGATTCGTCGGAGTTTACGATATAATTCTCTGTAAAGTTGTCTTTAATGCTATTTATTTTTTGAAGTTCTTCATCAGCATTTACACCATTCATTCTATCTATTTGATTATGTGTATATGCATAAACAAAGAATTTGAGCTTATCTTCTATAGATATCTGCTGGTTATATATAGCGTCAAGACGAGCAATCTTTTGGGCAGTAGTTGCATTATCCACATACGGCTGAATCGGCTGTTGCACAGGTGCAGAATTGATCTTTTCTCTCTCTGTGTTAACTAAGCCTTCTGCAATCTTTCTTCCCTCAGTATCCTTTACAGGATCTTTTTCATCTTTGCCTCTTGCTCTATCAACATAAACAGGCACTTTGTCTTCCTCGGGAGCTATAGCTTCATCATCTAACTTAAGTGCGTCTCTTATTCCTTGTACCTGCTTCTTACTGGATGCCTCGTAAGCTAATCGGTTTTCTTCTTTTTTTCTTTCTTCTTCTTCTTTTTCCAGCTGCTCCTGAGTTTTATTCGGATTTTTTCTGTTTCTTTGCATAATACTATAATACTCATAATTTGATATCGGACGCTCCTTACCATACATCTTGGTATAAAGCTCATCCATACTCTTCTGAGTATGAGAATCAAATTTTATTTGAAGGAGCATATTTTTTTGGTCTTCATTAATAAGACCTTTAATATTACTATTAAATACGGAATCATGAAAATTATTTATTAAACCATCTCTATTGTCATTGTACCAATACTGATTTTTTAAAATTCTTTCAAAAATATGATCAAAGATACCATAAGTACGCTTATGCTCAAACTCATAGTATGCCTTTAAAGCTTCTTCGTCTCTCTCATTGATTATTAATCCACTTTTCTTTCCTGCCTCTAAAAGTTGTTCGAAAGTATACTTTCTTGTAAATTCACTCATTTTTATTGATCATCCTTTCTAAAATATAGTTTATAATCTTATACTATATTAGAATCTTTCATATGTGATATAGCATTTTACTCTCCGATAATATCATATCCTGTGTAACAAAAGCGTAACATCATATATGTTATTTATTTTTTTGTTGTTATTTTCTTAACATCGGACCATTTTCCATAAAAAGTATCTGTCTTAGATGTAGTAGGATTTGTAATCTGTGTGTAGGTCCTTACCCTGAAGAAATACTTCTTTTTCTTCTTAAGATTCTCTATTTTATAAGTTTTTACGGATGATTTTATTATATTAATCTTGGATGAATTCTTGAATTTTTTCTTGGTACTGTATTGAATTTCATATCCGGTCGCTTTTTCATTTTCTTTCCATGTTAAAACAGCTTTCTTACCCTTCTTTGCTTTTACTTTAAAGTCGTCAATTTTAAGGGATTTAGCCAGGATAGAAGCACTGTTATAATCGTTAATCAGTTTTTCTACAGCTGCCTTTGATGCAGCGTAAGCATCAGCTTTTATTTTTTCTTCGGCTGCCCTCTTATCTGCTAAAGCCTTTTGTTCAGCTGCCTTTAGTGCTGCTTTATCAATTGTTGATATTCTGTTACTCTGTGCATATTTCTCAGCTTCAGATCCGGGTGTTGTATCTATCTTAAAATTCTTTACACTAAGGTATTCATAATTATCATTTCTGATAGTTCTATAATAGCCTACAGCATACTCTCCGATTTCAGTAACAGTTGCAGGTATGGTGATTTCTTCAATTCCTGTATTAAGAAATGCTTTCTCATCTATTTTTGTTATGCTTTCAGGTATTGTAACTTCAGTTAGATTATTACAATCCAAAAAGGCATACTTATCTATGCTTTGAACAGGATAGGTATTTCCATCAGGATATGTAATTGCACTAAGAATCTTTACACTTGAACCAATCATTTCAGGGTGAGCATAGTTAACAGAAACTGCATTCTGCTCTTCATTTAATCTGTACTCTATTCCGTCTGCAATAACTACTTTGCTATCAGGAACTATTTCTGCAAAGGTTTCATTTTCAGAAGCTATATCCCTAAACTTGATTGTTAAGGGATATTTATTAAAAACCTTTAATTGGTTGTCATAGCTTTGTTCAACTTCAAAAGAGATTTTATAACTATGGATTTCTCCCTTCTCATTTTCAAAAGATCCATCTTCTTTGCATGTAAATGTTTCTTTGGTATTATCATTATAGGTTATAATAAGTTTGTCTCCTTCTTCCGGATTATCCAGAGTATAATAAAACCATATGATATTATTATCTAATATCCATTCTCCGTTATCACCTGCATATCCACTTGTCCAGTAACCTGTCTGGTTTTCTGTAAATGTATAGATATCCTTATCACCTGCAAACTTATATTCAAATGAATCTATATCTTTTTCCTTTGCCAAAGCAAAAGAAGGGAACATGCTGAGTATTAAAACAATTGATAATATCATTGATAAGATTTTTTTATTATTAATTCTATATTTTTGCATTTTTATTATCCTTTCATAATATGGTTTCTTATCTCCCACCTATACTTTTCTAAGAGGCAGGAGAATCTCGTCTGAGACATATAGAAACTATCCTTAGATCTCTTTAAATTGTATTTACCTGACTACCGGACTGATTTCCACATCCGACCAATTACCATCTATATTCCCATACTTGTTAGTCTTATAGCTTCTTACCTGGACTTCATACTTCTTTCCGGCTAAAAGATTTCTTAATATACACATTTTTTGATCTTTATTAACATTTTTATATTTCCAATCGTGTGAATTATCGGAATCCTGTGGTCTGTAAGCAATCTGATATCCGCTTATTCCATACTTTGATTGATCAGAAAAGTAAACCTTTAGCTCCTCAGATTTTCTTTCTCCTGTCTTTATGCTGTATACTTTGCCGGCGGGCGAACATACAAGAACCTTACATACGTATGTTCCTACTCCATCGAGTGTTGCTGTTACGTAAGTAAGTCCTGCCTTTTTACCAATTAGATTACACCTTGTGTCATTATTCTTGTCAGGCTTAATCTGCAGGATATCTTTGTCGGATACTTCCCACTTTACTTCACTCTCCGGAACAGCAGAGGTGCCTTGTAGTCTCACCCTGACATAATTATCTTTTTCTTCGTCAGAGATTGTAATATCTTTATTCCCGGATACTGATATACTTAGATCACTTAATACATGGGTATCATCTCCCGGTGATAAAAATGCTTTTATAGGGAAATTATCGATGGTTAGATATTCGTAATCATCACCTAAAAGATCTTCTTGTAATTCTTTCACAGAAAGATCTGTGTACATACCATCCAAAGATAAGTAGCTTTCTTTTTCATTAATAACAGCATTCATATATGCAGATCCGCCAAAATCCTCCATAGCTTTTTGATTATTACCAGATTGGAGATTCATGGTATATGCTTTATCTGTCTTTTGAATTACTTCTACAGAGTAATACTGACGTGGAAAAAGCTTAATAGGCGTTTTAATGGTTTCCTTATGATATCCACCAAAATCATAATCTTTCTCTATAGTATCAACAAGCACTCCATCATCAGGAGATTTAAAATCTGATGGAAGTAAATAAATATTATAGGTTACATGAGTACCGGGCTCAGTAGTCTGACATGACACCTGACCTAATTCTACACTTTCATCTATGTAAAATACATTTGCCATCTTAACCTCTGGTTCAGAAGTTGAACTATTAACCATATCTAAAGGCAACATATCATATTGATCCAGATAATACATCTTTCCTACATTACTTCTATCAAACTCATATGACTCCGGCATATTAACAGTCTGATCATAATATGATATATAAAAGTACCCTGTATGTATTTCATTTCCCTTATCATCTTTTAATGGATTTCCATCTTCATCGGTTTTAACCACACCCCAGTGTGATGAGCCGCTATTAGGAAATTCTTCTTCATCTGAGCCCCAGCTGTTTTTTACAATCCAAGCACCATCTCCCGGTGGCTCATGACCTTTTACAAAGTTTTCCTTTGGATAATCATCATCCCAGCCAATTATGGTTACAGCATGGTTTGCTTCGACATTTTCGTAAGTATAATGTGCCCAGTTTCTGCTTATGTACTTTCCCTCTGACTCTTGATTAGGCGAAGAAGTATCTGCATGAAAACCCATGGTTATAGCTCTTCCTTCTATTAACTCCTTTTTATATGCTGCCACTGCAGCTTTATTCAAGGAATAATTACCATTTTCATCAAAATCCGCAGTTGAAGGCATGCATTTTGAATCCTTTAATATGTATGATTGATAAAATCTATAAGCTGAATCTATATCCCAATTGTCATTTTCACTGTAGTTTAAGTCAATCCACTCATATGTTCCATCTTCATTTTTAATTTTTGCTCTATCTATGTTTTTAGCGATTCCGTGGTATCCCAGTACATCTTCCATGGTTCCGACTATTCCTGTGGATGCGGGATAATTACGATTCTCGATATTCGGACCTATGCCTGATGAAAAGAGAGATGTAGCCGAAAATGGAAATCCTCCGAGATCATATTTATCCTGAGTGGTAAAGTTAGGCAAAAAATACCTTCCTTCGCCATATTGACTGCTTTCTACATCATCTATAGGAGTATTTAAGAAGTAAGCAAGATGCTTTTCTGAAAGATTAAGTGTAGGTATACCTCTGTAATCAGTATCCATCGGTGCTAAGCCGCTTGATAATATACTTGTTTCAGCGGCTGATATGGCAGAAAACCCCCAGCAGGTACCGAATGGATTTTGAAGTTTTACGCTGGTTACATAGTTTTCTTTTATGCCATCATTATTTAAGTCACAGCTTCTAAGATCAAAAGTACTTGGATAATTCTCGGTTTCTTTTATTAATTTCTTTTCCTGCTTTTTGTTTTCAAAATCATACACTTCATTACCGGATTTTGTATTCTCCTGAAGTTCTTTTATGATATTTTTTTGATTATTTGATTCAGATGAATAGATACTTTCTTTTTGATTTGGATTTAGATTTGGATTTGAATTTTTATTATTGCTTTTAATGCTTTTTAGCTTTCCGGCCTTTAATTTCTTTTTCTTTTTTTGTTTATGTTTTTTTGATTTGCTATTCTCTTTTTTTGTAATTTTTCCACCTGAAGCCTTAGAAACAGCTTTGATATTATTCGTCTTTTTAGCGGCTTCTAATGGTGTAGGAAGCATCACAGAAAAGATAAGTGCTAACGAAAAAATCACTAATAGAATCTTTTTTAATTTCATTCTTTTTTTTTGTATGATATTTAATAAGTTATCATACTCTCCTTTATATATTATTTGTTTTTTATTATTTTTTTTTCGGATAAGTTTTTAATAATTATCCTTCTTTAATCAGATAAACATTTAACCATTTTTCATTATCTCTACCCGGTCTTGCATCCCAAATCAAGTATTTTTCCACCTTTTGGCAGGTTTTTTAAAAAATTATTTTGTTGTTTTGAAAACTCTACATCTATTGTGTTTTCTGCAAATTCCAATGCATGATTATTGTAAAAATCCATGGTGATTTTTTTATAGTTTTTGTTTATATTTTCATTCAATAATTCCATTTCAAAACAGATAAAATCCTGTCCAAACATGTGGCACTCACCAACCTGATTCAGATTGAAAACTGAGTATGATTTGAGTGCTTTTATATTATGTTTATTTACTAAAAAGTGAGTACTTTTATAACCTCTCTTTTTCAGTTCCTTCATACCATACTCAAGCATCATTTTCCCTATCCCACGATTTTGAAAATCCGGAGAAACACAAAGTCTGGCGAGTTCTCCTCCCGGTGAGAGTTCTTCGCTCCAGCACTCCAATGCAGATACATCTTCATCCTCGTCGATTGATACTGATGCTATTATTTTTCCTTCTTTTTTCATCACAAAGAGAGCATCCCTTGATAAATCAAATGTTATGGTATCATCTCCGGGATAGTCATCGCTCCAAGGACAAAACTCTTTTCCGATTTGTGATCTGTATAGATTTAGAAGCTCTTCTCTGTCACTCTCAACAGCTTGGATTATCATAACAAACTCCTTAAATTTTGACTTTTAGTTTTCTTTTATATTTGTATATATTTTTATGAATCTTTGTTATTTTCCATCTTCCATCCAATCGAGTAAAGTTTCTAAATCAATTGGTTTTGAGTAATAATAGCCTTGAAAACTGTTAACATTATAATCTCTCAGTATATCTCCCATTTTTTCGGTTTCTATGCCTTCTATACATACATTCGCTCCACAGATATTCGCTATCTGTATAAAGGTCATCAAAAATGTACGTTCAAACTCATCTTCCTCTATTTTACTTACAAAGCTTCGATCTATCTTAATAATGTCAAAAGGCATAACTTTGACTACTCCGACAGATGAGAATCCTGTTCCGAAATCGTCAAGAGCTATCTGGATACCCCTTCCTCTCAAGCTTACAACTATATTTTTTAGAAGATCTATATCAAGAAGTCTGCATCTCTCTGTTATCTCTAAACACAGATTTTGTGGTGGATATCCTTCTCTTTCCACAATTTCGGTAACCATATCAACAAAATTCGCCCTCTCTATCTGTGTATAGGATAGATTTACATTTAACACAAAGTCCGGATTTTTTTCTAACACCTTTTTAGCATCTCTGATAGCTGTGGATAATATCCACTCTCCGAGCTTCGGAAACAGAGGGTCTTGCTCTAGAAGAGGGATAAAATCATCAGGTCCGACTACTCCGTGCTCTTCACTCTTCCATCTTAGAAGTGCTTCTGCTCCGATTGTCTTCTCTGTATTTGCATCTACCACCGGCTGATACAATAAGTAAAATCCCCTGTATTCTTGAGTAATGGATGCTCTGATTGAATGAAATCTCTCTATCTTTTGTCTGTTTCCGTTTCCCAGCACATCGTTAAACTCTACCAAATCACCATGTCTTTTGCTTTTGGATTCATTGTAAGCAAAAGAAAGGCATGTCATGATAGTATGAGGGTCGATATTGAAATTATCAACTGTTATATAACTTGAATTTAATTCGAGCATGATATGGTTATCATCTATTTCTAAACCCTTACGAAAATATGCTCTTAAATTATCATACCTTTCATGCAACTCTTCATCTGATTGATTTGTACTTATCACAACAAACTTTGTTCCGTCTAATCTATATACTTCATCTGAACTTCCTACATGTTCATAAAGATATCTGCCTACACTCTGAAGAACCAAATTTCCAAAGTTATAACCATATATTTCATTTACTTCAGAGAACTTGGCTATACCTAAAAGCGCTATTGTCATTTTTTTATTCTGTACGATATTGGTCTGTATATCTTCAAAGAAGCCATACTGATTCTTAAGTCCTGTCAGTTTGTCGATAAAACTACTAATATTAAGATCCTTCGTAATTCCCAGGAAATACTCCATATTACCGTTTTCATCTTTTAGTATCGTACCTTTTCCTATGCAAACACTGTATTCTCCGTTTAGTTTTTTTGCTCTGTACTGCACATCCCAATCAACTGCAATACCTTCAAATACTTTTTTTATAGCTTCAGTGTATACTTTTCTATCATCTTTATGAATAAACTTTTTCCATATCTCTCCTGCTTTATGCATATATTCAGATGGTAGTCCATAGATATCTATAATCTTTTTAGACCATCTGGAATAATCATAATGCATATCACATACAAAAATATAATCTTCATCATTTATAATTGCTAATGCCTCAAAAAGTGAATCCAGTTTTTGTTTACGCTCAACGGGTATCTGTAGTGCTTCTTCTTTAGATGTATGAGATTTTGTAGCTTTTTCAACCTTTAATTCATACTTGTCCAGATACATATCGGTGTCAGCTCTTTCAAAAACGTCTGATACTTTTCTGTCATTTTGAGAATCATATACTCCGATTCCTATAGCAACTACAGGTCCTTCCCCTATTTGATTATTATCTTTGGAGCACTTCTTAAGCTTATCAAGCAGTATATCTCTATTATTATAATCTTGCCCTACAAGAACTGCACAAAACTCGTCTCCTCCTATACGAAATACAGGACTATGTGCAAATATTCCACATATTATTCTACATGCAGATAGTATATATTCATTTCCAACTTTATGTCCCTTGGAATCATTAATGCTTTTTAAATCATTAATGTCGCAGACTATAATAGCAAAAGGTGAATGACCCTTATCGCTTTCCATTCTTTGTTGTATAGAGTACTCAAGCTCACGATAAGCGATCATATTTTTTACACCGGTGAGACCATCTTTACGGGCAAGTTCGTTGGCACGTACCAGTGCAGCTGTCCTTTCCATGTCTTTATTTACTTCATCATCTATATTCTCTATACATACCAGCATGTGCTGTAAGTCTCTTGCACGCAATATGCTGCATCGACAGTTTCTGACTTTTTCGTTAATTACAAGTTTGTAATTAAGGGTATAAGTCTTTTTCTTGGCAAGATTTTCGAGTGCTACATCTTTTCTAAATTCATTAACTATTCTTTCCTTATCCTCAATATGAACATATTTTCTAAGATTTTTACTGCTTTCTTCAAAGAAATCATCCCCACTTTTGGGCACTTCCATATCCATATAAGTCTCAGTGGCAGAATACTCATAGTACTTATTGGACTTTAAATCAACATAATACAGGGTATCAAAATGCTTAGCAAGACTACCGGCAATCTGATTAAATATATATCTTTCCTTTTCCATTAAATCAAATTTTTGCCGATCTTTAAACTCCTTATCAACATTTGTAACACCAAGTATAAAGCAATCATCATCCCCAATACCTCTGATAAGCTTTGAACGTAGATATACAGGCTTTCCATCTATTATTATCCTATAATCCGTCAGGTGAACTTCATCGTGCTGTACCTGATAAATAAGTAATTCCTTAAGATTTTCATCTAAAAATATATGTTTATCATCTTCATGAATTACCATTTCAGCAATCTTAGCGACATCTTTAAAATAGTCTTTACCTTCTACTTCTCTGTTTATGGAGGCATACCAACTATCAGCTGTATAAAGCTGATATTCATCGGTCTTAATATTAACACAATAAACACAGAAAAACTCGGAAAGCATTGCTTCTGCAATGCTGTTTAAACCTTTTTCGTTGTATATCATAAATCACTACCTCTGATTATAATCTTTATCAAAATTCACATAATACATTTTACTCATGTAACTCATAATTCACATCTTCATCAATTATTTCAATCATAGATTTTGCAGCCTTAGGGTCAAACTGCGTTCCTATGTTTTTTTCAATCTCACTACGAACCTTTTCTTGAGGCAGAAAATCACGATAACTTCGATTAGATGTCATAGCGTCGTAACTGTCTGCTACACTTATTATCCTTGATTCTATCGGAATATCTTCTCCTGATAATCCGTCGGGATATCCATTTCCATCATATCTTTCATGATGCCATTTGGCACCCTTTGAAAGCTCAGAATTACTCTTGATTTCCGATAAAATATCATAACCGATTACAGGATGAGTTTTTATAACTCCGTATTCTGAATCAGTAAGTTTAGCAGGCTTATTGATAATCTCATTGGGCACACCTATCTTCCCTATATCATGAAGAAGCCCCATATAATAGATATTATCGCACATTTCCTGGGATAGTTCCATTTTTTGGGCTATCATTCTGGAGTAATTTGCAACTCGGATAGAATGACCGTTAGTGTACTTATCTTTTGCATCTATCGTATGTGCAAGAGCTTCCATCACTTCAACCGAAAGCTTTTTTAAGTTATCCTTTGCTTCAATCGCATCGTTCGTTGCATTTATATTCTTTATTATTACATAAAATGCCCATATAAAAAGATATAGTATAATAATCGAAAGAATCTGCACACAAACGGTCGAAGTAAATCCTCCAAAAAAATAGGATAATACATCAAACAAATAATAAAACGGCAAGAAAACGGCAGGTGGTAATACAAACATTCTCCAATTAAGTGTTCGCTTTCTGTCCGTAAGTTTCGACAAAGCTTTTATAACAAAATGATACCAAAAAAATAAAGCTATTATCAGAATCACATTGCTAAAAACCTTCATACTGTATGACTGAATCAAATACTCATCTGTTTTTCTTGATGAATCTTCTCCTGATAGAGCTGTTATCACCGCAAACATCAGGTAAATAAAAGTTACAAGCGATACATTGGGCGCCTTTAACTTTTTCCCTATAATTAGAGAAAATATAATAATTAACAATACAAATACAAAACATCCTATAATTGAATATGTTAATGTAAATTGAGTATCGATTTTAAAGTGTTTTATATCATTTAAAAATTCAGTGCCTTTTGATATTCCATATATAATTACTGTAACTGTTATACTTACTACAAAAGAAACAAGAAAAAGAAAGAATGGGTTGGTTAATAAAGACATGAAGAAAATCTTTCTTTTTCCTTTCTCTTCTTTTAAAAATGCTTTTTTAATTGATAAGTAAAAAAATATGATAAAACAAATTAATAGAGCAATATCTAATATTGTAGAACCATATTTAAGTATTTCCTGCATTACAAATCTCCTGTTTTATGTTATTTTGTCACTAGCTGAAATCATATAGGATAGATTATAACATTTTTTCAGGATTTTGTACAGAACAAAGATAGTGAAGTCTTTATAAGTCTTTTATATTATAGCAATTCTGCAATCTCATATATAAGTTTTTCTGTTTTTTCCCATCCCAGGCAAGGATCTGTTATGGACTTTCCGTAGCACCCTCCTCCGGGTTCCTGTGCTCCGTCCTCTATATAGCTCTCTATCATAAATCCCTTAAGTATTTTTGCTATTCGTTCATCATGTTTTGCAGAATGTAGTACCTCTTTAATAATTCTTTTCTGAGCAAATGGGTTCTTATTTGAATTACAGTGATTTGTATCTATGATAAGTGAGGGATTTGCGAAATTGCCATTCTCGTAACAGTCGCATAGTCTTATGAGATCCTCATAATGATAGTTTGGTCTCATGGTTCCATGCTGATCGGTATATCCTCTAAGAATTGCATGTGCATGTTTATTTCCGTCTGAGTGTACCTGCCATCCTCTATAGATAAATGTATGTCCATGTTGGGCAGCACTTATGGCATTCATCATTACACTGTAATCACCGGAAGTTGGATTCTTCATTCCTACAGGCACACTAATACCGCTTGATGTAAGCCTATGCTGCTGGTCTTCCACAGAGCGAGCTCCTACAGCTACATATACTAAAAGATCATCAAGATATCCGTAATTTTCTGTATAGAGCATCTCGTCAGCACAGGCAAAGCCTGTTTCCATTACAGCACGCATGTGAAGATGTCTTGTTGCCTCTATTCCTTTGAATACATTTGGCTTTTGACTTGGATCCGGCTGATGAAGCATCCCCTTATATCCCTTTGCTGTAGTTCTGGGCTTATTGGTGTAAATCCTTGGTACTATAAAAATCTTATCTTTAACCTTTTCCTGAACAGGTACAAGCCTTCCGATATAGTCCATAACTGAGTCTTCATTATCAGCAGAACATGGTCCAATAATCAGGACAAGTTTTTCTTTTCTTCCTTCAAATATTGCTTCAAGTTCTGCCTTTCTTGTCTGTACAGTTTCATTCATTTTTGCAGTAAGCGGATACATTTCCTTAAGCTCCGCCGGTATTGCAAGTTGCTTTTCATAAGCCATTCCCATGATTTATTTCCTCCTTTGTTTTGCATCTTAAGATGCGTGATTATTTTATATTTCGAGATACGGCAACAAATGTAGTTATATTGTCGTCTTTCTCGTTAATATGCTCATCCAGAACCTTCAGACCGTACAAAGCAGCTGTTTCAAGACTGGCAATTGCTGCTACTGCCATCTTTCCTTCGCTTACTACCTGTCTTGCAGCTACGGCTGTATTTACTGCTTCGATAATCTCGTAACCATTTTTTCTAATATATGTATCGCACTGCTCAATTGCTTTTTTCTGACTGACGACTGTTTTTATGTCATTTATTCTACTTCCTCTGACTCCGAGTAAATTCTGCACAATAGGAAGTGACATCTTAGAAATAATTTCCATTTCACCTCTTGAAAGCATCTTTTTTACCTCTTCAACAGCTCCTGCGTAACTATTCTCAATCGGAAGGACTGCGATATCACACTCTCCCTGATATGCTTTCTGATAAGCTTGCTCAAAGTTAGCACTCGATACATGCAATGCATCCGGAAACATCTTTTTTGCTGCTTCGTGTGCGAATGCTCCCTCTATACCACTGTAAGACACTTTTAACATTTTTTTTCTCCTTTCGATGACCCTGTAATAATCGAGAAGGGAAGATGTAATCACACCCTACTCGTCCGCGAGTCGTCGGTCAGCTTTGCTGACATTCTCCTCACGACGACTCTGCGATAAAAAAAGCGGCTCGGATTATACCGAACCGCATGTAAGTCAACTTATGATTTTTTTTAGCATCACAAATTACCCTTACATCGGTTCGAAGTAAAGGTAAAGAAAAATGTGAATTCAGTTGTTACAAATGAATATTTTCTATCTGAATATTTCATATCGTAAAACCTCTTTAATATCAATCATACTAGAATATTATATCATTTACAGCTTAAATCTCCACAAGGACTTAAGACTTATTTACAACAAAAAATATAAATCATTTATTTATATCTGTCAAGTATAAATATTGGAGTTGTCAAGTTCCATAATTCATCTTTTTAAATGATACTATATAAGACATTGGTGTCAGGCACTCTAAACAACAGACATTTTTCCCAAAAGATCAGTATCCAGTGAATATTTTGCTTCCGGATAAACCGCAGTTATTTTATCATTGATCATCAGAATATAGACATCTTCTTCTCCAAACAGCCTTATCTGACCTAAAGCGCCGCTAGGAACTTTTCTGTCTTTTCCGTTAATTTTAAAATGACAGGCATATCTCCTCATTCTCCGGCTACGAGCTAAGTAGATTGTAAAGCTTCCCATCGGGAGTGCCTCTCCTATGGCTTTTTGGGACTTTTTCATTATCAAAAACTGTATAGTAATGGTTATAATCCCTATAATCCACAACAGTAGTAATGCATAAATTCCGATCGTGTCTGAAGTGGGTACTATGATAAATGTACCCGACACACATATAGTCAACATGACTAGGAAAACAGGTAACATCGCGAGTTTTACTTCTCTTTTGCAAGTATTGAGAATATGCTTCCTTGACAATATTGTTTTTCCATTATCTTTATTATTATAATCCAATAATTCAGGATTAGTATCTGTAATTGCCCTGTTTTTTTCCTTTGAATTCAATATTCCACACTCTTATAATCCTTTCTTGACATATAAAAAGCTTAAAGTTCCTTTTTCATATAACCGCATGTGAATGGAAAATAAAGAAAAGGCTTTCTTATCTCACCTGCCAGCGAAAAATATAAGAAAGCCATATCAAATAAGCACAAAAGTTGTTGAAGATAATTCTTGGCTTCCGATATTAGTACTGAATCTCCAACATATCCATAAGTCTTTTAAATGTATCCTGCCCGTCCAAGCAGGTATCAGTAAGCCAGCCCTTTTCATTTCTCCATTCGTAGAGACCTCTGTAGTAGTAATTCTTCTTCGCATCCTCGATGATAAAAGGTATCACATTATGTCCCAGGCACTCCTTTAATGCTACAAGGCGTCCGACTCTGCCGTTTCCATCCTGAAATGGATGAATATACTCAAACTCGCCATGCAAAGCTATGATATCCTCTACTGTGACATTTTCCTTGGCGTTGTACTCCTTAAGCAAATCCATCATGTGCTTATGAACATCCGATGGTTTGGATGTTTCCCGGCCACCTACTACATTCGCACGTTTTTTATAATCACCAACAGCAAACCATCCAAGCGCCCCAT
>JAEEGL012042897.1_pt1 | contig 47766 bp, 44 predicted proteins | sample 9134231 | NCBI WGS metagenome assembly JAEEGL01 (sample SAMN16246548, study PRJNA631951) | gut metagenome | biome: gut microbiome; feature: rumen; material: fiber-attached | host: Bos | place: Iran: Karaj | collected 2018-10 | reverse complement strand
CTCAGGAAGCATATCGGAATTCAGATGTATGTACTCTTCAAAAAGAGACAGTGCGTTCCTCACGAGCGCTTCAAGCCGTTCCGACGCGATACGGTCTTTCTTGTCCGGCAGGGCGCGGAGAACGGCTGAATAGCCTTCCGGATCTGTCGCGATCGAAAGCGCCTCCGCCCGGTAAAGGCCTTCAACCATCAGGCGGGCGCCGTTCCCTCTCGGTACGCGCAGCTGCTGCCGGATCCGGCAGACTACGCCGACGGAATAAATATCCTTTCCTTCGGGAACGTCTTCCGCCATATCCGTCTGGGCGGAAAGAAAGATCAGCCGCTCGCCGTTCAAAGCATTTCCAAGCGCTCCGAGCGAGGATGCTCTCTCCACTTCGAATGTGAGAAACATCCCGGGAAACACATTCAATCCGCGAAGCGGGATCATCGGCAGGGCAAACTGTTCGTTATTCATTGTTTCCATTTTATCTCCTATGCTCCGGTAATGGGTACGGGTAGGCCGGTCAGGCAGTTTCGTTTTTCCGATGGATCTTCGGAAAGATCTCTCCTGTATCAGGGTCCTTTACTATGCAAACCGAATCGATCGCCGGATCGGAGGGAACCGTATACATCAGGTCCATCATCAGGTTTTCCATAACACTGCGAAGCCCTCTTGCCCCGATATTCATGGCGATCGCCTTTTCAGCCACCGCTTCGAGCGCCGCATCTTCATACTGCAGGGAAACGTTATCAAAGGAGAACAGTTTGGCGTACTGTTTTGTCACCGCGTTTTTCGGTTCCTTCAATACACGTACGAGGTCCTCCCGGCTGAGCGGATCAAGCGCCGCAACGACCGGCAGTCTTCCGATCAGTTCCGGAATGAGCCCGAATTTCAGCAGATCGTGCTGCTGCACGTTTGCAAACAGGTTTTCCCCATCCTTTTCTTTTTTGCTGCGGATCTCGGCGCCGAAGCCCATGGTCTTGTCGTTCATGCGCTTTTCAATGATCTTCTCCAGTCCGTCGAAAGCGCCTCCGCAGATGAACAGGATATTGGTGGTATCCACATGTATGAATTCCTGCTGCGGGTGCTTTCGTCCGCCCTGCGGGGGCACGTTTGCCACCGTACCTTCCAGCAGCTTCAGCAATGCCTGCTGAACGCCTTCACCGGACACATCCCGGGTGATCGAAGTGTTCTCGCTCTTCCGGGCGATCTTATCGATCTCGTCGATATAGATGATTCCCCGCTGGGCACGCTCCACATCAAAATCCGCTGCCTGCAGAAGCTTCAGGATCACGTTCTCAACGTCTTCACCCACGTAACCCGCTTCCGTAATGGTGGTCGCATCCGCAATAGCAAATGGAACATCCAGCATCTTGGCGAGCGTCTGGGCAAAAAGAGTTTTCCCGCTTCCGGTGGGACCGATGAGCAGTATGTTGCTCTTCTGCAGTTCCACATCGTCCGAAGCGTGCAGGATACGCTTGTAATGGTTGTATACCGCAACGGAAAGCACTTTCTTTGCATAATCCTGGCCGATAACATACTCGTCCAGACGCGCTTTGATCATCTCCGGTTTCGGCAGCCTGTCGAAAACAAGCGGAAGCCCGTCATATCCAGTCGGAACCGGTTCGGGAAGATCCTCCACGATCGTCATGCACATACGTACACAGTCATCACAGATATAACTTCCGTTCCCGGCAATCAGCCTGTTCACCATCGACTGAGGTTTGCCGCAGAAGGAGCAGCGTATGCTTTTTCTCTCGTCGTTTTTCGCCATTTTATATCCTCATTCTTCAGGTAAAGCAATGGAGGAACAATCCTGTCCCTCCATTCCCGTCACTTTCTCAACGTTTGTAAATGACCTTATCGATCAGGCCGTATTCCCTGGCTTCCTCCGCGGACATGAAGTTGTCGCGTTCACAGTCCTTTTCGATCACAGATACATCCTTTCCGGTGTTTTCTGCAAGAATGGCGTTGAGCCTGTTTTTGATTTTCAGGATCTGCTCCGCCTGGATCTGTATGTCCGTGCACTGTCCGTGGCTTCCGCCCGAAGGCTGATGGATCATGATCTCGGAATTCGGGAGAGCAATGCGCTTTCCCTTTGCCCCGGAGGACAGGAGAAACGCTCCCATGGAGGCCGCCATACCGACGCATATGGTGGAAACATCCGGTTTGATATACTGCATCGTGTCGTATATGGCGAATCCGGCTGTGACGCTTCCGCCCGGGCTGTTTATATAAAACTGGATATCCTTGTCCGGATCCTGCGCTTCAAGGTATAGAAGCTGCGCGACCACGAGACTGGCCGTGGTATCGTTCACTTCCTCGGAGAGCATGATGATCCGGTCGTTCAGCAGACGGGAAAAGATATCATAGGATCTTTCACCCCTGCTGGTCTGCTCAACCACATAAGGGACAAGACTCATTTTTCCTCATTACCCCTTTCTTCTGAAACGGATGTTCTGAAAGGCTGCATCTTATTCAGCGGCTGGTTCTTCCTTTTTCTCTGAAACCGCTGCCTCTTCCTTTTCTTCCGCTGAATTCTCTTTAACAAGCGCGGTGTCAAAAATCACATTGTTAGCCTTCTCCTTGCGGAGTTCATTCTCGATGAATTCTCTTCCGAAATACTGCTCAAGCTCTTCCGCAGAAGCGCCCATATTGCCGGAGACCCGGTCGATATACTCTTTTATCTCTTCTTCAGTGGATTCAAATCCCTCCGCACGGGATACAGCGTCAAGAAGAAGATCCATCCTGACCTGCTGCTCGGCTCCCGGGCGAATGGAAGAATTCATGGTCTCTTCATCGAGTCCCATCGTCTTGCACAGTTCGTCGAAAGACATATCATTCGAGGAGAGGCCGAAGTTTGCCGCGTAGTTGCGGACGATCTCCTCCTCTTTCGATTTGATCATGACCTCGGGAATCGTAACGGTCATGTTATCCATCGCCTGCTGCAGCACATCATTGCGGAAAGCGCCTTCCGCGGAATCCTCATGTCTCTTTTCAAGCGTTCTGCGCAGATCCTCTTTGTATTCAGCGAGTGTATCGAACTCGGAAACATCCTTGGCAAATTCATCATCTGCATCGGGAAGCTCGTTCACGGTCAGGCTGTTGAGCTTGACCTTGAATACCACGTCCTTGCCTGCCAGATTCTCCACATAGTCTTCCGGGAAGGTGATGTTGATCTCTTTTTCTTCACCGATCTGCATACCGACGATCTGATCTTCAAAGCCGGGAACAAAGCTGTTGGATCCGAGTTCAAGGAAATACCCTTCCGCACGGCCGCCGTCAAAGCGTTCCCCGTTCAGATATCCATCGTAATCGATGTTCGCGTTGTCGCCCATCTGCGCCTCACGCTCCACGCTTACCTTGCGGGCATTGCGTCTGCGCATGGACTCGAGTTCCTGATCGACTTCCTCATCGGTAACGGGAACGACCGTGCGCGCTGCTTCAAGGCCCTTGTACTGGCCAAGCACGACTTCCGGATAGAGCCCGCTGGAAAAACTGAACTGTGCGGTCCCTTCTTCCGTCACATTGAAGTCCACTACAGACGGAGCTCCGACAAGGCGGAGTTCCCCTTCCTTCACGCCGAACTCGAAAGCATCCGGCGCCAGAATATCCAGAGCATCCTGATAGAACACCTCATGACCGTACATGCCCTCGATCACAGCCCTGGGCGCCTTTCCCTTGCGAAAACCGGGAATATATATCTGCCCCTTGTTTTTCAGATAGGCAGACTGAACAGCTTTATCAAATTCGGCTTTTTCCGTCTCGATCTGAAATACAACGGTATTGTCCTCTTTTTTGTCAACGTTCTTAAGTATCATGGTTTGAACTCCTCCTAAAATGTCGGTAAACGCACTTGCCTATATTATCAGATAAGCTCTGTAAAATCAACTAAAACATTGCCTGATCGATTATTCTCTCGGGCTGAAAGTCGATATGATCCGCTGAAATGAGCCGAAACCGCGTTCCGCCGCTCCACCCTTCAAAAGCAGATGCACACCCTTTTCCGTGGATATGCCCGTAACAGCACAGTTTCACCTTATAGTCCCGTAGAAGCTGAAGGATCTCTTCGCACCGGTAATTCTGAAAAATCGGCGGATAGTGCAGAAAAACGATCTTTTCCCGGTCTCCTCCCGCTTCAAGTGAAGTTTTCAGCCGGCTCACTTCCCGCAGCATGATCTTCCGGTCATGCACGCTGCCGGTCTCTTCCTCGAAAAACCATCCGCGGGTGCCGCAGATCGCCGTCTCTCCAAAGATATATGCGTTGTTGCGAAGGATGCTGATCGATCGAAAGCCGTTCTGTTCGAAAAAAGTCATCATCTTGCTGGCGGTCGTCCACCAGTAATCGTGGTTTCCCTTCAGGATGATCTTTCTTCCGGGAAGTGAATCGATGAACCGGAAATCTTCGATCGATTCCTCCAGACTCATCCCCCAGGAGAGATCTCCGCACAGAATGCAGACATCCTCTTCACCGAGTCCTGAAAAGCCTCTTTTCAGTTTTTCCGTGTGACCGTACCACTTTTCTCCGAAAACATCCATCGGTTTCGCCCCTGCGAGCGACAGATGCAGGTCACCGATCGCATATAACGCCATATCCCGTTCAGCGCGATGGCTGCTCCTTATTGCTGCTGAAAAGCATCCGTGATCTGATTGACCACCGGTGTATGATTTTTTTCCTGATCCAGATAGATCTCCACCACGTCGAAACGCACCTGATTTTCCGTCCCTGTCCTCATCAGATAGTAACGGGCCGTATTCAGGATCTTCTGCTGCTTTTTCCGGTCAACGAATTCCCGCGCCTCGGCAAAGCGGGCGTTTTTCCGCAGTTTCACCTCAACGAAAACCGTGATATCCTCCGTCTCCGCGATCAGATCGATCTCGCCAAGACGGCAGGAATAGTTACGCTCCGTGATCCTGTATCCCTGTCTTCGGTAAAGATCAGCCGCGATCTGCTCGCCGAGGTTTCCCTTTTCTTTCTTTTCCATCAGTGCATTTTTTTCAGGAAACCGGGGCGATGGATGGGTGAAGGACCGTATTCCCGAATCTTTTCATAGTGCAGTGCCGTGCCGTAGCCCTTGTGTTTTTCAAAAGCATACTGCGGATATTTTTCCGCCATCTCCAGCATATACCGGTCTCTGCTCACTTTGGCCAGAATGGAAGCGGCAGCGATGGACGCGCATTTTGCATCCCCTTTCACGATACAGAGGCTGTTCATTCCGATCCCCTTAGTCCGGTTTCCGTCTATGATGGCGAGTTCCGGCTGCGGGTCGAGAAGAGCGATCGCCCGGTTCATAGCCGTCATCGTAGCCCCGAGAATATTGAACTTCTCGATCTCCTCTACGGACGCCGATGCGATCCCATAGGTAAGTGCTTCGGAAATGATCCGTTCAAAGAGCGCTTCCCGCTTTGTTTCGGAAAGCTTCTTTGAGTCATTCAGTCCCTCGATGAGGATCCCTTTCGGGAGGATCACGGCAGCTGCGTATACCGGTCCGGCCAGCGGACCTCTGCCTGCCTCATCCACGCCGCAGATCAGGCCGTATCCCTCTTCAGTCAGTCTGTTTTCGATCTCCCAGAGATCCATCCTCCGGCACCTCCAGTGAAAGTCTCCCGAGCTTTCCCTCATGGTATTCATTCAGCAGTGTATTTGCCATCCGTTCCAGATCGGCCTCTCCCCGGGAGATAAGGAATCCGCGTTTCAGAGCGGCTTTCTGCAGCAGCTCGAAACCGTTGTCCTCCGATGCGGGATCGATCTTATACCGTTCACGGATCGCATCCGGATAGAGTTTACGAAGCCGAAGCATGAAATTGGCTGCCAGCGTTTCCCGGTCGACAACGTCCGCTTTGATCGCATTCGTGATCGCAAGCAGTTCACCGACTTCCTGACTTTCAAACCGGGGCCACAGTATCCCCGGTGTATCCATCAGTTCCAGACCGTTTTCAAGACTGATCCACTGACGGCCTCTCGTCACCCCCGGTTTGTCTCCTGCGACAGCTGCTTTTCTTCCGGCGATCCTGTTGATAAATGTGGACTTCCCCACATTCGGGATGCCGAGGATCATCACCCGCAGTGTTCTTCCTGCCTGCCCTTTCGCCGCATATGCCGCCACCTTGTCTTTCAGGAGTTCCCGTACAGCCGGGATAAAAGCATTCACGCCCTTTCCGCTTCTGGCATCTGTCTCTATCACTTTGATGCCGCACGCATCAAAGTATCCTGCCCATTGCTTTGTTACGGCGGGATCGGCCAGATCGGTCCGGTTCAGAATGGTCAGACGCGGCTTGTCCCCGGCGAGCGTATATATATCGGGATTGCTGCTGGCATGCGGGATCCTGGCGTCCAGGATCTCACAGACAGCATCCACAAGTTTCAGATTGTCTTCGATCATCCGTCGGGCTTTGGTCATATGACCAGGAAACCACTGGATGTTCATTTTCTCCAGGCCGTCCATCACTGCACTTTCCGGAAGGCATCGAGCGGATAGATCACATACAGGACTTTTCCGATGATCAGCCGCGAATCGACCATGCCGATCAGAGAGTTTCTGCTGTCTGTAGATTCATTCCGGTTATCCCCCATCACAAATACACAGCCATCCGGCACAGTCTGCGGTCCGATGAAATCAAGCTTGTTATAGGTTAGTTCCCGGATATAATCCTCTTTGATCTCTTCGCCGTCAACAAAGACAGCTCCTGTATCGAAGTTGATATTGATCACCTGTCCCTCTGTGGCGATCACACGCTTCACCAGAGCTTTATTGGAATCATATGCGTCTTTTTTGAAAACCACAACATCCCCGGTCCTCGGTGTGTACAGAACACGGGACACCAGCATCAGATCGTTGTTCTTCAGCGTCGGAAGCATCGAATTCCCGTTCACATACACGAGACGAATCAGAAATACGAAGACGATGACACAAAAGATCAGCGCGGATGTCAGGCTCTGAACCCAGTCATAAGTCTCCCGCACCGACTTGTTCCCGTCACGGCCGGTTTCTGCAATTACCTTTTCTTTTTTCAGTTTCATATCGGTTCCTCACTGAAATGGTTCATTGGGTCGATCCGGACCGTAAAGTCCGGATTTATTCAGTATATACCCTGTTCCTGTCTGCAGGCAATAAAAATATGGCATCCTTCCGGAAAAGGATGCCATGACCGACCTTTTTACAGGCGCTCTTTGACCTTTGCCTTCTTACCGACGCGATCGCGCAGATAATAAAGCTTAGCCCTGCGAACTTTACCCTTGCGGATCGTTGTGACGGAAACGATGGAGGGAGAGTGCACGGGGAAGACTTTCTCACAGCCGACGCCGTAGGAAACACGGCGAACCGTGATCGTCTCATTGATGCCGCCATGCTTTTTGGCAATGATCGTTCCTTCAAATGCCTGGGTACGCTCGCGGCTTCCTTCAACGACCTTGACGAGAACACGGACCGTGTCACCGACGTTCATCTCGGGAAGCTCAGGTTTCATGTACTTTTCAGTCAGTACTTTCACGAGATCCATAATATATCCTTCTTTCATATAGACGTTCATACCGGCGGGCATCAGCCACGGCAGCGGACCGCCTTTTTCGTGTGACAAACACACAGGCTTTGGTAATATATCACAATCTTCTGCTGAATGCAAGCCTTTTTCGTTTTCAGCGAAAAATTTCTCCATCCGGTAGGAGCGTCTCGATCCTGCAGTAAGCGGCGAAGTCCGGAGCCAGTTCCGGACTCAGCTGCCTGAGCGCTCCGGAGAGAAGCTCCGGATTCAGCGTGGGATCCGCCGCTGAAATCACGGCATGCAGCCGGAGTGTATCCTCCCGGGAAGAAAAGGTTATATTCCGTATCATAGGACGGATATCCGTCTCCGTCATGCCGCGCTTGGATTTCTTCTCCACGACGATCCTTTCCCGGTCAAAGAAATCCCTCACATCCCCCAGCACATCTTCCGGACGTTTTGTATCATATTCAAAAGTGCCCTCGATCTCCAGCCATTTGATCAGTGAACTCTTTTTTTCTGCCGCATAAACTTCCGCTGCCAATATTCCCTCCGGGAAGCAGGCGTTCACCCTTTCCCTGAATTCCTGCGCATCGATCTCTTCATTCAGCCGAAAATCCATGATTTCGCAGACGCTAGACATTCCTACCGAAAGCGGAAGAGCGATCGAGATCTGGGGATGCGGATTATACCCCTCGGAATACTTCAGTGAATAGCCCGCCCGCGCGATCGCACGCTGCATCGTATGCATCAGATCCAGATGGGAAATATACACCGCTCTGCCCGTTTTTGAAAAACGCATTCTCAGTTTATCCATCACACGGAATTCCTTTCAGAAGAGAAGCGGCGCCGCATGCCGAGCATGCTTTCCGGCAGTCCGGAGAAAGCTCCGACCGGTAGGCTCTTTCCTTTTCCCGAAGGAGCAGGCTCCTGCGCACCCCCATATCGATCATATCCCAGGGAAGGATCTCAGAGACATCCCGTTCGCGGGAGGCATAAAAGGAGAGATCCAGTCCGAAGCGCGAAAACGCATCGAGCCAGCGTTCGTAACGGAAGTAATCCGTCCAGGCTTCAAGTCTTCCGCCGTTTCGGAATACTTCTTCCAGAACGTCCGCTATTCTGCGGTCTCCGCGGGAAAGTGCCGCTTCGATCACGCTGGTCTCGGCATCGTGCCAGTTATAGACCACATTGCGCGCCCTGATGGAAGAACGAAGGAGATTCACTTTTCTCAGATACTCTTCCGGACTTACCTGCGCTTCCCACTGAAAGGGGCTGTGCGGTTTGGGGATGAAACAGGAGGTGGAAACGGTGATCCGTACGCCCCTGCTTTTGTTCTTCGCATTCATTCTCCAGCAATGAAGGATCTTTTCACTCATCTCCGCAATCCCCACGATATCTTCATCCGTCTCTGTGGGAAGTCCCAGCATGTAATAAAGTTTTACCGAATTCCAGCCGCCGGAAAAGGCAAGGGCGCAGGTGTTCAGAACATCCTCTTCCGTAACATTCTTATTGATCGCGTCACGAAGGCGCTGACTTCCGCCCTCCACAGCAAAGGTCAGGCCGCTTTTCCGTACCTTCTGGATCTTTTCCATGATCTCCACGGAAAAGTTATCTGCGCGAAGTGACGGCAGTGCAAGTCCCACGCTGCGGGATTCGCAGTAATCCAGCAGTCCGTCGCAGAGTTCCGGAAGCGGTCTGTAGTCACTGGTGCTCAGGGACAGCAGGCTTATCTCCTCATGTCCCGTATTCTGTACAGCTTCGATCCCCTGCCGGATCAGAGTCTCCGGTTTTTTGGACCGGATCGGCCGGTAGATATAGCCGGCCTGACAGAAACGGCAGCCGCGCACACAGCCGCGGAACAATTCCAGGCTTACCCTGTCGTGAACCACTTCCGTAGACGGAACGATGGGATTGACGGGATACGGCGCCGCATCCAGATCCTCCACGATCCGTTTTACAACACGGGAAGGCGCGCCTTCCTGCGGTGTGATCGCGCGGATCGTCCCGTCTTCGTTATAGGATATCCCGTAAAGCGACGGCACATAAACGCCCTGTATCCCTGAAGCTTCACGCAGAAACGCTTTTTTGCTCCAGCCTTCCTTTTTTGCTCTCTGAAGGAGAAGGAGCACCTCATTATCCAGTTCCTCGCCCTCACCGAGGAAGAAGAGATCGATAAACGGCGCCATCGGTTCAGCATTGACGCAGGCGCTTCCGCCCGCGCATACAAGCGGCAGAAGATCCGGCCTGTTCTCGCTGCGCAGAGGGATCCCGGACATGTCCAGCATATCCAGAACAGTGGTATAGGCCATCTCATAGCCAATGGAAAACATCACCGTATCGAATTCGCTTACCGGGTCTCCGCTTTCGAGCGCATAAAGGGGGATCCCCGCCTTTTTCATCTCCTCGTACATATCGCCCCAGGGAGCAAAAACCCGTTCGCACCAGACAGATTCCAAACTGTTCATCGTCTGATACAGGATGCTCATGCCCAGATTCGACATGCCGATCTCATATGTATCGGGAAAGCAGAACGCTACGCGAAGATCCACTTCCTTTTTATTCTTCAGTATCTGGTTGTATTCCCCTCCTGTATAGCGGGAGGGTTTCTGGACCCTGGGAAGGATCCTTTTGAGACGTTTATCCATCTGATCTCCTGATGCAGGCGTTTTGTCCGCTGAATGAGCCGGTGTTTTAAGTCCGCTGTTTATCCAGGAAATTCACCGCACTCAGTGCGGCAACATTCCCCTGTCCGGCGGCTTTGATATACTGGTATGGCATTCCGGCGATGTCCCCGCAGGCAAAAACGCCGGGAAGGCTCGCAGCCATGTTCAGGTCGACCACAACATGCGCGCCTTCAGTCTGCAGTCCGGGAACCAGCTGCCCCGGTGCGATCGCCTCACGCAGTACGAAAACTCCGTCTGTCTCATACTCTCCGTCTTCAGTCAGTATTTTCATGGCTTCAGGGAGTTTCTCGATACCGGTCACTTTTTCGTGCACGACACGTACACTTCCGGGAAGAGAAAGGATCTCCTTATACATTGGAAAATAAAGAACTTCACTGCACACTTCAGAGAGGAATGCAGCTTCCCTTTCTTCCTTCTGACTGTAACCGACTACCGCAGTCCTTCTTCCGCGGTACAAGGGGGCATCACAGGTGGCGCAGTAGCTCACGCCACGCCCGAGGAATTCGTTTTCTCCGGGCAGCGGCTTGCCCTGTACCACGCCGGTCGCCAGTATCACTGCAGAAGCTTCCAGCATTTCCTCTCCGGCCTGCAATGCGAAATACTGTCCCATGGCATAGATTGCCGTAATGCGTTTTTCCGTGATGGTGATGCCCATACGGTCTATATGTTCCTGAAAAGCAGCTGCAAGATCTTCACCGCGTATGGCGGGAAATCCCAGATAGTTCCGGATCTCATGCGCTTTCTTCAGTTTTTCGCTCAGATCCCTGCTCCCGAGGAGAAGGACTTTTTTATTCCGTATCACAGCCGTGATCGCAGCGGAAAGTCCAGCAGGTCCGGTTCCAATGACAGCGATATCGTAGCGTTCCATTGTATTCATTCCTTCCTGATTTTTTAATCCATTATCCATCACACCGCATTGCGCTGTCAACCGTTTTAGCTTCATTCGAAATAAACCGGTTTAAACTCCTGTATATAAGTTATAAAAAGAGCCTATTCCAAAAGAAATAGGCTCTTTTCATGGTCGGAGTGCGGAGATTTGAACTCCGGGCCTCTTGGTCCCGAACCAAGCGCGCTACCATCTGCGCTACACCCCGGTTTTTGACAGCTTTGTTATTATAATGAAGGAACTCCAACTTGTCAAGTAGAAGAATCCATGCAATTTTCTGTTCAATCTCTGTTCCGGAAAAGCACGAACTTCTCCAGCGGAAACAGAACCGCCATCTGAATCAGGCCGGCCGCCATCGCTGCAGCTGTTCTGGAAAAAGAACGGACCGGCGTAAGAGAGAGCCTGGCTGTGATCCATCCCTGAAGCCAGGTGGAAAAAAGGATCAGGCACAGCAGGACAAAAATATACAGGCCAAGGCCGCCCCGTGTTCCCTTTCCGCGGAAGGTCGCGCATATTTACAAAATAGCCGTAGATATTTGCAAGGAGATTTGAAAGGAAAAACGGGATCACATATCCCCAGGTAACGATCCCGTTCACCACATATTCTGACGGTCCTTCGAACAGGACGTCAGGATCAAATATGCCATGCAGACATTTCGGAAGGGGGCGGACCACGCCGTTGAATACCAGAGGGAGGATGTTGGCCAGAATCAGCTGGATCAGACTCACACTCAGGCTCACCAGATTGAACTTGACGAACTGCCAGATCGCGTTATCCGCGTATTTTTCATTGAATGATCGAATAGAAGCCATTTCCCGTCTCCGCAATGCCCTGTCCTCTGCATGCCGCACATTCAGATATATTATAATCAAAACCCGAAAAGCTTCAAGTGCTTTCCTGCACAGAGGCTTTTCCTGTCCGCTGCAGGTATTCTTTCACAAAGAATCGAATTTCTTCTTCTCATATTCTGAACAGTATGCTATACTGATAAAAGATACAGGCATTCTAACAGTCTTTGTTTTTCTGCCCCGTCAAATACCTTTAACCGGGAAGTCATCTTCACATCGCCATGCCGATCTGAACAGAGGCTTCCTTTCATCATGAATCAGACAAAATTATGGACAAAATCATTCATGCTACGGCCGGAAACGGTTCGATCCGGATGGCCGTTATCACAGCAAAGGATACGATAGAACGGGCCCGCGTTATCCACGGGTGTTCCCCCGTAATGACCGCAGCTCTCGGACGAACGCTCTGTGCCGCCTCGCTTCTGGGCAATGCGATGAAGGAGGAAAACGGAACTCTTACGGTTCGAATCCGCGGCGGAGGTCCTGCAGGCAGTATAGTTGCCGTTTCCGACAGTTCCGGAAATGTTCGCGGGTATGCGGAGAATCCCTCCGTGGATCTTCCCCTGCGTCCGGACGGGAAACTGGACGTAGGCGGTGCTGTAGGCAGAGACGGAATGTTTTCCGTCTCCAGGGATATCGGCTTGCGGGAACCGTATATCGGGTCCGTGGAACTTGTCAGCGGTGAGATTGCGGAAGACTTCACCCGCTATCTGCTTGAGAGTGAACAGACCGCTTCCGCTTCCGCTCTCGGTGTTCTTGTCGATACCGACCGTTCTGTCCGGGCTGCAGGCGGATTTCTCGTCCAGCTGATGCCGGGTGCCGACGATGCCCTTATTTCCGCTCTGGAAGAGAATATTTTTCTCATGGATACACTCACCACCATTCTCGACGAGGACGGAACGGATGAGATCTTTGCTCAGGTCCTGAAGGGACTGGAATATCATATGGTGGGCGAAGATCCGGTAAGCTACAAATGCTACTGCAGTGAGGAGCGTGTTCTGGATGCACTCTGCTGTATCGATCCCGCCGAACTTGATGACCTTCTGCATTCGGGAGAAAGCATCGAAGTCAGCTGTCAGTTCTGTGACCGCATTTATTCCTTCGAGCCGGAAACGGTAAAAGCATACCGGGAATCTCTGAAAAATCAGTAAACATTTAAATATATGAATGGAGACGCACACATGAACCAATCGAAAACCGTCAAACGGAATCTCCTGATGTTCCCTCTTGGCACGGTCGGACGCGACATGATGTACAATCTTGTCACGAGCTACCTGCTCACTTTTGTTTTGTTCACGCGGCAGCTCAACGCAGGTCAGCTTTCAGCGATCACAGGCATCATGGTAGCCGCCCGTGTGTTTGATGCGCTGAACGATCCGATCATGGGCAATATCATTGAACGGACCCGTTCCAGATGGGGCAAATTCAAGCCCTGGCTGGTAATCGGGATCCTGACGACCTCCGTAGTGATCTTTGCCGCTTTCAACACAAAACTGCAGGGCTGGAATTTCGTCATTTTCTTCGGTATCGTCTATTTTCTTTATTCCATCACCTACACCATGCATGACATCTCCTATTGGGGGATGGTCCCCGCACTCAGCTCCGATGCTGACACCCGCAATAAATTCACTTCCCGTGCAACTCTCTGTGCCGGAATCGGCGGAATGCTTGCCGCAGCCTTCATTCCGATGCTCACCGCAGGCGAGAGTGCGATCGGCGGAGATGCCGTCACGGCATACGGGATCGTTGCGCTGATCATCGCCATCCTCGGGCCGGCATTTCTTGCGTTCACAGTCTTCGGCGTCAAGGAGGAGCGCAACTACAATGAAGAGCCTGTACCTCCCGTAAGCTTCAGGAAAATCTGGACCACGATCACCGGAAACGATCAGCTGCTCTGGATCGCTCTGATCTTCCTTCTCCAGCAGATCGGGAACGGCATCGTACTCTCCGGTGTCGGACAGACTTATATCTATATGGAATTCGGTTATCAGGGCAGTTTCTTTACCGTCTTCCAGATGCTCGGCATGGTCGTTACCGGCTTTCTCATGATCTTTTATCCGATGATTTCCCGCCATATGAAGCGGAAAAAGCTCATGGATGTTCTTATGCTCGTTTCCCTGATCGGTTATGTCCTCATGCTTGTACCTGCGCTGATACTTCCCAGGGGTCTCGCCACTGTGGCCGGATTCGATCTCAAGTTCATATTCCTCACGCTCGGATACATGCTCGCCAACTTCGGTCAGTATGGTTTCTACCTTATTATGATGATTTCCATCATGAATACAGTGGAATACAATGAACTCAAGCACGGCACCCGCGATGAGGGCATCGTTTCCTCTCTCCGTCCGTTCCTCACGAAGCTCGCTTCCGCACTTACCATTGCTATCGCAAACATTTCCTACATTGTTTTCAATATTCTGAAATATACAAACGGCATCGCGGAGCAGGAGCAGCTTGCGAATCAGGGTGCAATTTCTTCCGAGGCAAAAGGAGAAGCGATCACCGCTCTTCTCAGGGGAGTCCATCCCGGTCAGTCGATCGGTCTGCTGGTTATCATGACGGTCCTTCCCTGTTTACTCATGTTCCTCTCTTACATCCTGTATAAAAAACGCTACATCCTTGATGAAGAGGAGTACGATCGCATCTGCGAAGAGATTGCTGAACGGAAAGCAAAATAAGATCAGGATACAAAAAGGCCATCACGGTTTTTCCGTGATGGCCTTTATAATTTCTGTTTTCCGTTCAGAATTTTCCGCTGTGTCCCGAATGCCCTCCGGAAAAGTGCCCTCCGCCGGATCCGCTTCCCCGGCCGGAGTCCGTTTCGATCAGCGTCCGCTGAACGGTACGGTTCACGAACTCGTCCTGCCGCACCCGCATACGCATGCTGCCCGGGACAACATAGCTTTCCGCCGTCGTCTTTCGGTTTGCCGTCTTCATCTGGCTCTTGAATGCGGAACACACGATCAGGGCAACAAGAATGGGAACGAACACCACAATAAGGACCCCGAGGGGACTTTTTCCTTCTGAGACCGTTCCGGGCGGTTCGTACCCGTGCTCCACCACATTTCCCGAGGATGGTACGTATGTGTTCTCCTGAAGCGGAGACTCCAGCAGATCCTCCGCGCAGTCGAGAAAAGCATCAAACCCGCCGTACCAGTCATTGCTGCGGAAATACGGCATCATTGCTTCTTCAAGCTTATACATTCCGGGATTATTGAATGCCTTGTTTCCCAGATAACCGTTCGTATCCAGCGCATAATCGCGGTCATCCATGCTCATGAGGAGCAGGAGTGAGTCCCGATGGTCATCGCCTTTCCCGTTATCCCAGCCAAGCCGATACTGTTTATACATCTGGACAGCCAGATCATAGATATCATTAGAATTCGTATATCTCGTGAAGTCATTCACCACAACGATATATACCGCACATTTATAAAAAGAGGAAATTTTCTCCGCTTTTTCTTCCAGAGCCTGCACCTCGTCCCCGGTCAGGATACCTGCCGTATCCACCACATTTGCGATCGAAGCGCCGCTTTCCTCTGCCGAGGCCGGAATGGACAGGCAGGAAAGCAGCAGGACAGTCAGCAGGAACAGAACAAAACGTTTTCTCATAGCAGCCCTCCGAAATACATCAGAGCTGCCAGCACAGCCATCAGCGGAAGTGAAATCCCTGCAAACCATGCCCAGTATCTTCCTCTGGAGACCGGCAGATCACCGATCAGTTTTCCCGTCTGACCGTTCATGGCGAAAAGATAGCTGCCGTTGTTCCATTTCGTGGCAAGCAGCCACACAGGAAGCAGTGCATAGTGGACTCTTTTTCTGCGGATATTGACCCTCTGCCCTGAAACGCTGCAGGTGGAGTATCCGGAAACATCCTGCTCCATTGCATTCAGCGCGCTGTTTGCGGCTCTTTTCTCTGCCCGCCCCCTGCAGTCTTCCTCAGACATATCGTATTTATCCGCCAGGAACCCCGGAAGGTACGCCGTGGAGAACGGCACCATCTCCGAATAATCATAAGGCTCTATGGCATCCATATGCGCATCGGGCATCTTGTCCGACGCGTCCGCGGGAATCAGATCAAAATCCAGTGTTCCCGCCCGTCGAACATGGAAATACTCCGTAACGGTGATGCGCTCATTGCCGCGGATCGATGAATTCACACGGGTCGTATTGAAGGAAACATCCGCATCCGCCTCTACATCATAGAGCCAAAAAGGGACATAGATCCCCTTTATTTCTTCAATATGATTCTGCTCGGCAAAAGCTTTGGGCAAAAGTTTCTTTCCCTTATAATACCGTTTCAGTGCATCGATGGCCGCTTCCCTGCTGTATTTGAAGGGAATCACGTAATCCGGCTTCAGCATGCCGGACACCTGCCCGGGAATGATCGTATTATTTCCGCAGTAAGGGCAGCTTGTCGCAGCGGTAGTCTCTTCACAGAAAAGCTGTGCACCGCAGGACGGGCAGTTATAAACACGGAGTTTTTCCGCATCTTCTCCCCATTCAGCGCAGGATGTTATATACTCCTGTTCTTCAGCCGCCTCCTCGGATGATGCGGCTTCCGCCGAAGCGATTGCATCTTCCAGCGCAGCCTGCGCCTGCGCGTTCTGGCCGGCATAGAGCGCTTCGATTTCCTTCACGGAATAACTGCTTCCGCAGTAATCGCATTCAAGACGCTGCGTTTCCGTCGAATAACGGAGCGGTCCGGTGCATGAAGGACACTTTACATTTGTGATTTGAGAGGCCAAACAATCCCCTCCTTCTGTCTTTTCAGGGTGAAGATTCCCGCCTTGCGGCGGGAATCTTCAGGCAGGCTGTTTCGTCAGACCAGGTCGCCGGAATCAAAGGGATCACCGCATTCCGGGCAGAACTTCGGCGGGTTGGCCGGATCTTCCGGCTCCCAGCCGCATTTATCACATTTATACAGAGGAACTCCGGCGGGTTTCTTTGTTCCGCACTCCGAGCAGAATTTGCCCTTGTTTGCCGCTCCGCAGGTCGGGCAGGTCCAGCAGTTCGGATCCGCCGGTTTCTTCGTGCCGCACTCAGGGCAGAAATTGCCGGTTGCGATCTTTCCGCAGGTCGGGCAGGTCCAGCCGCTGACAGGAGCCGCTGACTGAGCTGCCGCTTTCTGCTGGGCACTGATCTGGTAAAGTGAAGCTGCATCCATTCCGCCGGCTGCAGAAGCCATGTTCATTCCGATAAAGCCGTTTACAGCGCCGGAAGCATTGGAAGCCGCATTCTGCATCGCAGAAGCCTGCGCTCCGGCGAGATGCGCAGCCGCCATGGCCGGATCGCGAAGTGCGGCGTTGCGCTGCAGTTCCTTGATCATCGCTTCGTCTTCTTCACTCGCCTTTACGCTGGAAACGCCGAAAGAGACAATCTCAATGCCGCGAAGATCGCGCCATTTTGCTGAGAGCACATCGTTGAGCGCATCCGCCATCTCCATCGTATGAGCCGGCAGTGAGGAATAGCGGATCCCCATATCACTGATTTTTGCGAAAGCAGGCTGCAGAGCGGAAAGGACCTCGGTCTTCAGCTGTCCGTCGATCTGATCGCGGGTATAGTCGCTGCTGATGTTCCCGCAGATGTTTGTGTAGAACAGGATCGGATTGGTAATACGGTAGCTGTATTCGCCGAAGCAGCGTACGGATATATCCACATCCAGGCCGATGTTTTTATCCACCACGCGGAACGGAACGGGGGAAGGCGTACCGTATTTGTTGCCGATCAGTTCCTTCGTGTTGAAATAATACACTCTCTGGTCCTTCGGAATTTCGCCGCCGAAGGTAAAGCGCTTGCCGATCTGCGCAAAGATCTTTTTGATATTGTCGCCCAGGTCGCCGCAGAACAGAGAAGGTTCTGTAGAGGCGTCATAGGTGAATTCACCGGGCTCGGCACAGACTTCCGCTACTTTCCCGTTATCCGTGATAAGCATGCACTGACCGTCAGCCACTGTGATGACAGACCCGTTTGAAATAACGTTGTCGCTGCCTTTATTGTTCCCCTTTGCACTTTTTTTCTTCCCTCTTACAGCGAGAACGCTGGCAGGGATCGCATCGCAGTAAAAGAACTCCTTATACTGGTCAGCAACGACACTGCTCATAGAATTGATACCTGTGCTCAAGACATTTCTGATCAGACCCATGGTATTTGCTCCTTTCGATATATGAAAAATCTTTTGATTCTAATCCATGCTCTGGATATTATACAACATTCGTTATCCTCATGCAAGAATCAGGCTTTTTCCTCGTGTAAACCTTTTATGAATGAACTGACCACGCTTTCGTATTTCCAGGGATCGGACAGAACACTCACAGCATGTTCTCCCCTCTCAAAGGTTTCCATGCGTTTCGGCCCCGAACACGCATCGTACAGCATGCTTCCCATGGAATACGGCACGAAACCGTCCTGATAACCGTGGATAAACAGGATGGGGACCTTTGCATCCGATACCGAATCAATCGGTGATGCGGATTCCACGTCAAATCCCCCGAACAGCCATGCCCCGATCCTTGCAAACGGGTAGAGAAATTTTGCCGGCAAGCCCATATCTGCGGCTGTTTTCATGATAATGTCTTTCGGGGTCGTAAACCCGCAATCCTCTATGATCGCCTCCACATTCTGCGGCAGTCCCAGTGAGGAAGCCATCATCACTGTCGCGGCGCCCATCGAAACTCCATAAAGCAGGATCTTTGTATCCGGACCGTAGTGTTTCAGAACGTAGCGGATCCAGCTCATACAATCCTTCCGTTCCTTTATGCCGAATGTGATCGTTACGCCTTCACTTTTTCCGCATGCCCTCTCGTCGACGAGAACGATGGTGTAACCCATCTTTCGGATGATCGGCAGAATGCCGGCAAAGTCATTCATCGCTTCCGCCCTGTAGCCGTGCATCAGGATCGCCACCGGCGCTCCGGGTACGTTTTCATATATTCTGGCGGACAGTTTTTTCCCGTCATATGAACGGATAAAGACCCGTTTGTGGTCCCATTCCTTTATCTGCTTGATATACGAGAGAAAGAGTTCCGAATAACTCTGATACTGATGCCCGCTCAGGCAGTCACCGATCTTCTTATGTTTGTCCGGATGATTGAAATAGATAAACAGATACAGTCCTGCCGTAAGCAGCAGCGCCAGCAGCAGGACGGCCGCACCTATCCAGAAAAGCACCATTGATTACGACCTCCCATGATTCCTCTGAAGCTCTTCGAACTTCCCTATTGAAAAAAAGACTGCATGATGATATAATGCATCCAGTCTGCGGATGTAGTTTATCGGTAGAACTCCGGCTTCCCAAGCCGATAAGGAGGGTTCGACTCCCTTCATCCGCTCCACGAAAAACCCTGCTGAAGCAGGGTTTTTCTTATTTTTCCAGTCTTTTCTCCAGAATCTTCACAAGTTCTTCCAGCCCTGTCCGATCTTCTTCCGTAAACCGGTTTTTAACCGGACTGTCGATGTCCAGCACCCCGTACAGCATACCGTGTACATGCACAGGCACAACGATCTCTGATTCTGAAGCGCTGTCGCAGGCAATGTGCCCCGGGAAAAGGTGAACATCCGGAACCAGAACCGTCCGGTCTTCCGCCGCAGCAGTACCGCACACTCCCTTTCCGATCCCGATCACCGTACAGGCGGCTTTTCCCTGAAAAGGTCCGAGTTCCAGCCGTCCGTTCCTCAGGATGTAAAACCCTGCCCAGTTCAGCCGGTCGATTTCCGAGTAAAGCAGTGCAGATGTATTCGCAAGATTGCTGATATCATAATCCACATCCCGTATCAGCTCATAAAGGGCCTTTCCGAGAAAAGCATAATCCGTCAAAACAGTTTCTCCTTATTCACAATATCTTCCGGATATCTTCCGGGCAGGGACGGCTGTGTCCCTGCCCGAATAGTCTTATAGAAGCATAACTCCTGCCTTTTCGCAGGCAGATAACGTCTCATCATCCCATATCGACGCCTGGACTTCGCCGATATGTGCTTTTCCCAGAAGAAGCATCGACAGACGCGACTGACCGATCCCTCCGCCGATCGTTAGCGGAAGTTCTCCATTGAGCAGCATGCGATGATAGGGCAGTTCCCTTCTTTCATCGCATCCGGAAATCGTCAGCTGCCGGTCCAGCGATTCCTCGTTCACCCGGATACCCATCGAAGATATCTCGATCTCCTGATCGAGGACCTCATCATAGAACAGGATATCCCCGTTCAATGCCCAGTCGTCATAGTCCGGCGCTCTTCCGTCATGGGGTTTCCCTGAGCGAAGCGCGCCGCCGATGCCGATGATGAACACGGTACCGTTCTCACGGGTAAACCGCCGCTCTCTTTCTTTCGATGTCAGGTCAGGGTACATATCCTCCAGTTCCTGCGATCCGATGAACGTGACTTTCCTGTTCAGTTTCTTCAGCCTCTGAAGCTGCGGATAGATCGCCTGAAGCGTATCCTGCGTGTCACACACCGCCTCAACGATATCCATCACTACCGACTTCAGATAATCCAGATTCCGGTTTTCGGGCAGAATAATCTTCTCCCAGTCCCACTGGTCCACGTACACCGAATGAAGGTTGTCCAGCACATCCTCATCGCGCCGGATGGCGTCCATGTCCGTATAAATCCCGCGGCCAGGGAAAAAACCGTAGCGCTTCAGCGCAAGTCTTTTCCATTTTGCCAGGGAATGCACCACTTCCGCCCGCTTGTCAGAGCGAAGGATATCAAAAGAGACCGGGCGCTCCACTCCGTTCAGATTGTCGTTGATGCCGGAATTCTCTTCCACGAACAGCGGAGCAGAAACCCGATACAGACTTAACAGCGCCGCCAGCCTGTCCTCAAAAAGCCTCTTCAGCAGGCTGATCGCTTTCTGCGTATCGTAGATCGACAGGAGGCTTTTATATCCGTCCGGTATTATAGAACTCATTGTCTCATTCCTCAAAAAGTTCGATGATTTTTCCGTAGATCCGCTCAGCTTCTCTGCGGAATTTCTTTTTTATCTTTCCCGCCTGCTCCTCATCGGCACAGATAAACTTCATTTCAAGGATCTCCCCCTGACTGTCCGCCATGGAAAGTGAAACGGTACAGATATTGTTTTCCATGTGATGGGAAGTACGGATCATGGCTTCACGCCTCAGCCGTTCATCGACCGGTTCTATCAGGCGCAGCGCCTTGGAACGGACAGAGTAGGGAAGACTGCTGGAAACCGCTTCCGCATTTTTCTTCCCTTTTTCCGTAATGACGTATCCGTCTCCTTCATTCTCCACATGGCCGGTCTCCGTCAGTTCATCCAGGCACTCGATATAATCGAAATATCCGACAGCCGTATCGAAAAGGCACAGATCTGCGAGTGTTTCCGGGTCAATCCGCCCGGACAGATTGCTCAGCACAAACAGGATCAGAATCTTGATATCCAGTTTTTCACGAATGAAACCGTGCTCTTCCATGGTCTCCCTCCGTTTCAGAAATCCTCAAACTCTGGGTACGATATTCTTGCTGTCCTTATAAATGCTCCCCTCCGGAATGACCCCGCGTACGCAGGATGTCGGATAAACGCTAGAAGCTCTTCCGATGACTGTGCCGGGATTGAGTACGCTGTTGCACCCTACTTCCACATTGTCCCCCAGCATGGCACCGACTTTCTTGCGTCCGGTCTCTATCCTGATCCCTTCTCCCTTGATCACAACAAGGGTCTTGTCGCTCTTCACATTGCTTGTAATGGAGCCTGCGCCCATATGCGCCTTATACCCAAGGATCGAGTCTCCGACATAATTGTAATGAGGGACCTGAACATTGTCGAACAGCACAACGTTCTTCAGTTCGGTTGAATTTCCTACTACAGCGTTCTTTCCAACGATAGCGCTGCCGCGGATAAACGCGCACTGCCGAATCTCCGCTCCGCAGTCAATGATGCAGGGAGATCCGATATAGGCTGATTCGAAGACCTTCGCGTCCTTTGCGATCCACACTCCCTCTCTGGGATGATCATAGAGAGCCGGATCCAGGGTCGGGCCAAGCTTCATGATGAAAGTTTTGATGTCATCCAGAACTTCCCAGGGATATTCCTTCCCTGCAAAAAGCTCCGCAGCAATCGTTCTGGAAAGATCAAACAGTTCAGTGATTTTTATCATTTATTTCACCCTTATAAGCTTTCCGGCCTTGTTCATGGCCTCGATGATGTAATCAACTTTCTCTTCACAGAGTTCCTGAGTGGATGCCTCCACCATCACGCGCAGAAGCGGTTCCGTGCCGCTTTTGCGAAGCACCACCCGGCCTTCAGAGCCGAGTTCCTCTTCCACCTGTTTTACAGCGTCGGTCACTTCTCTGCATGCAAGAGTTTCGTCCTTATCCGTCACAACCACATTTTTCAGTTTCTGCGGATACATGGTCATGCCGGATGCCAGAACAGACAGCGGCTGTTTGGATTCGATCACGGCCTCCATCACCTTGATGGCCGTAAGGATCCCGTCTCCGGTGTTTGCCAGCTTGCCGAAAATGATGTGGCCGGACTGCTCACCGCCGATAAGATGCCCGTTGGCCTTCATGTTTTCCGCTACATACTTATCACCAACAGCAGTCTTCTCATATCCGATCCCCAATTCATCGAGCGCCTTGTACAGCCCCATGTTTGACATGATAGTCGTCACGACCTTCGAGCTGCCGAGTTTCCCGCACTCCTGCATGTACTTTGCGCATATATACATGATGAAATCCCCGTGGACAACATTTCCCTTTTCATCCACAGCGATGCAGCGATCGGCATCTCCGTCGAAAGCGAATCCGATATCCAGTCTGTTTTCTGTCACAAATCTCTGAAGGTTATCTATATGCGTAGACCCGCAGTCCACATTGATATTCACACCGTCCGGATGGTTCGCGATCACATAGGTATCCGCTCCGAGTGCGTCGAACACGCTTTTGGCCATCATCCAGGTACTGCCGTTCGCACAGTCAAGACCTACTTTCCAGCCTTTGTAGGAGCGCGTTGCCAGAGAGATCAGATATCCGATATACCGGTTGCGTCCGCTGGCATAGTCGATCGTACAGCCGATCTTCTCCCCTTCGGCAAACGGGATCTCCTTACCGCCATCGATGTAATCCTCGATCTCCAGAAGCACGGATTCCTCCATTTTCTCCCCGGAGCCGTTGATCACCTTGATCCCGTTGTCGGTAAACGGATTGTGGCTCGCAGAGATCATGATGCCGCAGTCGAAATCATCGGCTCTTGCTATAAATGAAACACTTGGAGTAGTAGTGACATGAAGCAGATACGCATCAGCGCCGGAAGCCGTCAGCCCTGCACAGAGTGCGGACTCAAACATATAGCTTGAACGGCGGGTATCTTTCCCGATCACCACTTTGGCCCGGTGGTCACGGCCATAGTACCAGCCCAGAAAACGGCCGATCTTATACGCATGCTCAACATTGAGGTCTTTGTTGGCTTCTCCGCGGAAGCCGTCTGTACCAAAGTATTTTCCCATTACATGTTTCCTTCCTTTTTCTGAATTTCCGAAGCTGCTGCCTCGTCGATATAGACCCGCACATCCCGCGGGATCTGCAGGAAAGCCGCCGGGACGAGACTGTCATCCCGAGCGTAAAGCATCTTAAAAACCGGGGCCGCCTTCTCCCTGCCGAAAGCCATCACTGCGATCGTTCCTGCCGAAACGATCGAGCGGATACCTACGGTAAAAGCATATTGCGGTATATCCGTATCCTCTCCGAATCGTTCCCGCAGTGACCGCTGTGTACCGGGAGAGAGCTTCTGTCTGTGAGAGGGGGAATTGAACGGTGTGGTCGGTTCATTATAGGCAAAGTGTCCGTTCCGGCCGATTCCGAGAACCGCCAGATCGATCCCGCCCATGTCACTGAGCAGTTCATCCAATGTTTCTATATTCTCCGCACCGGGAAATATACATCTCTCAGGGTCCGCATCCACCTTTCCCAGAAATCTTTCCATTAAAGAAGAGCGGCAGCTGCGGGGATCATTTTCGTTCATACGGTCAAATTCCGTGAGCAGAACGAAACGGGCACGGGAAAAGTGCAGTTTCCCCGAATGATACCGCCGTACAAGTTCACGATAAAGCAGGTCGGGAGTTCGTCCGGCAGGCAGTGCTATCAGCGATTCAGGATCTGTCTGCAGTTTCTCTGCCAGCAGATCGGCAACCGCATTTACTGCTTCAGCTTCCGGAAGAATCACGGTTTTCATCGGTTTCACTTCCTTTTCATATATCCGGAAAGAAGAACCGTTTCAGCTCGTCTTGTCCCTAAGAAGCTTGGAAAGTTCGTCCATAAAGGTGTTGATATCCTTGAAGGAACGGTAGACCGAAGCAAAACGCACATAAGCCACCTCGTCGACATCTTTCAGTCGGTCCATGACCATCTCGCCGATCTCCACCGTATTGATCTCACGATCCAGATTGCTTTGGAGTTCCAGTTCGATCTCATCCGCGATCTGTTCAAGTTTTTTCAGCGGAATCGGACGTTTTTCACAGGCCCGTACCATTCCGTTGATCAGCTTGACCCTGTCGAAGGCCTGCCGGCTTCCATCCCGTTTTACAACCACCAGCGGCATGCGTTCTATGATTTCATACGTCGTGAAACGCTTCCTGCATTCCAGACATTCCCTGCGTCTGCGGATGGTTGATCCTTCTTCAGCCGGTCTTGAATCGATCACCTTGCTCTCAGTATAACTGCAAAAAGGACATTTCATAAATCAGATCTCCTGTTTCATGCTCCTATCTGAAGTATGGAGCGATATTTTCTCAATCAGGCAAGGACTAGAATCTCCGCTGAAACAGGCCCGATCCTTCCTGTAAAGGAAGGCAGTCCAAAAACGGAGGCCTCTGCCGTATAATCAAGTGTCTGTGATGAACGGTTGATCACCGTGAGCACAACTCCGGAACGTGCCTCATTACCGAAGGCATCTTTCCCGTCAGTGATTCCGCGCAGGATCATAAGCACATCGTTTCCTTCCGCCTGGAAGAAAGCCTCCCCGGTGCGAAGCGCGTCGTTCCTGTTGCGGATCCCGGCTATCTCCCGGTAATACTCCAGAAGCCCGCAATCCGGATTTTCCCGGAAAGGCAGGCGGTTGAATGGATCTGCAGTGCCGGTCATCCCCTGCTCGTCGCCGTAATATATGCTCGGCACACCGGGAAGAGAGAACTGCACGGCAGCGCAGATTTTTTCATATTCATATGCCGCCGCGATCGCTTTATCCGTAAATCTGACCGCAAGCTGATCTTCACGTGACATGGAACGGAGAACTCTATCATATGCAATGGAGTTCGCGATACGGGCAACATCATGGGATCCGAGCAGGTTCATCAGCGAATAATACATCGGTTTCGGGTAATTCATCTGCTGTCCGATAAGAAAGTCCCTCAATCCCGGAGCATCCAGCCGGAAGTGGACAAAATCCAGCAGTGCAGTACGAAGCGGATAGTTCATCACCGAATCCAGGGCATTGCCGAGCGCATAGGTGCGCCGCCGATCATAGCTCACCTTGATCACCGGATCCTCCCACACTTCACCGATAATCGGCGCCTCCGGATCGAATGCCTTGACTTCCGTGCGCATGGCCTCCAGCACGTCATCCGGGATCTCATCAGCCACATCCAGACGCCATCCGGCGGCACCGCGGCTCATCCACGTTTTCATTACGCTGCTCTTGTTGCGGAATATGTAGTTCTGCCAGTCAGGATCGTGTTCCTCCACCTCCGGAAGGTTCCGGATCCCCCACCAGGCGCGGTAGCTGTCCGGATAGCGGTCGAAGATATACCAGCTGAAAAAGCGGGAGTCCTTTCCCTGACAGGCCCCTTTCCCGTCATAATGTCCCTCAGCATTGAAATAAATGCTGTCTGCACCGGTATGGGAGTAAACGCCGTCCAGAATGATCCTTATCCCAAGGCGTGCCGCCTTTTTCTTCAGTTCGGTAAAATCCCGGTTCGTTCCCAGGATCGGGTCAACTTTTTTATAATCGGAAGCATCATACCTGTGATTGCTCCGCGCTTCCACGATGGGATTCAGATAGATGCAGCTGATTCCCAGATCCTTCAGGTAAGGAAGCTTCTCCTCGATCCCTTTCAGCGTTCCACCATAAAAATCATCCGGGAAGTATTCCTTTTCGTTTTTCCGCGGCTTCCATACGACCGGATCTGTCAGATCCTTATGCAGACGCGGCTTCTGCCCAAGAGCTTTATGATATGCTATGCCTTTCTCTGCCGTATCATCCTTCGAAAACGCAAAACGATCCGGGAAAATCTGGTACATCACACTGTTACGAAACCACAACGGGGTATCGAAATCCGCTGCATACACAGTCAGCCGGAAGCCTTCCGCTGGAAAATCCAGCATGCGGCTTCTGTATCCGCTTTCATCGGGACAGAGCCACACTTCTCCAAGCGGGGTGCGGAAGCGAAATGAATACCAGAGTGCAGCCGGTTTTTCCGGTGTTTCATAAACTGCAGAAAAGCCTTCTCCCTCAGGGGTCATTCCGATTTCTTCAGTACCCGTGTCGCTTTTTACGATCAGATGGGCCGTGAGAATCATTCCGGACGAACGGCGTACCGAAAGCTTCACTTTCGTCCCGCATGGAACTGCTCTTCCCGGGGTCCGGTATTCAATGTCCATTGCATTGTGCTCAAGGGACACCTGATCCAGACATTCACCGCAGACGAGTTTCAGATACAACTCGTAATATTCTCTTGCTGAATTGTCAAAGCCGAAATCCTTCCCCATCGCACTGCTGACGAGGCGGTCCATCACATCTTTGTTCCGGAAGAAAGAGAGCGCATAAAGCACAGTATCTTTCATCTCTTCGCCGTTGAAATTGGAGAACGAGAAGCCTGTACCCTCACCGGTATATTCATTATAGGGTATCACAGTATCTTTGAGCCCTCCGGTCTCCCGCACGATGGGAACAGATCCATAGCGCATGGCGATCATCTGGCTCAGGCCGCAGGGCTCGAACCGGGAAGGCATGAGATAATAGTCGCTTCCGGCATAGATCCGGTGTGCCAGCGCATCATTGTAACCGATGAAAGAACATACCCTGCCCTTCCATCTGACCTCAGCACCGCGCATGAAATCCTCATAGCGGCCGTCACCGGAGCCCAGAAGAACAAACTGCATATCTGAACGGCTGAGAAGGTCGTCCAGCCCGTAGGTGATGAGGTCGAATCCTTTCTGCTCCGTCATGCGTGTGACCATAGCAACCAGAGGAACATCGTCTCTCACTTCAAGGCCCAGTTCCTCCTGAAGCGCTTTCTTGCAGACTGCCTTACCCGTACGGTCCTGTACGGAATAACAGGCAGCAATGATCCTGTCTTTCTGAGGGTCGAACACCGCATTGTCTATTCCGTTGATAATTCCGGAAAGCTGCCCGGCTCGAGCGTTCAGGATCCCGTCGAGACCCTCTCCGTAATAGGGCATCCGTATTTCAAGAGCATAACTCGGTGAGACTGTATTGATGCGATCGGCAAAGACACAGCCTGCTTTCATGAAGTTGGCGCTCCCATACAGTTCCATGTACTCAGGCGTATAATACCGTCCGTCGATCCCCAGCAGGTCCTGCACATAACTGAAGCTGTAACGCCCCTGGAACGCGATGTTGTGGATCGTAAGGAGGAAACGTATCCTCTCCTGCATGCCGCCGCGGTACTGCGTGCGGGCAAGCATGGGTATCATGGCTGTGTGCCAGTCGTTGCAATGAAGAATGTCCGGCTGAAAATCATCCAGGCACGGGATGGCATCCAGCACAGCGCGGCAGAAATACGCATATTGCTCCCCTTCCGCGTCACCGCCGAGATAGATCGCCGTGCCGAAATATTTATCACTGTCGATCAGGTAAATGGTCACACCGTCGATCACGAGCTTCTCAAGACCTACATATTCCCGTCTCCAACCGAGATCGCTGTAAAAACTCACGAGGTGTTCCGCCCTGTCGCCGTATCTGTCCTTTATGATCCTGTGATACGGCATGATCACTCTGGCATCGATACCGAGTTTTGCAAGTGATTTCGGCAGCGTTCCAACGACATCCGCTAATCCCCCCGTTTTGGCCAGAGGTGCACATTCCGCGCCTACGAGAAGAACTTTCGGCATACCGCTGCATTCCGTTGTAGACCTGAGCATTTCCGTCATATATTCTTTTCCCTTATTTCCTATTCTGACCGGATCCGCACTCTCCATGGCGGATCATACTAACGGTCCATTTGATTATTATACAGTCTGCTCCGCAAAAGTAAAAGATTTTTTTCGTTGCTTTTCCATTCCTTTTTCTTTGCCGCTTTCTCTTTAAAAAATGCTCTTGTTTTATATCAGGTAATTATCTATAATAATTTGTCTAAATCTGTTCGAGGTATCCTATGAAAAAAATAACCAACATTATCAGCCTCATTCTCGTCTTTGCCTCGCTTGCCGTTCTGCTGATCGGACGCATCGGGCAGCCTGTCCTGCGCCCTAGCGTAACAGTAACCGTTACAAAGGAGATCGTTTCTTCCTCCGCAGAAACGACGGATATCCAGCCGCCCTCTCCGGTCGAAACATCTGAATCGGATCCCGAGCCGGAACTCTTCACACTTTCCTTTGTTGGTGACTGCACTCTTACTTCCTTTAACGGAGGTACGGATTACCGCAACAAGATGGGAGAAGACTATTCCTATCCCTTTAAAAATACGGTTCAGTATTTTAACGGGGATGACTTTACACTGGCCAATCTGGAGTGCACCTTTTCCGACCGGGCTCTTTATCCCGGGGGAGACCGGACATTCACCTTCCGCTGTCCGACTTCCTATGTGAATATCCTTCTGGAAGGCAGCGTTGAATACGTCAACACAGCAAACAATCACTTTGATGATTTCGGCCAGAACGGAATAGATGACACGTTTGCCACACTGAACGCAGCAGGCATCCCATATGGGGAAAAGGGAGAATCCGAAATCTATGTAACAGAAAGCGGGCTGAAAATCGGACTCTATTGCGAGCCATACAACAACAATATCAAAAACACGGAACAGATCAAGAACAGCACAGTAGAAGCTGTCAAAAACCTGAAAAGCATGGGTGCCGAATACATCATCTGTGTATATCACTGGGGCAACGAGGGAAAATATACCGTTTTTGACTCTCAATCCATCCCGGCGCATGCTGCCATCGATGCCGGAGCCAATCTTGTTTACGGCAGTCATCCCCATGTACTGCAGCCCATTGAGGAATACAACGGCGGCATCATCATGTATTCTCTCGGCAACTGGAGTTTCGGCGGAAACACACACCCCAGCGACCCTGACACAGCATTCGTGCAGGTCACCGTGAAGCGTGATCTGGACGGCAGCGTCAGCACAGAAGGGTATAAGGCTGTTCCCTGCTGTGTAAGTTCCACCTTCCCTCCGAATTTCAGCAATGTCAAAGCCACCGATTATAATGACTATGTCCCCACCCCCTATGAAGAAGGTTCAGAGCACTATAACCGGGTCATGAGCAAGCTGGACGGAACCTGGAAGGGCGGAGACCTGGAAATCGATTACTCTGCTTTTCACTGATCTTTTCCTATGTTCTTATAACATTAACAGAGAGAGCGCAGGCATTGTCATCCTGCGCTCTCTCTGTTCAATTCCTGACGGTAAATCAGCAGAACATCAGCAATGTCATCGTAACCGCACTGAAAAGCATCCAGCACCTGAATAGGGACTTCCCAGTAAACAGGTGTACGATCCACAGCACGCACCCTGCAAAAAGAGTACATACGAGCCAGGTGCTCTGCAAGCGGAGCGGTGTGAAGCCGTAGATCGAGATATATAAGGCAAGTTTTGAAAAAGCGATGGCCGCGAACAGAATGCTTTCCAGCAGCAGAACAAAACAGAAGAACCGAAGTCTGCGGTCCATCTCCACGCTGCAGATACTCATCCGGGTCGTCAGCCAGAGAAGCATCGCATTCAGCGCCATGATCTTGCAGAGTTCGAAGAATCCCTGCCGTGCATATTCGGAAACGATGAACCCCTCCGGGAGTTTTCCTGTAAATGCGCCGAACAGATAAGATCCCTGCAGGATAAAGAATGCCAGGTAAAGCGCTGAAAAAAGTATGATCGCTGCTTCCCAGAATCTCCTAGGGATCTTCCGTATCCGTTCCAGAAATGCATTCACAGACTGTTTCCGAATCTCCAGGCGTTCACTATCTGCACGATACGCTCCGTCTATCAGGCCGAAAAGAAAGCATCCTACAGGCAGACTTAACAGCAGATGGAACAGAAACTCAAAAAAATCCACACCGGGATCAAAACGTAAAAATTTTGCAATATCGGAGAGTTTCTCGCCGAACAGCTCATCCGCTCTGCCGAGCAAACGGAGGGCGGCCCAAAAAAGAAGGCAAGACGCCGAAAAGGCAAGGAGCATCCATCCGTTCATCCGTATCCTTCCCCGTTTTCGGATCAACTGCCTGAAACCTGCTGCGAGCATTCGTATGCGCAGGAAAAAATTCCGAAACGGAAGAAGCACAAAGCCGGTCCACATATTCGAGGGGAAAAGATCAAAGCGATCAGGCTCCAGGATCAGGCTGTTTCTCGAAAGGATCCACCATACGGCAAACCCATGCATGAACAAAGCCAGATGATATCGCTCCCAGACATGCCCCAGATCAAACGTATAACATACTACGGAAACGCACAGGCATCCGAACCAGATCCAGCTGTCTGCCGCTGCTCTTCTGCCTTTGGTCAGCACCATTGTCAGGCCGATCAGGAAGGCAGCTGATACGAGCACCGGCCAATACGTGCCGGAATACTCCGACTGTATAACATAAAAATATGCTGCGATATAAGAAAGAATCGCCCCGATCAGTTCTGTTCCGGAAAAACTCAGCGATTTTCCTGAAGCTCTTTCCGGGTCAGGAGTATTCTCAGAAGGATAGATCCGGGTCCCGCAGTTTGAGCAGTACAGGGGGCGGTTCCCTTCCGTGCAGAGATACTCTGTTCCGCAGCTCATGCAGTTACCTGTATGCAAAGCAGTCCCTCCTCTATTCCCGGATCCCGTTTTCGGGATCATCCTGAAACTCCAGCAGCTCCCCCGGCTGGCACTGCAGTTCCCGGCAGAGCGCCATCAGTGTGGAAAACCTGATCGCTTTTGCTTTTCCGTTTTTCAGCACGGAGAGGTTTGCCGGGGTGATCCCGATCCGTTCTGCAAGATCTCCTGCCGATATCTTTCTTTTTGCCATCATGACATCTATATTGACAATGATCTTCATACTGCCTCCGTCAGATCGTAAGATCCAGATCGGACTTCATTTCGGCCGCCTGCTGGAAAATGTTTTTGACGATACGTACAATCAGCATCATAAAGGCCGCTGCCGCAGCAATGATAAAAAACAGCAGAGAAAACATCATGCTGATCAGAAAAACTACCGCTACAGCAGCACAGCACCAGCTGATACCGCGTAACCTTCCAATGTTCTTCTCCGTAAACACTTCGCCTCTGCGAAGGCTGCGCAGCAGCTTCCAGAGAAGATACAGGCAGAACCAGGCAAACACACTCGCAGCATAGATGCTTATCAGACAAGCGGTACTATTGACCGGTGAATCCGAAACAAAGCAAAAAAACTCACTGACCCACATCGGAGCAGTCAGATCTGCCCCAAGCAGAAGTATCGCAAAAACATAAACGCAAACAATGGAAAGTATGATGCTTCTGTCCTTGTTCCATTCCATAAAAAAGTCCTCCATTTGCTTGATTGCATATCAAACATACACTCTGTGCAATCGATTGTCAAGAATTATTTATCGTTTTTCGATAACTTGTTATCGTATTACAAGATGCTGCGGGTAAAAAATCGGCAGTGATCATTCACTGCCGTTCTGTTCTGCTTTAATGTATCCCAAACAGGGTCCTGCCGTTTTCGGCGGTAATCTCCGCCAATTCCGCCACCGTCATTCCCTTAATTTCCGCTATTTTCTCTGCAATATACAACAGGTTTGAAGAGTCATTTCGTTTTCCGCGCCAAGGCACGGGGGTGAGATACGGGCTGTCTGTTTCGATCAGAATCCGTTCCGGCGGACAATACTCCAGTACCTCTATTGTCTTTCTTGCATTTTTATAAGTCACCGGGCCGTCGAACCCAAGATACCATCCTCTTTTCAGCAGCTCCTCTGCCATCTCCGCAGAACCGGAGTAACAGTGGAATACTCCGCGGATCCCTGGAAAGTCCCGTATAATGCTCATGCAGTCTCCATGCGCTTCCCTGTCGTGTATAATGACCGGAAGATCCGTTTTCAGCGCCATTTCCAGCTGTTTCCGGAAAATATATATCTGTTCCTTTATCCGTGATTTATCCCAATAGTAATCCAGCCCGATCTCACCGATCGCTACGCATTTTTCTTCTTTCAGCAGTTCTTCTATCCGCTCAAGTTCTGTCTCCGGATCGGCGGGAAGGTTTTCCGGATGGATGCCCGCTGCAGCAAACAGGAAAGAATACCGTTCTGCCAGCTGAAGCGCAGCCATACTGGTCTGTACGTCACAACCGGGATTCAGGATCAGGTCAACATTCTGCTCCCTTATTCCATTAAGAAGCATTTCCCGATCTTCATCGAAAGCTGTATCATCATAATGCGCATGTGTATCGAAAAACATCCCTGCTTCTCCAGTTCGCTTCATTTTCTGCCGTGATTCTATCAGAAGAATGAATTCAATACAAGTAAAACAGGATGCAGACCTGAAAGGGCGTGCATCCTGCTTTCGTTCATCCGGGCATCATTTCCCGGATCAGTTTCAATGTATTTCCAGTTTTTTCACCGGCGGAACCGTGTCTACCTTCTTCGGCATATCCAGCTTCAGAACACCATCCTGGAAGGAGGCGGTAATACCGTCTACATTGATGCCGGAAACATCGAAGGAGCGGCTGAACCGGCCATATACTCTCTCGCGTTTCACATAGTTCCTCTTTTCTTCCTTATCCTCGTTTTTCCGTTCGGCTGTGATAGTGAGACAATCGTTCTCGATATCGATGCTGATGTTCTCCTTGCTGAATCCGGGAAGTTCTGCTTCAAGAACATAAGCATCTCCATTATCCATTACATCCGTGCGAAAAGAGTTGACTACAGCATTGGGCGTTCCGAAAAACCTGCGCTCCAGTTCATCAAAATCCCGGAAAGGATCAAAGCCTCCTGTCCTGCGAAGCGCATGATCGATAGGAATAAGTTCAAACATGATTGTTTCCTCCTCTATTTAACATTTTAAACTTCGTGCGAGTTCATACAACTCTCGTATGTTTCTGTATATAAATTACAGCAAAATTATGAACAATTATTGCATATATTGTGAACAGATAATGAACTTTAGCACTCTTTGTTCTGGAGTGCTAAAGTTCATTATCTGACTGACCGTTATAGTCAGGTGTCCCGGCTTGCAGATGCAGATGCTTTCAAGTATAATGACAGTATCATCGTATGTATTTATCCTTTCCGGCTCATCTTTTATCCCTCCTCGAAAGGAACTGATCTTATGAATATCTGTCTGTTCGGAGCATCCAGCAATTCTCTCGCTCCGGTCTATTATTCCGATGCGCGGGAACTCGGCCGTCTGATCGGGAAAGGCGGTCATACACTGATTTATGGTGGAAGTGACTGCGGTCTGATGAAATCATGTGCGAATGGAGTTCTTGAAACAAACGGTCGTATTCTCGGTATTGCTCCGCGCTTTTTTCTCGAGGCTGATGTTCTCAGTACATACTGCACCGATTTCATCTACACGGAGACAATGAGCGAACGGAAACAGACAATGGAAGATAACGCTGACGCTTTTATCACGCTTCCAGGCGGTATAGGGACCTATGACGAGTTTTTCGAGACTCTGACTCTTAAGCAGCTCCGGGTACATAATAAGCCTGTCGCTGTTCTGAACACGGCTGATTATTTCATGAGACTGATAGATCTTCTCCGCGAGTGTGCGGAGAAAGGATTTATGCATCCGGATTGTCTGAATCTTTTTCGCCTGTGCTCCACACCGGAAGAAGCCCTGTCCTATGTCATGAGCGATGAAACGGCAAACACCAGCGGGAAAGGCCTTACCGGATATACTCTCTGATATAAACGCTTTCCGAACAAACTCGGAAAGCGTTATTTCTTAAGATCTTCTCCCGGCTTTGCCTGTTGAACTCGGACGAACAATTTGGTACAATACATTAATATGGCAACAGTATCTCACAACTATTTATATAATTCAGAGAAATGAAGAACCGTCCATCATGAAGAACTGGAAGATCCCGTTTGATGAACCGAATATTCCTTCTGATCTTCTGCAGGCAGGCTTTCCTCCGCTTCTTGCTTCGATTCTCGCTCTGCGCGGTATTGAAACAGCGGACCAGGCCCGGCAGGAGTATGGCGATGCGCCTGTCCTCTATGACCCTCTTCTCATGGAAGATATGAAGAAGGCCCGGGACCGCATCCTTCTGGCCATCCAGCGGAACGAGAGAATCGCTGTATACGGTGACTATGATGTTGACGGGATCACTGCCACCTGTCTCCTTTCAGATTATCTCATCCGGAGAGGTCTGTTTTGTAAGCGCCATATCCCGAACCGGGAGGATGAAGGCTATGGCCTCAATTCTGCCGCGCTGGATGAGTTCAAGACTTCCGGCATCAGTCTTGTGATCACAGTAGACTGCGGAATCACGGCTTTGGAAGAAGCAGCGCATGCTAAAGAGATCGGGATCGACCTGATCGTTACAGATCATCACGAATGCCCTGCGGATGATCTTCCGGATGCGGTCGCCGTGGTCGATATGAAACGCAGCTGTGATGGATATCCCAACAAGAATCTGGCCGGAGTCGGCGTAGCTTTCAAGCTTGTCTGCGCATGTGAAGGATCCGCTGAACTTCCTCTTCAACTGTATTCCGACCTTGTCGCTATCGGCACAGTGTCTGATGTTATGTCTCTTCGTGGAGAGAACCGTTATCTTGTACAAACAGGTCTTGATCTGATCAATCGCTCTCCCCGGCCTTGGATCCGTGCAGTCCTTGGTGAGAATTACTCTGATCGCCGCCCCGTTACTGCCGGTACAATCGGATATACGATCGCTCCGCGTCTGAATGCAGCCGGGAGACTGGGGAAGGCGGAGATAGCGCTGCATCTCCTCTCTTCCGGTGATGCGGAAGAAGTGAATGAACTTGCTTCCGCTCTTATCAGGCTGAACGAAGAACGCAGACAGATCGAACAGAAAATTTGGCAGGAAGCGCTCGCTGCGCTCGGTCCCGGATTTCCCTCCTCCCCGATCGTACTTGCCGGAGATGACTGGAATCAAGGCGTTATCGGTATTGCTGCCTCACGGCTTGCCGAGCAGTATTCTCTCCCTTCCATCATGATATGTCTCAATGGAGAAACGGGAAAAGGATCCTGCCGCAGCTATGGTGATTTCAACCTTTATGAAGCTCTCAGCGCCTGCTCTGAACATCTTCTCACATTCGGCGGACACGCTCTGGCAGCCGGCATCCGCCTTAACCGTGATTCCATTGACGACTTCCGCGAAGCTTTCTCTGCTTATTATCTCAAGCATAAACCGAAAATCATCTATGATGTGACAGGTGAACTCATCATCCGCGATCCTGCTCTCCTCTCACCGGAGAACGTGGCTTCACTGGACCGCCTCGAGCCTTTTGGGACAGACAATCCCAGGCCGGTCCTGCTTCTCTGCGGGGTCCCTGTCGACTCCATCGTCGGAGTAGGCTCCGACCGGCACACGAAAATAAAAGTATCGCTGAATGGAAAAGAGTTCGACGCTATTTTCTTCAACCACTCCCCGGACGAACTTGACCTTTCGAACGGTTCTTTGGCAGATATCGCCTTCACACCTCAGATCAATGAATTTCGTGGAAAAACGAGCGTCCAGCTTATTGTCAGTGCGGTAAAACCTCATGACGGCAGCGAACTGTGCCGTGAACTGCTCGCTTCAGCTTCTTCCTGCTGCTTCCGTGAAGCTTCCCGCTTTCGGCCGGACCGGGAAGATTCCGTGCGTGTATGGAAGCATATCCGGCAGCCGGGTTTTATCACCGGCAAAGATCTTGCCTCTCTTCTGGGCCAGACTCCCGCCGGTATGTCTCCTGAAAAATATTTTCTCTGCCTTCTCTCCTTTTTTGAATCCGGTCTTCTCCGTAATGAAACAGATGATACACTTTTCGGTGCAACCGTCTGTGTCCCGGATGAAAAAGTCGATTTGAATGCAACACCGATCATGCAGAAACTGCGTTGATTATCTGCATCCAGTGAGGAAAAACCAATGGAACAAGCCCATGACCTGACTGAAAATAAAACAACTCTCCCGCCTGTTGATCCGATTCTTTCTGATCCGGACCGAATGGCTCAGAAGCTGGAGGAAAAGATTCTGGCTTCCGGCAGGAACTATGACCTCGGGCGCATCCATGCAGCTTATGAAACGGCAAAACTGGCCCATTCAGGACAACTCCGCAGGGACGGATCTCCTTATGTGACCCATTGCATTGCGGCTGCTGAAATCGCACTGGATATGGAACTTGACGAGGATTCCATCGTTGCCACTCTTCTTCATGATGTCATTGAAGACACGCCTCTTACGCATGCCGACATTGCACATCAGTTCGGCACTACCGTCGCAGACATTGTAGAAGGTGTAACAAAGCTGACCCGTGTGCAGTATACGAGCAAAGAGGATGAGCAGATGGAGAACATGCGCAAGATGCTGCTCGCCATGGCAAAAGACATCCGCGTTATCCTTATCAAAATTGCCGATCGTCTCCACAATATGCGCACCATGGCTTATCAGACCAAGGAAAAACAACGTCTGAAGTCACTCGAAACTATGGAGATCTATGCGCCGATCGCTCACCGCCTTGGCATGCAGAAGGCGAAATGGGAACTGGAAGATCTCTCTCTTCAGTATCTCGATCCGCTTGGATACCGTGAGATCATGGAAACGCTCGACACGAAGATGCCTGAACTCGAGCGTTTCATGGACAGCATGAAGGACCGCATCGAAAACGTCATGAAAAGAGAAGGGATTCAATGCAGTGTCCAGTGCCGTATCAAGCATATCTACAGCATATACCGCAAGATGTATGCTCAGAAGATCGATATCAGCGGTATTTTCGATCTTTGTGCTTTCCGCGTGATCGTCGATAACATCCCCGACTGTTATAATGCGCTCGGAATCATACACTACATGTTCAAACCCGTCCCCGGACGGTTCAAAGATTATATTTCCACCCCCAAGCCCAATATGTACCAGTCGGTTCACACCACGGTCATAGGATCCGAGGGTATCCCCTTTGAGGTGCAGATCCGAACCTGGGACATGCACTACACGGCGGAATACGGAGTTGCCGCTCACTGGAAATACAAAATCGGCGATGGAAGCCAGGCTGTAAAGGCAGGAGAAGAAGACAAATTCGCCTGGGTACGGAAACTGCTGGAAAGCCAGCAGGAATCTGATGCAGGCGAATTTGTACATGATCTGAAAGTCGATATGTTCGCCGATGAAGTCTTTGTCTTCTCCCCGAAAGGCGATGTGATCAATCTCCCTAACGGCGCAACACCAATCGACTTTGCATACAGCATCCACTCCGATATCGGAAATCATATGATCGGTGCCGCTGTTAACGGCCGCATCGTGAATCTGAACTATGTCCTTCAAAACGGCGATATTGTTGAAATCCGAACCTCCAAATCAGCACCCGGTCCGAACCGCGACTGGCTTACTCTGGCCAAGAGCGGATCCGCCCGCACCAAGATCAAGCAGTGGTTCAAAAAAGAGCGCCGTGAAGAAAACGTTATGCGCGGACGCGAGATGTTAGAATCCGAGCTCCGTCGTAATGGTCTTACACTTGATCTGCTGGAAGACGAATCCATCTATACTCCCCTCCTCAACAAGCTTTCTCTTTCTACGATCGAGGATCTTTTTGCTGCCGTTGGATACGGCGGAATAACTGCTACCCGAGCTGCCAACCGCCTTCGTGATGAATCCCAGCGGAGCGGTTCCTCTGATCACAAAACGGCGATCGACAAAATGAATGAAGCCGCTGAACGTCGTGAACAGCAGGCTAAACGCGACCAGAAAGCCGTTAACGGAATTCTGGTCGAGGGCATTGATAATTGTCTTGTGAAATTCTCCCGCTGCTGTCTTCCGGTTCCGGGTGATGAAATCATCGGTTTCATTACACGCGGGCAGGGCGTCAGCATCCATCGCAGAGACTGCAAGAACTATCTCAACCAGGTCTCTGCCGGAAGCGACGATCGCTGGATCAAGGTTTCCTGGGCGAACCAGATTTCGAACAGTTACATCACGACCTTCACCATTGCCGCCAAAGACCGCAACGGTCTTGTCATGGATATCGCCACAATCCTCAATTCGCTTAACGCTAAGGTTCGTACCCTTTCCGCACGCAGCACCGGCCCGGGTGAATCGCTCACAGTCGTTACACTCGAAGTGAAGAATGCATCGGATCTCCGTTATATTATGAACCGTCTCACCTCCGTATCCGGAGTAACTTCCGTCACCCGGATAGGAAGCTGAAGCAGAAAGGAATACTATGAGAGCAGTTCTTACACGTGTGAAAAATGCCTCTGTCACCATAGACGGAAGTATTCGGGGCAGTATTGGAAAAGGATTTCTCATTCTTCTGGGTGTCCATGAAGAGGATACGGAAGCTGAAGCGAAAAAGATCGCTGATAAGATCTGCGGTCTGCGAATTTTTGAAGATGAAGCAGGAAAGATGAATGTCAACCCGTCTGATGCCGGAGCGGAGTTCCTGATCATCAGTCAGTTCACTCTGTTTGCAGACTGCCGTTCAAGGAGGCCAGGATTCTCTCATGCTGCGAGACCGGAAAAAGCCATTCCGCTTTATGAACTGGTGATTGCCGAATGCCGTAACCGAGGTTTCCATGTTGAGACCGGTGAATTCGGTGCGGAGATGTTTGTCTCTTCTGTAAATGACGGTCCTGTTACCATTCTTCTGGATACAAAGGAGCTCTGAGAATGCTGATTAAAACCATACCGGTCGGTCATCTTGAGACCAACTGTTATATCGTAACAAATGAACATACACTGGAATGTGTCGTAATCGATCCCGGTGATGAAAGCAACACGATTCTTGATTATCTGGAATCCAACCGTCTGAAATGCTGCGCCGTCTTTCTTACTCACGGGCACTATGATCACACCGGTGCCGCAGAAGCTGTCAGTGAAGAGACCGGTGCTCCTGTCTATATGTGCAAAGCGGATGACCGGCGTGTCACACATTCTCTTCAGCTGAACTTTGCGCTTCCGGAGGGCGGATTCTATTTCAGCGACGGTGATGTCCTCCATATTGCAGGGTTGGACTTTTCCATCATCGCCACTCCGGGACACACCCCCGGGAGCGTAACCATTCAGTGTGAGGATTCGCTCTTTACAGGAGACACGCTTTTCCGCGGAAGCTGCGGACGCACCGACCTTGAAGGCGGCGATCCCGTCAAGATCATGCAATCCCTGAAAAAGCTTTGCAGCCTTGAGGGCGATTTTGAGGTCTATCCCGGACACATGGAAAGCACTACACTCATCCGTGAAAAACTGCTCAATTACTATTGCCGGCAGGCAATATCAAATTACTGAACAAGGCGGTGGAACTGTCATGACAGAACCAACTCTCGTAATCCTTGCCGCCGGAATGGGCAGCCGGTTCGGTGGGCTGAAACAGATCGCCTCCGTTGATGATTTCGGCCACTCCATCATTGATTTTTCGCTTTATGATGCATGGAAAGCCGGATTCCGCAAGGTCGCCTTTATTATAAAGCATGCGATCGAAGATGATTTCAAGGCTCGAGTCGGGATCCGGATGGAACAGTATTTTGACGTTCGCTATGTATTTCAGGAACTTGATGCTCTTCCGGATGGATTCTCTGTTCCTGATGGCCGGACGAAGCCCTGGGGAACCGGTCATGCCGTGGCCTGCTGCAAAGGGATCGTCGACGGCCCCTTTGCCGTAATCAATGCAGATGATTTTTACGGTCCCACGGCATACTCGGCTCTCCATGCCTTTCTCTCGGAAGAACACACTCCTGCAGAACACGCAATGGTAGCTTACCTTCTGCGCAACACAGTCACGGAAAACGGATCCGTCTCTCGTGGAATATGCACTGTGAAAAACGGATATCTTACCGATGTGGAAGAACACACCCACATTGAAAAAGACGGGGAGAATGCCATTTTTGAAGAGAACGGAAGACGTTTTCATCTCTCCGGCGATGTACCGGTGTCAATGAACTGCTGGGGATTTCAGGAAAGCATGCTTGATGAATTGAATGCACGCTTTCCCGACTGGCTGAAAGAAAACCTTCCGCACAATCCGCAGAAATGCGAATACTTCCTTCCTTCAGCAGCTGACGCAGTAATCAAAGAAAACCGCGGATCTGTAAAGATTCTCAACTGCCGGGAAGTATGGCACGGCATCACTTACCGGGAAGATATGACGTCTCTTGTTTCCGCCATCGCCAGAATGCGGGAACGCGGTCTTTATCCGGCAGAACTTCTAGAATAAACAATCCTTTAAAGGAGATTGCAAAATGACAGTACTCGTCACCGGCGGAGCCGGTTACATCGGAAGCCATACCTGCGTTGAGCTTTTGGAGCGCGGCTATGACGTCGTTATTATCGATAACCTGGTAAACTCCAGTCCGAAGGCTGTAGACCGCATTGAACAGATCACCGGCAGGAAAGTGGCTTTCTATCAGGAAGATGTCCGTGACCGTGCTGCGCTGGACCGCATTCTTGAAAAGCATTCCATCGGGTGCGCCATTCATTTTGCCGGACTCAAAGCCGTGGGTGAATCGGTTGCCATGCCGCTGGAATATTATGACAACAATCTGTTCAGCACGGTCAGGCTCTGTGAAGCCATGCGTGATCATGGAGTAAAGGATATCATCTTCTCCTCTTCCGCCACTGTCTATTCCGGAGAAAACGAAATGCCTCTGCGCGAAAACAGCATTACCGGTATGTGCACCAATCCATACGGCTGGACTAAATACATGTCTGAACAGATCATGCGGGACATGGCGGCAGCTGACCGGGAATGGGCTGTGGTCTTCCTGCGTTATTTCAACCCTATCGGGGCTCACCGGAGCGGGCTGATCGGCGAAGACCCGCGAGGCATCCCGAACAATCTTATGCCCTTCATCGCGCAGGTAGCTGTCGGGCGCCGGGATATGCTGAATGTTTTCGGAGATGATTATGACACACCGGACGGTACCGGTGTTCGTGACTACATCCATGTGGTTGATCTTGCGCGAGGACATGTGGCTGCTATCGATCATATGCGCAGTCACAGAGGAGAATCCGTTTTCAATCTGGGAACAGGAAAAGGATGCAGCGTTCTTGAACTTGTACACGCTTTTGAAAAAGTGAACGGTGTCAGGATCCCATATCGCATTGCGCCGAGACGTCCCGGAGACCTTGCCACAGTCTACGCGTCCACGGATCGCTCTGCCGAGGTGCTTGGCTGGCATGCGGAATATACAATTGAAGATATGTGCCGCGATACATGGAACTGGCAATCCCATAATCCAAACGGATACAGCGACTGACGGAATGCTGTCATGGAAAATCAATATCCTCATCTGCTCAATCCCCTTGTGATTCGGGGACACACATTGCGAAACCGTATTGAATTCGGGCCAACGCTCTTTGCCCACGCCATCTTCACGATCCCCGAGATTCGTGAGAATGTCTATCGTATGGTGGAAGACCGCGCGAAAGGCGGAGCCGCGATCGTTTCCACCGGGGAGATCTGTGTGAATTTCGAAGAGGGGATCGCCGCATTTGCTGATCATCCTGTGGACTATTCCGAAACTTCCGGAGAAGATTTTGAGATTCTTGCTGAATATGCCCGCCGCATCAAAAAGCACGGGGCTGCCGCACTTATTGAAGTCTGTCATGAGGGGGCCTATGCAAATGTGAAGCCTCCCTACTCTCCCTGGGGACCGGACGCATTCATTCGGGAAGACGGACAGAACGTCCACTCCTTTGACAGAAAAATGATGCGCAAAGTCTGCAGAGATTTCCGACTTTTCGGCTCTTTTGCAGCTGCTGCCGGTTTTGACGGCGTCCTTCTGCATGGAGGACACGGTTTTTTGCTGCAGCAGTTCGTCTCTCCCCGTACGAATCACCGTACCGACCGCTACGGTGGGTCCGTAAAAAACCGTTCGCGCTTTCCTGCAATGATACTGAAAGCTCTTCGAAAAGGCCTCGGCCCGGATAAAATCATAGAACTCCGCTTTTCCGCCACTGACGGCTTAAATGAACCGGACGCACTGACAATCGAAGATACGATGGCTTTCGCCCGTGAGATCGACGGGCTGGCAGATATATTCCATGTTTCAAACGGTCTGAAGTCACGTGGTAATTCAACCGGGACTTTCTCCAGTCATTATGATCCGCACGGTCTGAACGCGGATTATGCTGCGAAAATACGCTCCGTTCTGAAACACACACTTGTTTCCGTTATAGGCGGTATCAACAGTCCCGAGCTGGGTGAAGAAATCATTTCCGCAGGCAAGGCCGATTTGATCGCTTTAGGGCGTCAGGGCTTTGCCGATCCTGATTTCGTCAGCAAAACAGCCTGCGGTCAGGCGGACCTTATCCGGCGATGTGTCCGCTGCTTTCACTGTTATCCCGGAGCCGCTGAACATCCTTCCGATGTTGACTGGAATGAACGCGGTCTTACTCCGGATGTCATAAGCCGGATCCTCAGTCCCGCTTCCATGGGAATCTGTTCTCTTAACCCGGACAGCGGTTTTGGCCGTGTTCCGTATGATCATCTCCCTCCTGTACTTAAAAAGAACAGAATCCTGATAATAGGCGGTGGTCCTGCCGGTATGCAGGCAGCCATCACTTCTTCAAAACGCGGACATGAAGTCACTCTCATTGAAAAACAGGAAAAGCTCGGTGGCACCGTGCGTCTCTTTGCAGAGGCGGATACGCTGAAGAAAGATTATCTGGATTTTCTGGCTGTTCTGGAAAAAGAAACGCGCGCATCTTCCAGGGTGATCACCGGGTTTGCCGCGTCGGCTGAATGGATCTCGGACTTTGCCGCCGATGTAACACTGATTGCCACAGGAAGCCGGTGCATGGATCCTGACAGACTCGCAGGTGCTGAAAATCTCACCGATATCCGGAGTGCCTATAGTGATAAACCATCGTGCAAAAGCGTTCTTATTTTGGGAGGCGGGCTTTCTGCCTGCGAAACAGCCGTATTCCTCGCTGACCGTGGCTGCCGGGTCACATTGCTTCTCCGCAGCCGTTATCTTGCCCGGGACCTATTCGGCAGTGAACGCAATGCTCTGCTCACCCAGATGGAAAAACGCAATATCGGTCTTGTTTTTGAAGCGCACTTCCGAGCTGTTGACCCCGGAACTGTGCACTGTGTTTTCCCCGGAGACATCGAACAGGCTTTTCATGCAGACATCCTTTACAATGCCATGGGAAGCCGGCCGGAAGACTCTCTTTACCGTGATCTGATCCTTTCCGGGCTGAAGTTATACACCATCGGCGACTCTTCCCGTCCTTCCGGAATCGCAGATGCGATTCACGGCGCTTATGCACGCGCCGTTTCGATCGGTGTCTGAATCACATATACTGCAAAGAAAAATCCACCCTGTCGGGTGGATTTTTCTTTGCTTTTCATCACTCGATCGTGATCATCTTTTTCATGACTTCCGGTGCGATCTTACAGACCCTGCGATCGTATGTCATCAGTCCGTTCAGTTCATCTTCCACGTCCGTGATCTGCGTGTACACAGCGGCACTAAGTCCCTGTTTAGCTGCCGGCCTGATCTGTTCTTCATACAGATCATCGACCGCCAGTTCCAGCTGTGCAGGGATCTCGAATTTTTTATAGCCAAAATACCTGTCATTGAACGTATGTCCTGCCACTTTATGGCTGTACCCGCCAAACTCGCTGAGAAGGACAGCCCTTCCCTGCCTGTCAGCTTTGAACTGATAAGCTTTGAAATAGACATGATGGCTCCGCACGTTGCTTATTTTCTGGTCGTGCCATCCGGAAGCATGATCGATAATGCGGGTCTGATCAATGTTCCGGATCATCTGGCAGAGCTTTTTGGAATCGAACTGCCCCCAGCCTTCGTTGAAGGGTACCCACATCACAATGCACGGGCAGTTGTACAGATGTTTCACCATTCCGGCAAGTTCATTCCGGAAAGATGCCCGCCCTTCCTCGTTCAAGCGGCCGAACAGTGCATAAGCGCTGTCTGAAATGCTCATACCTGTAAAAAGCGGAGCCGCAATAACCGCCGGATTGTAATGTCCTCCCCCGTTCGGCATATCCTGCCACACCAGCATTCCGATACGATCGCAGTGATAATACCAGCGCAAAGGCTCGACCTTAACATGTTTTCGGATCATGTTAAAGCCCATGGACTTAGCGATCCGTATGTCAAAAGCCAGAGCTTCATCCGAAGGCGCTGTAAGCAGGCTTTCCGGCCAGTAGCCCTGATCAAGAACCCCATTCTGAAAATACGGACGGTTATTCAGAAACAGCCGGGGAATGCCATCCGCATCCTTGTTTACGGATATCTTCCGCATCGCGAAATAGCTCTGTACCATATCCTTGCCGCAGGTTACGGAAAAACCGTAGAGCTTCGGATGCTCCGGGCTCCATGCCTCAAATTTCGGGACAGGGATCTCCGCCGGAAGCGGATAATCCATACCGTTAAAGTGTGCAACTGCTTCACTGTCGCCTTCAACTGCCGCATCAATTGAAACGGTTGCCTTGTCATAATTCGGGGTAATGCGTAGTGAACGGATATACTCCTCTTCAACCGCTTCAAGCCAGACAGTCTGCCAGATCCCGCTCTGCGGCGTATACCAGATCCCGCCGCGGGCAGTTTTCTGTTTGCCGCGTGCTCCGTAACCATGATCCGTATCATCTGTTACGCGCACAGTGAGGGTAAGCCTGCCATCCGTCACGGCATCTGTGATTTCTGTATCGATCGGCAGATATCCTCCGGAATGAGAGGCTACCTGCAGCTCGTTTGCCCAGACAGTTGCATTCCGGTCCACTGCATTCATGTGAAGCAGCAGGCGCTTCCCGGAGAACTCTTCCGGTAGACGGAACGTTTTGCGGTACCAGAGAAATTCATCCTTTTTCAGGCTTTTTCCAACACCTGACAGTTCACATTCCGGAGAAAAGGGCACAACGATATTTCCGTCATACTTTTTGGGATGCCGGGAAGATTTATTGATGGAATATTCCCATACTCCGTTCAGATTGAGCCAGAGCTGCCGGGCCATCTGCGGGCGCGGATACTCCGGCAGCGGAGCATGATAATCAAAATTCTCCGACCAGGGCGTGTTCATCGCTTCGCTCCGATCCGATCAGAATAATCCGGGAAAACCGCCCATGCCGCCTTGAAGCTTGTTCATAGCCTCGCTGGTCCGGTCATCACAGAGTTTGAGCGCACCGTTGACAGCCGCCAGCACAAGATCCTGCAGCATTTCCACATCTTCAGGGTCTACTGCTTCCGGATCGATCTCGATGGACTGGAACTGCCTGGTACCGGCGACTACTGCTTTCACCGCCCCGCCCCCGGAAGAAAACTCGAAAGTGGAAGCTTCCAGCTCCTGCTGCATTTTCAGAAAGTCCTGCTGCATTTTCTGAGCCTGCTTCATCATGCTCATCTGGCTGCCGCCGCCGTATCCGCCGCGAAATCCGCCCTTTGCCATTGTTGTCTCCTCCTTTTTTATCCGATAAATTCCACGTTTTCAAAATGACGCAGTTCGTTCAGATCCCGTACAGGATGCTTTTCCTCCTGCTTTTCAGAAAAGATCACCCTTATTTCTCTCCCGAGATATGAAGTGACCGCCGCTGCGATTTTCTTCGCATTCTCCGCATTGCTGAGAGCCTTAAAAGCAAATCCCGGTTCGACCATTATATGAAGAACACCATTTTCGAGGATCCATCGGCATGTAGCAGGATCCGTAATGAGAGGACGTTTACCCACGGGCAGCTCAGAGGCTCCCAGGCGCATAATCTCTCGCATATCCGGACTGACTTCTCCTGTTTTCACTGCCGGATGAGTTTCCTCTTCCTCAGCCGCTGAAGCGGCAGAATCCTCCGGTTCCTCCTGAACTTCTTCCCCGTACGGTTCGCTTTCAGCATTCGTTTCGATCCACTCCGCCGAATCTTCTTCCTGTGATACTTCTGTACCTGAATCTTCCCGCTGCGGTTCAACATCGCTCTGCTCAACGGAGTCCTCTTCCGGATCCGGTTCCTGTTTCAGGCTTACGTTTCCTTTTTCCAGTGCTTTCTCGAGTTTTTCCAGCCGGTCTTTCACTGTATAAAGTGAATCCTTCGCCCTGTCATCACATAAAGCAATCAGGCTCAGCTCAGCACTGGTCTTCGGATCGGACGACTGGCGCAGAGACATCTCATGTTCTTCCAGCGTCTGCATCAATCCGATGAGTTCGTCCGTCGAGTGCCTCTTTGCAAATCTTCGAATGGAAGCCGGATCAAAACTGCCTGAAGTGAGTCCCCCGCCGTCCGGCGGAACAACCTTCAGAAGCAGAATATCCCGCAGCAGTGAACGAATTTCTGTAAGGACTGATGCCGGGTCTTTTCCCTGCATCCACAATTCATTGAAAGACAGCACCGCTGAAGAGGCTTTTCGTGCAAAAATATCTTCCATAAGTCCGACGATCCGTACATTTCCTGCAAGACCGAGTGCGGAGTACACGTATTCCTCATCGATGTTCTCTGCGGAAGCGCATTGATCCAGAAGGCTCAAAGCATCTCGCATGCCGCCTTCCGCCATATGTGCCAGAATATCCGCTGCGCCTTTCGAAAGATTCAATCCCTCGCTCTTCGAAACATGAAGCAGATATTCTGAGATCACCTCTCCGGGAATCCTCTTGAAATTATATCTCTGACAGCGCGAGAGAATGGTTGCCGGAACTTTATTCAATTCAGTTGTCGCCAATATAAAAAGAAGATGTTCCGGCGGCTCCTCAAGGATCTTCAGCAGCGCATTGAACGCAGGTTTCGAGAGCATATGTACTTCATCAATGATATACACTCTTTTTTTCAGAACGGCCGGAGAATAGATTGCTTCATCACGCAGTGCGCGTACATCGTCAACTCCATTGTTCGAGGCAGCGTCGATCTCTACGATCTCCGGAGCAGATCCGCTGAGAATACTGCGGCAGGCAGGACATTCCCCGCACGGGTCACCGTTCGAAGGGTTGGTGCAATTCACTGCCCGTGCCAGGATCCTCGCACACGTGGTCTTCCCGGTACCTCTCGACCCGATGAAGAGATATGCGTGAGAGAGTCGGCCAGATGCGACCTGATTTTTCAGAGTATCGGTGATATGCTTCTGTCCGATAACTTCATCAAAGGTCTTTGGACGCCATTTTCTGTATAAGGCCTGATACATTCCGCATCTCCTTCCAAAAAGATGGCCCTTGACAAGACTGCACACCCGAATCCGAATATGAATTCATGCCCGGAACACCGGCAGCCGGCTCAAATCCGGCACCCTCGCGGCACACGAAAAGCACCGCTTAATGCTGCTCGGTTCCCCGCCTGACATGGTTCACGGGTTTCCGTTGCGCAAGACCGGATTCTCAACGCTGCTTTCCGGCGGCAGACGACACAAAACATATCCTCGTTCGGGGATTCATCCCTGCTATAGCGGATTGCAGGCGACAGGGCACCGCTGGCTCCCCGATTAGTGCAGCCTTGTCAAAAGCCATTTGCTGTATTTTACACCATCCCCACTTGTAAAGCAATAAATTTTTCCTTTACAATCAGGAAAACTGTGCTATAATAATGAAGCTTGAAAACTACATAAGGGCTTGTAGCTCAGCTGGGAGAGCGCACGGTTCGCATCCGTGAGGTTCGAGGGTTCGAT
>JAEEGL016145245.1_pt1 | contig 47784 bp, 41 predicted proteins | sample 9134231 | NCBI WGS metagenome assembly JAEEGL01 (sample SAMN16246548, study PRJNA631951) | gut metagenome | biome: gut microbiome; feature: rumen; material: fiber-attached | host: Bos | place: Iran: Karaj | collected 2018-10 | reverse complement strand
GCGATACACTCCTCCTGAGTGAGCTGCTGTTTCTTTCTCAACATTTCCCTGAACATTACTTTTCCTCCGTTGTAAGAACTGATGCTAAATCGTCGCCAGCATCAACACGATCAGGACTACCACGGGAACGGTCACCGTATCTTGATCCGGAGTCAGTTTGATCTTCATTACTTCTTACTGACCTCCGCTCAGTCTTACGCCCATCTGAAAAGCTTGCTCCAGATCCTGCGGGAACTGTTTTGCCCGCATCTCCTTCTTGTGCTCCTCATTGAAGCTGGCCATGTTGTACTTGCTGTAATCCGTCACCTGTAAGGTATCGCAGCAGGCGTAAACCTCTACCGATCCGTTCAATGACTTAAAGTTCTGAGCCACTTCTTTTGCTTTCTTCCTGTAAGCAAGGTTGTAGAACGTTTTCGGCGCATTCATGGTAAGAATAATGCCCACATCGACCTTTCCGGTAAAGTAGTTCGAGTAATTATCGTAGGACAGGGAACAGAAATGCAGCCTTTCAATCAGCCCATGTACTTGGCTGGTAATATCCCCCAGATAAATTGGGGTGCCTATGATCAACGCGTCTGCGGCAAAGATGTGATCGATTACCGGCGACAGGTCATCCTTCCAGAAGCATTTACAGCGTTCCGCATCCTTTCTCTTGCAGGCAAGGCAGGATCGGCATCCCGTGTAGGATAGATCATATAAGTCAATGTATTCTGTTTCTGCGTATACCGACTCAGCGCCTTTCTGTGCTTCCTTCAGCATCAGGGCGGTGTTCCAATTCTTTCTGGGGCTGCCGTTCAGAATTATGGTTTTCATGTGTCTTTCTCCGTTCTATACTCCCTGCCGCCGATGATGGCTGGTTGCTATACCTTTTCCGCCGAAGCCGAATACCCAAGAATAGAACACCGTCCTGGGAACGACATCCGCTTCAACACGGAAGTTCGCTATGTCATAAGCGTAGGTGGTGACGTCCTTGCCGAGCTTGTCCAGAACCGCTTCTATATGTATCTGAAAATACAGAAAAACCGTGAGAAGATCGCGGACGGTCTCGTCGGCAGCGTGCTGCTGTTCGCCGACGGCAAGGTGATCGTAACGCTCAACTTCCGGGACGAGCCTATCGTTTCCACACTCGACGAGATCATTCCCGCCACAAACACCTGTTCGGATATGCCAGAGGCCGGGTCGGCAGGATATCCACGATCCAGTACGGCGCATCGAGCAGTTCTTCTATGCTTCTTTTCATATTTGACCACACTTCGATAGAATCTCTCTTTCCGGCGCGTTTCCCGCACGGTGACAGCTGAATCCCGCGCTCTCCCGCTGTCGTTTCAGACGTCACCCTGTCGCCGCCGTCACCCGTATTCGCTCAATTCGAACGTCTGTTCTTACATTATAGCAGATGTTTCGGTGCTTGTCAAGAGAAATTTATCATGGTTTTTCGAGTTGTAGCTCATGAGCGACATCTTGAGAAAAAAGCAGGGGAAACTGACGGTAAATACACCTTCACGAAGCGGCTTCGGCCGCTGCGCGCCGACGGCGGCTTCTCCGGCCCCAACGTTCCCGCCGGGCAGCGATGCCTCCGCCCGCGCCTTTCGGCGGCACAGGGGCAACACGGCGGCGAAACATTCCGACGGGACGGGAAGATGACGATTTTCATCTCATTTCAGTTTCGAGGTGTTCCCAACGCTATCCTGATCAGCCGATCTATTTGGTCTGCCATAAACAACGGAATGTTCAGCACATCGTCGTCCAGTTTCAGATTATCAAGGGAGAAGCGCACACGGAGTTTGACCTGCTCCGGGAACAGCTCCTTGAACTTTCTAAGGCTTTTACTCGCAATATTAGCTTCGGATTTCACCTCCACGGGGAAAATATCGTTCTCCCGCTGGATCAGGAAATCGACCTCATAGGGAGGGTTGCTCTGGCTCCAGTAGCGGGGCATGACCTCAAACTGCGTCATCAGCGTCTGCAATGGTTCCAATAATATTTTTTTATGGATGGGCTGTTCCTGCAGGCTGTCGATACCATTCATTAATGTAAAACACTGGTTTAGGGACATATGACAGAAAAACTCGGGAATCTGTCCGGGAATATGTATCATAAAAACACCTTCTTTCGAGAAAACGCAGAAACGGAGTGTTTATTCCGTTATATCACATTTTCGGCAAAAGAAAGTTGTCCATTTTGAAAAAGTGTTGTCCATACACAATAATTGTTTTTTAATGAGTTGACGAACAATGGCACCTTTGTTATAATGTATGTATCCACCACATTCTTCGTAAAGCACACTATGCGGACGGATCAAAAGTTCAGACCATCGACGAAATGGCTGATGCTTTTGATACCGAAGGCTTTGCAGATTCACTTTAACGGATGGGTGTGGAATACATTATCTACACTGCATGGCATTTTGCCGTACAGCCGCTTTTCCCAAGTAAGGTATCGGAAAAATGGCGTCCCGGCAACTGCCCGAAGAGAGGCCTGTGTACCATTGATCAGAATTCCGATATTCGTCAGGCTCATGTACTGTCTTATCGCACCGAAGATCTTTTCCCCTGCCAGCACATACTCCAGCTTTATACCAAAGACGACAGAATGTTTACCGTTGACACGATAAAAGTAATACATTGACCGCGTGTTTATACAACTGCAGTCATTATTCAGACAGTTTGTTTTAGCCGATAATTGAAGGCACGTCGGTTTTCGGCAGCCTACAGGTATATATGATGAACAAAACAATAGAGCGACTGTTACATAACGAAGGTGGAAATTATATCCTCCCCTTTTTCTGGCAACATGGCGAACCGGAAGAAGTATTAAGAAAATATATGGAGGTCATTGATGAATGCGGCATCAAGGCTGTGTGTCTTGAAAGCCGTCCCCATCCCGGATTCTGTGAAGACAAGTGGTGGCATGATCTCGATATCATACTGGATGAAGCAAAAACGCGTGGGATGAAGGTATGGATTCTGGATGACCGTCAGTTCCCCACGGGGTATGCAAACGGTATTTTGGTGAATGGTGAGAATGAACTGAGCCGTCAGAGTCTTGTACGCCGAAGAATCCCGATCAATGTTTCTGCAGCAGGGATATCCGTTATCCTCCCAATAAAGGAATACAGAACTGCTCCGAACTGGGTACCATCGGATATTGAAAACAGCCTTGTCAGCGAACTTCCGCATTTCGACGAAGATGAGATAGTTTCCATCACAGCTGTACCCGAAAACGGTGTGAGTACAGACGATATCATAGATCTCACCGAATATAAAGATCTTAATGTACTGAGGTTTGTTCTGCCGAAAAAGGGCAACTGGAACATAAATTTCGTGTACAGAACCAGAAACTGCGGAGTACACAGAGAGTTTATCAACATGATAGACCGTCGTTCCTGCAGGAAACAGATAGAAGCTGTATATGAACCACATTATGAACGGTATAAGGATGAATTTGGAAAAACAATAGCCGGGTTCTTCTCTGATGAGCCGGAACTCGGAAACGATCATTTATATGAAATGGAAAAGCATTTATTCCAATTAAATGATCATCCTTTCAGTTTTGAACTTCAGGATGTGCTGAAAGTCAAATGGAAGGATTGTTATAATAAGAATCTTCCGCTGTTATGGGAAGAACAGTTTGATGAGAGAGAACGGGCAAGGGTACGCTGTCAGTTCATGGATGCCGTGACCTGCCTCGTACGGAAGAATTTTTCAGAGCAACTGGCAGACTGGTGCCATGAGCATCATGTGGAATATATCGGACACCTGATCGAAGGGGTCAATTCCAGTGCTACTTCAGGTTCGAGTCTGGGACATTTCTTCCGCGGTCTTCACGGTCAGGATATGGCAGGTATTGACGTTATCGGCGGTCAGGTGTACCCCGGCGGCGAAAATGAACTGACTATTACACCGCTGACGCTGTATTACGGAGAAGTGTTTCACTATACACTCGGAAAACTTGCAAATTCAGCGGCAGCAATAGAGCCATGGAAAAAAGGCCGTTCCATGTGCGAGATTTTCGGTAATTACGGCTGGTCGGAAGGTGTAAGACTGGAAAAGTATCTGATAGATCACTTTTTAGTCAGGGGCATCAATCATTTTGTTCCGCATGCCTTTTCGCCGAAGGAGTTTCCCGATCCTGATTGTCCACCGCATTTTTATGCTCACGGACATAACCCGCAGTATCGTCATTTCGGAAAATTGATGCAGTATACCAACCGGGTTTGTGAACTGCTTTCGGGCGGACATCACAAGTCTTCAGCTGCTGTTCTCTATACGGCAGAGGGTGAATGGATGTCAAGCAGTGAATATACTCCCATGATGATTCAGGCACCTGCCCGTCAGCTGGCAGAAGCACAGATAGATTTTGATTTCATACCGACAGATGCAATTCTTGATAAAAAATTGTATCATGTTGAAATCGAGAATGGTCTTCTGCACATTAATACCCAGACTTATCAGGCAGTGATTGTACCCGAACTGAAGTATCTGTCAGAAGACTGTGCCGCTGTTCTGAATCAATTAAACAAAGCGCATATTCCGGTAATGTTCATTGATCGGCTGCCGGAATGCGTTTGCACAGGTGAGGCATTCGACTTCAATGTCGGCAATAATGAAGCCGTGGCACTGGAAGAATTACCTGATGTACTGAGAAGCTACGGTATTGGTGATGTCGTTTCTTCTCCCGCCAATGCTTCGATCCGCACTTATCATTATATCGGCGAAAGCGATATTTTTGTCTTCTTCAATGAAGGAAGCGAAAATTATAAAGGTGATATTTCTCTGACTGCTGATGGTTATCCGTATATCTACAATGCGTGGAATAACCGAGTCGAAAAGATTTCTGCAAAGATATATAATGACAAAACTGTTATTCCCGTGCTTCTCGAACCGTATAAGGCTATGATCGTTTTCTTTGACAAAGCTGAAATCACAGCATCAGAACCGCTTGCGAGAATTGGTACATCCTATAACTGGAACGACGGATGGATCCGAAGCATTTGCAGAAGCATTGAGTATCCTGAATTCAGAGAACCCCAAAGAATCAGCTTGCCGGATAATTTAGAACAGGAAAAACCATATTTTTCTGGATTCGTATGTTATGAAAAAGAATGGGTACTCCAGAATATGCCGAAATCTGCAATACTTGAGATTATGGATGCTTATGAAGGGATCGAAGTTTTTGTCAACGGTCAGAGTTTAGGAATACAGATTGTCCCTATATATTTATATGATCTGACACCGTTTTTGAAAAAAGGAAGCAACCAGATCAGAATTGAAGCTGCAACGACACTGGAACGCGAAATGAGTGACGGATCGTCAGAGGTAAAGTGCAGATCCGGCATCAGCGGAAACATTATCATGTGGCTTCGGGAGGATGAATAAGTATGGTACTGAAACTTGATGCACTGGAAGATAAAATGAAAGGCTGCTGGGTCGGAAAAAATATCGGCGGTGTACTTGGTGCACCGGATGAAGGATTCCGACGCTGGAATGATCTTGATTTTTATATTCAGGATCTGTCCATGGGTTCGCCGCCAAACGATGATCTTGATTTACAGATCATTTGGCTTGCAGCAGTTGAAAAATACGGACGTAATGTAAATGCCGCAATTTTAGGAGAATACTGGATTTCCTATGTTCTGCCGAACTGGGTAGAATACGGCACAGGCAAAGCAAATCTGCGGGCAGGACTTATGCCTCCGATGAGCGGTGAACTGGACAATACATACAAGGACAGCTGCGGTTGTTTCATCCGTTCCGAAATATGGGCTTGCCTTGCTCCCGGTCATCCGCAGATTGCCGCCCGTTATGCCTACGAGGATGCGATTGTAGACCATGCGGGAGAAGGCATGTATGCAGAAATATTCTGTGCCGCACTTCAGAGTGCCGCTTTTGCGGAATCCGATCCCCGTACCCTGATCGAAATCGGATTGTCCTATATTCCCAAGGATTCTGCAGTGACCAGAGCCATCCGAACAGCCGTGGAGTGTTATAACAGCGGTATTCCGGTAAAGGATGCCAGACGTATCATTCACAATACTGCTCCCGGTACCTTTGGTATTCAGCATATCCGTCTGTCGGAAATACCCGTGAAAGATAATGATGGACTGGAAATAGGTGCGGCGGGATTTGATGCACCGGAAAACGTTGCTTATATGATTGCAGCGTGGCTGTACGGAGAAGGCGATTTCGGAAAGAGCATCTGCCTTGCCAATGCGTTTGGAGAAGATACCGACTGTATCTGTGCTACTCTGGGAGCTACCATGGGCATCATCAGCGGCGCTTCCGGAATTCCCGAAAAATGGTCAGCTCCTCTGGATGACAGGATCGCTACTATGTGCATCAATAGAACATGGGGCGGTATCTGGGTTCCGGAGACTGCTACCCAGCTTGCTGAGAGAATCATGCGGACAATTCCTGCTTTTCTGGGACAGGAACTCTGCGATATATTTGCAGAGGGCGGCATGGAGATTATCTGCAGAGAAAGCAATGAGCTGTTCTGCCGCGATGACCGATCGGATTTCCTGCCCAGTATCAATGGAATCAGTAAAGATAAAGAGATACTCAAAGAACTGTCTGTGAAGGAACTTTGTAATCTTTCTCCTTACGTGATAAGATATGAATTCCCTGTATTCAGAGTACAGCTGGATTATCTGGGATCTGTCTTTTACAAAAAAGGCGAGTCAAAGAAGCTGCGCGTGAAAGTGATAAACAATGACACAATGCGTCAGCAGGAATGGGCAAAAATCTCTTTATATCTGCCGGACGGAGCTGCAGTCTGCGGTTCTGCTTCGGTGGAAAAACCTTTGAACAACAATATCGGTTCCTGCGCGGAAGCAGAATTTGAGATCTGCACAGAGAATTTCACTTCAAGCCGCCTGGAATTTATTGTTGACGTTTCTCTTGTCGGAAGACATTCATCAGGCATCATGAAGGTGATCTGGATGTGTGAAGGCTGAGAGATATAACTGTTTTTTGAAACCGAGGATCTTTTTGGACCTGGCGTTGATCAACGCCAGGTTCTTTTTTAGGGTAATTGGGCTGACTCTGGAAAGGTTGCGGCCTTTCGGGTAAAACTCGCGCAGCAGACCGTTCAGATTTTCATTTGTACCTTTTTGCCATGCACAATAGGGATCCGCGAAATGGTAGTGTCAAGAGTTATGCGCAAATTTGTTTGCAGAATCTGAGAATGATAGTCAGCCAGCCATAGAGGCATCGTCCTGTAATGCCTCTTGAAATCAATGAACCTCTGTCTTTCCGCCCGTGCGGATGCATGGAAGACCAGCGGAAAGATCCGTTCCCCGTGATTGGTCACGTTCATGCTGCCGCCGACGTTGATGATGTTCTCCCATGAGAAGCGTCGATGATTACACAGCTGATGAGATTATGATATTTGCCGACATCATTAACGGACTGCCGAGAAAACTGCTCGGTTATCGTACCCCTGAGGAACTGTTTGATGCAGAACTTGACCGCATCTATGCCGCCTGATCCGCGCGCCGGTTTTCCCTTTGAGGGAGGAGAACTGTGAAGAGCAAAAAGGCTGGTCCGTTCTGCCTGTGAATCTTTCGTTAACTATTGCATCTTGCTATTGCAATCTGCGAATAAATAAAAACTCCTTTTCATTCTGGATTAAATCAGCATTTCCCTGGCTTTTGGGTCTTGACAACCCATGCAGAAAATGGTATAATTTTACCAGCATTGGGGAGTAGCTAGCGTCCGACGGACGTTCCTGATACCGTCAGTACGGTCCACCAAGGCCCGGTATATGGACGAAGAAGCGAGACCTTTGCCGCATTTTCATGATGAAGAGCGGCAAAGGTCTCTATTTGTTCCTGTCGGAAAGAAGGATCAAAATCATGTCTGATTCATCATTGTAAATCGCCGCACTTGGAAGTGTTCCGGCTTTTTCTGAATTCCTTTGATGGAATGTTTGGCCTCGTGCTTGCCGGAAACATTGCGTTTGGCGAACAATGCCTTATATCACCGCAACTCCTCTGATTTTCGACGTCATCGCCTGAGTTTTCGATAAAGGGCTATATGTTTCCTGATATGGATCGAGATAACGCTTTGTCCAAAAAGGGGGGCTCGCCGTGAGTTCATCAAAACAATCTGCTTGGATACGCGGAGGCCGCCTCTGCCGGGCGGTCTACCGTACCCTCAGACATTTTATAAAACCCTGCATGAAAAAGAAATACGGTTTCAGGACCGATCTCGTGCCCGGAATGGAGGAGCCGTATCTCATGCTCTCCAACCACACGACCGAGGATGATATGTTCTTCTGTGGTATCGCCAGTCCTCAGCCGATGTGCTTTGTCTGCGGCGAGCATCTGCTGCGCAAAGGGTACGGCCGTCTGCTCCGCGTGCTGGCCGATCCGGTGCCTGTCCCAAAGGGAGGCACGACAGTCAGGGCGTCTATCGAGATCATGAAGCGTCTGAAGGCAGGAGTGAATGTCTGTATGTTCCCGGAAGGAAAAAGATCATTCCACGGAGTGACCATTCCTTCCTCAGAGGCCCTCGGCGCGCTGGTCAAGAAGGCAGGATGTGCGCTCGTGACATACAGGATCCGCGGCGGATACTTTACATATCCCAGATGGGCAAGAGACCGCCACCGAAAGGGATATGTCGACGGCAGCGTCATCGGAGTGTATTCCTCCGGGCAGCTGGCGGAGATGAGCGCCCGGGAAATCACCGATCTCATCAACCGCGACACGTATGAGGACGCCTACGAGACGCAGCGGCGTGAGATGCGGAAGTATACCGGATCCGACAAAGCGAAAGGAATGGAGCAGCTGCTCTTCATCTGTCCGTCCTGCGGAGCCTGGGACACGCTCGGGACATCCGGCGACAGCTTTGTCTGTTCCTCCTGCGGAAAGGGCGGAGTGTACAATGACTACGGATTTCTTGAGGGTGACGGCGCCGTTTACGACAACATCCGCGACTGGATGAAATTCACCGAAGAGAAGTTCGATGAACGTGTAGCTGATCTGACCGAGGACGGTCTCGTTGCGAAAGAAAAGAACATCCTGCTCTTTCGGATGCTCGACGGATACGAAAACGAGGACGTCTTCCGCGGGGAGGCCTCGGTCTGCAAAGATCGGATCGAGATCGGCGGATACGTTTTCCCGTTCTCTGAAATAACGGCTTTGTCATTGCTTTACGGCAACATATTGCTGTTTACTCATAAAAAAGTCTACTGGGGCATGACCGGTGCTGACTTCAAAGCCTGGAAATGCGGCCGTCTGTGGCATCTTGAAAAGGGAGACACAAAAGACAAGACGAAGGAGATGTGAATAAATGGAAAACAAGGCGCTGTCAGGGATAAGCGGAAGAGAAAAATTCTGCTACGGCATGGGCGAGGTAGCCAGCGGAGTGACCTTCGGCCTCGTGCAGTCTGTTCTTCAGAAATACTATACCGACATACTTGAGATCGGCGTCATAAGTATTATGCTTCTCTTTGTTCTCGCCCGCTTCTGGGACGCGGCGAACGACACGCTCTGCGGACACGTCATCGCGCGCCTCGAGCCGGACCGATCCGGCAGATACCGCAGATGGTTCAGGTGGTTCGCGCTGCCTCTCGCGGTGTCGACTGTGGTCATGTTCATAAAAATACCCGGTCTGACATCCGTGGGATATTTCGCCTACGCCTGTGTGACATACATCCTGTTCGGCATGATCTACACCTGTCTCAACGTTCCGTATGGATCGTTGGCGCAGGCAGTGACGATCGACAGCGGAGAGAGAGCGTCTCTTTCTGTTGCAAGATCAGTCGGTGGAGTGTTCGGGGCTGTTCCCGCCCTGCTGCTCATCAGCTTCTGCTACAAAGCGGATGAGAGCGGAGTCAAACGGATGAGTTATCCAATCATTATTGGGGGCGTAGCCGTCATCGCCGTACTGTCCCTTCTTTGCTACGTCGTTCTCTATAAAGGAACGAGGGAGAGGATCGTAGAGCCGGGAAAGAAGGACAAAAAAGGCGTTTTCTTCAAGAGCATGAAGGCTCTGCTCTGTGACCGGGCTTTCGTCACCGCCGCTCTGGTCGCCATGCTCTATCTTGCCTCCCAGCAATTCTCGATGAGCTACTCGGCGTATCTCTTCCAGTATTATTTCAACGCGCCGGGGCTGACGCTGCTTCCGACCGTCTTCCAGTATCTGCCGGTGGCAGTGATGATGTTTTTCGCAACAAAGCTGGGCAATCGCTTTGGACGCCGTGAGATCTGTGCCTGGGGAGTCCTGGCCGCCGGGTTAGGCAATCTGATACTCTACCTGCTGCACACGAGGAGCGTATGGCTCTATATCGCTGTACTTCTCGTATCGGGTATCGGCACGACATTCATCTATCTGCTGACATGGTCGATTGCCTCTGACGCCATCGATCACGCCGCCCTGAAATCCGGCGTCGAGGAACCGTACGCATATTCCTTTTTCTCCTTCATGAGGAAACTCGGACACTGCGTCGCCGCAGTCTTCGTCAACCTTGCGCTGTTCAAGATCGGATACGAAGGCAACGTCCTGAAAACCTCGAACATAACCGACGCCACGCTGACGGAGATGTATACCTGGTCCGTCCTCGTGCCGGCGCTGCTTTATCTCGCGATCTTCGTCCTCCTTCTGTTCGTCTATCCTTTGGGCAAAAGTGCGGTCGCAGAACAGCAGAAGGAGAAAGAAGCCAGGTGGCGGTAAGTTAGGAACTGTCCTTTGAGATGAATCCGGAAACTGAAAGCGCAGCTGCGTTCATTATCATGACGCTCTCATCCGCGTCATTGACGAGCGGATCGGCGTCGGCTCCATCCCATGCGCACGTACGAAAGTTCTTCGACGTCTGCGACACCGCGGATGGCATTCTCGATTGTCATGAGGTGAAAATGAAATGAAACTGACTTTTTTGGGCGCCGACCGGGAGGTGACCGGCAGCTGTCATATGCTGACCGCTGCGGGACTGAACATCCTCGTGGATTGCGGCATGGAACAGGGCACCGACGTATACGAAAATCAGGAGCTGCCCGTCCCCGCCTCGGAGGTTGACTGCGTACTGCTGACGCACGCGCACGTCGACCATTCAGGCCTGTTGCCGCTGCTCTATAAAAACGGCTTCCGCGGGACAATCTGGGCGACCTCCGTTACCGTGGATCTCTGTTCTGTCATGCTGCGCGACAGTGCGCACATTCAGGAATTCGAAGCCGAATGGCGTAATCGTAAGGCCAAGCGCAACCGCGACCTCGACGAATTCGTTCCCATCTACTCGATGTCCGACGCGGAAGGAGCCGTTTCCCTCTTCCGCGGCGCGGCTTATAACCACCCTGTCGCTCTCTCCGATGCCGTCAGCGTCCGCTTCCTCGACGCCGGGCACCTGCTCGGCAGCGCCTCCGTGGAGATCACCGTTACCGAGGAAGGAAAGCGCCGTATCCTGCTCTTCTCCGGCGATATAGGCAGCCTCGGCCGGCCGCTGATCAATGATCCGGAATACCCGGTCACAGCCGACTACGTCGTCATGGAATCCACATACGGCGATCGGCTGCATGAACGTGCCGCTGACATGAAAGACCCGCTGAAGGAAGCCATTGTGCGGACCGTCAGCCGCGGCGGCAACGTCATCATCCCCTCGTTTGCCGTCGGCCGTACGCAGGAGCTTCTGTATCTCCTTCATGGGATCAAGGAGGAACCCGGCGTTCCCGCTTTCGACGTCTATGTCGACAGTCCGCTTGCCGTCGAGGCCACAAAGATCTTTGCGGAGAATCTGGCCGTCTACGGCGATCCCGAGATACAGAAATATCTGTCCCACGGCGTCAATCCCATCGACTTTCCGGAGCTGCATTTCTGCATCTCCTCCGACGATTCCAAGGCGCTGAATACAGACATGTCGCCTAAAGTGATCCTGTCTGCCTCCGGTATGTGCGAGGCCGGCCGCATCCGTCACCATCTCAAGTACAACCTCTGGCGTCCGGAATGTGCGGTGCTGTTCGTGGGGTATCAAGCCTCCGGCACCGTCGGCAGAAGGCTGCTCGACGGGGAAAAACAGATCAAGCTTTTCGGCGAGCAGATCGACGTCCGGGCGGAGATCCTCAATCTGCCGGGCTTGTCCGGGCACGCCGACCGCGCCGGCTTGCTGGCCTGGATCCGGGCTCTGAAAAACCGTCCGCGCAAGGTCTTCGTCGTACACGGTGAAGACAGCGTCGCAGAGGGGTTCGCGGATACCCTGCGCGATGAGGACGCACTCGATGCCGAGGCTCCCTACAACGGAGCGGAATACGATCTGCTGGCAGACACCTGGCTCTCCGCGGGCAACCGGCAAAAGCACTTCCGCCGCACGGTGAAGGCTTCCGCGGAAAACACGGGCTCCGGAAATAAGAACGGATCGCGTTATGCTCCGTCCTCGGCGTACGCCGCGCTGGCCGCCGCTGTGCAGGAACTCGTGCGGCTGACGGAGGGGATGAAACAGTGGGCAAATCGCGATATCCGGCGCATCACCGCGCAGATCGAATCCGTCTGCAATACAATTCGATCGTAAGCGTGGGATTGATGGCTTGTGTCTTTATTGTGTGAGATCATTTGTACCGCATACGAAAGCCGCCGGGAGAAGGAGCAGATCCTTCTCCCGGCGTATTCTTTGTCGAGCGGCGCAATTATTGGGCCGCCCGGCTCGCTTTTACCTCGCGTATCAATTCGGCGAGCAGCCGCTCGCATTCCTCCTCGCTGCGGGCGTAGACCGCCGCTGGTCGCGCCTGCCGTCCGCTCACAGCTCGATCTCATACCGGTTCAGCGCGCATTCCCAACGGGACAAATCCCGCCGGAACGGGGCATACACGATGATGCGGCCGCGGGAATCCTCCTCCCCCTCCCGCAGCAGCTCCCTGTGCTTCTCGCTCTTCCGCGTGATCCACTGCCCTGCCCCGCACAGAAAATCGATCAGCCATTCGCGGGAGATGATCTGCCGGCCGCAGACGGTAACGCATTTCAGCTTTCCGTTCGTGATCCATCCGCAGACAGAGGTCTGGCAGTAGCCGGTCATCGCTTCCACGTCCGGTACCGTCAGTACGTCGGGTACGTCGCTCCAGGCCTCTTCAAGCCATTTCCGGAATCTACCCGATCGAACAGAAGCGGACGCCACTCGCCTGCGCCGGGATGAAGCGTCCGCCGCCCGGAGCCTCTCCGGCGTTTTTGACAGCGCCTCGAAGTCCGAGCGGCGTATCCGGTACCGCCATGTTTTCTTTTCGTTCATTATGGTACACGGAATGATCCCCTCCCGCAGCAGCGCGGCGCATTTGCGTTTGCTGATGCGGAGCATCCGGCGAGCGGTATCCAGGGTGATATAGGGATCGGCATCCACCGGGAACGCTTTATCGCCGCCCGCCACGGCGCTCTCCGATCCTGAATCTGCCGGTCGGCGCTTCGTCTCCGTGCGCAAGGATGTATTCGATCAGATCCGCCTTTGCGATCAGGCATTTCCCGTTCACCGGGTAGTACGGCAGCTCCCCGTTTTTCATCTTTTCGTAGATGCGGTTCTTGCTCTGGTGGAGCGTCCGCGCGATCTGCATCGCCGTCAGCGCGTCCGGCAGCGCGCGGAGCAGCGATCCGATCGCCCGTCTCTTTTTTTCCTCGTCCGTCATGATGGTCTCCCATTCTCTGAATTATGCCGCGGTCGCCCGCCGGCAGCAACACAATGCCACAGAAGCAGCCGGAAGTCCAGAGAATATCCCGGAAAATAATAATCTTGAAATCAATGAACCTCTGTCTTTCCGCCCGTGCGGATGCTTTCAAGCGCGGAGAATTCCATTGCGACGCTGCCGTAGTTGCGATAGCAGGAGGACGCGGATTCGCGTCCGGCTTTCAGGTCCTCAAACATCTCGTTGATCGCGCCCTCATGCCATACGATGCCGTTCCAGTCGGGCGACGGTCCGATATCGACCGCTTTGATCGAGCCGTCCTCCTGACGGATCTCCGCGTGTGCGACAGGGTCGAGACCGTTCCAGACGGCAGTTCCCTTCTGCCCGATCACGCGCCACTGAGAATGCCACGGCGTTTTCATGTAATCCGTACCCATGACCGCGTTATAGACAAGTGTTGAACCGTCGGTCATCTCAAAGATGCACGTGCCGGAGCCGTCGCCGTTGTAGGGAGAACCCTCCGGATTGTAGCTGTGCGCGTAGACGGTCTTTGCGTCCGCACCGAGGAAAAACCGTGCGGAATCAAAGCTGTGTATCGCCTGATCCTGAAGCATCGGATACGGCAGCGTGTTGCGGACGCTCGACAGATCGGCATTGACATAGATCTCACAGCAGGTCATCCAGATCTTTCCGAGCATCCCGGAGGACACCGCGTTTTTCAACGCCCGGATGCCGGGCAGGAAACGCCGGTTCTGCAGAACGTCATAGGTAAGCCCCGTCTCCCGTGCCGTCTTCATCATATCCTGTGCGTCCTCACGCGTCATTGCCATCGGCTTTTCGCCGAAGACGTGACAGCCCGCGCGCAGTGCCTTGACCGTGATATCATGGTGGCACATTGGGAACGAAAGATCGACGACGATGTCCGGCTTTTCCTCGTCGAGCGCCGTATCAAAGCTGTCATAGACGGGGCACGAGATGCCGTACTGCGCAATTTTGGCTTTTGCTGTATCCGGACGGATATCGGCGACGGCGCAGACCGTACAGTCCTCCCGCTTTGCAAGCACCGGCAGCCATTCCGCCGAGATGGTCCCGCAGCCGACAACAAGAACTCTGAATTTCTTTTCCATGTTATTTTCCTCACTTATTATTTGTCAAGTCCGAGCGCGCGGATCGCTTTCATGCTCTCACGTGCGGCAGCAGAAAGATCGTTTGCAAAATAGACGCCGAGACAGCCCGACTCGAATTCGACGCTCATCGTGCCGTCATAGCCGATATCATCGAGTCCCGCACGGAAGCCGTTCCAGTCTGCAAGCCCCTCGCCGAGCATCGGGAAGACGAATTTTCCGGGCTGCATGATGCCTGCCGCGTCTTTCAGGTGAATGTGTTTGCAGCGTTCGCCCCAGCCATTTAAGAGGAACCGCAGATCGGTGTTGCCGGAGAGTATATCGTGGGACGGGTCGAAATTCACGCCGACGGCAGATACAGGGTAGCGGGAAATCAGATACTGCGCCGTAAAGAAATCATGGCACAGATGGCCCCAGACGTTTTCGACGGCAAGTGCGACGCCGGATTCCTCCGCTGCCTGCGCAAGCCGGTCAAACGCCGCGAAAAGCCGTCCCCATGCGTCAGAGGGGGCGATCTCCCGTCCGACGAGCAGCGGATCCGGTCCCCACGGGACGGGTCCCGTAAACAGATTGACGACGGAAATGCCCGCATCTCCGCATTCTCTGATGCAGGCGATCGTGTCTTCGACATTCTTTTCCCCCATCGACGGGTCGCGCGTGATGTAGTCCCGCTGCATGACCGCTTCCGAAAGCAGCAGTCCCGCGTTTTCGGCGGCTTTTCCAAGCTCCGCCATTTTTTCCGCCTGATACGGCACCTCGACCGCGGTATAACCGACAGAGGCAAGATCCGCAAAAGCCTCGGGATAGTTCAGTCCCCGATAGCTGCCGTTCAGAAAGAAACCGAGTTTTCTCATAATTCCTTTATTCTCCTTTCATGGCTCTGACTTTTTTCAGAACCGAAAGATACTGTCCGGGGTCTCTGACGGGACAGCCCGTCGGCATTCCGGCACAGAGGATCGACAGACACTGTCCGCACGCGACACACGCATTTTTCGGCGTCAGTCTGCCTGCAAGGATATCGTTTGCAAAATTCGGGTCTGCAAGTGCAAGCCGTCCGAAGCCCGCAAGATCGGCAAGTCCGTTTTGCAGAACGCCGGCGGAAACATAGGGTGCCAGGTGCTGTAAATAGCTCATGCCGGCGGAAAGGAAGGTCAGACGGGGATGGGCGCGCTTGAATGCCGCCGTTACCGCAATCATCCGTTCGAGCGTGACCAGCGGATGCTCCTTTGGCTCCGTCGGGAAGTTGCACGGTCGGTTGATCCCCGGTTCTAAATAATCCGTACCGACGGAGGAGGAAACAAGGGAAAGCCCGTATTCCGCAAGCTCTCCGAGCAGCCGGATGCCCTCATCCGGGCAGAAGGCACCGTCATCCGGCAGTGTTCCGAAGCCGTAGGGATAGGGCATATGGTCATAAAGCGCCGTGCGGGTGGCAAGGATCGTATGCATTCCGAGCTCTCTTGCCGATTCTTTGAAAATGTTCCGCACAAGCGCCGTGCGGTTTTCATAGGAGCCGCCGTATTTTCCCTCCCGCTCATAGGCGGAAAGCGCTTCCGAAAGAAGATACTGATGGCAGGTTTTGATATCGACGCCGTCAAAGCCGACCTCTTCGGTAAGTCTCACCGTATGGACAAAGTCCTCCGCGATCCGGTCAAGCGTATCGTCCGACACAAGCGGCGTGTCATCGGAAACTCCGAATTTTGCGTCGAGCATCGGATTTCTGTGCATCCGGAGCGGCGCTGGCTTTCCGTTTACCTCGGAAAACCGTCCGGAATGGGTCAGCTGAACGACGAGCTTTACGCCGTCGCCCGCTTCATGGATGCGGTCACAGAAGCGCTTGAATTCGTCCTTTGTCTCATCACAGAGATATAACTGGTTTGCGGACGATCTGCCGTCGGCGCTGACGGATGTTGCCTCGACCCAGATAAGCCCCGGGCCGCCGCGGGCATAACGCTCATACCGATTGTAGGTAAGCTCTCCCGGCGCACCGGCAGCCGTTCCGTCCGCGCCCTCCATCGGGTGGACGGCAAGCGCGTTTTTCAGGCACATTCCGCCGACGTTCTTCTTCTCCGAAAGAACGGAAAGATCGTCGGAGACCGGAATATCGACGCCGAGCGTACCGATCGCGGCACGCAGCTCCTCCGTTGTCTGAAATTTCCATGGTTCGAATTGTGTTCTGTCCATAAGGCTGTGATTCAGTTTTCCTTTTTTGTAATGTTCTGTATCATGCGGTCAAGCGCCTTCCGTGCGGCTTTTTCTTTGGACGCACAGACAGACGCAAAGTCCGTATTCCCTTTGCTTTCATATTCTCGGAAAGATTATCCGCATTGGAGAGAAGTGTCCGCCGAGCTTTCCTGATTTTGGAACAGAGACGTTTTTCTTCGGAGATGCGATCGGCATCATGATTCTGTTCTTTTGTCATTTCTTTTGGCATTTGATGATGTTTGAAGTACAATCTGACATGGGCACAGTTCGTTTCTTTTGGTTTGATGTGAGAGTCTCTCCATTATAGAACTTTCTGTTCCCTTTTTCTATACTTTCCTGTTAAGGTACATCTTTTTGTGATGAACCTTTTTGATCTCCATGATTTTATACCTTCTGAAAACTCAGTGCTTCCTTTCCGGGATCAAAGGCAAAGCGGAAGACCGTGTCGGTGCCGTCAAAGGAACCGGATATGCCGTCAGCGATCCAGTGTCCTGATAGACGGAGCTCCGTGAAGCGGCATTCCGTAAGCGATCGGACAGGGGTCAGACACAATTCCGTCTTTTCCGCATTTTCCATGACACGGAACCACGCGCCCGGCAGAAAGACCGGAAGATCGGTTTTCCCGTCCGTTACGGGTGCGAGACGCAGAACGCCCGCGTGAACGTCCGCGGACAGTCCGACCATCGCTTCAAGCATATTCCACGATGCGGGCGCGGTCATATAGTAGGGCAGACCGGCACGTTTCCCTTCAAAGCTGTAGGTCAGTGCCTGCGTGAAATGCGTGGAAACGCCGGGCTGTGTGAGAACCTTTTCCGTAATTTTCGCCGTTTTCCATGCGGCTTCCGCATTTCCCGCATACAGCGCAGCGGAGGCAAGATAGGCAAGCGGATACTGCATGAAGCCCTGCGTCGATTCGCGCCGTCCGCCCTGATCGGTAAGACCGTTTTCCCCGACGCATTCGTTCACGATACCGGACGCGGCGCGGGAGATCTGTTCAGTTGTCATAAGCGGTTCGATCCCCGCCCGCATGGACGCCCATTCGCCCGCAAGCGAGGCGACAAAGCAGGAATTGTCGATCTCCTTTGTTCCGGGCTGATATGCGTTATAGAACCAGCCGTCCTTTTCGTTCCAGAGATGCTCCATCCGGTATGCCTGTGCTTTTTTTGCAAGCGCTTCCCATGTATTTTCATGTTCCTTATCTTCAAGGACGGAAGCGATCCGGGCGGCAACGCGGTAAGCGTTTGTCTGCATCGTCGCAATAAAGGCATTGATGCCCTCCCAAAACTGGTTGTCGTAGGTGGTGCCTCTGCCCGCGCTGATATACGGGATGCCGCAGGAAAGATCGTCGAGCGAGCACGCCCAGTCTATGGCTCTCACGATATGCGGATAGTGGCGGCGCAGCATGGCGATGTCGCCCGTCCGCTGATAATGGTGATAAACCTCAAATACATAGGAATCCGCAAGATCGGGCCACTTGGAAAACGGACGTGCCCAGAGCTTGATCCCTGCAAAGCCGATCTCATGCGCGCACATACCGTCCTCCGCCTGTGAACGGCGGAACAGGTCAAGTTCCCGATCGTCAAGCGCGGGAAACAGCGCGGTATAGTAGCACTGAGACGCGGTCCTCTGATCGAGCGTGCCGAGACATCCCGCCATGCCGGTCGGCGCTTCGTTGATCGAGAAGTTTTCCTCTTTATCGTACCACGAGTTCGTCACGGTGACGAACCGGTCATCAAGCAGACGGCGCGCAAACCATGCGGGGAGCGTGGAGCCGGTAATGAGGTCGTTGAACGCTCTGGTCTCTCTGTAAAGCCGCTCCCGGTTTGTAAGGGCGCAGCAAAGAACCTCTCCCGCGTCCGCAAAACGGTTCGTATACGCAACCCCCTGCTCCGTGCCGTTCAGGTCGCAGAGATTCGGCATATACCATGTGAGAACAAAGCGTACGGTCTGTGCTTCCCCAGGCGCAAGCGTCTTTTTTACGATCCACGCGCCTGCGCGGAATTCGGAGGGAACGGAGGCAAGGTCGGTCTTTTCTCCGTCTGAAAGATATGCGGCAAACGCTTTTTCATCCTCCGGCAGGATCGAACGGGACGGGACTGCCTCTGCCGTCGGATCGGAGCAGTACAGAAGATGCGTTCCGAATGCCATCGGGTTGCCGTTGTCGCATTCCGCGGAATAAAGCAGCGTCTGCTCCTTTTTTTCGCAGCGATTCCTTCTGCGGTCGGACCAGACAAAGGAGCCGTTCCATGTATGGAAGACCAGCGGAAAGATCCGTTCCCCGTGATTGGTCACGTTCATGCTGCCGCCGACGTTGATGATGTTCTCCCATGAGAAGCACAGCTTTGCATCTGCCGCTTCCGCCGTCGTGTTTTCCATCGTCACATCAAGAAATACACAGGGGAGCGCACTGTCATGGGCGTTTCCGGGAATATGCGGGGAAAAGGCGTCGAGTGTGACGGAAAACGGCAGTGCGGGATCCGATGCTGTCAGACGCGCAAACGGAAAGACAAAATCGGCTTTTGTCTCAGCCATCGGCGTATAAGGCATTTCAAGCGGGTCTTTCCGCAGAATACGGACATTCCCGTTTCCGGCAAAGGCAAGGAACGAGCCGGGCATCCGGAAGATCGGACTGTCTTGATTGTTGTTCCCTGTAAAGGCCGTAAACATTCCGTCCTCTCCGATCTCAAGCTTCCCGCAGCCGAAACCGCCGAGCGGAATACCGGACGGCATTTCGCCGACCGCGCAGTCATTGGTCTTTTCATAGACAAAGCCGTGCCGTTTGAGCAGCTCCAGAACCTCCGGCGTATAATCCGGCTGCGGACGGGAAAAGACCCACTGTCCGCCGCGGTTGGCAAATTGCAGATCAAAGTCCTTTTCCATATCGATCCGGAGTTTTTCCCCGAGCAGGAAGCGCCCGACGGGGACGCCGCTCTTTACCTCGATCGTAAACACGCCGCGCGGCAGGGAAACCTTGCCGCAGTAAAACGGGCGGACGATCTCCGCACCCGCGTCCTTTGACAGAATTTCCGTACCGTTGACGAGCACAGCGGTCAACCCGCAGGCGCAGTCCGCATACAGATCGAGCGTCACATTTCCGTCAAGGGTGTTTGTAAACTTATGAACGGTTTCTTCTCTATTTTCAAATCCGACAGTGTCAGCCATACAAATTTCCTTTCTTTAAGGATACGCTGAAAACAACATAAATCAGCGTTTCCTTAATTCTGTTTCAGTCTCCATAGATGCGATTGAGCTTTTTTATCGCTGCTTTTGCCAGCTTATTGCCTTTTCCGTAATAGGAAGCATCATTGCGGTTCCCGCTGTTCGTGTCAAATTTCAGATCGCTGAACAGCTCGGCATACAGTTTGTGGGAGCCGCAGCAACAGGCAAATATCGCTTCACTGGCCGCCGCTGCGGTCTATGTCTGCCGCTGTTCCGTCTCCGAGAGGCCGAAGACTTCCGCACCGGGCATTTTTTGACCGCCGCAGCCGGCTGCTGCAAGTATCACAAGAGAAATTGCCGATAACGGGTATCAGTGTTTCATGAAGATCTGACCTCCTATACTATTTTATATTCTGCCTGTTTATATTCTGCCTGTTTCGTCAAGCGCTTCGCTGAATCGATCTCGGTTTCGTCAGAAAACCCTTCTGAAACTCATCCATGAAAAAGATAGCATATTCTATAGGATTTGTCAAGGCAAAATCGCCGGACATCTTCTTTTTCGTGCAGAGAATGCACAATTATTGTGCAATAATTGCAAACAATAAAAACTGTGCAGCCGGTGCAACAAATATGGTTGACGGCAGCCGCTTTTGTGTGTTAAAATGGATCAGCACGGAAGGAAACGAAAGCAGCAGAGGGGAGGAATATCTCATGACGGCTTTCAATCGTCCGGGCACCGGGGACCGTATCCTGACCGTTCAGAAAAAACTGACGGAGGGGCATACACTTACCGTTTCCGAAGCGGCGGAGCTGATCTCCGCAGACCGTTCCAGCGCTTACCGGATCCTGAAAAAGCTGGAGGAAGCGTGATTTGCTGATAGATGTCATCGCCCGATATAACCGTATTTTTGAACTTTTGGGCGTTCGTAAAACGATCACCGATATAGGTCTCTATGATATCAATGTCCAAATATTCTTTGAGCGTTGTTTTTTATGCCTCCCGTATCAGTACTGCTGCCGTACGTACTCCCCTTCCCTTCCGGCGTTTTCTTTGTCAAGCGGCTCAGATTCTGCACCGCCGGCCGATCGAAAAGTCTCCCTGACAGCAGCCGAAAACGAGCCCGATTTTCGTGGAAAAAGAGGGACGAAATCACGGTTTTATCTATCACTTTTCTATCCAACTTCCGCGAAACTTACGTTTCCGGCGGAAAAACAGGGGTAAAAATCGGCAAAAACAGGGACGTGGAGAGACGACGGAATCCGACTTTTCAACTACTTGAAAACCAGCGGTTCCGAATCCTGCACCTCCGCCATTCTGAGAGTCCATAACGGATTTGAGTTATGGTCTCTCATTTTTTTGCTCATGGTACTTGCTTTTTCTGTATCGTTGTGATATAATGAGACTCCAAATGAACAGCGACTTAAGCGGTTGCTCCGGCAATCGGGATTCTTACCGTGAGAATGACAGGCCCACGGTAGCTTCCGGCGAAAGCACTTTTTGTCGCAGACTCGTCAAGTGATGGGGTATTGTCATTTTTCGGCGTCTGCGCTATCAGTGCAGACGTCTTTTTTGTCCTTTCATAATCTGTCATAATAGGAGGTTAGTTTTTTCTTCTGTCACCTTATGCCGACGGCACTAAGGTTCAATCATCTGAAAATTGAATGAAGGAGAAGACTATGTCAAAATATTCGGTCAAGGAATTCTGGAATGAGAAATACGGAAAAAAAGAGGAAGTCCGCGACTATGCCGGCAGGCTGATGTTGAAATCCGCCTGCGGGGATCCGCACAGCAACTATCAGCCGACGATCGATCACATCCGCCCTATCGCTGATGGCGGTAAAGACACAAAAGCAAATATCGTTATCTGCCATTCCCTGACCAACGAAGAAAAAGCGAACAGTTTCCCGCATTGGAAGGTCAACGGTTTGCGCTGCCATGCAAAAAAGATAAAAGACATGCCCAACGGATATGAAATCATAATAGAGTAACAGAAAGGAATTTGTGAGAGATGTTTACCAAAATCAAACGTTCCCTCGCCGGGATCAATTACAAGCTGTTCGCGGCACTGCTCGTTCTCGGTCTCTGCCCGGCGATCTATACGACGCTCCGCACCTTTTTCCTCGGTCAGCTTCCCGGTGAATGGTCTTACTCCATCGCCGGTCAGCTCAGCTGGGTCAATCTGATCTATGAGATCGTGAACGAGGCGATCATTCTGCCTCTGTTCTTCTTCATCGGGAAAGTCGTTTCGGACACAAAAGAGTTCACCAACCGCATCAGGACCGGGCTTCTGATCTCGCTCGGCGTCTATTCGGCGCTGTCCGTCATGATCCTGATCTTTGCGGAGCCGCTGCTTTCGGCGATGGCAGCCTCGCCCGATTTCATCAAAGAATCCGCCGCCTATATCCGCATTGAAGCGGTCGCCAATATCTTCGGGATCCTGTTCAGCTTCGTTTCCGTGGCGCTCGTTACCCTCGGGAAAGACCGCTTCGTATACATCCTGACCGGCGTCAAGCTTGTCCTCTGCGTCGTTTCGGATACCTTCCTCGTTTCTACCCTGCCCGTATCGCTGAATCTCGGCGTGAACGGCATCGGCGTTTCCAACATCATCGTAAACGCCCTGCTTTTCGTCACCGCGATCCTGATCCTTGCAAAACAAGGCTGTCATGTTTTCGGCAAAGGAAAGCTCTCATTTGCATGGGCAAAGGAATTCGCCAAGATTGGCGGCATTTCGGGGCTGGAATCCTTCGTGCGCAATATCGCCTATATGCTGATGGTGTCGCGCATGGTCAATATGGTGGGCGAACAGGGGACCTATTGGGTCGCGAACAATTTCATCTGGGGCTGGATGCTCCTGCCCGTTATTCAGCTCGGCGAGCTGATCAAGCAGGAGACCGCCACCGACGAAAAGGCGGTGGAGCGCAATTCCCTCGGGTATTTTTCCATCACCGCGATCGTCTGCGTACTGTGGGCGGCGCTGATCCCGACCTACAAACCGTTCATGCAGTACGTTCTCGGCTATTCCGACGTGGACAAACTGTTTGAACTCGTTATGGTCCTGTTCGGCTTTTACGTCCTCTACGCTTTTCAGAACGTGTTTGACTGCACCTTTTACGGCAGAGGCAAGACGAACTATATGCTGTTCGAGTCTGTAGTCACAAACGCGGTCTATTACGGAACGTTCTTCGTTCTGTACCTCACCGGCGTCTGGACGCCGACGCTTCTCGGCATCGCGCTGATGTTCGGCATCGGCAACGCCTTTGACAGCGTCGTTTCCGCTGTCGCCTACGCATATTTCCTCAAGAAACACAAGTACGACATTCTGAGAGTTGAATGATTTGATCCCCTATGCAGGGAGCAGGCTCGCCTGCTCCTTTTTTTATCCGGCAGTCATGGAAACATCAATCGCAGTCGCAGCGGCGCGTCCGGGAAGTCGATCAGCCGTCCGCCGCACATCGGACATATTCCTTTTGCCATATGCCGCCGCCCGTCGTCGGGGCGCGGGATGTTCTGCGTCAAGGCAGTACGCCGTCCCTTTCGCTATGATTTCAGCCGTCACCCTGTCGCCATGCAGAACGCCTGTTCCGCCATTGCGGCAGATGTTTTCACGATTTTCAGGAGAAACGCTGCACAGTCCGCTCGTTGACCTTACGCCTCCGCCTTCTCGTACACCATATCCGTCAGCGCCCGGCGTAGTACCTCGTCCGGCCTGCCCTCCGGGCGGATCCAGTCCTGGACGGCGTCCTCCGGGAGGATCACCGGCATGCGGTCGTGAATGAAGCGGATCGACGCGCCCGGCTCGCGCGTGAGCACGGTGAACACCGGTACGCGCTTCCCCTCCCGCTCCTCGATCCGGTACAGCCCGGCCAAAAGCGTTACGCGCGCCCCCCGCGGCTGGATCATATACTTGTCGCCGGTCTTCGTTTTCCCGGTCGCCGCGTTGACCAGATGCTCCCACTCAAAATAATACGAAGCCGGGATCACGCACCGCCGCCGCTCCCAGCTCTCCCTGAAGGACGGCTTTTCGGACGCGGTCTCGGAGCGCGCGTTGACGAGCGGGGAGGTCGCGCGCGGATTGGTGAAGCCCCAGACCATCGGAAAGACCGCGCGCATTCCGGCCCTGTCGGGCGCGATCACCGGGACGATGTTCGTCGGGCGCACTTCCCCGCCCACGGTCAAAGGCCGCCCGAGCGCGGCCACAAGCCGCTCGGCGAGGGGGGACCGCTCCGCCTCCTCGATGATCGGCCTGAGCTCCGGCGACATCTCCATATAAAACCGATAACACATCGCTTCTCCTCCTTACAGTTCCTGCGGTTCCCGGTCTTCATCGAAGATCCGCGTCCCCGAGGTGATGCGCAGGATATCGTCCAGCGCAACGGTGATTTTCCCCTCCGCCGTCCGGAGCGTGAGCGTCCGCTGTTCCGTATCCATGCGCGTCACGATCCCCGAAACGGTCCGGCAGGTGCCGAGCCGCCCGCCGCCGTTCTCCTCCGCGTCGGCGCAGGGGACGAAATACCGCACGGCAGCCGCGGCGCGGCGCGTCCGCGCCGTCCGTCCGTTCCGCGTCAGTATCCGCAGGATCGCCAGCCGCCGGGACAGCTCTGCCGCCCCGTCCGCGTCCGGCTCCGGCCGGTACACGTACTGCGCCTCTTGGGAACGGATCGCGTCGCCGAATCCGCTCAGCGCATCGAACGGGCTGAAGATCTTCGCCCACCGCGCCGCCGGCATCGGCGGATGCCGGAAGGTGAACTCGTCCCATTCGCCGTGCCGCGGTCTCCCGCGGCGCGCGACCTCCCGATACCGGAAGTCCGCCGGCATCGGCATCTCACCGAGAGTATATCCCGCGTTCATGTTCGTCACTCCTCCTGCGCGCCGCCAGCGTCCGGCTATCGGCGGTGACCGCCGATCTGCCCGTTCCGCTCGAGCTGCGTCGCGCCCCTGCACAAATTCTTTCCCGTGAACAGCGCGGACGCGCCGAATCTGTCCCGCACCGCCTCGATCGCCTCCCGCAGCCGCTCCTCCCGCGCCAGCGCCTCGGCGTTCCCGAACAGATCGAGCTGCAGTACGCCGCTGTCCGCGCGGATCTCCTCGGCGCAGACGTTCAGTCGGCGGATGAGGAGGCGGTGATCGACTTTCTTCTCAAACGCCTCGAGGATGCGCGGCGCGGCGGCGGACGCGCTGCTCGTGTCCGACGGCATCTTCACCGTGCCGTTGACGTGGTGCGGATGGAGCCGCCCGTAGAAGTCGAGGTCGACCGGCCCGTCGTAATCGGGACAGGCCTCGAGGCTCTTCCAGTCGTAGCTGACCCACCAGCTGAAGCGCGGCGCGATCACGCCCTGCCGGAACATATCGGCGCACAGCCCGTCGATCATCTCCGAGAGGACGAGCCGCGCCTCGTCAAACGGGTACGGCCTCGGCAGCACCTGCCCGCTTGAGAGGCTGTGTCCCTCGCTGCGGTAGCTTTTGATGTCGGCGATCGTGACCGGATCGCAGCCCCACGCGTGCGCGATCAAAATCTCCCCGTCGATGCCGAAGGTCTTGTAAAACCACTCCTCGTCGTACTGCGACTTCTGCGCGACGTCGCCCATCGTGTACAGATACGCCCGCTCCAGCGTCCGCGCCTTGCCGGGGCCGACCATCCAGAAGGAGGTCAGCGGACGGTGATCCCACAAGAGATACTTGTAGCTGTCCTCGTTCAGCTCCGCGATCCGCACGCCGTCCCGGTCCGCGGGCGCTTTTTTCGCCACGATGTCCATCGCCACCTTCGCCAGGTACAGATTCGTCCCGATGCCGACCGTGGCGGTGATCCCCGTCGTGCGCAGAATCTCCCGCAGAACCGTCATCGCCATGACGTGCGCCGGATGGACGCCGGTGCGCCGTGCTTCCGTTTCGTAGAAACGCAGATACGGCGCCGCGTCGATGAAGGATTCGTCGATGGAGTAGACGTGCACGTCCTGCGGCGCGGCGTAATGAAGGATGACCGAGTAGATCTGCGCGCTGACGCGCTCGTACTCCGCCATGCGCGGCGTCGCCGTGATATACCGCACGCGCACGCCGTGTTCCCGCTCGTAGGAGCGGATCGCCTGCTTTGCCTCGAAGAGCCGCGGTCTCGACGGCACGCCGATCGCCTTGAGCGACGGCGAGACCGCCAGGCAGATCGTCTGATCCGAGCGGCTCTCGTCCGCCACCAGCAGATTCGTCGTCAGCGGATCGTATCCCCGCGCGACGCACTCCACGGAGGCGTAGAACGATTTCATGTCCATTGCGATATAGGCTCCCCCGCCCGCCGAACGCTCCGTACCGCTCCCTCCCCCGTTTTTTGTCGCTGCGATATATATGCCATGACTGCGCCCCGGAATCGTCCGGATCCCGCGGCGCGGGACGGCGGACGGCTGTCCGCCGGGACGATTCACGTACGAGCCGACTGACATGCGCCACGCACTTTCCGTATGCTCGTACAGTATAGCACAACCTCGGAAGAAAAACAAGTGTTCGGAACAAATGTTTACAATTTGGGGAGGAAAAATTTTTTGGGAAAAGAAAAGCAGGACGGATCGAGGACGATCCGTCCTGCTTGGGATCGGGAGAGAATTGGTCTGCATCTGCCATTTTATGCGAAGGAAATAGAATAGATCGTGGGCTGAAAATCCACTGTTTTCTTGTATTATTGGAATTCAAGGGGAGCCATAATAGTTTTCTATTTTCTTTCCGACTTACTTCTTTCAGGCTCGCCGCGTTTCCGCCGTCCGAAAGCCCGTTTTTTGCTTTCAGCGTTCGGTAACGTCCCAAAACGCCGGCAAGGATTTTATATTGCGAATAACTTGAAAAGCCGACCGTTTCGTGATATAATGGATCCACTGAACGGTACCTGTTTCAAGAAAGCGGCGCGGCATGGAGCGACGGGAACGGCGGCTGCTATACCTCCATCAGCACAGCGTACGGGATGTCGCCGGAAGACGCCGATATCAGGGCGATCCTCGGCAGTCTGAAATAATACGAAACAAGGAGACGTATTCCCATGAAAAAACTGACCTTATTCCTTCTTATCGCCGCGCTTCTCCTCTCTCTTGCCTCCTGCGGATTTCTCAAAGGAAGCAATGAGGATGCCTCCGACGATCCTGCGAAAAAAGGCAAAAGCGACGGCGCATCGGACGGCAGCGTGATCGTTATCGGGGATACCACGATAACGCTCAACCAAGAATCCCATCACGGGGATATGTACTTTATGGAAAACCCGGGAGAAATCGAAAAAGCGGCGTACGAGCAGGTTTGCGAGCTGTATTGCAGAAGAGACGAAGGACAGCTGTTCGTCATTCATCTCGTGTATTTCAAGGGAGCGTCCGTGGAGGAGGTCATGGTCGGATCGGATTATCCCATGACGGACAAGACTGTAAACGGTCTGGAGTACAAGTATTTTGAATACGATGAAAACGGCACGCCCGGGCACGCCTACGTGATCCACTACGAAGGCACGACCTATACGATCAGTTTTGTGTCGAGTTATGATATGACGTCGCTGGAAACGGTATTTATGAACAACGTGTATTTCAAGAAGGGGTAAAAGACCGCTTCAAGCGGCAGCGTTTCCCTTCCGCGAATAGATACAACTGCCCCGCTCTGAAAGCGGGGCAGTTCTTTGCGTATGGTGTGTCTGAGAGAGACGCCTTCACCGGGTAGTTCCCCGCCCCTCATCTTTTCGTAGATACGGTTCTTGCTCTGGTGGAGCGTCCGTGCGATCTGCATCGTCGTCAGCGCGTCCGGCAGCGCCCGGAGAAGCGATCCGATCGCCCGTCTCTTTTCGTCGTCCGTCATGATGGTCTCCCGTTCTCTGTATTCCGCCGCGGTCGCCCGCCGACAGCTACACAATACCACAAAAACGGTCGGAAGTCCAGAGAATATACGATAATAAACGGACAAATTTTGCATCAGCGGCACGGTGACGGCTGATCCATGCTTTTTCTCGCTGTCATTTCAGCCGTCACCCCGTCGCCGCCGTCACCGATCGCGGTTCGAGAGGCGTTTTGACGGAAATCGGCAGCCATATCAGAAGTGCGAATAAACAAAAACCGCCGTATCAGAGCAGATAGCTTTGGTACGGCGGTATTCTGTCCTTCATGCGAAGGAGGTCTTGAGTATTGATGATGCGCTGATCTCAGTTTCACCTGTCGATCTTCTGCACGAATCCGTACGGGCCCGCGCTGAGAAGACCGAAGTCCCAGAACCACATGGATACGGGCTCCCCCTCTGCGGTATAGGTATACCACATGCCGAATTCCGTATCCTCGATCAGGAGGCCGTAATCGAGGAGGCGGTCGTTTACGGCGTCGTATACCGCCCAGATGCCATCGTCCGAAATGAGGAAATACGTACCTTGCGGGAGTATAGCCTCCACGCCGGACATTTCGTCGGAGTACCCTTCATAGATCCCGATATCCTCCGCATCGACGGTGCCGATGCTGTCGAAATCCGGGGCGCCGATCATTTCCAGATACGGGTACCTTTCGTAGGGGTCGGTCTTCCAGACCTCTTCCGGATCCTCCTGACTGTCGAAAATGAACCAGTAGAGCTCCGCAATATCCTTCTCCTGTTCGATCACCGTTTCGGCGTCGATCCGGATGCCGTAATCGGTCCAGACGAAGTCGGGGACGTTCGTTCTGATCCTGGATCTGCCCGATCCGGCGTACTGCGCGCCGTTCTCCGTCTTGAGATAGGAGTCGTGATCGTTCAGATCCTCTCCCTCGTCAAGGAGCCTGCGCGCCTCGTCCCAATCGATCATGTCCTCGACGGTATTGGCGCTTCCCTCCTCCTTGCGGACCGTCTCCAGCCACTGTGGCTCGGGCAGCGCCGACTCGGAGCGTGCGCGGTATCCCGGGACGGGATCGAGGCGGACGACGCTGCAGAAATAGGGGAAGAAATCCTGCTCGGACGAGCCCGTGAGGACCTCGAACTGTTCGGGGTGCTTTTTGTATGTATTGTAGATCTCTTCGTTCACGTCGCTGTGGATGATCGCCGTGCCGTATACCCATTTATGAGAGACGGAGGTATATCCGTTGTAATCGAGGACCGAAATGATCGTGTCGAGGAGGGAGATGCGGTCGGAGGAGGACATATCGGCCCAGTCGAAGACGGTGGAATTGAAGGCGATGCGGTCCGCGTCGGTATGATAGACGAGCGGATCGTTCGGCTCCGAAGGCGGGTCGGAGGCGTTCGGATCGGTCTTCTTTTTCTCTTTCCGCTCTTTTTCAACGACCTTTTTGCGGATCACGGTCTCGATCGTATCGGCGGGTATCACCTCTTCCTCAACGATCTTCTCGATGACGCCCGGCACGAACGCCGGATCGATATATTCCTCGGGATCGGAGGCCTCCCCGCCGGAGGACGGATCCTTTTCTTTCTCCTTCGCCTTCTGTTTCGCCTCGGCGACGGGGTTGTCCTCGTAATACGTCGGGACGAAGTGGCAGATCAGCTCGTCGTAGATCGCTTCGTAGGTGTAGTAGGACTGCTCCCCCGGGAATTCGAGCAGCGCGGCGCGGCCGCCGTATACCGTCCCGATGAACATGCCCCGGTCGTTGTGCCAGCGCACGTAATCGTCGCCGAGCATCACGTCCTTGTCGGCGGCGATGACCTCGAACACGTCGTAGAGGTTGTCCGCCTCCTCCGGCGAAATGTCGGTAAAGATGACGCGCGCGGATCCGCGGTTCACGGAATCGCTGAAGACGATGCGGTCCTCTTCGTCCGCCTGCTCGTCGAAGGTGTCCGGCAAAACGAGCCAAAGACCGTGATCCTCGTAATACAGATCCTGTATCCCGCAGGATGGCGCGCCGTATCCCGGTCTGCCGCGCGCGGGACGGGAGGCGCTCTTCCATTTGCCGCCTTCGATGAAGCGGCAGCGGATCAGCCCGCGCAGCTCTTCAAATACGAATCCGTATTGGCTGGGATAGGAGAACTCCACGGTGATCATGTATTTCGCGCCGAAGCCGACGTACGTGTACGTCACCGTCCCGTTTTTGACCGACTCCGCCGTCATCCAGTCGTCGCCCCATGCGAGGACCGTATTGTTCGGGCTGTCCTTCATGAGAGATTCAAGCTCTTTCATGTTCCGGTACGGATTGTTTTCGAGCTTGCAGGAGCATTTCGCGCTGCTGCGCTTGTCGGAGAAGATGACGCTCAGATCCTCGAAGGTCTGCTTCTCCGTGAGCTGCGCCGGGTAGAAGATCAGGCAGTCGGCGAACTCCATGAAATAGACGGCGTGGTTGTGGTCGTAGTCGTCCCGTCCTTTCGCGTACGGCTCCCGGACCTTTGCCGCCGTCAGGGCGGACGCCGCGACGGACGCGGTCTTCTGGATGGATTTCGTGTTCTTGCCGTCGTTTTTCGTTTCCGCGCGGACGGTCTTACCGCCCGCCGTCACGTACACGACGGTCTTGTCCTTCGTCGCAACGGCGGTGTAGGCAGTATCGCCTGTCTTGCCGGTGACGACGGAGGGAGAGGAACCGTCGGAGGAGACCGCGTCGGCTTCTTCTGCGACCGCGGCGGGCGTCACGACGGTCAGCGTCATCTCCGCGTCTTTGTCCTTGTACGTATAGCCGCCTTCCGTCGGCGTGAGGACGTTGTCGTCCTCCGCGAGGCGCCGGAGCGTATCGGCGATATCCTCCGGCACGTCGGGATTGACGGGATAGACGACGCCCGGCGTGTCGTCTTCAAAGAGCCACCGGAGCCAGAAATACCCGCACACGAGGGAGCATACCGCGAAAAGTACGAGAAGCACGACGCCCAGCGTCTTCTTGCCGGACGTTTTCCGGGGAGCGGTCTGCTGCGGCCGGGCATAGACCTGCCGGGGCTGCGCATAGACCTGCTGCGGTCGGGCAGACGTTTGTCCCGGCTGCTGTCGGTACGCCTGTCCTGGCTGAGGGGCGGAAGTCTGCTGCGGGTTCGTTTTGGGAGGAGCGTTTTGCCCCTGGAACCCGTTCGTATTCGGATTCTGCATAGTCAGTACCACTTTCCGAACGAAACCGTTCTGTCAGATTGAAATATTGCGGAAGATCCGCCCGGATCGATATGGCTTCGGGTCCAAACAGCCTGCCGCCGTACCGGTACTGCCGGGTGAGCCGCAAGTTGTCAGAACCGCATGACAGGGAGGTCCGGATCCGCTTTCATTGTACCGCAATCCGGCGCAAAATGCAAGAGCTTATTATTTTTGAAATCACTATTTTCACCAAGACCAGGATCCATTAAAAACAAATTGGCTTGGGCTCCGCTTCGAAATGATATCCGGTTGTTATTCCTTTGCAGGGCGACGGCTGATCCCCGTTATTTCTCGCTGTCATTTCAGCCGTAATCCCGTCGCCGCCGTCACCGGGCGCGGTTCGAGAGGCGTTTTGCCGGAAATCGACGTATAAGTGGTCTTCTTCCATTCCGGCGTTTTCTTTGTCAAGCGGCGCATTTTTTGCGCCGCGGACCGGTCGGAAAAATCCCCCCAAACAACGTACGGAAGCATCGCCGCAAAAAAAACTCCTTTTTGTAATTGTAAACGGCCGCCGAAAGGAAGGGGTCATCCCAGCTTCCAGCCTACCGCCTGCTTTCTGCCGGTGATGAAATTCCTGTAGATGCCGTCTTCTTTCATCAGCTCGTCGTGCTTTCCCCGCTGCACGATCTTTCCTTTGTCAATCACGACGATCTGATCGGCATGGCGGACGGTTTTCAGCCGGTGCGCGATCATGATGATCGTCTTTTGCTTGGTGAGGTTTTCGATCGCTTCGGTCAGTTCCTTCTCGTTCTCCGGATCGACGTTCGCGGTCGCCTCGTCCAGAATGATGATCGGCGCGTCCTTCATGATGGCGCGGGCGATCGCGATACGCTGTTTTTCCCCGCCGGACAGCGTCGCTCCGCCTTCGCCGACGACCGTATTGTATCCGTCGGGCAGCGCCGATATGAACTCGTGGCAGGATGCTTTCTTTGCCGTTTCGATCACCTCGTCCATCGAGGCCTCGGGCTTTCCGAAACGGATATTATTCGCGATCGTATCCTCAAAGAGATAGACTCTCTGGAAAACGAAACTGAAATTCTCCATCAGCGAATCGAAGCTGTACTCTTTGACGTTTCGCCCGCCGAGCGTGACCCTGCCGTCCTGCACGTCCCAGAAACGCGCGATCAGAGAGGTGATCGTCGTCTTTCCGCCGCCGGACGGTCCGACGATCGCCGTTGTCGTGTTCTCCTTGATATCGAGCGTTACGTCGTCGATGATCTTCCGGCTCTCGTACGCGAATCCGACGTGCTCGAGACGGATGTCTCTGTTTTCGGGCTTGATCTCCTCGCCGTCGATATCCATCTGCTCGATGCCGAGGATCCCGTTCGCGAGATCGACGCCCTTGCCGATGATCTTCAGAAGCGCCGTGTACGTTCCCGCGAGATCCAGCGATTCAAATACCATAAAGGAGCACAGCAGCATGACGATCGCATAAACGAACTCCATCGAGCCGTTCAGATAAAACAGGACGGACGCGCCGGCGATCACGACGCCGATCAGTTTGACGACGAAGTTCTGCACGCCCACCGCCGGTATCGCCGCCAGTTCGGCGCGGATATCCGCGTTTTTCTTTCTTTCGATCGCCTTCTGCACTCTCGACTGATTCTGCGCGATGACGTTGTAATTGCGGATCTCGGCGATCCCCTGGATATACTCCAGGATCACGCCGACCATATCCCGGTCGGACGACAGCTTTTCATCCGCGACCTTTGCCACGCTTTTGTTCGTCCATTGATTGACAAGCAGGAACACGCCGATGCCCCCAAGGGCGAGGAGCCCGATACGCCAGTCAAAAACGAACATGAACAGCGCGACGACGACCGTCGTGATGCCGCCCTGCAGCACCATCATGATGGCGCGGGTCGCGATGTCTCCCGTCTGTTCCATCGTGTTGGTCGTGACGGACGTGATATGCCCGAGGCTCGTATCGTTGAAATATCCCATCGGCAGATACCGCAGATGTTCGCCGATCTCGATCCGTTTCAGCGCGCAGGTATCGTACCCCGCCTCCGTCTGAAGCATCGAGGAAAAGCGGTTGACGCACATTTTGCCGAGCGTGCTGACAAGCATCAGCGCTGTGACCGTAAGGATCGACTTTGTATTGATATCGTTTTCCAGCGCCGCTTGGATCGCAAAGAACGCGGCGGGGATCTTCATGGCCGTGAAGATCGCTTCGATCACACCGAGCAGAGCGGACAGATAGAACTTGTTTCTGTTCTTTTGACTGCAGAAGTCGAAGAACTTTTTCACCATCTTAAGCATGTGCGGCCTCCTTTCCGGGTTCGACGGCGGCATCCGCGTCTTCATCCCTCGCCATGCTGTGGGCTTCCCACATCTTTCTGTACAGCGCGCAGTTTTCGAGCAGTTTTTTTTGCGTACCGGACGCCGTCACGTTCCCGTCGCTGACGACGAAGATCTTATCCGCGCCGGTGATGGTGGAGAGACGATGGGCGATGACGATCAGCGTTCTGCCTTTGACGAGCTTCGCCACGCTTTCCTGCACGAGCGCCTCGTTTTCCGGATCGGTATACGCCGTCGCTTCATCGAGGATCACGACCGGCGCATCCTTCAGCATCGCTCGCGCGATGCAGATCCTCTGCCGTTCGCCGCCGGACAGATGACCGCCCGCGCCGCCCGCGACCGTTTCATACCCGTTTTCCAATCCGAGGATGAACTCGTGGCATCCTGTGGCTTTCGCGGCGTTTACGACGTCCTCGTCGGTCGCGCCGGGTCTGCCGAGGCGGATGTTTTCTCTGACGGACATATCAAACAGGTAATTGTCCTGCGCCACGTAGGCGATCTGTCCCATGTACCACGCAAGCGGCAGCTCGCGTATATCCACGCCGCCGTAGGTGACCGATCCCGAATCGACGTCCCAGAGCGAATCGATCAGTCTTGCGATCGTGCTCTTGCCCGAACCGGACGGACCGACGATCGCGGCGAACTCTCCCTGCCCTATCTCCATATTGACGCCGTGAAGGATCTCCTTCTCCTTGTAGGAAAACCGGACGTCCTTCAGGCAGATGCCGCATCCCTGCGGCTTCTTTGCGAGCTCTGCGGGGCGTTCCATATCCTTGCGCTCCAGGATCTCCGTCACCTCGCCGAAGATCGTCCCGACCTTCAGCAGATCGTCCGTATAGGAGAACGCCACCACGAGCGGCGTGATGAGTCCGGCGGAAAGAATGATCCCGGTGATGAAGCCGCCGGTCGTGAGCGAGCCGTCCTTTACCAGAAGCAGACCGACCGGCAGAACGCCGAGAAAGGTCGCGGGCAAAAACGCCATCGTGCCCGACTGCGGCCAGATGCACCGCCTCATCCAGTCGATGAACACGTCCGCGCCTTCCCTTGCCGCCGTAACGAATTTCTCATACGAGGTGCCCGTCTTGCCGAACGCCTTGATCACCTCGATGCCGTTGATGTACTCGACGGCGGTATCGTTCAGCTTCTTCGTCTTCTCGACCGAAAGCTCATACCCGCCCTTTGACTTTGCAAACATGACGGCCATGAAAACAAGACCGATCACGGCGCCGATGAGATTGGCGAGCCCCAGCCGCCAGTCGATCGTCATAATGTAAACGAACATCACAACAGGCAGAATGAGATTCGCCGTGAATTCCGGCACGATGTGCGCGAGCGTCGTTTCCATGGAATCCACGCGCTCCACGATGATGTTCTTGTAGCTTCCGCTGTTGTCGTCCAGTACCGAGCCGAGCGGGATCCTTGACAGCTTCTCACAGAGCTGCTGTCTGATCCCTCCGAGAACGGTAAAGGTCGCAACGTGCGACAGCGACGTCGAGATGGAATGCAGCGTCATCCTGACGAGCCAGAACAGTGCCATCAGGAGCACCTGTACCAGGTAATAGTTCCAATCTTTGTTTCCCGCAAGCAGTTCTTCGACGATCTTTGCAATGATGATATAGGGGACGAAGGACGCCGCTACGCCGAGCATGGCAAGCACTACGCTGCCGCCGAAATACGCCCGCTTTCTCCCCGCGAATGTTAGCACCCAGGATACTATACTCCGTTTTTTCTCTTTCATATGCCGCCTCCTGTTGGATAATTGTTTTCCGGTCAGCCGAAAAGTCCGCGCTTTTTATACGGTTCGGAATCGACCGACAGGAAAATATAACCTGTGTCCGTTATCGCCTTCTCAAGCTTTGCGGCGTCCGCCGGATCGTCGGTCAGAAAAGTCGCTTCCCTGCGGGTTCGTGACGCCTTGACCTTTTTTGCGTTCGGATATACTTTCCTTATCGTGTCGCAGATATGCGCCTCGCACATCCCGCACATCATGCCGTCGATCTTTACGGTTACTTTATTCATACAGCCTCCTTTGGTTAGCGTTTGCTAACTTGTGTCCTTAAAATCAAGGGCTTGCGCCCCTGATTTTGTTTTATTCCGCGTTTTTGAGTGCCTCAACCATATCGATCTTCCTGTTCTTCCGGGCGACCATCCAGCCGACCAGGAGCGAAACACCGAAGGTCAAAAGGATCGAAACCGAATAGGTCAACGGTCCGAGCATCAGCTTCATTTCATATTCACCCGCGAGCGCGGTCAGCATCCAGTAAAGTGTACCGAGCCCCGCCGGGAGCCCGAGGATCACGCCGATCACGGTCAGCCAGACGTTCTGGGAAATCAGCAGCTGCCCGATCTTTTTGCTCCTGAAGCCGAGCACCTTGAGCGTCGCAAGTTCGCGGGAGCGTTCGACGTAGCTCATGATCCCGAGGTTATACAGCACCACAATCCCGAGGATCACGGCGGCGACGACAAGGATCAGCACCATGCTGTCCATGATCTCGACAAAGCTTGCAAAGCTATCCATCAGCTGCCGCTTGTCCTGCTTGCCTGAGATCAGTTCCGACGACGGGATCTCGCTTGAATCCTTATTCGTATAAACGGCGGATACGCTGTATTTGATACCGAGCTCATCGGCGTATTTGTCGGTCATTGTGATGCTTTCGGTCATGATCGAGCGGTTATAGCCGACGACCTTGACGCGGTACGTCTCCTCGCAGCCGTAGGGCGAAAACTCGATATATTCACCGATCTTCGCTCTATCGGCAAGGCGCAGGCAGAGATACACGCCGTCGTCGCGCAAGTCTATATCTTTGTTATCTTCATCAATAACGCTGAATCTGCCGTTTTCGTTGTGGACGATATCGAGTGTCGCGGTGTAACCGTCGATGCTGATGCCGGAATAACTCTCCCAGTCGCCGTCATGCTCTGCGATCAGCCGATCGACCTTTTCGCGTTCCGAATTCTCAACGATGTTGACTTTCGTCGCGTAGTGCGAAACGCCGTTGTCCAGGAGATCGAGGAATCCCGCCATCGTATCGCGCATTCCGAGTCCGCCGACGAGCAGGATCATACAGCCGATTATGCCGACGAGCGTCATGGCGAAACGGCTCTTGTGACGCATCAGGTCGCGCAGGTTCCATTTCGTCGCAAAGCTCATTTTTGAAAAGAACGGGAGTTTTTCAAGAATGGATTTCTTCATTCTCTTCGGGGTGTACGGACGAAGCGCGTCCGCCGCCGTGCCGCGCATCTGCGCGCGTACCGACAGAAAACTGATGAGCGCAAGGAGCAGCACCGTTCCCGCGATAATCGGGTAACAGAACGCGGGCGTCGCCGCCGACCAATCGGGCATATCGAAGTAGGTGCCCATCATGCCGTTCTCGCTCATGACCGCCTTGCAGACAAAATATCCGAGCACCGCACCGAGCGCCGAGCCGACGATACCGATGAAGAGACCGTAGAACGAATAGTGGAGCAGGATCGTGCGGTTTTTGAAGCCGAGCGCTTTGAGCACGCCGATCTGCGTCTTTTCCTGCGTGGCGATGCGGTGCATCGTCGTTACCATCGTCAGGATGGCGATCGCGAGGAACAGCACGGGCAAAATCGAGCCCATCGCCTTGCCTTCGGTCGCTTCGCCCATCGCTTCTTTATACACGGCGTGATCGTCTTTCGATACGACCATCAGCGTTTTGCCGAGTTTTTCCTTCACGGCGTCTTCCAGTTCGGATTTTTCAAGATTTGACAGCAGATTGATCTGGGGGAAAGCTTTGTCGGTCGCCTCCGCAAGCACCTCGTCGGTCAGCATCTTTTCCGCCTGCTCATGTATCATTTCAGCCGGAACGCCCGCCTTCTGTAACTCGTCTTTTATCGTATTCAACGCCTTTTCGCGTATGATCGAATTCAGCTTTGCGGGTGATATGTATGCGTAGCCGAACGTATTGAAATCCGGCATGACCTGATTGCTGTCCGCAAGGCAGATCATATGCTCGCCGGATTTGATCAGCCCGACGACCTTTCCGCTGATATCGAGCCCCTGAAATTCAAGCGTCAGCGCGTCGCCGATCTTGATGTCGTTCTGTTTTGCGAATTTGTCGGACAGCCAGATGCCGTCGCCGTTTTCGTCGTATCCGGCACCTTCCATCAGCGTAAACTGTGATACGGTATAGTTTTCCGAAACGTCGAGCGCAAGCGCTTTTTTGCTGTCGCCCTTGAGTTCAAGATTGACCGACAGATACCGCGTCACCGCGTCCACGCCGTCAATCGAGGCGATCTTTTCAAGATCATCCTTTGTAAACCCGGTTTCCGAATACAAACGGTAGTCGGCATATTTCGTTTGATCAAAGAAGTTCCCGACGTCGTATTCGATAGTCTTCCATTCCATGTTGAAGCCGAGGAAGATCCCGATCCCCAGCGTCATCATAATGATCATCGAAATGAACTGCGCCTTATAGCTCCACGCGGTGCGGAGCAGTTTACGAAAAAGCATCACCACTCCACCTCGTCAGCGGAAAGCGGATTTTCCTGCTCTGTAACCTCGCGGATCTTTCCGTTCTTGACGCGGATCACTACGTCCGCCATTTTTGCGATATTCTGATTATGCGTGACGATGACGATGGTCTTGCCGTAATTCTTCGCCATATCGAGCAGCAGTTTCAGCACCATAACACCCGTCTCTGAATCAAGAGCGCCGGTCGGCTCGTCGCAGAGCAGGATCTTCGGGTTCTTGCAGAGTGCTCTCGCTATGGAGAGGCGCTGCTGTTCGCCGCCCGAAAGCTCTGCCGGAAAGTTGTTCAGATGGTCGAGAAGTCCGACCTTGCCGATCATATCCTTTGCGCCGAGCGCGTTTGGCGAGATCTCGGAAACGAGCTGGACGTTTTCATATACCGTCAGCGTAGGGATCAGATTGTAAAACTGGAACACAAACCCGACAGCAGAAGCGCGGTAGTCGGCGAGTTCGTTGTCGGTCAGTTTGGATATATCAGCTCCCGAAACGGTGATCGTCCCTTCGGTCGGACTGTCAAGTCCCCCCAGCAGGTTGAGCAGTGTGCTTTTACCGGCGCCGGACGGACCGAGAATGACGACGAACTTGCCCTCGTCGAGCGTAAAGCTGACGTGATCGAGAGCGCGAAGCTCGTGATCGCCGCTTGTATAGATCCTTGAAACGTTGTCAAATTGTACGATAGCCATAGTATACCCTCCGATGTATTTATCCGAGTGCCACGTCGAGCGCCATCATAACGGTGAAGCCGAGCGCGAACATCACGACGCCGATATTCGAGTGCTCGCCGACGGACATTTCCGGGATCAGTTCCTCCACGACGACGTAGATCATCGCGCCCGCCGCAAACGAGAGCAGATACGGCATCGCCGGAACGAAGAGTCCCGCGAACAGTACGGTAAGAAGCGCGCCGATCGGCTCGACCGCGCCGGAAAGCGTGCCGTCAAGGAACGCCTTGCCCCTGCTCTTGCCCTCCGCGTGCAGCGGCATCGAGATGATCGCTCCTTCCGGGAAGTTCTGTATCGCTATACCGAGAGCAAGCGCCAGAGCGCCGCCCGCCGTGATCTCGGCGGAGCCGGAAAGCAGTCCCGCGTACACCACGCCGACGGCCATCCCCTCGGGGATATTGTGCAGCGTCACCGCCAGCACCATCATCGTCGTTTTCTTCGCCTTGCTCCTCAGCCCTTCCGCCTGTTGTGCGTTCATATGCAAATGCGGAATGATCTTATCGAGCAGAAGCAGGAACAGGATGCCGAGCCAGAATCCGATAAAGGCGGGAAGAAACGCCCATCTGCCTCTGTCGGCGCATTGATCCATTGCGGGGATCAGCAGGCTCCAGATCGAAGCCGCGACCATCACGCCGCCCGCAAATCCGGTCAGCGCGCGCTGTACGGCGCGGCTCAGTTCCTTTTTCATGAAGAACACGCACGCCGAGCCGAGCGCCGTTCCCGCAAAGGGGATCAGTATTCCCCACAGTGCGTCCGTCAGCATGACCGCCTCCTCATGACACCCCGAAATCTATCCTCACAATCTGCATTTTCATAAATCCGTCCCCGAGCTTTGCCAGGAGCCGAAACGATGAAGGAACGGACGGGTCCTTCAGATCGCCGTAGCCGAGCATATATCCGCGGGAGGATACCGCCGCGTTTTTCAGCCACGGCTTTATATCTTTTTCTATACTGTTCACGCTGAAGTAGTCGGAGATGCTCGTGATTCCGGCTTCCTTTACCCAGGTTTTCAGCATGATCTTCACGGCGCGCCGGTTCGCCGAATCAAAGACGAGTTTTCCTCCGGGGAAACGCGCCGCCATGGCGTTTATCAGCTTTTTTATCTGTTCGGTCTTGAAATAGTAAAACACGCCCGCCGCGATGAAGCATACGCCGTTCTCCGCGTCGATCGTATCGAACCACGAAAGATCGTTCAGATCCGCGGCGACGTTTCTGATCCTTTCGGTCCCGGGAAGCAGCTCGTCGCGCACGGCGATCACGTCCGGCAGATCGATATTGTATATGCGGCACTGTCCGTTGTCGCAGTTTTCGGCGGTCTGATCGAGCCCGCAGCCGAGATTGACGAGCGCGGCGGCAGGGTGATCTTTCAGATATTCCTTTGCCTCGATCATCAGATCGTTTTCCCGCATGGCGACTTCCAGAGCGCCGAAACGGTGAGATGTGCTCTTCGACTGCTTTTCCAGCGCGCCGAAATCGTAATCGAGGCGGTTAATGAGTTCTACCGCTTTCGCGTCGCGGAACAGGTTCGGAAACTGCTCGGTACAAAGCTTCCGTCCGTAAAGCGGAATGACCAGCGTTTCCTGTACGGTATTTTTCCCGATATGCGTTTTCATTTCTTGCCCACAAGCAGCGCCGATCCGGAAAGCTCCATCCAAACCGCCTCGTGCTTCTTCATGTATTTGTCCGTAGTTTCGATCAGCTCGACCTTTTCATATCCCATATCTTTCAGTTTTTTGACGAACGCCTGCATATCGCCGTATTTCGATTTTGAGAAAATGTCGTGAAGCGCGAACGTGCCGCCTCGCTTCAGAGTGCGGAGCGTTTCAAGCAGATACGACTGGCGGTCGCCCGGGATATTGTGATAAACGTAATTGCTCGTTACGGCGTCAAAAGTTTCATCCGCAAAATCAAGCTTCGCCGCGTCGCCTCGTTGAAAGGACGTGTTGGAGACGCCTTCCGCTTTCGCGTTTCGTTCGCAGAGCGGCTTGTTGTACGACGCATATTCCTTGCCCCAGCGGTCGATGCCGATGACGGCGGCTTTCGGGCTGCGTTTTGCCACGGCGATCGTAAGCGCGCCGCTGCCGCAGCCGACGTCAAGACATTTGCCGCCGTCCGGGATCTTTACGTATTCCGCGACGCCTTCGATGATCCGGCGCGACATCTGCCGCTTGCCGTTGTAATCAAACGCGCGGTAGAGCAGATACATCCACAGCGTAACGGCGGCGCCGAATACCGTGATAACAAGGAAAACGACGAATAAGACGGTCTTCAGCGCGCCGGATACGATCCCGGTCAGTCCGAAAACGATGAAAAGGATCAAAAACAGGGCGGTGAGCGCAAGTCCGGTATAGATCATACCTTTCGGCATCCAGTTTTTGTAATCGGGTTTCATACATCCTCCTTCGGGCGAAAGCCCGTATATATAAGTCCGGCAAACGCCGCGCATAATACGCCGCCTGCCAACATGATGCATGGTAATGTGACTGTTGCACCCTGAACAATACCGTAAACGACGCCTGACAGTGAAAGAACCGCGCCAACGATCCCGCCGAGCGTCAAAGATCCGAAACCGAGGAAAAGCTGCCGCCCGCGAAGGATCCGGTCCTGTTTGCAGATCCGCTCATGGATCAGTTCCGCAATTCCGACAAGCATCATCAAAGCGGGAATGATCGCCGCGGCCGTCAAGCCGCGCAAAACGCCGTTACTCATAAATGCCGGCGATTTCGCAAAGCAAAGGGTCAATGCGGCGATATAAGCGATCCAACCGATATTACCCGGCAGATCATAGGCGATCCAGCGTACGGTTGATATTTTCGTTTCGTATAAACGATTCATATTTTCACCGTATCAGATAAAGCATTTTTCGTTATTGGTGTTGGTTAGCATTTGCTAACCAACTTTTCTTTTTTAACGGATCGACCGGTTTCTCGGTGATCCGTTATCAACGATTCTATATTCACAGCCGTTAGTTAGCCACCGCTAACAATTATAGCACTACGTTTGAATTTTGTCAATAGGTTTCCTGAAAAGACGCACAAAAATACCAGAGCCTGTGACGGTTATCACAGGCTTTGTTATTATGTTCCCGTTCGCAGCCGCGGGTACTCCGTTTTTGCGTCGCTGCCGTCTCCCGCCGCGGGCGGTCATTCCTCCGGCACGCGCATGAAGCGCACCCAAAGCCCTTCCCTCGACTCGCGCGTCGTGAACGCGACGTTCTCCGCCGGCTCTCCGCGAAGCGCGGATTCGGCGCGTTTCTCCTGCGGCGTGATTCCGCCGATTTGCTCGAAGCGGTCGCGCGACGCGGGATCGAGCGAGAAGCGCTCGCCGACGCCGTCCTCGAAGTAAAGCCGCTCGCCGTCATAGCGCAGATCGGCGCACCCGCGCCGGAGCGTAAGCGCCCCGGTAAACTCGGCGAGCGCCGGATCGTACTCCCACAGTACGCCGCGCGCCGTCGCGATATAATACCGTCCGAGCGCGCCGACGCGCCGTACGAAGCGCACGCCCTCGCCCTCGCCGCTGCCCGTGCCGACGAGCATTTCGCCCTCCGGCTCGCGTGAGACGCGCCCGACGGCAGGCGTTCCGGCTGAAAGGTCGATCGCCGCGTCCTCGGCGAGCATCGTGTCCGCGCGGTCGTGGTCGAACGTGAGGATGCGCATCTGCCCGCCGTCAATGTCGGCGAAGCGCGTGTGGCGCTGATCGTCGCGCGAATATTTGAACGCCACGCCGCACGAAACGTGAACGACGCCGCGCCGCTCGGAGATCGCCGAGTCGTAGTCGTGTCCCATATGAAAATGCGCGGAGAACCATGCCCTTATCTGCGGATACTCACGGATGAGCCGCCGCCAGCGCGCCGCGTCGTAGGTCTGATCGAGATACGTGTCGAGTGCGCCGCAGTGAAGCGGCGGCGCGCACCGGAGCCCGCTCCCGGCGGAGGGCGCGTGCGAGACGATCACCGTCGGTGCGCCGGGATGCGCGCTGATCTGCTCCTCGACCCATCGGAATTGCCGGTCGCTCGCGTATACGGCGTTGATCGTGCGCATCGCCTCGCGCGGCTGACGCTCGACCGTAACGAACACGAAAAGCACGCCGCCGAATAACTCCGCGCGCCACGGATCGCGCCCGAACACCTCGCGGTATTCGGCGGCCGGCGCGTTGTCGTAATAGTTATCCGGAAAGCACTCTACGTCGTGATTGCCGAGGATCGCGTGGTACGGGCATCCGAGAGAGTCCATAAGCTCTTGCAGATCGCAAAGCCCGCCGCGCGATCCGAGCCGTTGTCCGGCGTGATCGCCCATGAACACCGCAAAGTCCGGGCGAAGCGAGGCGACGCGCCTGAGCTCGGCGGCGATGCTCTCGCGCTCATTCTCGCCGTACTGCAGATCACCGATGAACGCTATTCTCATGCGCCCGCCTCACTTTCTTCGCGCGTGTTCCCGGCTGACGCGCTCCGTCAGCCGGTCCGGCCGGGACTGCAGCGCGGCAAAGTCTTGTCGTATCTCCGCCGGCCGCGCCTTCGACGCTCGATTTTTTTCCTGCAGGGGAAGATACCGCCGTACCGTGATTTTTGCTTTCATACCGCAAATCCCTCCCCATATCCTGATACTGTAAGTATACCGGAATCAGGAGAGAAATTCAATGAATCCACTGGAAACATACGGATAACAGTCTGTAAATTCAGTACGGGATCCTTTTTCATTCCACTTGCGTTTCGGAGACCTGAATAGTATAATAAATACAGAAAAACAGAGAAGTATTCTTTTGCTTATCGGATAATAAGAGTAACCGCCCCCTGCCCTTCTTTTTCGGGCAGGGGGCGGTCCTGATCGGGATCACTTTGTGAACGCCGCGGAAAATATCTCCATGCGGCAGCAATGGCGGCGAAGCGCAGGCAGGCCGTCAAGCCGCCCGTCCCGCGCGGGATGCTTCGCCCGTAAATACGTCCCCGTCAATCCGTTTCACAATGTACGAAGGAAACACGATCCTTCCCTGCCCGGCCGTTTTTTCAAAGTCACCGGTTCTTTCGGATCAGGGTCTTATAATAATCCACCGCGCCGGGGAGGCTGCTTGTCTCGAGGCATTCGTTCAGGCCGTGCATCCCTTTCATCTGCGCGGGGCCGTAGACGACCGGGGAGAATCGGATACAGTCGCCGCAGATGCGCTGATAGAACCGAGCGTCGGTCCCGCCCGTCATGACGTACGGGATGCAGGGCAGCCCCGGAAATACCTCGCCGATGACTTCCTCGACGAAACGGAACGCCTCGCTCCCGGAATCGACCGGTTCGCAGGACGGGTACGCATCGATGATCCGCATTTCCAGATCGTATTTCTCCGCGAGCTTCCGGATCGCCGCAAGGCTCTCCTCCATATCCTGATGCGGGATGAAGCGCAGATTCAAGGTCACCGTGGCCTCCTGGGGCAGAACGTTGCATCCGTCCGAGCCCGTCTGCATCGTAGGCGCGACGGTCGTCCGGAGGAGCGCCGCCGCCTGCGGGGATATGGAAGGCATCAGAGCGACGAGAAGGGGACCAAACAGCCACAGATTCCCGAACAGCAGCCGCATCCAGAACGGACCGTACGGCGCCATCTCCCGGAACATCTCCTTCGCCTGCCCGTTCATCCGGGCGCGCATCGGACTGTACCGCTCTAACGCGCAGATGAATTTCGACAGCCGGACGATCGGCGAGTTTTTCGGCGGATAGCTCGAATGGCCCCCGCCGGAACGCGCAATGATCTGCACGTTGCCCTGCCCCTTTTCGAGGACGCCGATCATCGCGTAATTGCCCTTAACGCCCGCCATCGGCTCCGTCACGATCGAGCCGCCCTCGTCGTTGACCAGAAACGGCTTCACGCCGCGTTTTTCCAGTTCCCCGACCAGCTTCGGACAGCCGTCGCCGCCGATCTCTTCGGTGCTCGACGCGGACAGCCAGACGTCCTGCTCGGGGACGTATCCCTCGGCGAGCAACTCCTCTACCGCCTGAAAGAACGCCATGACGGAGCATTTGGTATCCGCGCTCCCGCGTCCCCAGATCCTGCCGTTCTCGACGTCGCCGGAAAACGGGGCGTGCTCCCATTCCCCTTCCGCGGGAACGACGTCCTGGTGTCCCATCAGAACGACGGGCTTATCGCTTCTCTTCCCCTTCCAGTGGAAGAGCAGACTCCCGTCGATCTCGATCTTCTCGAGATTTTTATGGACGAGAGGAAACAGCTCCGCAAGGACCTTGTGGAAGCCGAGGAATTTTTCCCGCTGGATCTGTCCCTTATAGGAAACGGTTTCATAACGCACCATCGCCGCGAGGATCTCCGCATAGGTCCTCTCTCGGGCGGCGTCGCCGGAAGGAGTCCACGGGGAGCTTTTCTTTTTCATGCACAGCGTGCGCAGCGCCGCGATGCCAATGAGCAGAAGCAGTACGGCGAGAATGCCGCAGATTACGTACAGAGCGATCATTTCGACTCCTCACGATCTTTCCGCTGTCTGCGGAAGCTGAGATACGCGAGCAAAATGGCCAAAGCGCCGCTCGGGATCACCATCATGCTCGTCGAGCCGATGAGAGACGGCACGAACACGAAGAGCAGCGACATGACGCCGAGCACGATCAGCGCGATGACGCGGTTCGAGCGATAGTACTTGCAGGCCATCGCGCCGAACAGCGCGGGCACCACGTTCTCAAACGCGGGCTGCAGCACAGGCGATTGCAGGACCGGCTGCAGCGGGATCATCAGCGCGACGCCGAGGGCAAGGACGACGATCGTCACAAGGGAGGACGTGGCGATCGACAGCGTCGCCACGATCTCGTTTTCCGGCGTTCCGCTCTTCACGCCCACGATATCGCGCGCGTTGATGGCGCAGGGGACCTTCATATTGATGAGGTTTCCCGTGATGAAGGCGAGGTAGCTGCCTCCCGCGCCGAGCATGGGCACGTAGATCAGGTACTCCACGATGCCGCTGACAAGGTATACGAGGCCGACGCCGAGAAACGCCTTTGCCGCGGCGCCGAGGTTCGGCATGGCGCCGAGGAACAGACCGATGGCAAACGGCGCGGCGAGAAGGAGCAGCAGCACGGCTGCGGTCAGGATCCTGCCGAGAGTATGCGTCGCTTTCAGGTACCGCTCGTACAGAGCCTGATTCTGCGTATTCCTGTTTTCTTCCATTTCCGTCTCCTTACATCAGTTTCCCGAGGAAGATCGCGCACGTCATGGCGATGAGCATGCTTCCGGCAACGGAAAAGCTGTCCAGCCATTCGGCGTTCTTCGCTTCTTTGATCTTCAAAAAGGCCAGCATCGCCAAAGCGGAGATGAACGCCACCGCGAGGGGCAGCCAGTTCCCCGTAAAGGTGAAGAGCCCGTTTTCCGAGACGATCTGTCCGATGTAGCCGGCGATATAGGCGGAGACGAGCCCTATGAACATGGCCGTCATCGCGCTGTCGCCGAACGACGCGAGGCCGGACTTCTTCTTGCCGGAGGGAGCGGCGTCCGTATCGAGACGGGAGGAGGACAGACGGCGGGAATACGCCTTTCCGTTGAAGATGACGAGGATCATGCCCCACATGATGCAGAAGCTCATGAGCAGCGCGATCGTGGAAAAGGCCTCGCCCGTCATGCCCGTCAGGGACAGACCGCCGATCCCGACGGATTCCGCCGCCGCTTCGGCTACCTGCGTTTCATAGTGCAGCGCGCCGATCACCGAAAGGCGGAGCCACGGCCACGGCGTTCCGAGACTTCCCGACAGCGCGATCACGCCGAGCAGGATCCCTACGCTGGGCAATACGGCAAACGTGGCGCTGGCGGTGATGACCCGTTTCATTCTGCTGACGTCGATCCCCAGCGCTTTGCCGGCCCGGTAGGCGCGCACCGCAAAAACGATGCAGATGATCGCGACGAACAGAATGATCCCGCCGCACAGCACGTAAAGAAACGGGCTGTTGAGTTGTGAGAGCAATTCCATATGTGTATCGTTCCTTTCTCGGTCGGAAACCGTCGGTTTGTTTCGTCCGATTCCGCCGGTGTACGGGTTCATTATACCATAACATCCCAAGAAATACAACGGTTTTCCGGGATCTGCGGCAGGTTTTGCCCCTGCGGTCCGACCTCTCCCCCGCCCGGGAAAGGCGCACCGTGCCGTTCTTGCCTCAGGCAAAAATGACCGGGCGGAGAAGGTCCTTGCATGGGGCGTGACGATCCGCATTCCTTTGAGGGGAAGCCTTATCCAAAAGTCCCCCTCAGCGTATCCCCCCCGGAAGCCTTTATGAGTAAAAAAACAAGGGGAAGCGAATATCGTCAGACTCGGATTTTCGCTTCACCTTGTTCTGTTTTTTGTTTAGCGGAAGGTCCTTTCAATGGAATCAAAGACCGTCAAACCGGCAATCGAATCCGCAATCGCTAAAAATACCCGATCCTCACGGAAAGCATAACTCCTTTTGTTTCAATACCCGAGGAATTTTTTCAGTTCTTTGTCAGGCAAGAGGTTCTTTTTGCCGAGTCCGAAAGAGTGAGCCGGAACGATCTCCAGATAACGGTCCAGAAACTCCTCATAGGTTTCGGCTTCGAAGCAGTACGGCGTGATGAAAAAATCCCTGCTGCCGCCGGTCGTACGGTCTCCCGCCGTTACGGTCACTTTGTAATCGCCTGACTCCAGCTTGTAGAAAACGTACCTTTCAAGATTCCAGCCGTTCAGATCGATATGTCCGAAATGAGGCTCGTAACTTGCCGCGGTCTTGTTCTCCCGCAGCGCCACGCTCTGATAGTCGTTTTCCACCCATTCTATAAACTGTTCCGCGCTTTCGACGTCGTACACCGAATACTCGCTTTCATCCCAATATCTTCTGACGAATTCCAGATCTCCGTCGACCCGCTGTATATCATACTGCCAGGTCTTCTCGAGCATCTTTTTGTCAAGCCAGCGATAATCTTTTTTGACATTTTTGAAGGCCGTTTCCAGATATACGTTTATGTCGGTACCAAACTTGAATTTCTCTTCCGGATTGGAGTGTTTGACCGTATCGTGCGTGTATGAACACAGAAAATCGACGAACTCGTCTGCGGTGGTACCCTCCGTCCAGGGGGTCACGATATCCGAATTATCAAAATAGTTTTTGCTGATCCGGCCGAAGACGAATTTTCCGTGCAGCGGCGCGATCTGCCATACCGGAGTCTTCTTTTTCATCAT
>JAEEGL014110708.1_pt1 | contig 47800 bp, 31 predicted proteins | sample 9134231 | NCBI WGS metagenome assembly JAEEGL01 (sample SAMN16246548, study PRJNA631951) | gut metagenome | biome: gut microbiome; feature: rumen; material: fiber-attached | host: Bos | place: Iran: Karaj | collected 2018-10 | reverse complement strand
GATTTCGGACGGGGTTACAACATTAAGGTTCAAACACAATCAGCCTGTGATTTGGCTGCGTTGTCCGGGGCGAATGAATTGCCGAATACTTCCAATGCGGTAGCCGTGGCAAAAAAAGTTGCACGGGAAAACGGAATTAGCGAGGATGAAATTAAAGTTTACATTGAAGACGAATCCAGAGTAAAAGTGGACGTCCAGAAAAAAGAGAAAACTTTATTCATTGGTGCTGTGGGTGTCAGTACATTGAATGTGAACTGTCATGCGAAAGCACAGAGAAGAGAAGTGGACATCGAAAGAGATTTTGATTACATGATTTTCTCCGGAAGTGAAAGTTACGCTATGAAGATGAGCGGAAGCGGGCATCAGGTAGCCGGAAGAGTTCACTCCAACGGAACATTGGAGGGCGGCGGAATCCAGTTTTTTGAAGCATCTGCAATGCACGGCGGAAACTTTAGTTGGAACACAAGAAAAATTTCTTCTTCCGATGTAGTAAAGGATGACAGCGGCAAGGTCACAATTGACCCGAATGCCGGAACGGCAGTACATCCGTACACACCGGTAGCAAGTGGTTATGTGGATATGCCATATTATTTGGGAGATGCCATTGAAAGTCTTGTGTACAAACCGACAATGCCGGGTGATTCCTATTGGGGAAATGTAGTCTTTATGTGGGAACAGTGGCAAAAGATTACTGCCCAGCAGAACTTACCGGCATTACTTGCTAACGGAAAAAATACAAAGATTGAATCGCCGACAATGGATACCTATATGCCATATGCATTTAGTACAAACAATGATATGCAGATTAGAGCGTGGTATTACAATTCCGCATACTGTGGCGTATTTGGAAAGAATATTCAGGAATTCCGTGTTCAGACAAATACATACTCGGAAATTAATGCGGATATCTATATTTACAATACCTGTGGTGATGACCATTGTACAATGCTTTACTTTGCAAATGGTGCAACCATTAACGGAAATATTTATTGTATGCACGGTAGTGTTGGTATTGGCGGGAACAATGTCAAAGTTAACGGAAATATCTACAGTGAATTGGATATATACACCGACGGTGGTGCAGACTTACAGATTAATTCAGACTATATTTATGCCGGACGAGATATTGGTATTGCCAACGGCGTAAGCGCACGAGGCGTTGTGGTAGCCGGAAGAAACATCAATATGAAGGGTGGACAGTTCAATATTTATAACAATAATGTGACTCTTAGTTTATATGCCAAGAAAGGTAATATTACCATGGAGAACAGTACAGACGTTTACGGATATGTTTTTGCACCGTATGGTCATATTACGATGAAGGGCGGACATGCAATTGTTTACGGAAAGATCATCGGAAATGAAGTGGAACTGACAAATACCACGAAGGTATATCCAACAGTCAGGGAGATGCCGTTCTCTGTTGAAGCGGCGAATGACCATCTGACAACCGGTCATAAAGAGAAAAAAGTAATTGAGTTAGTAGAATAATTAAAAAATATATGGAGGGTTTGGTAGTTTTACCAAACCCTTTTTTGATAGGTCTTTTTCTTTTTCGGGGTTCTTTTCCAAAATTAGACAAAAGGTTTGAAAAGAAAAAACGAACAAGTTTCAGTGAATAAAAACAATTTTACTAAAAACACGTCCCGAAAAACATAGGAATAATCGGCATGAAAACGTTTCAAGAGCGGCGAAATAAAAAACATTTTTTTGCCGTTTTCTTGTAGAAATTCATAATTGCATATGTTATATTGATTGTAAATGTGCAGTGAATGCATTACTGGAAAAATACTAACGGTTTTGTTGGGGATTCAGGAGGAAAGAATACATGTCTAAAGACGTAAAGGGCGTACCGGTGGAAGGTTTCGCTGAGAAAAGCAGAGAAGCAGCAGTTGAAGGAATTGTTTTGTTGAAAAATGAAAACAACGTTCTTCCATTTACTAAAGAAGATAAGGTTTCGGTATTTGGTCGACCAATGATTGAATATTATAGAAGCGGTACCGGTTCAGGTGGTGCGGTTCAGGTGGAATATGCTACAAATGTTGTAGACGGATTCCGAACAAACAATATTGCAATTAATGAAGATATCGTAGCGGACTATGTAGAATGGTTGAAGGATCATCCATTTGATAATGGTGGCGGCGGTTGGGCAGCAGAACCATGGTTCCAGAAAGATATGGACATTACTGTTGAGTATGCAAAAGCACAGGCAGAAAAGACAAACAAAGCCGTATATGTGATTGGACGTACAGCCGGTGAAGATAAAGATAACTTTGCATGGGACGGAAGTTTCCTTTTAACACCGGAAGAAAAGTCTAACATTAAGAATATTACAGAAGCATTTGATGATGTATGTATCGTATTAAATGTTTCTAACATTATTGATATGAAATGGGTAGAAGACCCTGCATATAATGATAAGATTAAATCCATCGTAATCGTATGGGGTGGTGGAATGGAAGGTGGAAATGCCGTTGGTGATGTTCTTTCCGGAAAAGTTACACCAAGTGGTAAATTACCTGACACAATTGCTTATGATATTGATGATTATCCATCAACAAAGAACTTTGGAGATCCTTTAAATAACTTATATCAGGAAGATATTTATGTGGGATACCGTTACTTTGAAACTTTTGCACCGGATAAAGTAATGTACGAATTCGGTTTCGGTCTTTCTTATACGACATTTGATTTCGAAAACGTGGATGCAAAAGAAGTTGGAGACGATATCGTCCTCACTACAAAGGTTACAAATACAGGAGACAAGTTCTCCGGTAAAGAAGTTGTTCAGGTTTATTATGAAGCACCTCAGGGTGAACTTGGTAAGCCGGCAATGGTTCTTGGTGCTTTCCAGAAGACAAAGACTTTGGCACCGGGTGAAAGCGAAATTGTTGAAATTAAACTTCCAAAGAAGAGTATGGCATCTTATGATGACAGTAATGCAACAGGACATAAGTCATGCTACGTATTAGAAGCAGGCGATTATAAGATTTACGTTGGTAACAGTGTGCGTGAAAACGCCTTTGTTTATACATATAAGTTAGATGAGTTGGTTGTTGTGGAACAGTTGTCTGAGGCAATGTGTCCAAACGATGAAAAACTTACCTTATTAAAACCGGGAGCAAGAAAGTCTGATGGTACATACGAAGAAACTTACGTTCCTTCACAGAAGCCAACCGTTGATATGGCAAAGCGTATTGAAGACAATCTTCCTCCAACAATGGAAATTACCGGTGATGTAGGAATTACATTACAGGATGTTCGTGACGGAAAAGCTGATTTAGATTCTTTCGTTGCACAGCTTGACGTATCAGAACTTGCCTTAATCGTTCGTGGTGAAGGGATGAGTAACCCACGTGTAACACAGGGTACTGCTTCCGCATTTGGTGGATTAAGCGATTCTTTATTCAGCTACGGTGTTCCGGCAGCTTGTTGTGCAGACGGACCAAGTGGACTTCGTTACGATGGAAAAGCAACACAGCTTCCAATCGGAACAGCACTTTCAGCCAGTTGGAATCCGGAACTGGTTCGTGAACTTTACACAATGGAAGGTCAGGAACTTTACAGAAACGACGTTGATACCCTTTTAGGACCAGGGGTAAACATTCATAGAAATCCGTTAAACGGAAGAAACTTCGAATATTATTCTGAAGACCCATACCTTTCAGGTATTATGGCAACAGCTTCTACCGGAGGTATTAAAGACGGTGGTGCTTGGGGAACAATCAAGCATTTTGCATTGAACGGACAGGAATCACACCGATTCAAAATTAATGCAGTAGTTTCCGAAAGAGCAATTAGAGAAATCTACTTAAAGACCTTTGAAATGCCGATTAAGGCAGGGGAAGTTATGGCATTAATGACTTCTTACAACCCAATTAACGGTCACTGGGCAGCTTCTAATTATGATCTTTGTACAACAATTCTTCGTGGAGAATGGGGATACAAAGGCTTTGTAATGACAGACTGGTGGGCAAAGATGAATGATGTTGTGGAAGGTGGAGAAGAAACAAACACGGATATTCGTGACATGGTTCGTTCCCAGAATGACGTATACATGGTAGTAAATAACAATGGTGCTGAAGTGAATTCTAACGGAGACAATACAGAAGAATCTGTAGCCAATGGTACCTTAACCATCGGAGAACTTCAGAGAGCTGCAAAGAATATTTTGAACTTTATCTTAAATGCACCTGTAATTGAAAGACCACTGATTGATACAGACGTGGCAAAACATTTTGATGCAGATCCAAGTGGAGAAGCAAAATATGAAGTGTTCAAGTTAGCGGAAGATAATAAGGTAATGTTTAACAGTGGCACTCAGGCTTCTGTAGAAGTTGACGAAACTGCTGAATATACTGTTATCGTAAATATTATGTTTGAAAAGAGTAACTTATCTCAGTCGACAGTAAATGTTATGACCGGAGACGAAACAATGTTTGTTATTCAGACTAACGGAACCGATGGAAACTGGATTACTCAGAAGTTGTGTAAGGTACAGTTAGACAAAGGTATTTACAATATCGACTTAGTGGACGTGCTTGCAGGTATTAAAGTAAGCTACATTCAGTTGAAAAAGATTAATAAGAAAAACTAGTTGCAATCTGCAATTGGTGTTATAAAGAAAACAGAAGTCTTTGATGCAATTTTATTTGCGAGAGAAGGCTTCTGTTTTTTTGACGACCTCATAGGGGTTGAATAGGACATTGCCATATAAGTGCATTTGTCGTGTGGAAAAAAGTGTAGTATAATTAGAAAGAACGATGAAAATCGCAAGGACGGATAAAAAATATATAAGGAGGTATTCGTATGAAAAAAGTATTGTCGATTTTTTTAGTTGCAGTAATGATTGCTACATCCATTTCTTTTATGCCGGCAGTAGCAAAGGCAGAAGACTATAAATGTGGTGATGACATTACGTGGAATTGGGATGGAAAAACCCATACACTGACATTGAGTGGTACAGGAGAGATGTATAATTATGATTATGGCTCTGCTCATCCAAAAGTTCCGGGATGGGCTGGTTATGAAATTGAAAACTTGTACATCGGTGAAGGAATTACAAGTATTGGAGATTTGGCGTTTTATCAGAAATCTAAAATTATTGGATTAACCTTGCCGACGACAATTCGTAAAATAGGAAAAAAGTCCTTTTACGGATTGACAAAAATCACAGGAGTATATCTCCCATATGGTGTTGAGACAGTTGGTGAGTTCGCGTTTGCGGAAGTAGGAAAAGATAGTTATAGTGGTGCCATGGTGAATATCCCGTCAACACTGACCACCTTTGAGACTAGTGCGTTTTATAATGCGAATATTCGTGAAATACATTATTGCGGAAGGATGATTACATCACAGATTAAGGAGGCATTGAAGTTATCAGCAACACCAGATAAGGTATTAGATGAAAGTCACAACTATCAAAGCGAAACCATTCTTGGAACTTTTGGAAAGGATGGACTGAAAGGAGAAGGTATCTGTACCCGCTGCCATAGTGTGAAACCAAATTCATCTGTTGAAACTATTCCGATGTTAATGGATCCAATTGTTTCTCCACAAAACGTAGTGTATGATGGACAGCCACATAAACCTTCTGTAGCTGTATTCAATTCAGAAAACAAATTGTGTAATCCTACGATTATTAATTTTCATGATGCAGAGTTTATTGATGCAGGAACTTATACCATATCATTAAACTATTCAGGGAATTCTTTGTATACAGGATTGAAAACGGTTGAATATGTGATTGCACCAGCACCAAAAGCAGTAGAGGTAAAATTAGACAAGGTTTCTTTTGATTATACAGGAAAAGTTCAGAAGCCTGTTGCTGCAGTAACTTCTGAAGGAAAAGCATTAGCAACGGAAGAATATGATATTGAAATTCCGGAAAGTGCTGATGCTGGAAAATATACGGTAACGGTTCAGTTGAAAGGAAACTTTGCCGGAACAGCGAAAGCAACGTATGAAATTAAGAAAGCAACCCAGTCACCAAAGGTTGTTGCAAAAAAGAAAACTGTAAAAGCAAAGAAGTTAAAGAAGAAAAAACAGTCTGTGAAAAAGGCAATTTCTGTGAAAAATGGAATCGGACTAATTGGTTATAAGAAAGTGAAGAAAGGATCTTCTAAGAAATTATCAATTAATAAGAAAAACGGAACGATTACAGTGAAAAAGGGAACGAAAAAAGGAACATATAAGATTAAGGTTAAAGTTTCTGTTGCCGGAGATAAAAATTATCAACCATTTTCTAAAGTGGTTACTGTGAAAATTAAAGTAAAATAGAGATATTGATGGAATGCTCCTGTGTTGTTATGCATAGGAGCATTCTTATGGGGACATGAAACGTTGGTAGAATTGACAGGGTATATATTTGAAGTTATAATTTCACTAATTTAGTATGAAAAACAAAGGAGGAAGAGTGATGAAACAGTTATATGTAACAACAGATGAAGTGGATTTAAAAATGGTAGAGGGACTCCTGAAAAGTGAGGGGATTGAACCCCAGGTTTTTACTGGGGGAGCGGGAAATTATTTAAGAATTCTAGGGGCTGATTATTCCATTGCAAAATCTGTCGTGGTAATGGATCAGGATTACGATAAGGCAAAACAGCTGTTAGAAGATAATGGATATACCCAGGAAACTCAAAAGAAGATTAATGGTGTAGGTATGATTATTGCCAGAGCATTGATTGTAATTATTGCCCTTATTGTTGTGGGATGTCTTTTGTACTATGGATTAGAATAAAAAATAGGTTTACATAAATCCTGCCTAAGAGAAACGTCTTAGGTGGGATTTTTTCTTGTTTTGCCCCTTGAAATATTGTATACTAGTTATATTAGTGGATTACTATGCCCAAATGGGCATTTTTTCACGAAAAACGACTGAAAATATGTCGAAAAGATTCAGGAGGAACAGATGATTACATTAAGTAAAGGTGGAGCTTATCTCATTAACGGTACAGACGTTATTGAAGATGGCAACGAAGAATTATTAAAGAGTAAATTAGGAGACAAATATCTTTCAAAAGAAGAAGCTGCGAAGAATACAATGGCTTACAATATTTTGAAAGAACACAATACATCCGGCAATATGAATGAGTTGCAGATTAAGTTTGATAAACTGACATCTCATGATATTACTTTTGTCGGAATTATCCAGACAGCCAGAGCATCAGGACTGGAAAAATTCCCAATTCCTTACGTTCTTACAAACTGCCATAACAGTTTATGTGCGGTAGGTGGAACCATTAACGAAGATGACCATATGTTTGGTCTGACAGCTGCTAAGAAATACGGCGGTATCTATGTACCACCTCATCAGGCAGTTATTCATCAGTTTGCAAGAGAAATGCTTGCAGGCGGCGGAAAGATGATTTTGGGTTCTGACTCACATACCCGTTATGGTGCATTGGGAACAATGGCTATGGGTGAAGGTGGTCCGGAACTTGTAAAACAGTTATTAAATCAGACTTATGATATCAATATGCCGGGAGTAATCGGTATTTACATGACAGGAGAACCACAGAAGGGTGTTGGTCCTCAGGACGTGGCTTTAGCAATTATCGGTGAAGTATTTGCTAAGGGATATGTGAAGAATAAAGTAATGGAATTCGTAGGACCTGGTGTTTCAAATCTCTCAGCAGATTTCCGTATCGGTGTAGACGTTATGACTACAGAAACTACTTGTCTTTCTTCTATCTGGAGAACAGATGAAAAGATTAAGGAATTCTATGACATTCACGGAAGAGTAGAAGAATACAAAGAATTAAATCCTGGTGAAGTAACTTACTACGACGGAATTGTTTACGTTGACTTATCTAAGATTAAGCCAATGATCGCAATGCCATTCCATCCAAGTAACACTTACACCATTGATGAACTCAATGCAAACCTTGAAGACATTCTTCATGATGTAGAAAAGAAAGCTTTGGTTTCTTTAGACGGACAGGTTGATTACAAGCTTACAGACAAGATCAGAAACGGAAAGCTTTATGTAGAACAGGGTATCATCGCAGGTTGTGCCGGCGGTGGATTTGAAAACATCTGTGCAGCAGCAGATATCCTGAAAGGAAAGAACATTGGTGCAGACGAATTTACATTAAGTGTTTATCCTGCATCTATGCCTGTGTACATGGAACTTATCAAGAACGGTTCCGCAGCAGATATTATGGCAGCCGGTGGTGTATTGAAGACAGCATTCTGTGGACCATGTTTCGGTGCCGGAGATACACCTTCAAACAATGCATTCAGTATCAGACATTCTACACGTAACTTCCCGAACAGAGAAGGAAGTAAGCTTCAGAACGGTCAGATTTCTTCTGTAGCATTGATGGATGCGCGTTCTATTGCAGCTACTGCAGCAAACAAGGGTTACTTAACTTCTGCAGCTGACATTGACGTTGAATATCAGAACAAGAAATATCATTTCGACAGCAGCATTTATGCAAACAGAGTCTTTGATTCTAAGGGTGTTGCTGATCCGAATACAGAATTAAAACTTGGTCCAAACATTAAGGACTGGCCGGAAATGGTTGCTTTAACAGACAATCTCTTATTAAAGGTTGTATCTGAAATTCATGACCCTGTAACAACAACAGATGAATTAATCCCATCCGGAGAAACTTCATCTTACCGTTCAAATCCTTTGGGACTTGCTGAATTCGCATTGTCTAGAAAGGACCCTGCATACGTAGGAAGAGCGAAAGAAGTTCAGGCTGCTGAAAAGGCTAGAGAAGCAGGAAATTGTCCGGGAGAAGTTTTACCGGAAATCAAGGAAATGACAAGTCTCATTAAGAGCGAGTTGCCACAGTACCCAATCTGCAAAGAAACAATTGGTATCGGTAGTACAATTTACGCTGTAAAACCGGGTGACGGTTCAGCCAGAGAACAGGCTGCATCCTGCCAGAAGGTATTAGGCGGATGGGCAAACATTGCACAGGAATATGCTACAAAGAGATATCGTTCGAACTTGATTAACTGGGGTATGTTGCCATTCATCTTTGAAGAGGAAGCACTTCCGTTCAAGCTGAATGATTACATCTTCGTACCAAATGTTGCTAAGGCTGTTGAAGCAGGAAAGACAGAATTAGAAGCATTCGCCATTGACGAAAACAAGAAGATTACACCATTCACATTAAAGCTTGGTGAAATGACAGAAGATGAAAGAGAAATTATTTTGAAGGGTTGCTTGATTAATTATAACAGAATCTAAAATCTAAACGTTTAAGGAGGCTATATGGAGAATAAATATCTTATAACAAAAGACGATTGCTATTTATTCGGAAAAGGCATTCATTATGAAATATACAATAAGCTGGGTGCGCACGTAACTGAAATTGATGGCGTAAAAGGAACATATTTTGCAGTGTGGGCTCCCCATGCAGTCAATGTGTCTGTTGTAGGAGATTTTAACGGCTGGGTTGGCTTTGACCACAATATGAAGATGGACAATGAATCCGGAATTTGGGAATTGTTTATTCCGAAAATCGGAGAAGGCGAACTCTATAAATATGCAATTACCACACAGACCGGTGACACATTGTTTAAAGCCGATCCATATGGAAACTGGGCGGAAATGCGTCCGGGAAATGCCTCCCGTATAGCAAACATCGAAAAATATAAATGGAAAGATAGCAAATGGATTGCTCAGAAGGCAAAAGAAAACCACTATGAGCAACCAATGTCTATCTATGAAGTTCATTTGGGGTCGTGGAAAAAAGAATTTGCGGGTCCGGATGATGAAGATGGTTTTTATAACTACAAGAGATTGGCAAAAGAGCTGGTTGCTTATGTAAAAGACATGGGATATACCCACGTAGAACTGATGGGGATTTTGGAACATCCATTTGACGGTTCTTGGGGATATCAGGTTGTTGGTTATTATGCACCGACAGCAAGATACGGCAAGCCGGAGGAATTTATGTATCTTGTAGATGCGTTCCATAAAGCAGGAATTGCAGTCATTCTTGATTGGGTTCCGGCACACTTCCCAAAAGATGCACATGGACTTGCCATGTTTGACGGCACACCGCTTTATGAATATGCGGATACCAGAAAAGGAGAACATCCGGACTGGGGAACAAAAGTATTTGATTACGCAAAAACAGAAGTAAGTAACTTCCTGTTGGCAAATGCATTGTTCTGGGTTGAGAAGTATCACATTGACGGACTTCGAGTAGATGCAGTTGCTTCTATGCTCTATCTGGATTATGGTCGTGAAGACGGACAGTGGGTTCCGAACATTCATGGTGGAAATGAAAATCTGGAAGCAATTGAATTCTTTAAGCATTTAAGTAGTATTATGCGTTACAGAAATCCAAGAGCATATATTATTGCTGAAGAATCGACAGCTTGGCCAAAGGTTACTATGGCACCGGAAGAAGGAGGACTCGGTTTCTCATATAAATGGAATATGGGATGGATGCATGACTTCCTGGAATATACCAAGCAGGATCCTTATTTCAAAAAGGGTGCACATAACCAGATGACTTTTGGTATTACTTATGCATTTAGCGAAAACTTCATTTTAGTATTGTCTCATGATGAGGTGGTACATTTGAAGTGTTCGATGTTAAATAAAATGCCGGGATATCCGTCAGACAAGTTTAAAAACCTGAAAACAGCGTATACTTTTATGATGGGACATCCGGGAAGAAAGTTATTATTTATGGGACAGGAATTTGCCCAGCTTCAGGAATGGTCTGAAGCAAGAGCCTTAGACTGGTACCTGTTAGAGGAACCGGAGCACAAGGATATGCAGGAATATGTGAAGAAACTTCTTCATGCATACAAAAAATATCCGGCACTTCATACAGAAACAAAAGGCTATGGTGCATTCCAGTGGATTAATGCGGATGACAGAGACCGAAGCATTTTCAGTTTCATTCGTCATACCACAGAACATGATTACAAAAACTCTGTTGGTGTTGTATGTAACTTCACACCGATGGAAAGACCGGATTACGTTGTAGGGGTGCCGAAAGCCGGAACCTACAAGAGAATCCTCACCACAGAAAGCGGAGACACGCAAGTGGTGAAATATAAAGCAATTAAGGGTGAATGCGACGGATTACCATATCGCTTGGAAATGCCGCTTCGTCCGTTTGAAGCTGTAATGTTTGAATTTCCAAAGATTGTAGCAAGAAAAAAGAAGTCATAGGATATAAGGGCAGTTCAAGACACTGCCCTTTCTTAGCGAAGGTGTAGTTGATGAAAAAGAAGATTATTATTGTTGCATTAATACTATTCATTGTGATTGGCGCAGTGGCAGCAGCTACTGTTTATAATAGAGAACATAAAGAGCCGGTGACCACGACGGAAACTGCTTCCTACAAGGGAAAGTTGCCGCAGGTAACCGCTTATTATAATAAAGAGCAGGTTGGAAAACTGTTGGGTTATGTCAGCGAGCAGCAGAGTGCTACAAACAGAAATGACATTATTCCGGTTTCCTCCAAAAGGGTAGTACCTCTTTGTGTAAATCCAAAGAAGAATGAAGTAACTCATATTTCTTACGAAATCAAGTCTTTGGAAGATGAGCGACTGTTGGACAGTGGTGATATCAGCAAGACAAAAACAAAGAAGGGTGTGATTTCCTTTGATTATCCGGTAAGTACCATTTTACAGATGGGAGAGGAATATTCCTTCTGTCTGATTTTGGAAACAAAGGAATTTGAAAAGATTTACTACTACGCAAGAATTATGGTAGTAGATGAAGACTTTGTAGCAGCACAAATGAAATTTGCCAAGGAATTCAGTGACAAGACTTATAACAGTCAGGCTGCGAAAGGTTTAATCGCTTTTATCGAGCCGGATCCGAATTTGCCAAATGATTCTTTTGGTGAAACAACTATTCAGTCCAGTTATTCCATGCTTACCTGGAACGCTATGACACCGAAAAAGATTGGAAAGACAACAATCAGTGCAAAAGAGTTTTGCATTAAGGAGACCGGAGAAGCCGGTACCTACACTATGAATTACCAAATTCAGTCGGTGAATGCACAGAAGGTTAAGGAAAAATATAATGTTGCAGAAACCATAACAGTATGGACCTGTGCCGGAAAGCAATATGTTCTTGCTTACGACAGAGAAGTAAATCAGATTTGGACTGCAGATGAGAATAATATCGGAAACAGCTTTATTGATTTGGGAATCCAGAATACAGATAAGATTGAACATGTAGAAAGTCCGGACAAAAATGAAATTGCCTTTGGAATTAACGGTGATGTTTATGTCATGGACTTGACGACAAAAGAAGTTACACCGATTTACCGGTTTAATGCAGACAACTCTTCGGAATTGTATCAGACACGGGTAAAGGTATTGAATGTTTCCGATAAAGGTGATGTGGATTTCATTATTTACGGATACAGCCCAAGTGAAGAACATGTGGGAAAAAATGGAATTTCCATTATGCACTTTGATAAGAAGGCAAAGGAAACAAAAGAAAAGGTATTTATGGTTTGCGGCGTTTCCGCAGCCATTATGGAAAAAGAACTGCAGGAACTGTTCCATATTGGAGACGGAACGGTGTATTTGAAACTGGGCAAAAGCATTTACTATGCAAATACCCAGACAAAAGAAACCGGCGTGTTGGTGGATGGCCTGGAAGACAACAGTTTTGCTATCAATAAAGATGGTTCCATGCTTGTTTATAATACCAACGGAAAAGAATACGATAAGAGCATTACGATTGTAGACTTGAACAATGGTCAGATGAATACCATTGATGCAGGGGAAGGAAGAGTTATCAAAGTTTGCGGATACACCGGAGAAAATCTGGTATATGGTCTGGCAAAAGAAGAGGACACACAAAAGGGTTATAAATACTTCCCAATGAACATGGTTAAGATTGTAGATCCACATTACAATGAGATTAAATCTTACTATCAGGAAAAAGTGTTTATTACAGATGTAGAGATTACGGAAACCATCATTAATATGAAGCGTGTGCGAAAAGGGAAAGCCATTGACGACGACCAGTTGTTGTTTAATTCCGAAGAGCAGATTACAGCGGCATACCCAAGTTATTGGACGGATGACATAAAGATGAAGGAAATTGCTATTTCCTTTACAAACCATCTGGATGCAAACGTTGAACTGAATGTGTTAAAACCGGCAACGGTATCCTTTGACACAGGCGTAGAAGTAGGAACATCCATGACTTATGATTTGAAAAATAAGCGTTATGTTTACGGATATGGAAGACTTCAGGGCATTTTTTCCAGCGAAAGCAAAGCAGAGAAATTGGCAAGAGAAGTTTATGGACTTGTAACCAATGAAAAGGGACAGAAAACCTGGGTATTTGAGGAACATTACGAGTAGTTGGTAAAACGAAGGAGGAACTATGAGATTTATTCATACAGGTGACATTCATCTGGGAGCTAATCCTGAAAGCAAAAGAGAATGGGGACAAAAACGAGGTGACGAAATCTGGAATACTTTCGAAAGGCTCATTAAAGAAATAAAAATCAACCCGGTAGATTTACTGATTATTTCCGGTGATTTGTTTCACAGACAGCCATTGCTTCGCGAATTGAAGGAAGTAGATTATTTGTTTTCCACGATTCCGGATACGACCGTTGTTCTTTGCGCGGGAAATCATGATGCCATTAAGAAGGGATCTTTTTACAAAGACTTTCAGTGGAGCAACAATGTGTTGTTCTTCAATGATAAAAATATACAGAAGATTGCATTACCAAAGCTGAATGCCTACGTGTACGGACTCAGTTATTTTGAAAATGAAATCACCGACCCACTTTATGACCACATTATTGTGGATGAGCCGGAACAGATTAATATTCTGGTAGGTCATGGAGGGGATGAAAAGCACATTCCGATTAATCGCAGAAAAATAGCCATGTCCGGTTTTGATTATGTGGCAATGGGGCACATTCATATTCCGGATATTGATGAAAAGAATAAAATTGCGTATTGCGGCTCCTTGGAACCGATTGATTGCGGAGATATTGGGGAAAGAGGTTATATCAGCGGTATTTTGGAAAAAGACCGTTTGGATATCGAATTTATTCCATTTGCAAAAAGAAGTTATAAGGAACTGACTTATACGGTTAATCCGAAGATTACCAATATGGAATTGCGTCATCGTCTGAAAGATGCCATCACAGAAAGTGGCGAAGACAATATGTACATGATTATTTTAGACGGCTATCGCAATCCGGACTTTGAAATTTATCCTTCGGATATTGAAGGACTGGGAAATATTGTCAGTGTTCAGGACGAAACAGTACCGGACTTTGATTTTGAAGAATTATATGAGGAGAATAAAGATAATATTCTCGGAATGTTTATTCAAAAACATCTGGACCATGAGCCGCTGAGCCCATTGGAACAGAAAACACTTTACTATGGAACAAAAGCATTGTTAGATGCAATGGAGGACAGAATATGATTATCAAAGAAATGCATTTGATTAATTTTGGAAAATTTAATCATCAGTCTGTTTCCTTAAAACCCGGATTAAACATTATTTACGGCGAAAACGAAGCGGGAAAAACCACATTACATACTTTTATCAGGGCAATGCTTTTTGGAATCGAAAGACAGAGGGGAAAAGCAAGTGCAAATGACTTGTATACAAAGTACGAGCCTTGGGAAAATCCGGCAAACTATCAGGGAACAATGAGAATCGAAAATGAAGGGGTGAATTATCGCATTGAAAGAAATTTCAATAAAGAGCACCGGAATTTTCAGGTTATCAATGAAGATACAGGAAATATTCTTTCCGAGGAAGAAATTGCACAGCTGTTTTCCGGACTGGATGAAAAGTGTTATTACAACACCATCAGCATCAGCCAGTTGGGAAGCAGTACGGATAAAGAACTGGAAGGAATTCTGAAAAATTATGCTGCAAATATCGGCTCTACAAAGTCAATGGAGATCGATATTAAGAAAGCATTTCTGGATTTGGACAGTCAGAAGAAAAAGATTTCTTCCGAGTACAAGATTACGGAAGAAGATATTATCCGAAAATCCATTTTTAACGCACAGGAGCAGTTGGAAGTATCAGAAGCAGAGCAGCAGGGAATTGTAGCGGAAATTGAACAGAAACAGGGAGAACTGGCTCAGGTGGAAGTTCGTGAAAAAGAACTTTCTGCTTTGGATGCAAAGCGTCTGGAAGAACTGGCAAAACAGAATGAGCGTAAGGAAAACCTTTATCAGGAAGCAATTTCACTGACTGCTGATTTGGAGAAGAATTCAGCTACCCTGGCGAAAGTCATTGAACATAAAGAAGAATTGCAGTCGCAGTTAATGAATCGAGGGATAGATTCCAGACAAACCATGGAAAAGGTTTATGATAAGGTAATGAACCGAAGTAATATTCCGATTGCCTTAATCATTATGATGATGGCATGTATCGGAATCGGTTTGGGAATGTTGTTTGTAAATTACCAGCGATTGTATATTCCATCGGTTTGGTTTAAGCCGGTGATTTGCTTTACTGCAGCATTTTTCTTTCTGGTGTTATCTGTATTTAAATTTGTTGTTAACAGAAAACAGAAGGAGGAAAAACTTTTTGTCATTAAAGAATTACGACAGATTTTGGAACGCCTAGAAGCAGCAAAACATGAAGAAGTATATACAGAACGTCAGGTTGAAAGAAAAAAAGAAAGCCTGGAAAGTGTTCAGAATATGATTCGCATTGAGGAACAAAAAGAATTCGGTCTGGATGATTACAGTGATGATTTGAAGAAGCTGCAGACAGAAAAACGTCAGGTTCAGGATGAAATTTCCAAATCTCAATGGGTACTGGAGCAAAAGAAAGAACGGGACATTGAGACCGAAAAGAGAATCGAAGAGTTGCGCCAGCGAGAAGAAAACATTCAGAATGCAAAACAGGAAATTCAGGCATTGCAACAGGCAAAGGAAGAAATTGAAGAAATTGCCACAGAAATCAGAAACAGCTTCGGAAGAAAGTTAAATGAAAAGGCTTCCGAATACATGGGACATATTACAAACGGAAAATATGACAAAGTTTCTATAGATGAACGTCTGAATATTTCCGTTGAAGGAAAGAGCAGTCTAATCGCTTCTAATAAATTGAGTAAAGGAACGGTAGAACAGATTTATATGTCACTTCGTCTGGCAGCTACGGATATTATCTTTGAGAAGGACAAAAAGCCGATTTTACTGGATGATGCCTTCGCAATGTATGACAACAAGCGTATGGGAAATACACTGCGTTATATGTCTGAAAATATGGAGCAGGTTGTATTATTCTCCTGCCATACCAGAGAAAAACTTTTAGCAGATAAGTTAGGACTGGATTATAATTTTATTCGATTGTAATAAAAAACCGGCATTGGATTTTACCAACGCCGGTTTTCTTATGTTTTGAAATAATTATTTCTGGCTTTCTGTGTATTTTGTAACACGCTTTTTGATCTTTTCGTATGGATTGAGAAGATCGCTGATAGAACTGTCATGGTTCAATTTATCGATGAATAATGCTGTGTATTTCGCAACATCAACATTGATGTACCATTCTCTTTCCAATAATTCAGGAGTCTGGTATACACAGTTTGTTGTCATTACTTTGCTGATTAAGCCCTGTTCATAAGCTTCGTCAAACTTCTCTAAGCCGTTTGTGAAAAGACCAAATGTAGAAGCAACAAATACTCTGTTTGCTTTACGCATCTTTAACTGCTTAGCAACGTCTAACATACTGTCACCGGAAGAAATCATATCATCAACGATGATTACGTCTTTTCCTTCTACAGATTCACCAAGATATTCATGAGCAACGATAGGGTTTCTACCGTCAACGATTGTTGTATAGTCACGTCTCTTATAGAACATTCCCATATTCACGCCAAGAACGTTTGCGTAATAAACAACTCTGCCCATAGCACCTTCGTCCGGGCTGATCATCATCAAGTGATCTGCATCTATTTTAAGGTCATCAACATTTTTAAGAAGGTTTTTAATAAACTGGTATGTTGGCATGATGGATTCAAACCCGCTAACCGGAATTGCATTGTTCACTCTAGGATCGTGAGCATCGAAAGTTAAAATGTTATCTACGCCCATGTTTACTAATTCCTGAAGCATTACTGCACAGTCCATAGATTCTCTTGCTGTACGTCTGTGCTGTCTGCTTTCATAAAGGAAAGGCATAATAACAGTGATTCGATGAGCTTTTCCTGCAGCTGCGGCAATGACTCTCTTGATATCAGCATAGTGATCATCAGGAGACATATGATTCTTATGTCCGCATACAGTGTATTCAATGCTGTAGTTTGTAACGTCATCAATAATATAAAGGTCACATCCTCTGACAGAGTCTGCCAAAGAACATTTAGCTTCTCCGGTACCAAATCTAGGAGTGCTAACGTTTAAGAGATATGAGTCTTTCACATAACCCTGATATGTGATTGGAGATTCTTTGGAAGCAAGACGTTCCTTTCTCCAGTCACTGATGTAAGCATCAACAGTATCACATAACTGCTTGCTGCCTGAAAGAGCAACAATTGCTAAAGGTCCTACTGGGATTGATTCAACATACTTTTGGTTTACCATTTGAAAATTCCTCCATTGTAAATGTTTAAAGTGTATAATTCTTTTTTATTCTTATATCATCACCAAAAATCTTCAGTGGTGTATAGTTTCCGGCTGCCCGGGAAAAGATACGTTCCTCGTATCGATCCTGCAATTCCTGCAAGGAAAGATTCGTGGAGATTACCGTCGATTTCTGATGGATAAGACGTTCGTTAAGACAATCAAACAGGGATGAGTCCGTAAAGGAGTTGGTCATCTCCGTACCAAGATCGTCGATAATCAGCAGGTCGCAATGTATCAGTTCGTCCATGCTGATTTGTGAATAAACGGAATGATTATCTCTTCTGAAAGAGTAATCAGCCATTAAATCAAATAATTGCACAGCAGATAAGTAGATTACGGAGTATGATTTTTCAATCAATTCCTTCGCAATACAGTTAATCAGGAAGGTCTTTCCTGTACCTGCCCTGCCATAGAATAGCAGATTATCAAAGGTTTTGTCAAAGTGATTTATAAAATAATGACAATGATCGATAACTGTCTCAATATTTTCGGCAGCGGAAATGCCGGTTGTTTCGTCGATATAATCGTCCGAATAAAGGGAATAATCAAAGGAATCGAAGTTTTCCCTGTTCAGTATTTCCTGCAATTCGGAGCGGGAGTAGAGCAACTTGACAATTTCATCTTTCAGACAATGGCAAGGTGCCTGGTTTACATAACCTGTATCCCGACAATCCGGACAGGTGAAAATCTCATCCAGATAATCTGCAGGAAAGTGATTTGCTAAAAGAAGTGCTTTCTTCCTTTCAGAGATTATGGCAATATCTTCTTTCAGACTGTCTTTATAGGAAGAATCGCCAGCCAAAGCATTCTTGGTGGCCCGAAGTGCCAGACCGGATACTTCGCGGTCTAAATCGGCCATTTCCGGAATAAGGGCATAAACCTCTTGAATCCGTTCTTCCATCTTCAGTTTGTTTGTAATGCGACGGCCATTATAACGGTTTGCAATAATGTCCGCCTGTTCTCTTGTAATTGCCATAAATACTCCTAAAGGGTTTCATCACTCTTTTTTGAGGACTTTAATCGTTTGTCTCTGCTGGACAATAACTTCTTTTCCAAATCGTTGTAATCATATTTTCTCTGTTCAAAAGACTTTGGACGTTTGCTGCGAGAAGTTGCAACTTTTGGCTTTACAGTCTTCTGAAAACCTTCGGAATGAGACTTGTCCAACGCTTCAATGGCTTCCATTGAAAACGCTTTATGATTGTACCAGTTTGTTAACGTAGTATCCGTATATGGAAAACTTCCTGTGTGGATATGTTCCATGGTGCGGTTACAAGCCTCTAAAATGATTTCATCGGAAAAACCATATTCGGTAGTCCATTTAGAAACATATGAGATTTCTTTTTTTACCGGAGCCTTGGCATCCAGTCCGAATATCTTATAGATACTTTTGAAAATAGCACGGCGAAGCATTTCGTCATTTTTAGCGTCTGCGGCATTGTTGATTCCACGACGGGCATATTCAACAGCCTGTTTTTCAATGCTGCGCAGTGTTTTCTGACCTAAAGAAATACATGTTTCCATGATGTATTCAATAAAGTCTACATCAAACTCCAATCCTTTTAACATATAGATAATACTGTTAATGTCAGAAGAATTTAATGTCTTTCCCAAATAGGTCTGTGCCAAAAATGTCAGATGCTGAAGACTTTCATCTTCGGAAAACTGACGAATTTCCGCAGCGGTGTACTTCTTCTTTGCCGGAATAATGATACCGGATGGTTCCGGAACCGGAGCAGAAAAACTTTCACCGGAAGCTTTTGCCAAAACCGGAGTATTCACAACCAATTCCTTTCTGGAAATCGGTTCGAATTTAATACCGGAGATTTCATTCTTACGATTAAAAGATAAAGAAAGAAGTCCTCTATCTGACCAGTAATTCAGAGCACGAATAACATCAGAATCCAACAGCTGGAACTGATCTGCAATATGTTCTGTAGAAAAGTCTGCAGGGATTGCAGTGGCACTGTTTACTAAGCGTAATAAATGAAGGTAAATTTTGACAAATTCTCCATTTGCGTTCGGCATATATTCATCTATAAAAATATTTGAAACAGATGTGAAGTCTGAAAAGGCTCCTCTGTCTAAAACTAATTTACACATCTTACAATACTCTCTATTCGTTAATCTTGTCTTTCCTTAAAAGAGTATAGCAAAAAAAACGGAAAAAGCAACGTCACAAATTGCCTGAAAGTCCCATAATTAAAGGGTTTCAAACGGATGTTAATAATGTTAATAATGATGATAACAATTTAAAATAAATTGTCGAAAACTGTCGTTTTTCCCATTGCCAAAGGGGTAGGACAGGTTGCCTGAAAAGGATGTTATGTAAACAAAAAACCACAAATCTTTGTTAATAAAAATTAGCAAAAATTTGTGGAAATGTTAATAGATTATTTTTCAACCAGGTCATCCGCGATATTTACTACATCTCCGGCGCCCATAGTTATTAACAAATCATTTTCTGAACATTTTTTTAATAAAAATTGTTCAATTTCTTCAAAGGAAGGGAAATAGTATGCTTCCTTACCGGTTTTTTCAATTTCCTTCAACAAATCCAAAGAAGAAATACCGATGGTATTCTTTTCTCTGGCTGCATAAATGTCAGATAAAATGACTGCATCTGCTTCAGAAAGCTCTTTGGCAAATTCATGAAGCAATGCTTTGGTACGGGTATAGGTATGTGGCTGGAATACAAGCCACAGTTTATTGTGTGGATAGTGTTTCGCGGTTTTCAAAGTGGCACGAACTTCATCCGGGTGATGTGCATAGTCATCCACAACGGTTACTCCGTTAAAAGTTCCTTTATATTGGAAACGACGGTCGGTTCCGCCATAACTCTGAAGGCCTTTTAAAATATCTTCATCTTTCAATCCCAGTTCATGAGCAGTAGCAATTGCTGCCAGGGAATTGTAAATGTTGTGTGTACCGGTTACTCCTAAAGTAATATGCGCTTTTGTTTCGCCATTTACCACTAAGTCATAGGAACCACGGGCAAATTCATCAAAGGTTATATTGGCTGCGCTGTAATCACTCTTTGCAGGATCGGAACCTACTGTAATCACTTTGCATTTCAAATCCTTTGTAAAATATTCCACATCATCAATGTCACTGTTAATAATCAATGCACCATCTTCCGGAATCAGGGAAGCGTACTGTTTGAAACTGTGACGGATATCATCCAGGTCTTTGAAGAAGTCCAAATGATCCGCAGCAACATTTAGAATAATTCCTACCTTCGGCGGGAAGGATAAAAAGCTGTTTGTATATTCACAAGACTCTGTGATAATGTGGTCGGAATGACCAACGCGGGTGTTTCCGTGAATTGCCGGCATAATACCACCGACTAAAATCGTAGGATCAGTTTCTGCTTCCAATAAGATCTGTGAAATCATGGAAGTTGTCGTTGTCTTTCCGTGAGTACCGGATACACCGATAGAGGTCTTGTAATTTTTCATAATCTGTCCGAGAAATTCCGCACGGGTCAGTAACGGAATATTCTTTTCTTTTGCAGCTACCAGTTCAGGATTGTCCTCCTTTACTGCAGCAGTATATATTAAAGCCACAACATCGTCTTCTACATTGGAAGCTTTCTGTCCGTAAAAAACGTGTGCTCCTAATTTTTCCAAATGTTTTGTGAATTTTGATTCCTTGGAATCAGAACCATTTACTGCAAATCCACGGGTAAGCATAATTTCAGCCAACCCACTCATACTAACACCACCGATTCCGGTAAAATGCAGCTTTGCCGGAACATCAAAATCTAACTGATACATAAAAACTCCATTCCGCTATTTCATAGCACAAATCGTTAAAGTGCATAAAATTTTCCCGTTGTAAAATTCCTTTTTAATAGGAAAATAAATTTACGCATTTATAAGTATACAATTATTTGTGAAAAAATCAAACCGTAAAACAAGGAGATACAAAAATAAGAAAAGTAATTGTATAAAATGCACAACAAAACTCGAAAATTGACAAAAAAAACGGATAAAATCGATAACAAAATCTTTAAAAACCCTTTTAATAAAAGGGGTTTGATGATATAATCAAATGTACAAATACCACACGGACGGGTATAGCAAGAAATGTCCGGACTTAAAATTTATGCAACGAGGTGATAGACATGATTAAAAAAGAGATGATTGCGATGCTGCTTGCAGGTGGACAAGGAAGCCGTCTGGGTGTATTGACAGCGAAAGTCGCGAAACCGGCAGTTGCTTTTGGTGGAAAGTATAAAATTATCGACTTCCCATTAAGCAACTGTATTAATTCAGGAATTGATACGGTAGGTGTGTTAACACAGTATCAGCCACTGCGATTGAATGCTCATATTGGTATTGGTATCCCATGGGACTTGGATCGAAACATCGGAGGTGTTACAGTACTTCCTCCATATGAAAAGAGTAAAAATACGGAGTGGTACACAGGAACAGCAAATGCTATTTATCAGAATTTAGAGTATATGGAGTCCTATAATCCTGATTATGTTCTCATTTTATCAGGGGATCATATCTATAAGATGGATTATGAGGTAATGTTGGATTACCATAAAGCAAATAATTCAGATGTAACCATTGCGGCTATGCCGGTACCTTGGGAAGAGGCAGGACGTTTTGGTGTAGTAGTTGCAGATGAAAATCATCAGATTAAGGAATTCCAGGAAAAACCTGAAAAACCTAAGAGTAATCTGGCTTCCATGGGTATTTACATCTTTAGTTGGCCGGTACTCAGAGATGCGTTAATCAAACTGAAGGATCAGCCAAATTGTGATTTCGGTATGCATGTGATTCCATATGTACATCAGAACGGAAAGAGAATTTTTGCATATGAGTACACAGGATACTGGAAAGATGTAGGAACACTGAAATCATATTGGGAAGCAAATATGGAATTGATTGATATCGTTCCTGAGTTTAACCTTTATGAAGAGTTCTGGAAAATCTATACAAAGAATGATGCATTGCCACCACAGTACCTTTCAGCAGAGTCTAAAGTCGAGCGCAGTATTGTCGGCGAAGGATGTGATATCTGCGGAGGGGTCTATAACTCTGTAATCAGTGCAAACGTTGAAGTGGAAGAAGGAGCGGAAGTTCATGATTCCATTATTATGCAGGGTTGTAAGATTAAAAAGGGAACAAAGATTTTTAATTCTATCATTGCTGAAAATGTAGAGGTAGGAGAAAACGTAACGATTGGCGTAGGAGATTATGCAGAAAGTCAGTTGAGTGAGAAAGTTTACAACTGCGAGCTTGCCGTAATCGGTGAAAACTCCACTATACCGGACGGAGTTACGATTGGACAAAACGTAGCCATTTCAGGAAAGACAGAAATATCAGATTACCCTGACGGAAAACTCCCATCAGGAGGCTATATAGTTAAGGCAGGTGAGATTTAATGAGGGCAGTTGGAATTATTTTAGCAGGTGGAAATAACAGTAAGATGCAGGATCTTTCAAAGAAGAGAGCTGTTGGAGCGATGCCATTGGCAGGAAGCTACAGAGCGATTGATTTTGCACTTAGTAACATGACAAACTCACATATTCAGAAGGTAGCAGTACTGACACAGTATAATGCTCTTTCGTTAAATGAACATTTAAGTTCATCAAAATGGTGGGACTTTGGTAGAAAACAGGGTGGACTTTATGTATTCACTCCATCGATTACATCAGATAATGGCTTCTGGTATCGTGGAACCGCAGATGCGATTGCACAGAATATCGCGTTCTTAAAGAAGAGCCATGAACCATATGTAATCATTGCCTCAGGTGACGCGATTTATAAAATGGATTATAACAAAGTCCTTGAGAAGCATGTTGAAACCGGAGCGGACATTACCATTGTTGGAAAGCAGATGCCGGAAGGTACTGATGTTTCCGCATATGGTGTTATCTCAACAGATGAATCCGGAAGAGTTACGGACTTCATTGAAAAACCAATAGACAGTAAGAATACATTTATTTCCACAGGAATTTATGTAATTCGAAGAAGATTATTGATTCAGTTAGTGGAAGAATGTTCTGCAGCAGATCAGTATGATTTAGTTACAGACATTATTATCAGAAATAAAGACGCAAAGAGAATATTTGCTTACAATCTTGATTCTTATTGGAAGAATATCGCAAGCGTTCAGAATTACTTCGACGCAAATATGGACTTTTTGAAGAAAGATGTTCGTGATTTCTTCTTTAAGCAATATCCGGATGTATATTCTAAGGTGGAAGATTTGCCACCGGCAAAATATAACCCGGGCTCTAATGTCAGCAACAGTCTGATATCCAGTGGATGTATCATTAATGGTGAAGTACAGGGATCCGTTATTTTCAAACAGGCTTATATCGGAAACAATTGTGTTGTAAAGAATTCTATTATTATGAATGATGTTTACATAGGGGACGGAGCGGTGATTGAAAACTGTATTATAGAAAGTCACAGCACAATCAATCCAAATGAGAAGTTAGGAAATGCTGACGGAAACGTGGAAATAATCAACGAGAGAAATTTTAGATATAGTCTATAATAGAAAAGGAGCGGCATATGAATATAACAGACGTAAGAGTAAGAAAGATGACCAAAGAAGGCAAGATGAAGGCTGTAGTATCTATTACAATTGATGGAGAATTCGTAGTTCATGATATCAAGGTAGTAGAAGGCGAAAAAGGATTGTTTATTGCAATGCCTAGCAGAAAGGCTGCAGATGGCGAATACAGAGATATCGCTCATCCAATCAACTCTGAAACACGTAGCTCAATTCAGCAGATTGTTTTGGACGCCTATGAAAAAGCTTTGTTAGAGCCGGATGAAGCATAAGAAAATGCTTCAGATACAGTGACAATCGCTGTAAAAACGTTTTTCAAAGAAAAGAGAACCGTGCATTCGGTTCTCTTTTTTTTTGTGGAAAATATGAAAAAAAGAGGGGTAGATTTGGGAAAACTCTAGGAAAATTAGTGAAAAAAGCGAAAAAAACGGGAAGTATTGCTGAAAACATTTTTGAAAAGTAGTATGGAACAGACAGGTAAAAAAGAGAAAAACAGGAGGCTTATAATGAGAAAAAGTATGAAAAGTTTTGGGGCATTATTTTTAGCAGCAGCATTAGCTGTTTCCGGCTTCTCCGGAACAGGTCCGATTTATGCTGCTTCGGAAGGAAATTCTTCTGCGGAAGATGATCCGGTCGAGACTACCGTCAACGGGCAGGTTTATTTTGTTCAATCCGGAACAAAGACTATTGTTACATTGGATGGGATTGAAAAAAATCCGATTAGCTGTAGCGAAAAGTACCAGCCGAAGACAGACGGATTCAGCACGGAAAATGTACCACAAAACGGATTGTTTACCGTCAGATACGGTGAGCATCATGAAAGAGAAATCGTGAATTTTACTAATCCGGCAAATAATGCAAACTGGAAAGCAGATGAAGAAAATGTATACCAGATTATCAACCATGCGGAACCTAGCGGATGGGAATCAGTCCGAATGGAACCTCAGGGTGATGGTACGATTGCTTTTAAAAGCGAAGCAGTTGAAAAATATCTGACCACCAGTGACGGAGTGTTAAAACTGATTAGTATCGGTGCGGGAGAAGAAGTATCGTCAAATGAAAAATTTATATTGTATACAGATACCAAGCCAAAGACCGCAAAGAATATTACAGTAACAGAAACAAGTGGTGATACGGTATCCCTTCAGTGGACCGGTGTCAGCCAGTGTTTATATAGCGGATATGAAGTGCTTTATTCCACTTCGGAAAACGGAACCTACACTTCTGCAGGACAGACCGCTAAAACTTCGTTTGAAGTAGACGGATTAGGGGTGAATACAAAGTATTACTTTAAGGTTCGAACAATCACTAACAACGTGGGTGGACCTTATGCGGACAGTAAGATTGTATACACAACAACCAACAATGATTTGAAACCGGTAACTGTCAGCAATATTCAGGTAGAAAAAGCAGATGGCGGTTTGAAGGTTTCATGGAATAAAGGAAAGAACGCAAAGAGCTATAAGATTTTGCGTAGCAAAGGAAAATACGGAGATTTTCAGACCATTGGAACCACAACAGAAACCTCTTATACAACGACTGTTGACGGAAACTCTAAGTACAACAATTACTTCAAAGTAGTGTCTGTGAACAACGGAAGCGAAAGTAAAGATTCGGAAGCGGTTTCGTTGGAATCTACAATGTTTGGAAAGAATACATATATTTTCAATGATGAAGACCATGCAGAAGATATAAACAAAATTGTAGGTGATATTTTCAGTAAACAGCATTACAACCAGTTTGGAAAGGACCGTTATGCATACCTTTTCAAACAGGGTGACTATACGGATACTCAGGTTTTGAATATGGGTTATTATACACAGCTTTTGGGATTAGGAAAGAGTCCGAAAGATGTAGAATTAAACAATGTTCATACCCCGGCAGCATTGTCCGGAGACAATGTTACATGTAACTTCTGGGTTGGAATCGAAAATGCAACCATTAAAGATGTCGATAAGAATGAGGATTTCTATTTCTGGTTTAAATGGGCAGCCTCTCAGGCAGCACCGGCCAGAAGAATGAACATAGAGCGTCGTGCATTTTTCCAGTGGGGCTGGGAAGGCTATGCCAGTGGCGGTTACTTTGCAGACAGCCGTTTTCAACAGCTGGCCGGTTCTTACACACAGCAGCAGTATTATTATAGAAACTGTGATTTTAAGGCAGGAGCCCATGGGGTAAACTGGAATAATGTGATTCAGGGAAGTACCGGAATTGTCAGCGGTGAGAATTATAATGTGGAAGACAACGGCGCAAACCTGTCGGAAGTAACAGACTTAAAGAGCGGACAGGGTTACTCAAACTGGGCAAAGCGCGGCCGTACCACAGTTATCAATGAAACAAAGAAAACAAGAGAAAAACCATTCCTCTATTTTGATGAAGATGCGGATGAATACAAAGTATTTGTACCGGGCATAAAGTACAATTCCAAAGGAATCAGTTGGGAAAGCGGTTTGGGAACCGGTACATCCGTTAGCGTAGAGAAATATTTTTACATTGCAAAACCGGAAAAGGATAACGCGGCAACTATTAACAAACAGATTAAAGCCGGAAAGAATATTCTTTTCACACCGGGAATTTATTATGTTGAAAAACCAATTGAAATCAATAAGGCTAATACGATTCTTTTGGGAATCGGTATGGCAACCATTCAGCCGACAAACAGTGATTCGGCAATTAAGATTGCGGATGTAGGCGGCGTTGAAGTTGCCGGATTGATTTTAGATGCAGGAAACAAGTCACAGACATTGCTTCAGGCAGGAGAAGAAGGTTGCAACAAAGACCATTCCGATAATCCGACAGTACTTCATGATGTAATCTACCGTGTAGGTGGTGCAGGGCACTTAGGAAGAGTAGAAAGCTGTCAGGTAATTAACAGCAATGATGTAATTATTGATCATACCTGGATTTGGAGAGCGGACCACGGTGATAATACCGGCTGGTACGCAAACACTTCAAAGAACGGATTGGTTGTAAACGGAGACCGTGTAACTGCATACGGATTGTTCTGTGAACACTTCCAGGAATATGACATTTTATGGCGAGGAGAAGAAGGTTCTACTTATTTCTTCCAGAACGAAAAGTGTTATGATCCTCAGAATCAGGCAGAATGGATGAGCCATGATGGAACGAAAAAGGGATATGCTGCGTATAAAGTAGCGAATAATGTAAAGAAGCATTATGCAGTCGGTATGGGTATTTACGACGTATTTATCTACACCAACGGAGCAAGCATTTATCTGGATAATGGTATTGAAGTGCCGGATACAGAAGGCGTGCTGATTGAAAACCTTTGTACCGTAGAAATTTCCGGAGATGGTGCACCGGGAGTTGGAATGAACCATATGACCAATGATGCAGCACCGGGAATTCGTCAGGGTAAAGGAACCGGTGGTGGATTTGCTGTTCAGAGTATGTTGTCTTATACCAATGGTGTGGCAATTTATCTTCCGGATGCTTATACAGATCCTCATGGAACAACAATCCAGCAGTCAAACGGAACAACACCGACGAATGACTCGAAAGCCGAAAAGAATATTAAGAAAGAAGAGATTTCCAAGGATGATGAAAAGCCTGTTTGGGAAATGACTGACGCGGATTTCGACAAGAAACTGGAAGAAGGCGAAAAAGAAAGTTCACAGAGCGAGCCTCAGGGAGAACCAATAAATGAACCTCAGGGAAATCCGAAAACAGAACTAAAGAAGAATGACAAAACAGTATCAGCACTGAAAAAAGGTCAGAAGATTACGGATGGTATATTTACATATAAGATTTCTTCCGTAAAAGGAAAGAAGGGCAATGTTGTATTAACAGGAGTGGTGAAAAAATATCGCAAGAACCTGAAAAAGGCCACTGTAAAGGCAACTGTAAAGTATCAGGGATACCAATTCAAGGTAAAAACAGTTGGAAAGAAATCCTTCAAGAAATGCAAGAACCTGAAAAAGGTAACGATTGGAAAGAATGTTACAAATGTTCAGGCAAAAGCGTTTAAAGACAGCAAGAAATTAAAGAAGTTGATTGTGAAGGGCAAGAAGTTAAAGAAATTTGCGAAAAATGCTCTGAACAAAAAAGTAAAGAAAACAGTGAAGATTAAAGCTGTGAAAAAAGTAAAGAAGAAACTCTTTAAGATTTTGAAGAGAAAATAATATGGAAACAGGGCTTAGGCAAAGGTGTTTTGTCTTGGCCCTGTTTTTATGTTGCTTACAAACCTTATTGAAAGAGGAGAATGGTTGGCGATAATCCAACAATCAGCCTTGAATTTACTGCTTGATTTACATATACTAGAGGTAATGAAAAAATACCATTACAGAAGAACGGAGTGGTGAAAAAATGTATGCGATTATAGGATTGGGAAATCCCGATAAAAAATATGAGAAGACAAGACATAATGTTGGTTTTGATGTAATTGATGAATTGGCTCAGCAGATGGGCATTTCCGTGACGACCAGACGCCATAAGGCACTTTGCGGACTGAGTTCCATCGGAACGGAAAAGGTTTTGCTGGTAAAACCACAGACTTATATGAATCTAAGCGGAGAGTCTGTGCGGGCTGTGATTGATTTTTATAAGTTGGATCCGGAAAAGGATTTGATCGTTATATCCGATGATATTGATTTACCGACAGGAAAAATCCGCATTCGCGCCAAAGGAAGTGCCGGCGGACATAATGGATTGAAGAGTATCATTGCTCATGCGGGAACGCAGAATTTCAAGCGTGTTAAAGTGGGTGTTGGTGCCCATGGAGGAAATTTGGTAAAACATGTTCTGGGTAAATTTGGCAAGGAAGAACGTGTTTTGGTGGATGATGCCATTATTGATGCAGCAGGTGCTGTAAAGGTGATGGTGACAGACAGTATTGAAACTGCCATGAATAAGTATAATTAGGATTGTAATATAGGGGAAAAGAAATGAATTACTTTGATTATCCTCTTTCAAATTTAAATGAATTTGTGCAGGTGAAAGAGTCGATTCGAAAAGGGAAATCCTGTCAGGTGACGGGATGCAGTGATTCCGGATTGGCACATTTTATCAGTGGATTGGGCGATGGCTGTAAACAAAAAGTCATCGTTACTTTTAGTGCCATAAAAGCTGCGGAATTGTATGAAGATTTAAGAGGATTTAGTGATAATGTGGTAGTGTATCCGGCGAAAGATTTCATTTTCTTCAGCGCGGATGTTCATGGAAAACTGATTACACAGCAGCGTCTGGAATTTTTACAGATGCTGATGCAGCAGGAAGATTTTACCGTGATTTTGACAGCGGATGCCTTTATGGATAAAATTCTTCCTTTTGAAGAAGTACGGGACAATTTCGTGGAAATATCTGAGGGCAGCATTGTCCAGATGGATGCACTGAAAACAAAACTGGTGAAAATGGGTTACGATTCCGTGGAACAGGTGGACGGACCGGGACAGTTTGCAGTCAGAGGAAGTATTATTGATATTTATACCCTGACGGATGAAGTGCCGTACCGAATTGATTTCTGGGATGATGAAGTGGATTTGATTCGAAGTTTTGAAGTGGAGACACAGCGTTCCATTGAAAATCTGGAGCAGGTACGAATTTACCCTGCGGGAGAATATGCACTGACAAGGGAACAGATTCAGGACGGAATTGAGAAAATCAAAAAGGAATTAAAGAAGCAGGTAGAGGTGCTTCGAAAAGATATGAAGACGGAAGAAGCGCATCGTCTGGAAGTAACGGTTCAGGAGTTTTTAACAGCGATGGATATTAATCCGGCGTCGGTTTCCGTGGATAGTTATGTAAACTTCTTTTGCCCGAATACCGTAAGTTTGTTGGATTATTTGAAGGATGCGGTATTCTTTATTGATGAGCCGAAGCGTGTGTTGGAACAACTGAACAGTGTTTCTGTGGAATTTTCGGAAAGTATGGCACACCGTTTGGAAAAAGGTTACGTCTTGCCGGGACAAACGGAGGTTATGTGGCCAAAGGAAATGATTCTGTCTGCAATTAATGAGAGAGAAAAGGTCATGTTCACAGCAATCTCTCAGAAGGTGGATTATTTTACCGTAGACGAATATGTGGAGGTGGAATCCAGAAATGTCAGCCCTTATAACAGTAAGTTTGAGATTTTGGTTTCCGACCTGAAGAAATATAAAAAGCAAAAATACGCGGTGCTTCTCGTTACTTCTTCCACGACCAGAGGTAAGCGTTTGGCGGAAGATTTGCGAGATTTTGAAATCAGTGCTTTTTTTGAAGAGAACAAAGAACGGGAAGTTTGTGCCGGAGAAGTAATGATTGTGAAAGGGCAGTTGCGAAAAGGATTTATGTATCCGGAAATCCGCTTCGTTGCCATTTCAGACAGTGATATTTTTGGACAGAGAAAGAAAAAGAAACGAAGAAAACACAATTATTCCGGAGAAGTGATTACCGGTTTTGAAGATTTAAGTGTTGGTGATTATATTGTTCACGAGAATCATGGATTAGGGGTTTACCAGGGAATTGAAAAAATTGAAGTAGACCATGTGATGAAGGATTATATGAAAATTGAGTATGCCGGCGGTAGTCATTTGTATGTCCTGGCAACTCAGTTGGATGTGATTCAGAAGTATGCCAACAGTGAGGCAAAACCACCGAAACTGAATAAGCTGGGTGGACAGGAATGGAAAAAGACAAAGAGCCGCGTGAAAAAGGCGGTGGAAGATATTGCCAGAGATTTGGTGGAACTGTATGCAATCAGGGAAAATAGCAGTGGTTATGCCTATAGTCCTGATAGTGAGTGGCAGAAGGAATTTGAGGAAATGTTCCCTTATGAGGAAACAGAGGATCAGTTAAGTGCCATTGCTGAAGTGAAGAAGGATATGGAAAGCACGAAGATTATGGATCGCCTGATTTGTGGGGATGTAGGTTTTGGAAAAACCGAAGTGGCAATTCGTGCAGCCTTTAAGGCGGTGCAGGACAATAAACAGGTGGCTTACCTTGTTCCGACGACGGTTTTGGCACAGCAGCATTACAAAACTTTTAAACAGCGTTTCAAAGACTTTCCGGTGCGGGTGGAAATGCTTTCCAGATTCCGTACAAAGGGAAATATTACTCAGACGATTAAAGATTTAAAAAAAGGATACGTGGATGTTGTCATCGGAACGCACAGACTGTTAAGTCAGGATGTGAAGTATAAGGATCTGGGACTGCTGATTATTGATGAAGAACAGCGTTTCGGCGTGAAGCATAAAGAAAAAATCAAGGAATTGAAGCATGATGTGGATGTTATGACTTTGACGGCCACACCGATTCCGAGAACGCTTCATATGAGCCTGATTGGAATTCGCGATATGTGTGTTATGGAAGAGGCACCACAGGAACGTATGCCGATTCAGACTTTTGTAATGGAATACAACGAAGAGATTACCAGAGATGCTATTAACAGAGAACTTGCCCGAGGCGGACAGGTTTACTATGTGTACAATCGGGTTCAGGATATTGCGGAAATGGCAGCGAAGGTGCAGGCAATTGTGCCGGAAGCCAACGTAGCCTTTGCCCATGGACAGATGAGCGAGCGTCAGTTGGAAGATGTGATGTATGATTTTGTTAACGGAGATATTGATGTGCTGGTTTCGACGACTATTATTGAAACCGGATTGGATATTCCGAATGCAAATACTATTATTATTCACAACGCAGAGCGAATGGGGCTGTCTCAGCTTTATCAGCTGCGTGGTCGTGTGGGACGTTCCAACAGAACTGCCTATGCATTCCTGATGTACAGCAGACATCGGATGTTGACGGAAGTTGCAGAAAAGCGTCTGGGAGCAATTCGTGATTTTACAGAATTGGGCTCCGGTGTTAAAATTGCAATGAGGGATTTGGAAATCCGTGGCACGGGAAATCTTCTGGGGGCAGCGCAAAGCGGGCATATGGCAGAAGTCGGATATGATTTGTATTGTAAAATGCTGAATGAAGCCATTGGTGTTTTGAAGGGACAGAAGCCTAAGGAAGATTTTGAAACAAAGGTAGATTTGACGGTAGATGCCTTTGTACCACCGGCGTATATTAAGAATGAAACCGTGAAGATGGACGTTTACAAACGTATTGCAGGAATTGAAACCTATGAAGAATATGTGGATATGCAGGACGAATTGATTGATCGTTTCGGAGATATTCCATATCAGGTTGAAAATCTGCTGAAGATTGTATTGTTGAAGAATAAAGCGCATCAGGTTTATGTGACGGAAATTTCCGGTAATAAAAACCGGATTAAGGTTTCTATGTGGCAGGATGCGAAGTTTGATGTTGAAAGAATTCCGATTCTTGTGAGAGAATACAAAGGAAGACTTCGATTTTTCCCACAGGATGAACCATATTTTCAGTATGAACCGGGTAAAACCGACAAGAATGTGTTGGAATTAGCGGAAAAACTGATTGATGATTTATCCACTTTGTTGGAAGAAATTTAGGAAGGAAAACTGGCAAAAAATGAGTAGAAAAGTATGGATTGTGTGGATGATTTGCCTGCTTGGCACCTGTCTGGTGGCATGTGGTGGTGACAGTTCCGCTGAAAATAAAACAACAAAATATGTTCCGGATCATGAAAATGTTGCGGTTCATGCAGGAAATACAGATGTTTTTATGGATGAAGCAAAGTACTATGTGTTTACAGCGCAGGCGACGTACGAAACCTATTATCTGACCCAAAATGAGAACATTGACTGGAATTCGGAAATGACTAAAGGTTCTACTTGGGAAACGGTTGTAAAGGGACAGGTTTTGGATGAAATCTGTAAGAGAGAATGTTTTTACGCATTGGCGCAGCAGTATAATGTCAGTCTGACAGATGTGGAAGAGATTACGCTGAACAAAATGGTAAATGCATACTTTTCCGACAGCAATGAGGTGCTGAAGGACAAAATCAATATTGAAAAAAAGCGTTTAAAGGAACTGTTTAAAAAAGATATGATTGCCAGAAAAGTGGAGGAAGTGCTGGAAGCCATGAGCGCAGAAGAAGGCAAGGAAACCACAGCAAATAAAAAGGCAGACGAAATCTATAAAGAGTGGAAAGAACAGAATGAAGTCACAGCAACAAAAGCCTGGGAAAGTATCCGGTTGGAAGGACACATTTTCACGGAAGAGGATTTGACCAATAATCAGGTTTTGCTGGACGAAACAGGAACGGAATAATGAAGGGCACCGAAAGGTGCCCTTTTTATGTTTTTTGTATAAATTTGTGATTACATTTTGGACATTTGATTTCCACTTTGCCATGCCCGCGGGGAATGCGAATTTTCTGTTTGCATTTTGGACATTTGAAAAAGCAATAATACTTGCTTTGACTCCTTCTCTTTTGGAAAAAGAGGAGCGATTTTTTGATATTATTCCGATACTTTAAATAGCGTCTGTTTTCGGCAGATCGCTTATAAATATTTCTGGAAAAAATACGAAAATATACATAAAAAATAGCACACAAACATAGGAAATTCAAAAGGGGCAATTGAAATAACAGGGATGGACAATAGAAGCAGAATATGACCACCAAAAGAAAGCGGGTCAACTCGTCGTAGCCGTATCGATTTTTTGTGATTTGAAGTAATTTGTTTCGTAGTTTCATAAAAGTCTCCGTTTCTCTGCAAAATAAACAATTACTACGTTAAGCATAAAACAATCTTATGTAAATTTCAATGTGCTTGAGGAAGAATTTTCAATTTATTTTTATGGGATTTTATGATAAAATATTGTGGTATTCGTGTGCCCTTTTGGAAGGCACATTTGTGAGAGGAACAAAGGTATGCATGTAAAGTACAAAAGTTGGATAAAACATCTGGATTTTATCTTTTTAGATTTAATCTGTATTAACGTGTCGCTGTTTTTTGCATATTTCTTCCGGTTTATTCCGGGGGAGACAATGAACGCGCCGGTTAACATGTATGAAAACCGATTATATCGTTTATTGGCAGTCTTTATGGTAGTAGTGCATATTAGCATTGCTTTACTGTCTGAGTATTATTCGCGAATACTGTATCGCGGATATTTTATAGAGTTTACAAAAGTGCTGATGCAGAATATTGTGTTAGGTGCATCCGTGCTGTTTTATTTCTTTGCAGTTCAAGCAGGAGAACAGTATTCCCGAGTGATTGTAATCTCGTTTTTCTTCTTTGACTTGATTTTAATGTATATGGTACATGTGATTTTGAAATGGTACCTCATTAACAGAAGGGGAAAAACGAAAAAACCGAACAACCTGCTGATTTATGTTGGTGAGGAAAGTGCAAAACAGGCAGTTCGGGAATTGACAGAAGGTCCGGACGGCAGATTCAATTTTATCGGGGTCGCTTTGACAGAGGAACAAAGTACCATGAAAGAAGTCTGTGGGATTCCGGTCGTTGCCAGAGGAAATGATGTATTTGATTACGCTGTGAAAAATGTTGTGGACAGTGTTGTAATCTACATGGACAAAAATGAAAAAGAAGCTGACGATGTGGCGGCGGAATTTTTGAACATGGGAATTCCGGTGCAGATTAAAGTCAATGTGTTTATTAAAGACATGGAGAAGATTTCTTTCTCCAATATCAATTCTGTAAATACCATTGTGGTAAGTCATAACACGGTATCATTGCTGCAGTTAATGATTAAACGACTGATTGATATCAGTGCGGGAATCGTAGGATGTATTATCACGTTGATTTTACTTCCGTTCGTGGGAACCGCCATTAAGATTGCAGATCCAAAAGGACCGGTTTTCTTTGGGCAGAAACGAATCGGAAAAAACGGAAGACAGTTTAAAATCTATAAATTCCGTTCAATGTATGCGGATGCGGAAGAACGGAAAAAAGATTTGATGGAAAAGAACAAGATGGAAGGACTGATGTTCAAACTGGATGCCGATCCGCGTATTATCGGCAGCGGCCCGGATGGAACCAAGAAAGGGCTAGGACATTTCTTAAGAGCCAGCTCCATCGATGAATTTCCAAATTTCTGGAGTATCTTAAAAGGAGATATGAGTCTGGTAGGAACAAGACCACCTACAATTGACGAATACGAAAAATATGAGACTCGCCATAAGAGTCGTTTGGCGGCTAAACCGGGACTTACCGGAATGTGGCAGGTCAGTGGTCGAAGCGATATGACGGATTTTGAAGAAATCGTTAAATTGGACAGCGAGTACATCAGAAACTGGGATATCGGAAAAGACATTAAAATTATATTGAAAACAATCTGGGTTGTTCTTGCGAGAAAGGGCTCCCAGTAGACAAAGGAACTGAAATGAAACATGTATTTATTGTTGGCTGCAAAGGAATACCAACACGTTACGGCGGGTTTGAAACTTTTGTGGACAAGTTGACAGAATATAAAAAGGACGAAAATATCAAATATCATGTTGCCTGTTTAAAGACAAAAGAGGAATATGATGAGAAGGAAACCGAATATGAGTATAACGGTGCCCATTGTTTTAATATTTGTGAAAGAATGAAGGGACCGGCGAAAGCAATTTTCTATGATATTGACGCCATCAATTATTGTGTAAAGTATATTCAGGAACATCAGATTCAAGATCCGATTGTTTATGTGTTGGCATGTAGAATCGGACCATTTATCGGAAGACTGAAAAAGAAAATCAAAAAAGTCGGCGGAACACTTTATGTAAACCCGGATGGACACGAATGGAAACGGGCAAAGTGGAGCGGACCGGTAAGAAAATATTGGAAAATCTCAGAAAAACTGATGGTAAAGCATGCAGAACTTTTGGTCTGTGACAGCATCGGTATTGAGAACTACATCAAAGAGGATTACAAGAAGTATCAGCCAAAAACTACGTTTATTGCCTATGGTGCAGAAACAAGCCCGTCAGAACTGACAGAGGATGCACCACAGCTTCAGGAGTGGTTTGGAAAATTTGGAATTGTTCCGAATCAGTATTACCTGATTGTAGGAAGATTTGTTCCGGAAAATAATTTCGAAGCAATGATTCGGGAATTTATGAAATCAAAGACAAAGAAAGATCTGGTAATTATCACAGGGTACGAGGGTGTTTCTTTCTATGACGAACTGAAGAAGGAAACAAACTTTGAACAGGATTCCAGAATTAAATTTGTGGGAACGGTTTATGACCAGCAGTTATTAAAGAAAATCAGGGAACTGGCATATGGATATCTCCATGGTCATTCCGTAGGGGGGACAAACCCAAGTCTCTTGGAAGCGTTAGGGCAGACAAAACTGAATCTGCTTTTCGACGTAATTTTTAACCGTGAGGTTGGCGAAGAAGGTGCTTTGTACTGGAGTCTGGAAGATGGAAATCTTGCAGGATTGTTGGAACAGGCTGATGCCATGAATCAGGATGAAATTAACGAAATGAGCCAAAAGGCAAAAGAGCGCATTGATTCCTACTATAGTTGGGAATATATCAGAGACAGATACGAAGAAATATTTCGATAAGGTGAGGTAAGACGTTGAAAATATTACACTATTCATTAGGATTTCCGCCATACAGAAGTGGTGGACTAACTAAATATTGTATGGATCTGATTCGTGCCCAGAAAGAAAAGGGACATGAGACTGTAATGATGTGGCCGGGAGAGATAAAACTCTCCGGTCATTTTGTGCGTTTTAAAAAGGGTGTAAAAAACGTCAAAGGAGTTGGAAAAATTGAGAGTTTGAAGATGAAAAATCCTCTTCCGGTACCGTTGGATGAGGGGATTTTGGACTTTGATGCATATACCAAAGAGTGCAAAAATCCGGAAGCGTTTGAGAAGATATTAGAGGAAATTCAGCCGGATGTCATTCATGTTCACACCTTGATGGGACTTTATAGAGAATTTTTGGAAGTGGCAAAAGAAAAAGGAATCCGGATTATTTTTACCAGCCATGATTACTTTGGAATTTGCCCGAAAGTAACGTTGTTCCGTAAAGGGGATGTGTGCAAGGGAGACTGTGAGTATTGCAGAAACTGCAATGAAGGAGCATTGCCTTTATGGAAAATCAGATTGCTGCAATCCGGTCTTTACAGAGGATTGAAGGACAGTGCAATGGTACGGTTGTTAAGAAAACGTCACAGAAATCAGTTTTTCCTGGAGGAAGATACAGAAGAGATTCCGATGGAAAGAACAGAAGAGACCATTAATGATCGGGAAGATTATCTGGAATTGCGACATTACTATTTAGGAATGCTGGAACTGATGGATGAAATCCAGTTTAACAGTTCGGTAACAGAAATGGTTTATCGCCAATTTATTCCGGACAGTGTCCGGGGACGGGTTGTTAATATTTCCCACCGAAATATTATAGACGCCAGAAAACGGAAAGAGTTTTCCGGAAAATTGGAAATTGTATATCTGGCACCGCCAAAGCCGTTTAAAGGATATGGAATATTGCGGGAAGCGCTGGATGAATTGTGGGAAGAAGGAAATCGAAATTTCCGGTTACATATTTACGGAAATGCAGTGAAAAAAGCAGAGTACATTTCAATGCATAAGAGTTTTCAATACAGTGAGTTGGAAGATATTTTTGATAAATCCGACTTGTTGGTGGCACCGAGTATCTGGTATGAAACTTTCGGGTTCACCGTATTGGAAGCATTGTGTTTTGGAACACCGGTGTTAATCAGCAACCGGGTTGGATGTAAAGATTTGTTGAAAGACAGTTACTTTGGAATGGTAATTAAGCCGACCAAGGAGGATATTAAGCAGGCAATTTTGTATGTTTCGGAACATCCGGAATTGCTGAAAGAATATAACCGAAGAATTGTGGAAGAGATGGATTTATCAAAAGTTTTGAATTTCTCTGAGGAAATCGAAACAATGTATGTGGAGGAATAAGGATGGCGTTGCCAAAGATTATTCATTATTGCTGGTTTGGCGGAGCATTGTCCGAAACCGAGCAGGAGTGCATTGCAAGCTGGAAGAACTGTTTCAGTGATTATGAAATCCGGTTGTGGAATGAAAACAATGTGGACCTGGAACAATGCACCTATGCGAGACAAGCCTTTGAACAAAAAGAATACGCTTTTCTTAGTGACTATGTCAGGGCAAAAGTATTATACGAGCATGGCGGGATTTACCTGGATGCAGATGTGAAAATGTTAAAGCCCCTTTCAAATACCGCAAATAATTTTGTGGGCTTTGAGCGCAAAACCTTTGTGGGAACAGCGATTATCGGATGTGAAAAAGGAAATCCGGTAATTGGGAAATTGCTGAATTACTATGAGAAGAATCCTTTTCTGAACGAACAAGGAGTTCCAAACAGAATTGCCAATGTCTCCATTTTGACGGATTTGTTTAAGGAAGAGGGACTGGTGCTTAACGGAACGAGACAACAGGTTGCCGGTTTTGAAGTATATGAAAGAGAGTATTTCTACCCGAAAAAGAACGGGGAGAAGGAATTTCAGATTACGGAACGTACCGAGGCTATTCATCTTTGTACCAACAGCTGGATGAGTGAACGGGAAAAAAAGCGGGGAACCAATCGCATGTGGATTCGGATTGTCCGCCCGGTTTTAAGAAAATGCAGAACGTTGGGAATCCGGATTGCCGGAAAAGAACGAATTAAAAACTTTGAAATAATATTACGAAACAGATTGAGGTAAGACTATGTGGAATCAGGTATGCGGAAAGATTTTTTCAGATTATACCGATGAATTGAAAAATAGAAATATTCGATATTTTGTACTGCGGAATTATGAAAATCTGCCGGAACAGAATATTGGAAAAGATGTGGATGTGATTGTGGATCCAAAGCGAAAGAAAGATGCTGTCAGCATTTTAAAATCCGTTTACAGAAAAAACGGACTGCACTATTACGATGAGGCAGTATTTGACCAGATGACATGTACCCATGGGATGGGGCTCAAGAATAAAACGGGGATTCACATTGATGTTATCGGAGGCTATTTGTCCAGAGGATATGAGTTATACACCTTTGATGAACTTTACCGACATGTTGCGGAATACAAAGGATTTTGTGTTCTTGGAGAACTGATGGACGGTGTGATGCTTTTGGTGTATAAACTGTTTGGTTATCGGAAGCCGAAGCTGAAAGAGAAATACCGGGAGAAAATCTACGAGATTTATACGAAGTATCCCAAAGAGTATCAGGAAGAACTGGAACGACTGACCGATTCCGCTTTTGCGGAAATAATTGTGGAATCCATTCAGAAGAAAGACTTCGACAATATTATTGCATGCAATCAGGAGTTTTCCAAGAAGTTGGTGCGCCATGCACATCGAAAGGCAAGAATTAAAACCCTGGGGAGACGGATTCGTTTCCTGTGGCAGAAAACAGACCGAACGATTTTCAGATACAGAAAATTCAAAAGAGTGTTTGCTGTACTGGCACCGGACGGTACCGGAAAAACAACATTTCTGGACGAATTGATTGAACAACTGAACCGGTATTATGTCAGTGATCCGGAAGACGGGAAGTTCCATGTTTACCATTTCAGACCGACGGTGCTTCCGAACCTGGGAGCCGTTGGAGAAAAGGCAGGCGTGATGGAACAGGATAAGGATTTTACAAATCCGCACCGCAGTAAACCCGCCAATCCGATCAGTTCCTTTGTCCGAATGGGATACTATATGATGGATTACATTATCGGATGGCAGAAATGCGTACGCAATGATGTTCGTTGTGACCGATATTCGGTGTTTGACCGATACAGTTATGATTTCATTGTAGATCCGTTGCGAAGTAAAATCGGGTTGCCGATGGCAATTCGAAAAATGTTTGTGGCGTTAACGCCAAAACCGCCGATTGTGTTTGTTTTAAATGCAGATGCAACGACAATTTTCGAAAGAAAACAGGAATTAACAAAAGAAGAAATTGAACGTCAGTTGACGGTATACCGGAAACTGGCGAAAAGTGGGAAAAGATTTTATGTTATCAATGCAGAAAGAACACCGGAGGAGATGGCAGAAGAAGCATTGGAAATTATATTTAAGAAATATTGCAGTTAATTGGAGAAACAGATGAACAAAGAAAAGGTATTCGTATCTGCATATGCCTGTGAACCAAACAAAGGGTCGGAAATCGGCGTAGGTTGGAACTGGGTAATTCAAATGTCAAAAGAGTTTGAATTGTGGGTACTTACCAGAAAAAGCAATCAACTGAATATTGAAAATTGGCTAAACAGGCAGAATGAACAGTATGATATTCATTTTGTTTATTATGACATGCCGAAGGTTTTGAGATTCTGGAAAAAGGGACTGCGTGGGGTAAGAACATATTACACTTTATGGCAGATGCTGACCAACAGAATCGTGAAGGAAACCATGCAAAAAAATGATATTCAAATATATCATCTCCTGACGTATGGAAATTCGTTGTGGAAAGCCAGCCGATATGGAATGAAACAGTTTTTCGTCTGGGGACCTACCGGTGGTGTTGACTTGATTCCGAGACGATTTGCCGCCTATTACGGAGTGAAATTCAGAGTTCGTGAAATGATTCGAACGCTGGTGATTCATACGTTACCAATCAATTTGGGATTTCAGAAACGTTGTAGGAATGCGAATCTGATTCTTTGTAAATCCGATTCCATGTTTGAGGCAATTCCGCAACAGCATCGGCACAAAGCGAAGATTTTCACTGACTGTGCGGTAAATGAAGAGTTGCTTCAGGAGAATATTGTGGAAGAGCGAGACACAATTCGCTACGTCACAGTTGGACGACTGGATGCCTGGAGAAATTTCGATGTTCTGATTGAAGCCTTTTGCAAGGCCTATCAGAAGAATCCGAAAATTCGATTGGAGATTGTCGGCGAAGGCAGGGACGAAAACCGATTGAAATCGTTAATCCGTATCCGAAAAATGGAAGACGTCATTGATATGCACGGTCAGGTTTCCATGGAGGAATATTATGCACTGATGAGAAATGCAGATGTTGTAGTGAATTCTTCTTACAAAGAAGGAGCTGTAACGATGGCGTTTGATTCCATGGCAATGGGAAAACCGTTGATTGGAATTGAAACCGGAGGATACACAAAGAACTTTACGGAAAAGAGTTCCATGATTCTTCCGAGAGGAGAACGAAAGGAATTGATTGAAGAACTGAGTAAAGCGATTATTTTGATGACGGATCGGGAACGACGTCTTCAGATGAGCAAAGAAACCTACAAAATTGCCTGTGAAAATACATGGGATAAAAAAGGAAAAGAGATATGCAGGGAAATTTTAGAGGCATATCGTCAATAAAGGAAAGAGCATGAGAGTTGTATTAGTGACACATGGAAAGGTAAACCCCCAGGGACATAATGGAATCAGTCGAGTGGTTTATCATTTAAATAAATACGAAAAGCAGATTGGAATTCAAAGCGAAATCTGGTCTGTTGTGGATGGCGTGAAGAAAGAAGAGCTGTTTGAGAGAAGCAGTGAAGTAACCGTGGATTGTTTCCCGCGAATTAAAATGCTTCGAGGCAAAAGAAATGAAATCTGTAAAAAATTGCTCCGGGAAAAAGACTCCATTGATTTGGTTCATTTCCACATGCCTTGGATGATGGATAAACTGACCATTGCAAAAACCTGTGATGCGGCAGGGATTCCGTACATTGTTACCGGACATTCTGCATATTCGGGAAGTCAGAAGCAATCCTGGAAAATGAAACTCGGGAAAAACTATGAACTGCCGTTTTTAAACAGAGCAAAAGCGGTTCATGCCATTACAAGAGAAGAAAGTACAGAGTTTAAGAAGTTTGGAATTAAGACGGATTTGTTTGTGGTTCCGAATTCCATTGAAGATATTTGCAGAACGAAGCCGTATCGCGTCAGCGAGGATGGAAAAATTCGAATTCTCTTCATGGGAGAATTGCGTGCCCAGAAGAATATTGACGGTTTGATTCGCGGAGTAGCGATGATGGATCCGGAAGTACGAAAACCGCTGATTTTCCAAATTATCGGTCCGGACTCCAGGGGAAATATGGAGAAGCTGAAGGCGTTGGCAAAGGAACTCCAAGTGGAAGAACAATTTGAATTTCCGGGCGGAGTATTTGGAGAGGATAGAGCGCAATATTTTGAAAATGCGGACTTGTATATTACACCATCCTTGTCGGAGGTGGTATCCCTTTCCGCTATTGAGGCAATGGCTTACGGAATTCCGCAGATTGCCACACGTCAGGCTGATTTTTCCTATTTGTACAGGGAAGACTTTTTTGCCATGTGTGAAAACTATCCGCAGGATATCGCACGCGCCATTACGGAAATGATTGGCAGAAAAGAGGAATTTGAGCAACTTTCAAAAAATGCAAGAACAGCTTATGAAAAATACTTTACATGGGATGTCAATGTGAAGAAGTTTGAGAAAGAATATCAAAGGATTATTGAGAAATGAACATATTAGCAATTGCTTACGCCTGTGAACCAAACCGTGGTTCAGAACCGGGGGTAGGCTGGAACTGGGTAAAGTTAATAGCGAATCAGCCGGACACGACCATTACAGTTGTGACCAGAGCAAATAACAAGCCGGTTATTGACCGATATATGGGAACCAATGATGACGTAAAAGCAACGTTTCTGTATTATGATTTGCCGGACAGGATTCTGAAGTATAAGCATGGTGACAGAGGAATCAAATTGTTCTTTACGTTGTGGCAGAAGGGTGTCATCAGACACATTAAAAAGAATGTGTCCCTAGAGGATTATGATTTGGTTTGGGACTTTAATTTTGGAAGCCTTAATTTGCCGCTTTATACGTATCGACTGAAAAAAACGTATGTAGTAGGACCGGCAAGCACCAAAAAGAAAATGCCAAAACCGTATATCAGGGAATTGAAGTTGGTTTCCCGAATGAAGTATTTGCTGCAGCAGGTACTTAAGGAGCATTTGTTCCTGAATCCAACGGTGTGGAAAGCTTTGAAAAAATCCCACCGAGTGATACTATGTAATGAGATGTCCAGAGAATTTTTGCCGAAGAGCAGACAGGAGAATGCAGAAGTTGTGTTTCATAACGGATTGGTGTCGGAAGATTACCCGGAAATATCCGTTGAAAAACATACAGACCGGCTCAATCTGATATATTCCGGCAGGTTGATTGATTCCAAAAATCTGGAAACTGGAATCAAAGCATTGAAAATCGTGAAAGATGCCGGGAAGGAATTTACACTGGATATTTACGGAAAGGGACCGTTAAAGGGAAAACTGGAGAAACTGGCAACAGATTTAGGGCTAGAGAAGGACATTGTTTTTCATCAAAAAGTAACCCAGGAAGAACTGTTCCGGATTTATACGGAAAAAGATATTTACTTTTTCCCAAGTTTATTGGAGATTTCATCGACATCGGTTATGGAAGCCATGTATTGTGGCCTGCTTCCGGTTTGTTTGGAAATTCGATGTATGGACTTCATTTTTGATAATTCTCCAATTGTAAAAGTTCCGTGTATTTCGCCGGAGGCAGATGCAGAAGCCTTAGCAAAGGTGTTGCTGGAATTAACTCCGGAGGATATTTTACATAAACGAATGGAAAGCCGTAAAAAAGCGGAGGAAAGTTTTCTTTGGGAAACAAGGGAAGAGAGTGTTGGAAAACTGCTTGAGAGGATTAAAGGATAATGGAAAAAGTATCGGCAATTATTTTAAATTACAACAGCAGTAAGGATGTTGAAAAGTGTATTTCTTTTCTGGAAAAGCAAGATTATGAAAATCTGGATATTATTGTGGTGGACAATAATTCTTCCGATGAAAAGGAGGAAGGAATTTTAAGAACCCTATGTACGGAAAAGAATGTACAGTTCATTGTGAATAAAGAAAATCTGGGCTACGCAGCAGGCAACAACATTGGTCTTAGAAGCGCAGTCAATGCAGGGGCGGATTGGTGCATGATTATCAATCCGGATGTGGAATTGAGAGATGCAGATTATATTACCCATATGGTTGAAAAGATGAACAGCTTCGATCAGGTGGCAATCGCTGCAAGTAGTGTGGTAATGCCAAGTGGGGAATTGCAAAATCCGCAAAAAGAGTCCACGTTCTTTTATGATTTTTTGTGGCCTCTGCAGTATTTGAAAAAGAAAGAAGAAAATTCAAATTGGAATGTTGAAAAGCAGGAAACCAAATATTGTGAAAAGATTTCCGGATGTTGCCTCTTTTTGAAAGCAGAGTTCTTAAAGGAAATCGACTATTTGGATGAATATACATTCCTTTATTGCGAAGAAGCAATTGTCTGCCGACAGGCAATTCAATCCGGAAAACATGTGTTGTATGTACACGACTGCACTGCATATCATGAACATCATGCAAAGGAAAAGAGCCCGGCGAAAGGGAGAATGAAGATATTCCTGAAAAGCAGAAGATACTTTATCAGAAAATACAGTGGCTATAACAAGGTTCAGATTGCATTGGCACTGTTTTCCAATAAAGTGGAAGAGTGGATTTGGAACATCAAGGGCTAAACCGAAAAAATAAAACACTTTTGCGTTGCGAAAGTTTTAGGAGAGAATCATGCGTATTAAGATTAATACAAAAACAGAAATCATGTGGATTGTGGTGGCACTGTATCTGCTGAAACGATATGTTGTAGAAGGGGAACCTTTTTTCGTATTTTTAGTGGGTGTATTGGGAATATATACACTTAGGAAGCAAGCTATTTCAATACCACGTATTCCGGGAATGGTGATATACATTTCGCTAATTGTGTTTATGTCTGTCGTGGGTGTATTTAATCATCCGATTTCTTTAATTGAACGAGATGTGTTTTATGAAATGTATCCCGTATTGTATTTGTTTTTGGGGTATTACTTTTTTGACTATTACAGGGAACATGACAAATCAATTTGGAAAACGGTATGTCTTTGTTTATTTATTTCGACTTTGATTTGTTTAGCTAAGGGAATCACAGAGGTATCTACGGGGGCAAATTTCGGAGTCTTTAGAGATGTGTTTAGTGCTGAAATGCAGAATATTTCTGTTGTACTTCCGATTTTATTGTGTAGAACGTTCTTATATAAGGAACCGACGTTCTCAAAAGTAAGAGATTTATTTTTATGCTTTGTATGGGGAACACAAATTTTGCTAAATTTGAGCCGAATTGCGATTGTTAATGTGTTTCTCGGAATTATTATTATGTTTATCTGCGGAACAGCTGTAGATAAAATTAAAACAAAGAATTATTTTCGAGTATTTGTTCTTGTGGCAGGGCTTGCTGCCATGGGAGGAATTTTCTTCTCATTTATGCCAAAAGACGCTACAGACCGATTGGCTGAAAAAATTGAGAACACATTCTCTGAAATCAATGCAAAGAAGACTTATGCCACAAGTGGTGATGCTCAGACTGACTGGAGAGGTTACGAAATCCAGTGTGCACAAAAACAGTGGACGAAATACAATATGTATGAACAGTTTTTCGGAAGAGGAAACGGAACATTAATCAGTATTCATTATGTTCCTGAAACATGGAAGGATACTGTAGAAATTCAGGATCAGAAGTTGGGTGTAACAATTCTTCATAATACGTATTATACATATTTGATTAAAGGCGGAGTATTAGCAATATTGATTCTGTTGTATTTCATTTTTGCAAATCTGTTGAAGGGAGTAAGAACCATCAGAATGAAAAATGAAGAGACAATTTTCTGGGGAATTGTTCTGATTGTAATTTCAATTTCTATTTTGACGAACGCATACGTTGTTAGAACGATGATTAGTAAGGGAAGCGAAATGATGATTGTCATTATGATGGGATGGGTTAATGCCAAAATAAATGAAAGCAAAAACGGATTAGCGAGTAGGACGGAGTAAAAATTGGATTCAAATATTAAAAGTAAAACACTCTCCGGTTTTTTCTGGAGATTTATGGAACGATGCGGAGCGCAGGGTGTTAATTTTGTAGTTACAATTGTATTGGCACGACTCCTTGCTCCGGAATTATATGGAACGATTGCACTGGTAACGGTATTTACAGCCATCCTTCAGATTTTTGTAGACAGTGGAATGGGGAATGCGCTGATTCAAAAGAAGGATGCGGATGATGTGGACTTTTCCAGTGTATTCTATTTCAACTTGACAGTCTGCAGTATTTTATATGTAGGGATGTTTTTTGCAGCACCGCTAATTGCGGGGTTTTATAACAAACCGGAATTAGTGCCGGTAGTTCGAGTTATGAGTCTGACACTGATTATATCGGGTGTAAAGAATATTCAGCAGGCATATGTATCTAAACATATGTTGTTTAAAAAGTTTTTCTTTTCTACACTGGGAGGAACTATAACTGCAGCATTTGTGGGAATTGGAATGGCATACGCCGGCTATGGCGTATGGGCATTGGTTGCTCAGGATTTAACAAATAAATGTATTGATACGATTGTATTGTGGATTACAGTAAAATGGAGACCGAAAAAAATATTCTCCTGGAACCGATTAAAGGGATTGATTTCCTATGGTTGGAAACTTTTGGTATCCGGATTGGTAGATACATTATACAATAACATTAGACAGCTTATTATCGGAAAGGTGTACACGTCAAAAGACTTGGGTTTGTTTAACAAGGGGCAGCAGTTGCCGACCACCATTGTGAATAATATTAATACGTCCATTGACAGCGTGCTGTTTCCGGCGATGTCTTCGCACCAGGAAAGCAAAGAGCGCGTAAAAAGTATGACAAGACGTTCAATCAAAGTTAGCAGTTACATCATGTGGCCACTAATGCTTGGTTTGTGCTTTACGGCAACTACAGTAATCAGTCTGTTATTAACGGATAAATGGTTGGGTGCAGTGGTGTACTTAAGAGTATTCTGTATAACTTATGCATTTTATCCGATTCATACGGCAAACCTGAATGCAATTAAAGCAATGGGAAGAAGCGATATCTATTTAATACTGGAAGTATTTAAGAAAAGTTTCGGCATCATTACAATGATTGCAACGATGTGGATTAGTGTAGAGGCGATGGCGTATAGCTTGTTATTGGTTAGCGTAGTGAGTCAGATGATTAATGCGTGGCCAAACAGAAAACTGTTGAACTACAGTTACCTGGAACAGTTAAAAGATATTCTGCCGGCAATTCTCGTTTCGTTGGTTGCCTGCTTATGTATTATGCCGTTTAATTTTATTGTAATGCCGAAAATTTTGAAGCTGGGAGTTCAGGTAATTATTGCTGCAGTTGTTTATGTCGGTATTTCAAAGATATTTAAAATGGAATCTTATACATACATTATTGATACAATTAAAGGAATGAAGAAAAAGGAGAGTTAAAATGTCAGAGAAGCCAATTTATGTGGTAAAACCATCGTTGCCACCATTGGAAGAATATGTGGAAGAGATAAAAGATATGTGGGAAACCGGAATTATGACACACCAGGGCCCCAAGCATCAGAAACTTGAAAAAGAATTACAGGAGTATTTGAGTGCAAAGAATATTACGTTGTTTGGAAACGGACACCAGGCAATGGAATTGGGGATTGCATCCTTAGGATTAAAAGGAGAGGTTATTACAACACCGTTTACCTTTGCTTCCACAACTCAGGCAATTCTCAGAAACGGATTGACACCGGTGTATTGTGATATTCGAGAAGATGATTTCACAATCGATTGCGATAAAATCGAAGAATTGATTACAGACAAAACCTGTGCAATCCTTCCGGTACATGTATACGGAAATATGTGTGATGTGGAACGCATCCAGCAGATTGCGGACAAGCATCATTTAAAAGTAATATATGACGGAGCGCATGCATTTGGCGAAATCTATAAAGGTGAAAATGCAGCGAACTTTGGCGATATGACTATGTTCAGTTTTCACGCGACAAAAGTCTTCAATACTGTAGAAGGTG
>JAEEGL012934035.1_pt1 | contig 47802 bp, 37 predicted proteins | sample 9134231 | NCBI WGS metagenome assembly JAEEGL01 (sample SAMN16246548, study PRJNA631951) | gut metagenome | biome: gut microbiome; feature: rumen; material: fiber-attached | host: Bos | place: Iran: Karaj | collected 2018-10 | reverse complement strand
GTTGTATATTACAAGTCCGATGCTGCCAAGGGAGTTTGGGTTAATTTAGACGAAGCGGGCGGCTTTACGGATATTTCTGATGATGCAGTACCCGTTGACGAGAAGGTACTTGCAAATCTCTATGTTAAATACTATGTGAATAAAGACGGTATCCTGAAGGATGTTACCGAGGGAAGAGAGCAAAACCCTTTCAATATCGTCAATCCTTACGATCTCAGAAATCTTAAGGAATTGGATCAGCTCGTTCAGCAGTATACCGGAAGCGATACCGAGAAGAATATTTCCGAAAAGAATTATCTTTATAAGCATAAGCATTCGATAGACAACGATTCTATTCGTTCAGACGTTTACTACTGGAGAACGGTAGGAGTTTTCTTTGATCTCGATCTTTCCGATGAAGAAACGGATAAGCTCGACAGACAGTTGGATCGCTTATATGAAGTTTATAAAGTCTATAAGAACCAGGGCAAAGAAGAGGAAGCGGATCTTGTTTATTCACTTATGGAAAATGTCGATGCGGCCAGAAGAACGATCGTATTCGAAAAACTTTCTCAGGAATACAGTGCTCTCGGCGAATTGTATGATATCGCAACGGGTTCTTTGTACACATCGTATGCTAACTTTAAAACTGCAGATTCCATTGAGGACGATGAAGAGCAGCCTGCTTACATCCTAAGAATGAGAAACTGTCTTGATCACGACTTTACCGAAACCACCAAAAAGGAACGTGAACTTAAAGAGGATAAGGATTTCACCGACTGGTGGATTCCTATCGTTCCCGATGAAAAGATAAAGAAATCTTCTTCAGAGAATTCAAACAATTCCGAAGGCGATGATGAGGAGGAAGAAGAGGAAGACGATGTTGAAAGAGATGCTTTCTCACAGGACCAGACGATAACCGGAGCTATCGAGTCTTGTATCGAATCCTGTCAGGAAAGCTATAGCGATTATTCGGCAAAGGCTTTAAGAGACGCTGAAAGTGTTATGGCTCATGCAATATACGAATACAGCAATAAAGTTATCGATACGGCTACACCCGACGGACTTTCGTCCGATGCGACCACTCTTAAACATCTTTATAACATTAAAGACGGAGTGGTCAAAGAAGCAAAGGAAGAGCTTGATATCCTTGATACGATACTTGAACCCAGGGCTCTTACAACGTACAACCAAGGGTCGAAAGCAGGACCGACGGGCGAATACAATGCTGCTGCTGCCGGAGGCAAGAGCTCCGTTGTACTTGAGAATCTTTTAAGCCGCCAGAAAGACAAACTCGAATCGAAAAGAAACGATCTTCAGTTTGTTATATCGGCCAAGCATGAAAGAATGAAATTGGCTGAAGCTTACGAGCATACGATCAAAAAGATTGATGAAGCCGATCTTATGAAGCAGGAAGTTCCCGATTCCAAATTCCAGACGAAAGCAAAGCAGTCTGTGGACGATTACATCATTTGGCTTAAAGAGGAACTAAAAAAGATAAAAGAGGGCGATTCCAGTCTTAATTCGCATCTTGAAGATCTTCAGGAAAAGAAAGAAGATCTTCAGAAGCAACTGGCAGCCGCATATGATGATGAGGATCTTGCTCTTGCCAAAGATCTCGAGGCCGAGATTCAAGCGGTAGACAACGATATTGCGGATGAACTGGATAAGATCGCCAATAAGATCGAAAATGCCGAATCACCCGGTGAGATAGCCGATCTTATGGCAGGACTCGGTAATTCCCTTGACGGTCTTATCAACACCCTTTTGGATGATTCGAAAGGAAAGATCAATTCCGGTGACGGAGAAGATATAGGAAATATCATCGAAGCTTTGGCAGGAGTCGGAGCAACCGATGCGCTTAACGAAATAAAGGATGCATTGGAAGATGGAGGCGCTTCTGCGGCACTAATGAACGCTCTTGACGATGCAATAGAAGAAAGTCTTACAAGCGGAGTGAACGCAGTGGAAGAAGAGGAAGAAAAGGACGATGCAGCATCTCTTTCCGAAGAGAAACTCCGTGCGGCTCTTATTGATTACTTCGGACCGGAAGATGGGTGGAGCGAAGAAGATTACGCAGCGGTAATAACGGCTCTTTCAAGAATACAGGCTTCTTCTGCGGCATCGAACCTTGCCAAGGAATACCTAGATAAGGCGCTTGCCAAGAAGAACAGATATCTGTATCAGAAGTACAAGAGAAACGCAAGAGTAGAGTATGTAAGTCTTATCCCCATCTCAGATCTGACAAGTTACAGATATGCGTACGACGGTCAGAAACATCAGGCCATTTTGTACAAAGATCTTACAACGATAGCTTATCAGTTCGAAGCAGGAAAGACTGCGGGTCTTAAGGGAGAGGAATCTCTTGAACTTTCCACCGCGGGACTTCTCGCAAACGGAGACATCTTCTATCTTGCGGAAGAAGACACATTAAAAGAGTTTAAGTGCCAGGCTCAGTACGTTGTCGGAAGAGAACACGCGGTTTGCGTTACCTCAAATGTTGACGACAAAGCAAACGGATTCCTTGAACTGTTTAAATAATGATTTAGCTTAAAGAGGTAATTATGGCTGATTATTCCATTATTGCGGATGTTAGTGCTTATATTGTGAAAAAACTGCGGGAAAAGATGTGTCCCGAGCCTATTCCGTCCGCCAACAACATAGAGATATCCTCTCCGTCATCGCAGGATGTCGATTATATCGTAGGTCTTTATCTCTACGATATCAAAGAGGATGTAGCGGTTACTCAGCCCGAGTTTGTAAGACACGGGAGAGTACAGCTGCAAAAAGCGCCCAGACCATATGCGTTGTATTATATGGTGTTTATAAACGGCGGGGGTCAGATGGGTTTGAAAGACCCCGATGTACAGAAGATCATCGGTAAAGTTGCACAGATCGTTAATGACAACAGTGCGGTTTTGCCGTCCGAACTTCAATCCTGGCTGACTACCGAAGAGCCTCCGATAATACTGTCTCAAGCGAAGATAAGTCTAGAGGAGAAGGTAAGAGTCTGGCAGGCCATCAACAAGCCTTACCAGGTCAGCCTGTTCTACAAGGCTTCACCGGTATTCTTATCAAGTGCCGATATCATTGACACGCCTAGGGTAACCGATGCAAGCTTCACACTCAATATTGCGAAAGGAAGGGGGAATAATGAGTAAATGAAAGCTTCTGTTATTCGTGCAAAGCTGGGACTGCTGATCTGGCTGGTAGACACTTCAACGGGAGCTGCGGTAGAAGAAAACAATGTACAGTTCTTCGCAGACGATAATCCAATGCGTCCCGCACCGAGAGGGGGAGGCTGCTTCGTGTTAATCAACACAGAACCTATTGACTTCAACCTCAAAGTAAAGGTGTTCGGATATGAGGACGCAAGTGTGGATGTTCGCTTTGAAGAATTGGACGACAGGATCCCAACCTGCGTCGTCTTCCTGATACCGTCAGAGAAGAATGCAAAAGGGGATACAGTCACCTCGATTTTCGGAAACCTTCCTTTTTTGGAAAGCATTGAAGCAGTCGATCTTGGTTCGGTAGTATGCCGCTTAAGCGACTACAACGAAAAGAAACTTACAATGTCGGTAATTAAACCGGCCGGTAAATTACTCGAGCTTGATTATATGCACTACGCATTGCTCAAAGCAGACCGAAAAAGTTATGAAAAAATTGTTGTGTCCGGTATCAATCCGGAACAGAAGATCATTTTAAAAGATGCGCTGCAAACGCCCTATACGGTAAATTCACCCATATGCAGAGTCATCTTCGGAAAAGTCGATAACAAGGGGAATTATTTGCTCAGAGTAAGAAACGACGCCGAAGAAAAGAAGTTTCTGGTCAGGTATACCGTAAAAGGCACGGTCTATTTTCAGCAGATGGACCTTGGTAATCCCGAAAATACCAAGCTCGATATTGAAAAGAGCATCAAAGAAGAACAGTTGATAAAAGCCTCGGAGGAGTAAAAATGGCTCAGGCAGTATGTATGGGTGCTCAATGTGTATGTACGATGGGTACAGCATCGGCGCCGTTAAAAGTCACATCACAGCAGACTGTGACCATACAGGGACAACCGGTTGCCTCGGTCAATGATTGTGCGGCAATGTCCAATGTCGGTCCGTTTGCAATGTGTGTTTCAAAGTCCAATCCGGCAGTGTCTGCGGCAACCGCGGCTGCTATGGGAACATTGACGCCACAGCCTTGTACTCCTGTTCCTGCGGGAACGTGGGCTGCGACCTGTCCCAAAGTAAATGTGGGCGGTGGTTCGTGTCTTGGAGCCGATTCAAAGCTGGTCTGCGGGTACGGTGGTTCGATATCTATAGTATCGCCCGGCCAGGCCATCGTTTCAGCGCAATAAAAAGCACATCAAAAATAACATTTCATATTAGGAGGAAAAAAAGATGGCTGAATATTTAACACCCGGTGTGTATGTGGAAGAGTACGACAACTCTCCGCGTGTCATAGATGGTGTAGGAACAAGTACGGCAGGTTTTGTAGGCTTTGCCGAGAAAGGTCCCGTAGAGGGAGCACCTTTACTTGTAGGAAGTTATAAAAGTTTTATAGCACAATTCGGAGGATATCTTTCGGAGTTCGAATTCGGTGAATACCGTTATCTCGCTCCCAGCGTAGAGCAGTTCTTCGCAAACGGCGGAACAAGATGTTTCGTAATGCGTGTCGCTCCCCCCGATGCAGAATGTGCTTCGGTTAAGGCAGGCGCACTTTCATTCAAAGCTAAAAACCCCGGTAAGTGGGGCAATCGTATCCAGGTTCAGGTTGCCAACGTAAGAGTTCGCAAGATGCAGATTCTTGAAAAGGTGGCTGAAGGATACAAGGCTAAGAGTGTTGAAGGCTTCCGCGCAGGAGATACCGTAGAGTTTGAAGGATCGTATTTTACGATCGTTACCATTATGGATAACGTAGTTACTTTCGATTCCGATCTTCCCGAAAAAGCTATAGACAATGCGCTTGTTCCGCAATCGGTATTATATCTTGCAAACTTTGAGATTACCGTGCGTTATGCAGATCAGGTCGAGGTTTACAGCGAACTTTCCTTCAACCTTGAATCACCTCGTTTTGTAGGTGCAAGAATGAACGGAAGTGAGCTCGTTGACGTTGAAGTTAACGTACCCGATTCAGCAGTTGATCCGGTAGCCGCAATCCTTGAAAATGACGGTTCCAACGGAGCAGTTATGTTAGAAGGCGGTTCCAACGGAAGTCTTAAGAAAGTTAATGCCGGTACATTTATCGGAACCGATGAGGGTCCCGGAAAGAGAACCGGTATCCAGGCATTCCTGGAAAATTCTTTGGTTAGTATGATGGCAGTTCCCGGAATCACAACTCCCGAGGTCATGGTTTCTCTCATTTCTCATTGTGAGAACACCAAGAGCCGTTTTGCGGTACTTGATATGCCCAAGGAACTTTACAAGACAAAGGATCTGCTTGATTACCGCAGCATGATCGATACGACATATGCTGCTATGTATCATCCGTGGGTACAGGTATTTGATCGTTCGGCAAATAAGCCTTCATTTATCCCGCCTTCAGGAGCAGTAATGGGTGTTTATTCAAGAACAGATATCACCCGTGGTGTTCACAAAGCACCCGCCAATGAGGTCGTTATGTGTACAGGTCTTTCCTTTAACTACACTAAGGAAGAGCAGGACATTCTTAACCCCGAAGGCGTAAACCTTATACGTGCTCTTCCCGGACAGGGAATCCGTATCTGGGGTGCAAGAACCGCATCAAGCAACACTTCGTTCAGATATGTCAACGTAAGACGTCTCTTCATCTATGTGGAAGAGAGTATCAAAGCAAATACCAACTGGGTTGTGTTTGAGCCCAATGATGCAACACTTTGGCAGAGAGTATCCGTTACCGTATCTTCATTCCTTAACAACATGTGGAGAGCCGGAATGCTCGCAGGTACAACTCCCGGCGAAGCTTATTTCGTTGAGATCGGACCTTCAACAATGTCCAGAGACGACATCATGAGCGGAAGACTCATTTGTAACATTGGTATTGCACCTTCGAGACCTGCAGAATTCGTGATCTTCCGTGTAACACAGCACACGGCAGAAGCAGGCAGTGAAGAATAATTTGAACGGAGGATATAAAAATGGCAGATGCATATTATAACGAGGGCAAATCAGCTTACCCGTTAACTAAAATGAACTTCCTTGTTACCGTAGCAGAGGTACAGGGAACAGCAGCATTCAGTGAAGTATCAGGTGTTGAGGCATCGGTTGATGTTATCGAGTTCCGTCAGGGCAATTCGGCCAGCCTGGCTCCGGTTAAGATTCCGGGTCTTGTAAAACACGGAAACGTTACACTTAAGATGGGATACATTCTTGACAGTCCGTTCAAGACATGGATCCAGGAGTGTGTAAGTGAAGTTCGTGGTCAAATCCCGAGAAACAACGTAACGATTGAGCTTATCGACATCAATCCCGGAGCTCCGTCCCAACTCGTTGAATCATCAACGGGTACGAGAGTCTGGACGCTTACCAATGCTTGGGTTACCAAGTACAACGCTCCCGATCTTGATGCCAAGACAAGCGATGTCGCTATTGAATCTGTTGAACTTGCGTACGAGGAACTCGTAATACCCAACTAATGATAATAAGACTGTTTGTAAACAGTCAGGGCGCACGGTTTGCCGTGCGTCCGAAAGTGTTCACAAACATGAAAGAGAGGGACGATTATGGATACGATTTATGAATTTACTTTACCCAAGGGTTATATGGATGCCTCGGGAGAACTTCACAGAAGAGGCAAGATGCGTCTTGCGACTGCGGGAGACGAGATAAGTGCGACTCACGACCCAAGAGTTCTTTCCAATCCTTCATATCTTACTATTGTGGTATTAAGTAAAGTTATTACCGAGATCGAAGGTGTGGATGCAATCACGGCAACGTTGGTTGAGAAGCTGTTTACGGCTGATCTTGCATATCTTCAGGATATGTATCAAAGGATCAACGATATCGAGCCTCCCACAATGAACGTTGTATGTCCCGATTGCGGTAAGACTTTTGAGGTTCCGCTAAATTTTACACAAGAGGGCTAAAGCTTTATCCGGAAGATGAACTGTACAAAGAAATGTCGTTTATTTCATACTATTTCCATTGGAGCAGAGAAGATGTAATGGCGATCGATCACAGATCGAGACGACGGTGGTGCAGTGAGATATCGGGAATAAACGAAAAGCTTAATCCCTCTAAAGAAAAGAAGGAAAAGAATATTTTTGATTTAAAGGCTACAAGGTAGCAATAGAAGGAGTTTTTTATGGGACGTGGCGGTGGCAAAGTTGCATCAAATGATGATCAATTCGGAGATAGGGATCATAATTGGCTAATCTATAATACCGGACGAAGTGTAAGCCCCAATTTTAACTTCATGTTAAGAGTTGAAGGTCTTTTCGACCTGCCCTGTAAAGCGGTCCACAGTTTCAAAAAGGCCAATGAATATGAGTATATTCAGGAAGGCGGGCTTAATGACTATGTTCATATGCGAAGAAAGCCTATCAGCAAGCCGTTCACTTTTGAGGTGGAAAGATATGTAGGCGTGGACATACTCGATCCTCTTCAGCCCGGTACCGAACTGGTACTCCCGGTTGTTTTGATGGTTTGGAGAAGAGTAATGTACAAGAACTTTACTCCTTTCAGAGTATATACATTTACCGGTTGTACAGTCATGGAAAAGAAGTATGGCGAACTCAACGCAGAAAAGAGCGGTCTTTTGGAAGAGACAACAACGATCGGTTATCGTGAAATGATGAGAATGACGATGCCGGCCGGTGTGTTTGATGATTTTGGCGATACGTTCGATATATCCGAATATGAGGATCTTTCTCCCGAAGCAGGGAAAGCACTGACTTCAAAATTCAAGAATCTTCATGCGTTCCACCCTTTTGATGATGACGACAGGGCTAATCCAAGATTATGGCAGGGTATTCAGATTCAAAGACAGGAAGCAGTGAAAGCAGCGTTGGAAGATGCCAAGAAAAACGGTAATACAAAGTTAATAGCCGAACTGTCTGCTGATCCGATATTAAAAGCAGTATTTACATCAAAAGCCAGTGCAAGACCCGATGAAAGATCAGTTAAGGCGGAGGGAAGGGTCTGGAAAGGATTCGATCCGAAACGCAGAGATAAAAGCACAGTGTCTGAAGAAAAACCGCTTAAGGATGGTGAAGTACTTTCTACAGTAAGCGCGCATCCCGACAAAAGATCAAGTGCGGCTAAGCAGAGATTATGGGACGGCTTTAATCCTGACGCAAAATCACCCTCCGATTTTACTGAAGATAATCCGGCTCCCGAAGGAACAGCTTTCTCGATATCAAGTGCTACTCCCGACAATCGTTCAACCAACGCAACGGGAACAAGGTTCGATATAACCGAATACGATGATCTGGTTCCCAAAACAGAAGAAGATAAAAAGAAACCAAAGACAGATCTCTTTACCACCAGAAGTGCTACTCCCGACAATCGTTCAACCAACGCAACGGGAACAAGGTTCGATATAACCGAATATGATGATCTGGTTCCCAAAACAGAAGAAGATAAAAAGAAACCAAAGACAGATCTCTTTACCACCAGAAGTGCTACTCACGATGATCGATCGAGTGCCGCAACCGGAACGGAATTCAATTTCTCAGAGATAAAGGGAATGGTTCCTCCGCCGGATGATTCCGGGTGGGCATCAGCGGTAAAAACGTTTAATTACAGAAAAGCTGCGCCCGACAATAAATCCAAAAAAGTAACCGGAACCAGGTATGATATCGTGAAAAATACCGGCAAGAGTGCTACTCCCGATAAGCGTTCCAAGAAAAAAACCGACGGAACAGTGTATGATATCAAAACCGACAATACTAAGAAAGCCAAACCCGATGAGCGTTCCAAGAAAAAAACCGACGGAACAGTGTATGATATCAAAACCGACAATACTAAGAAAGCCAAACCCGATGAGCGTTCTAAGAAAAAAACCGACGGAACAGTGTATGATATCAAAACCGACAATACTAAGAAAGCCAAACCCGATGAGCGCTCTAAGAAAAAAACCGACGGAACAGTATATGATATCAAAACGAATGCAGATAAAAGTTCCTATCAGGATGATAAATCGCGTGATGCAAGCGGAACCGTATATGATATTAAAAACGATTCCGGAAGGAGTGCAAGGCAGGATAATCGTTCCACTATGGCAACTCAGGTATTATGGCCCGGTGTAAAGAAGGGAGAAACGTCTCCCAAGACATTAAGAGCCAATGTATTAAGAACATTGCAGTAAAGAGGTATGGTAATTGATCACAACAACTTCCCCGATCGAGTTGAAAACCGCCGGGTTTACAATTAAAAACAGAGGTTTCGACGAGCGTATACGGGGAAACTATATGTTGATGGGGGCACGTTATGCCGATCAGACTTTTACGCATATGGTCAACACTCCGCCGGAGATACTGATAGCGGAAGGCTCGGAGAACGTATCGAATACATTGAACAGCTCGTACGTTTTTTCAAATGTAAGTCAGACGGTCATCAATAATGCTGTAAACCGAATACTTATTTCTGCGGATATGGCGCTTAATTATCAGGACAGAGTGTTCATTTCAAGCGTCTTAAGCAAACTCGGTATAAAAGATGAACGACGCTTCATGGAAGAAGTGAAGACGCTCCTTTCGGAGACGAAAAATACAATGGAACTGACAAATCTGTACGTGGACAATGCAGACGAGATCAGAGAACTCATCAGGATCGCTAAAGAAGAACAGCCTCAGAAAGCAAAGGCAAAGAAGCAAAAAGAAGAAGAGTCGTACGAGAACAGACTCTATATGAATATTTTTAACCGCCTGAAGACCGGTCTTATCTATCAGATCATTCAAAATCATACGGAGGCGGTAAACAAACAGAACATATCGTATACGGAAATAGACAATACCGAACAGAGCTATACGGCAAGGCAGATACTGTTACAGAAATATCGTGAAATGACTCTCGGCGAGAATATTCCGATGATATATCGTGCCGACAACGTATACGAAGAAGAAACGAGACTTTCCGATACGGTTGTGGAAGAAAAAATAAAAGAAAGACTTAGCAGTGCCATGTTTCTTGAAGTTATCCGGAACTTTGATCATGCGATAACTTTGAGGACCGAGTCAACAAAGAAGTATTGGACCGATTTTAAAAACAGTTTCTTCCACAGTACCGATAATGTGATGGCACGTATTCTTCTGGCCGCAAGAGAATTTAGGAGCACTCTTTTGTTTAAAGATACGGCGCTTACCTTTATTGACGATTCGGAAAAGAAAGAAATAAAGGCCCTGACCAATCTTATAGTCAAGAAAGACCGGGGAATACAGATGTTTAATGAGGCGGTTCGCTTCTATACCGAAAATGAAGAGACCGAGCGTATCGAGACGAACAGACGCGAAACGACGGAAACGTTAAGAGACAGGGAGCGCGTCGTCGAGCGAAGCGAAGAACATCGTTTCTCAGAGGCAAGAACGTTGTTTGAGGCGCCCGATACGGAAGAGAGCCTTGAGGAAGAAATCGCAAGGATAGATGAGAGAAACAAAGCGAATGTTGAACGTTATCAGGAGATACGAAACATACTTCTTTCACAGGAGAGAACATCAAGCATCGTTTCCGACAGGGAAAGAACTATACGGGAAAGTTTAAAGGCTTTAAACAACAAAGATCATATTTTAGAGATCATAAAAGAGCAGGAAAACAATAAGACTGTATCTGTCGACAAGAGACTCGAGAAGATATACAGACTTTTGCCGGAAGATACGGTAACCATTTTAAAGCAGCTCGATTCTTCGGGTTCGGATGCGGGAGGAGCTGCAAAGATGCCTGAGGCTGAACTTGCGGAGGCGCAGATCAACGAATGGCTGAACAGTACCGATGTTGAGACAGAAACCTTTACCGAGCAGACCTTGACTCATTTGGACCGATATGAAGAACAGGATTATTCAAGCGATATAACTTACGAACAACTGTACTCGACGATCACCAGAGAGATATTCGATGAAACTCAGATCGAAAAGAGTATAAACAGCTACGAAAGACTGCTTAGCCGACAGATCGCAAATGAGCAGCGTAAATTCGAAGAGATGGAGAGAATATCACGTATCGAAGAGAATCCGGTGGAGATTACCTTATTGGAATCTTTGATAAATAAAGAAGCTCCGTCAAAGACCGAAACGATTGCTTTTAACAAAACCCGAAGAGATGTACGCAGTTTCGTGAATATGATCTATAAGGTAACACAGACACTTACACAGGAAGATGTTATGGAGCAGCTTGAAGAATTCAGGCGCAATAACATCAAAGAAACAAAGGAAGTTATCGAACAACCTGAGGTCATCACCACTGTTTCTGATGTTTTACCTACAGTCATTAATCAGGCAAGACCAAGTCTTTCCGGCGATGATAAAGCTGAAATAGCAGAACTTGTCGAAAGAGGAGTTCAAAGACAGTTAAGTTTTATTTCAAGCGAAGTATATTCGAGACTTGAAAAGCGACTTAAAAGTGAAAAGGCAAGGAGAGGATTTTAATGATACTTGAAAAGCTTCTTCCGAAAGCGGTTTTATTTGTGAGAAATTACAATCAGCTTTTTCTCCCCCTTATGGAGAAAGATGTATTTTCGGATTCGCTGAACGCTGCTTTTTCGGAGATGAGAAAGGAACTTAATAAGCTGCCCGTAAGAAGCGCAATAGCTATACAGGCCGAATATGTGGCGATGAAGGTTGCGGCAGCTCTGCTTGGATATTCATCGTTAACGGTCCAATACAATCCCTCGACGATCAATCTTTCGACAAGTCTTTCGTCGGATAAAGAAGAAGATAAAAGTAAGGATCTTTCAACCATAGTTAACATGCAGACGAGACAGAACATCAAGTCGGCAGTGACCACACTTAAGACACAGCTCATTTTTGACGAAGTCAACAATTTTGATGCTTTTAACGTTACCGAATCGGTAAGTACAGGCGGAGCTATAAATCTGGCAAAAAATGTCATACATGGTGAATATACGGTCAAACCGCAGGTTGAGGCTTTGATAGGGTCACTTTTATCACCCAATACCAGAAAAGTGATCTTTTGCTGGTCTAACATGATATTCAGAGGAGAGTTAAAGTCGGTAGACGCCAACTTTACGATGTTCAATAAAAAGGGCAATCCGATAAGAGCCGTTGTGGACATTACCATCGAGCAGGATTGCGATTCGGCAAAAGACGAAGCAGGCGGTTATTGGGATCTGGCATTTACCAAAGCTTTCGGTAAAGCCGATGAGAATACGATCCTCGGAGCAAAATCACTTGGTGATAAGGTAATGAACAACTCGGTTTTGAACATAAATATTTAACCGAGATCATAAAGGACAGACAACTACCATGGGTGTTCAAAATTTTCTGGAACAAAACTTCGGCCTGGTTGAGAAGGCCGTTATAGATATAATCGATGCCAGAGGGCGAAACGTTAAGACCGAGAAACTGGCCGATCCCAAAGGCGGAAAATTCGATCCGCTCCTTGGAACCGCTATGGATGCAATTGCCAAAGCGGCCGCTGTGGCTGAGGCTATTGCGGCACTTATCGGACTTTCTACAGATTCGGGTAAGGATTTACAAGATTTTTTTAAAGATGTCACTATCAAAAGATATACCGTACAGTTCAATCCTTCATCGCTGTCACTTCATGCAACCGCTCCCGGATATACCGAAAAAGCCACTTATCAGGAAAACCAGAAATCTGTATCGACACCGAGTCAGAGCGTGAATATAACGATGAGCGTTAAACTTGTTGTGGATCAGGTTTATAACGCTACTTCCTTTATCGAAGACAGAACGAACATATCTCCTACGCAGCTGACGCAGAACCTGATACATATGTTTAAAGGAAATCAACCGACGGTCCGGGAGACGGTTGAAGGTTTCATAGCCGCGATCCGTGGCAAGAGTACGCGTGTCATCATTTTCAGATGGGGCGAAATGGAATATTCGGGGACTCTTAACAGTGTATCGGCGCAATATGTGATGTTTGACTCATACGGAGATCCGGTAAGAGCTTATATAGATCTGTCGCTCACCTGTCTTCACGGTGACGATTCCAATACACTCGGATATTGGGAAAAAGCATACAAAGATGCATTTTCGTAAAAGGTTCGGACATATAGAAAATGATCAAATTCAGCAAATTACGTAAAGATTATGAAAATTTCATGGAGCCGCATGTCTGCGTTCTTATCGGCGGAAAAGATCTGGCCGCCGACAAAGCAGAATTTGCGATCTCGGATATAACGGTAGATCTGACAAGCGGATATGAAGCATCTGTTGCTTCTTTTGTCATTTATAACTCGTTTAATACCGATACACACAAGTTCAGGGGAAATGCTTTAAAGAAATATGTGGATATCGGTCTTCCCGTTGAGATACAGATGGGATACGGAGTGCTCCTTAAATCCGTTTTCAGAGGGTTTATAAGTTCGGTCATATATAAGTTTAAGACCGGAGATTCGCCCGGTGTCGAGATACATGCCATGGATATAAAGGGTGTCATGATGGCAAATGCTTATGACAAGCAGATCGCTGCGGAAACATATTCGGAAGCGGTGAACAAGATATTTTCGCAGCCGCTGTATCAGAAACTTAAAGGTTCGCCCGGCGTTTACGATAAGCTTAACATTGCCGATACGCCCGACAAGAAGATGCCCGGCGCGCCCAAAGAGCCCAAAGAACATACGATAGAAATGGTCAACGAAAGCGATTACGAGTTTGTGGTAAGAGCCGCCAAACGATACAACTATGAATTCTTCCAGCTTGGAGGAACTGTTGTATTCAGAAAGGCCAAAGCCGATGTCGCGACTCTTATGGCACTCGGACCCGAAGACGGCATGTATTCGTTTGAGATAGGTTACGATTCAACCGGAATGGTTGAAAGAGTCGAAGTAAGAAATGTCGATCCTTCAAAAGGAAAACCTATCAACTATGCATTGAAAGTCGAAGGACCGGCAAACGGTTCGCCAAAGACAAAATCGTTGCTTAAAGGGCAGACCAAGGTCTATATAGACCCTACTGCGGCAACGCAAAAAGAAGCCGAATTCAGAGCCAATTACTTAAAAGAAGACATAAGGTTCAGGTTCGGAAGCATAGAGGCCGAATGTGTCGGCCTTCCCGAACTTGTACCGGGTAAATACATTATGGTGAACGGCCTCGGACAGGGACCTTCAAATGAGTTTTACATCACCAATGTAATCCACTCGATGGAAGGAGACAGTTTCTTCCATACGAAAGTTATAGGAAAAGCGGAAGGTCTGGCTTCTTCATTACTTCCGTTTTAAGAGTTTAGCACTTATCGCCACGGAGGCATAAATGGCACTGTACGATATTGTAGATGAAATTGCACAAAAGCAGGTCGTGAAGACCGATATGGGCGACAACAGAATGATGGGACTTGTTGTCGGTAAGGTCAGTAAAAATCACAACAAAGACCTTCCGGGAAGAGTCTGTGTGGAGATACTTTCGCGAGACGCAAAAGCCAATGAGTTTTTGTGGGCGAGAGTGGCACAACCGTCAAGCGGTAAAAAATGGGGGCACTACTTTTTACCCGAAGTCGGTGATCAGGTGATCGTCGGTTTTGAAGAAGGAAATATCGAACGGCCTTACATTCTTGGATGTGTTCCGTTAATGAACGATGGCTTTCTGAAGAAGGCAGCCGATGCGAACAATCAGTTTAAGAAGATAGTTTCCACCCACGGTAATACGATATGCATGGTGGACAATAAGGACGACAAAAACGGTGAAAAAGACCGTATAGAGATCATTACCGCCAAGGAAGCCCACAGGGTGGTGATGGACAACGACAAAAAGATGATCGATATCTCGGACAAAGCAAACAAAAACGAGATAAAGATCGCAACGGAATCGGGAAAAGGTACGATTGAGATATCTACCGAGCAAAAGCTCACGATCAAGGTCGGGGACAATATAACGGTCACAATGAACGGAAGTAACGGTACCGTTGAAATAAATGCAACAAAGATAAGTCTTAAATCATCCGACAGCACGATAATCGAGGCAAACGGAAGACTTGCCATGTCGGGTGCAAGTGCGGAGTTAAAAGGCAATTCGACCACCAAAGTCGAGTCCGGAGGAACAATTTCGGTCTCCGGAACACCGATTAATCTAGGTTGATCATTTTTGAGGAACAGATATGGCAAATTCATTTTTAGGAACGGGGATGAAATTTCCTCCGCAGATAGATCCGACAACGGGACGTTTTGCGACCGTATCGGAAGAAGAAAGTGTAAAAGAATCAATATATCTTATTTTGATGACACAGCAAACCGAAAGGATAGCAAGACCGGGATTCGGAAGCAATCTTTTGTCGCATACGTTTATGGACATGGGCAACACCTCAATATCGATGTTAAAGTATGGGCTCGCCGATCTTATAAGAGAGCAGGAGCCTCGTATCGGCAGTGTTACGATCACGACCGACAGAGCAGAGAATCAGGGAGTATTGTTCATTAATGTTGAGTATACGATCCGCAACACAAATACAGTAGACAATCTTGTGTTCCCGTTCTATTTGAACGCCGAACCGACAGAGCCTGAAGAGGAGCCTGAGTTCTACGAACCTCAGATAATAGAGAATGTATAAGATAGATAATCGAACAAGCGAAGATATAGAAGCAAAAATTGAAAAACTTGCGCGTGAATATGTGCCCGAATGGAATTACAACAAAAATGAGCCGGATATCGGCTCCACCATTTCACGTCTTTTTGCCCGTCAGCTCGAAGAAAACATCAAAAGCATAAATCAGGTTCCGAATATTTATCATGCGGAATTTGTAAACTTTTTGGATCTGACGTTAAAGCGTGCGGTTCCCGCGGGAAGCGTTGTCGTATTTAAACTCGTGGATACGACTATTGACGGTACATATGTGCCTGCAGGCACTCTCGTCACCTCGGAAACAGGCATAGATGACAACGCAAGTCCCGTTTTCTCTACCGAAAGAGGAGTGTATGTTACTTCTTCCGAAATATCGGATATTTTCATGACAGACAGAGAAGCAGGAACGATTGTGCCTCTTAAAGGATACTTTACAGTCCCCGATCTTTACGAAAGTTTTGAAGACGAAGAGAAGAGTGAAACTGTAGAAGCGCCGGCCGAAATGAGACCGTTCACACTCTTTTGCGGGGATGAGGCCGACAATATCGGGAAGTTTGTGCTGGGAATATTCCATTCTTGCGTTTTTGATGTAACAAATGAAGATCTTTATGTGAAGATTGAAGGAAACGATGCCGTGATCAATATGATCAATGACGGTGAACTTAAATTCGGATGGCTCTCAAAAGACGGAATAAAAGATTTCGATGAAGTGATCTTTTGTGAAGATAAAAGTTTCAAACTTGTAAAAAACGGTGAATGTGCCAAGGTTGACGTTAACGGCGACAGAGGCTTCAGCCTTGTGACTTTAAGTGCAGTGCACCCCATCAAAAAAGTTTTGGAAGTAAGCGATATACTGCTTTCATCAAAAGGAAAATCTGCGCCTGCAGATCATGTCAGCGACTCAAGCAGCGAAAAAGACCCGCTTCAGTTTGCCCCGTTCACCGAGATGCTTTCGGTTTACTCGGAGTGTTATATCGGGAAAGACAGTTATTTTGATAAGCCCGGCTCCAACGTTACGATGTCGTTCGATCTTTTCTTTAACGACAATCTTATAGACATTACAAGAGCAGAGGAAATAAGTGAACTCAAAGTCATAAAGAAAAAACAGCAGATCGTAGCCGAGGCTCCGGCTGCCGATGTATATGCGGACGAGATATCGATAGAATATTTTAACGGAATAGGCTGGAAAAGACTTGTCTGCGACAGCGAATACAGATTTTTGTTCGGTACGGATGAAAGGAAGCATGTTGAGTTGTCCTTCACCTGTCCGTCTGACTGGAAAGACACAGCGGTCGCTTCTTATGAAGGAAAAGTGTTAAGAGTAAGGCTTTTAAGAACAGATAACTGTTATATGCGTCCCGCTCTTCATCATTATCCGATGATCAAGAACCTTTCGATCTCATATTCGTACGAAGATCGAAAGATGCATCCGGAAAAATTAAAGAGCATATGCGCAACTTCCTTTACAGACCTTTCAAAGAAGACCAACAGCGGAGATCCTTATACGATATTTGCTCCTTCCTCGTATGCGGAAGACTCACTTTATCTTGGATTTGATTCTCCGATTGAAAACGGTCCGATAGGTATATTTTTCAGACTTGAAAGCGGTGTGGGTCAAAAGGGACTTAAGTGCAGATTTGAATATTCTTCGATGCACGAATTTAAAAGAATAAAGGTTTTGGACGGTACGGAAGGTTTTACGCATTCGGGCATAGTGGTATTTATGCCGCCTCCGGATTTTGCACAGACAAAGATCGAAGGAAAGGATCGCTTCTGGTTACGTATAGTTCGAGATCAGATCGAAACTTCCGATCAGACAGCTCCTTTTATGGCAAGAGTGGAAGAGATAATGCCCAATGCGGTCTCGGTCATCAATGCCGTAAGAAGTCCCGAAGAAAACTTCTATATCGATGAGCCTGAAGCCGATCACAGAACTTTTTTGGGTTCGGTCAATATACTTGATGCAGATGTCTGGGTAAACGAAAGATCATCTCTTATATCCGAAGAAATGAAGAATCTGGCGGAGCTTCATCCCGATGATGTGAAGATAGAATACGACATGATCGGCAACATTCTCTCGTGTTTTATCCGGTGGCATGAGACCGAACAATTCCCGGTGTGGGACGACGATGACGAAACCGAAAGAGCCTGGGACCACAAGCGTTGTTACAGACTTGACCGTCTGACGGGAGAGATTATTTTCGGTGACGGTGTCCATTCGGATTTTCCGAGAGTTACGGACGATACGGCTTTTCGTGTGAGCTTGCGTACATGCTCCGGAGAGGCCGGCAATGTTATGCGGGATACTCTTACCATTATGCCCGAAGAAAGGCTTTTCATCGATTCCGTATACAATCCCGTCAGAGCATACGGCGGAAGCAATATGGAAACGGTGAGTGAGGCGCTGGTCAGAGGTGCGGATAAGATATGTTCACGCGACCGTCTTGTGACGGCAGCGGATTACAAGAAGGCTGTTTTAAGGTTTTCCGGAATAATCGACAAAGTGTCGATCCTTCCGGGACTTACAAGAGACAACAGAGAAGACGCATCGGAATTGTCCGTTGTACTTCTTATGAAAGATTATGCTGAAGGCTCGTTTTCTTTTCACCGAATTGAAGCGCAGCTTTTGAAACACCTGATCGCAAACAGCGAGATATCGATACTTTCGACCAAACTTCACATAGTGGAGCCTGTCTTTGTAAGTGTTCAGGTAACCGTGTGGACGGAAGTGATGGATATGGACGACAGTTTCGAGGTCCAGAATTCCATCAGAAACGTGCTGGATGTTTATTTCGATCCCGTTAAGGGAGGCATGGGAAACGGCTGGGAGATAGGGACGATGCCCAAGAAACCGCAGATTCTCATGCAGCTTGCCGGTGTAAAGAATCAGGCTCTCATCAAGAAGACATCCATAACCGTCAACTATACCGATTATGAGGGCGAACATGAGATGGATTATGATTCACTCAAAGTAACGCCGTTTATGGTATGTAAGAGCGGAAAACATCAGGTAAACATCCTTTACGACAGGAGTGAGGTAAATGCTTAGGATCGAGGAGACCAGATCAAAAACATATGAAGAGCGTTACGGCGAAGCTGTTTCCCAGATACCGCTTTACTCGTCGGAATGGACGAATTTCAACGTATCTGATCCGGGTATAACGATACTGGAGAATTTAAGTCTTTTTAATACCGTGCAGGCGATGAAGATCCCCGAAGTTCCTACGGATGTTTTAAGAAGGCTTTACGCGCTCGCGGGATTTAGGGCCGAAAAAGGCAAATGTTCAAGAGTGCTCATAAAGACGAACGGACTCAAAAAGCCCGTGACGTTGCCTCAGAACTCAAGATTTTCGCTTGGCGGAATGATATTCGAGACAAACAGGAATATTGCGGTCGGAGGCAAAATGACCGGCCTTTATTCGCTGATCGATGACGAGTTTAAGGATATTTCTTATCTGGGACAGCGGGATATTCCGATGGAGTGCGCTGTTTTTTCCGATAATCCCAAAGAAGGCGATGCTCTGTATTTTATATGCGATTCGCTTCCCGAAGAAGACAAAGAACTGATCCTTTATGTCGATTCCGTAAAGAACGATCCCAGAAATCCCATTCAGGACAGAACAGAGAACCTTTTTGCAAAGATAAAATGGGAATGCTATACGGACAGCGGGTTTGAAGAGATAAAAGTACGTGATTTCTCCGGATGCTTTTTATACAGCGGCGAGATTCGTCTTCGTATGCCTGCTTTTGCGGCAGAATACGAAGGTGCGCCCACAAAGGGTTACTGTATAAGAGCCGTGCTCGAAAGAGCGGAGTACGATATACCGCCAAGGCTTTTTGCGTTGGAAAGTTTTCTTTTTGAATTGTGGCAGAAAGATACAAGAGCGGCTTCGATGATCTTTTCAAAGGCCGGAAAAATATCAATCAAACATCCTCTCGCCGGAGACGAGTACATAATAGTATTTGCGAAAGAAGAAAAAGGTTCTTCCTACAGACGTTATGAACTTTCGTACGACGCCGAAGAAGAGGGAAGAGTTTGCAAATATACCCCCGGTAAAACGGGAGCAGACGGTCGTCAGACAGGTTTTACCATAGATTTTGCCGGAAAGTATAAGCCCGAAAGTGATTTTAAGGATCCCGTCAGAGTGGTTCTTTACGGCGCAGACATAATGAATCGTTATGAGATAGGTAAGGTATACGGTTACGACGATCAGGAGTTTGAACTTCCGCTCAAACATCTCGTAACAGACAGTTTTTGTCTTATCGCCCGAAGAAAGGACGAGAATGGGGAATATCTTTATGATTTCGTTCGTCCCGAGAAGAAGGACGCCGGCGCTTTGTACTATCATCTGTTGGAAGATGACGGAAAGATAATAATCGAAAATGCCGGAAGATACATAGGAGCCGATCTTTTTGTTGCAAGTGCAGCGGTAACGGAAGGTAAAAAAGGCAATGTCAGAGCTTTAAGCAGATTTAAACCTTTGATGGAATTGCCCGAAGCCGAGTGGTTCAATCCGGGTCCCGGTACCGGCGGAGCCTTCAGAGAAAAGATGAGCGATGTCGGGATCAGGTTCAGAAAAGATGTTGAGACACCGTATACAGCGGTAACCGCAAGTGACTATGAACGTATTGTTTTGGAGACTCCCGGACTTTGCATAAGAAAAGTAAATGCGGTGATAGACGAGGCGGAGAACCTTGCCATAGTAGCGGTTTTGCCGGGCCTTCCCGGTGACAGACCGACACTTCCCCAAATCTATAAAGACGAGATAACAAAACGGCTCGATGAAAGAAGACTTCTTACAACCAGGATAAGAGTCGTATCGCCTAAATATGTTGAGATAAACGTTAAAGGAACGGTATATGTTAAAAGACATTACCAAAATCCCAAAGAGGTGATCGAAAACGAGATAAGGAAGATCATAGATGATGTTCATTCCGATCGCAATTTCGGTGATCCCCTTCGATTCAGAAATGTGTTTACGGCTATAGAAGCGCTTGACTGCGTATCTTACGTATACAATCTTTCACTTATGCCCGATGACAAGAACCTTGCACAGTGTGAGGATTCGGACATCTTCCCGGGAGCCGATGTGCTCTGTGTTGCGGGAGAGATACTTATCGAAACGGTAGCCGGAGATTGATAAATGGCAGACAGAAGATACAGAATTAACAACTACAGATGGGAAACGTCTTTTCTCGAAGGTTTCGATATTATGGAAAACGGCGGGATAAAGACTCATTTTTCCGAAGACGGTAAATATGCCGGACCATATTTCGCATTTCTTAAACCCATCGACAGCGGAGAGGACGATTCGGATTGGGGAAGGCTTGCGTTTAAGTGTGAGCACAAACCGGATGCTGCTCAGTACGTTTACATTTTCGCAACGGATGAAGAAAAGCTCGGATACGATTATGATTCACCGAAAATATGGGATATATTGTCCGATGAGAATGTGAGCGGATTTCAAAAACGAGACCTTTTTATGCAGCTTGGAGCCAAGAAGATCATAGACAACGATGATATATTGCTCTATTCGCATAAAGGAAGATATCTCTATATCGCTTTTGAAGCGGTGGGCGATTCACCCGTATCGTTTGAAGATATGTGCGTTTATTCCGAGGGTGATTTCTTTATGCAGGCATTCCCGGAAGTTTACAGAGAACGTAACGGTTTCTTTCACAGATGGTTATCGGTTTACTCGAGTATATTCAACGACATATCCGATGAGATCGAAAACCTTCCGAAACTCCTCGATATCGATACGTGCCCCGCAGAACTCCTTCCGATGTATGCTTCATGGCTCGGACTTGATATCTCAGGAGGATTCTTATCCGAAGAGATCTGCAGACAACTGGTCAAAGAAGCTTATCAGTTAAGCAGGATAAAAGGGACCTCAAAAGCACTCTTAAGGATAATAGAGATTGTGCTCGGCTGTGAGGCTGAAGTAATAGAACACAATACTATGCGAGGATATCTTTTATCGGACGGTGCAGAGCTTCCGGCGAACTTAAAAGAAGGCGGGGTATATGATGTGACGATACTGGTTCACGGACATATAAAGGAGATCATAAGACACAGACTTATGTTCTTACTCGATCAGTTCAAGCCCGTAAGAGCAAGATTGCACATTATCGAACTTGACAATAACGCGGTGATCGACGGAAATGCTTATCTTGACATGAACGCCACGATACCGGTAGGTCAGGCACCTACGCTTGATGACGAAAATAATTCAGGAATGGTACTTACCCTACTGTAAGTGCGGAAAGGACAATAAATGACTATCACTGAAACAAGAGAAGAGAACAAAGTTACCCTTGCGGTTGAGGGAAGGGTAGACACAAATACCAGTCCTCAACTCCAGGACAGTATTTTGAAAGCTTTTCAAAAGACAAACAACCTCGAGGTAGATTTTGAGGAACTCGATTACATATCTTCCGCAGGATTAAGAGCACTGTTGCTCGGTCATAAGACCGCTCTTTCGAAAGGCGGCACCATGACGATAATAAACGTCAACGAAGATGTAATGGAGATATTTGAAGATACCGGATTTTCGGATATTTTTAATCTTGAGTCAAATGGTTAAGTTAGAAAACGTTGTTAAAAGTTACATTGACGGCAATAAGCCGGTCTTGGACGGATTGTCGATGCTTGTGGAAGACGGAGATTTTTTTGTGCTCACGGGCAGAAGCGGTGTCGGAAAAACAACGGTGATAAACCTTTTGTTCAAAGAGATCGAGCCCACAAAAGGGAAGGTCATCGTAGACGGGAAAAACATCTCAAAGCTTTCCAAGCATGCCATATCCAAATACAGACAGAAGATCGGTATAGTTTTTCAGGATTTTAAACTTATCGAAAACAAAAATGTTTACGAAAATCTTGAACTTGCCGGGAAGATATTCGGCTGGAGCAATAAGGATATCGAAAACAGGATAATGCACATCCTGGCTTTTATGGGGATAGATTATCTTCACAAACGATATCCGCGGGAACTTTCCGGAGGGGAGCAGCAAAAGATATGCTTTGCGAGAGCCCTCATCAACAATCCGAAACTCATTCTGGCCGATGAACCGACCAAAAACTTAGATCCTGCGGCAGCAAGAGAGTTTGTTAAGTTGTTGGAACTCATTCACAGGCAGGGAACAACGATAATAATGAGTACTCACGATATTATGACTATAGAACAGGAAGTTTCACACTTTAAGCGATTGGATCTTCCGAATGGAGAGGTGATTGATTCTTATGCGTAATTTAAAACCGATGGTAGGAACTTTGGCTTGTGTCTTCTTTTTGATAACGGCTATAGGATTGTTTAAAGGATTTCCCGTATGGCTGATCGTTATCCTGTTTTTGCTTCACAGCCTCTGCCTTATGTTTTTGGCTTTCATTTTCAGCACGGAGCGCACAAACGAGGAAGAAGAACTTGAGAAAGAAAGAGAACTTTCAGACTTGAGAGAGCAGGTGGAGAATGAGAAGAATCTCATGAAGAAGGCTCTCGATGCCAGAGAGGGTGAGCTTAACGAAAAGATCGCCGAACTTAACAGATTAAAGGATGATGTGGCTCAAAAAGACGAAGCGTTAAGCAATCTTAAAAACGAGGTAAAGACCGCAAAAGAAGAATTGAGCGGCCTTAAGGGTGTGGGAAACGAGTTTCTGCCTCCCGCGACCGACAAGCCCGTTTTGCTCGATATCATAAAGATCATCAAAGAGACTGCGGACGAACTTTCTTCGGCGGCAAAGAAAGCGGGGCTTACGGTACGCATATCTTCGAACGAAGAAAGCGTATTTGTTAAGGCACAGGCTTCACGTCTTAGGATAATGTTCAGAAACATCATAGACAACTCGATCAAATATATGAACAGGAGCGGGTCGCTCGTAATAACCGTTTCCGTTCTCGAAGATGATATCTTTATCGTTTTGAAAGATACCGGAGAAGGCCTTTCCGAAGAAGAGACCGAGCACATCTTCGAACTCAATTTCCAGGGTTCAAACCGCATAAGCGGTAACGGTCTGGGGCTTACGCAGGCGAAGGCGATAGTGGAGTATTACGGCGGAACGATCTACGGAAGATCGACTCCCAACAAAGGTATGGGTATTTACATTCAGCTTCCTTCAAGCAAAAACAGGACGGAGGAATAACCGGTGAAAAACGGATCTAAAAAGATGATATTGATGATCGGGATATACGTTGTTATGACGCTCGTTATACTCGCCATATTTGTTGTCCCGGGTCTCTTTAATAAAGGCGGAGAAAAGCCGCGAAGCGACAAGGAAGTTCACAATGAGCGCATAATCGGAGATGCCGGTTACGAGGAAGAGCGAAAAACTCAAAAGAAGTCTTCGGTTGACACTTCGGTCAGTGTAAGTGTGGCTGATGAGACGCCGGCAGATGTTACGGAAACAAAAGAAGATATCTCTTTCGAAGAAGAAGAGCCTCTTGAAGAAGACGACTATCAGGTCGCAGAAGAGCCTGAGGATGAAGAGAAGGAAGAGGAAAAGTCAGAGGAAGATAAAACGATCGGAGAAGATGTTCCGGATATCAAATATTACATGTTCACGGTCAAAAACGTCGATCCATACTTGAACATCCGCGAAACGGATTCCATGAAAGCCGACGTTATAGGAAGGCTTAAGAACGAAAAAAGAGGTTATGTGATCGAACAGGGGACGATCTGGACCAAGATAGCGACCGTCGATCTTAAAACGATAGGTTATTGCTACAACGAGTTTCTTGAACTTGAAGAGATAGACAAGGCAGATTATCCTAAGGAACTTTTGAGCGAGGAGCCATAATGCGAATAGATGACAGGCTTGTCAAGCAAAACAAGGAAAAAGAAAAAGCCAAGAAGCGTACTTATGAGGACGATGAGGAGACATTAACATACAGACAAAGAGACCGCATGATGCCTTTAAATGAGCAGAAAGGTGCTTTCACCGACAGGGTGAACAAAGGCATCAATACGGAAAAAAGTATTTTTGATAAAACAGCCGTATTTAATACGAGAGGGGAATAAGCCCAATGGCTAAAAAAACAGAAGAAACAACTCTGAATATGGAAGACGATATCGAGGTATCGGAAGGCTTTGCTTCATATGACGAATATATGGACAATGTCTTTGCCTGCGTAAACAATGCATTAAGCCGTTACATTGAGGCTATGAAGCTTGTTTATGCCGCAGGAAACGGCGGATACAAAAATGTTCTGTATCCCGATATCGAGGTTGCCGGTGACATATGTCGTGAGAAGATAGCGCTCTTTTCAAAAAAAGAGCAGCAGAGAAATGCTTCGGATAACGAAGAGCCCAAGGAAGACGAGGCTGCGATACAAGAGGAGTCGATCGACAACGAACTTATGGATCTTCTTCGCGGTTTCGGAGAGGATTCCGACGACGGTGCATCAGGTTTGGACCCGAATGCGTCTGATGAAGGCGATAAAGATATCGAAACGGTCATAAGCAATATTTCAAAGAGGGCAGAGATCGCCGTTAATAACGGTGTTAAGCTTCCTTTCTATGAACTTACAAAGAAGCTTGAGTTTGAACCGTTCACCCTGTTTTGCTTTGCCTGCGGAATTATGTCTTCAACTCAGACTGACTATGCAGGTGTATTTCAGATAGTAAACGAAAACGGAAATCTGTCCGCTCCCACAATTGAGTCGGCGGCAAAACTGTATTTCGGAGATGCCTTTTCGGTTACAACCGCATACGGTGATATGTCGGCCTGCCTTGAGCAGCTCATGCCCATACTGCACCTTGAAGTTCGTGAGAGCATGCCTTTCTCAACGGTCGTTTCTCCCGACAAGAGAATGATAGATTTTCTTTTTGGACGTCATCCGTTAAGACTCGACGAGAATTATGACAGATTCTTTGCGATGCTCTCAACAGACGAAGAGCTCGATCCCATTCTTGCCAACGGAAGCGTTCTTGATGCCATGAAGATCGCTTACCGTGAAGGTACAAGGATATTTTACTATTACGGCGACGAGGGAAGCGGAAGAAAGTTCTTTGTTAAGAACTTCTGTAAAGAGAACAATCTTCGTGCGATAACGATCGATTGCAAGAAGCTTTTTGTATACGATTTCAGATTTGTTGAAACGGCACTTTGGACGGCTACAAGAGAATGTATACTGACCGATGCGTGCTGCTGTCTTACTCAGCTTGAATACAGGGAAGAAGAAAAAGAAAAGTTTTTCGGGTATATGGACCTTGCGTTTTCAAGACTGACCGAAAAAGACATAACCGTGTTTGCAATGTCAAAACTTAACATCTCCATGAAAGAGATCACAAAGGAAGTTTTTGCCGAGTTCGAGCTTCCCACACCTTCAACGACCGAGCGATTTGAGTGCTGGAAGCATTATGCTCAGGGTTATACGTTTGATTCGGACGTAGATCTTTTTGAAATGTCGACGAAATTCGTGTTCACTGCAGGAAAGATAAAAGATGCGCTCAGAGAATCGAGAAGTCTTTCTCTTATGGACAAAGAAGAAGCCATTTCAAGAAAGAACATCTTCAAAGGCTGTAACAGACAGATGTCTTCGGAACTTTCGCAGAAAGCGACGAGAGTCGAGGCCAAATTCGGATTTGACGATATCGTTATGAATCCCAGTCAGCGTGAGACTATCATGCATGCCATAGAGCAGATGAACTTTAAAAAGCAGGTTTACGAAGGCTGGAATTATATGAAGAAGTATCCGTACGGCCGTGGTCTTACGGTCCTTCTCTTCGGTACTCCCGGTACAGGTAAGTCTATGATGGCGCAGGTTCTGGCTCATGAACTTAACCTCGAACTATACCGTGTCGACATTTCCAAGGTTGTAGACAAATACGTAGGTGAGACAGAAAAATCGCTGTCCATGATCTTCAGAGAAGCCAAGAAATGTAACGTCGTTTTGTTCTTCGATGAATGCGATACCATTTTTGCAAAGCGTTCCGATGACGGTGGTTCGAACCAGTCATCAAACAACAACAAGACAGCACTCCTTCTTCAGGAAATGGAAGCTTACGACGGCGTGTGCGTACTGGCAACAAACTACAAGCACAACATAGACCCCGCATTCTTCAGACGTATGAAATACATCGTTGAATTCCAGTTTCCCGATCCGGATACGCGTGAGATGCTTTGGCGTACCACAATACCCAAAACGACACCGCTTGCCGAGGACGTGGATATCAGATTCCTTGCCGAAAAGTACGAGTTTGCCGGAGGTAATATAAAGAACTGTATCTTAAACGCCGCATTCCTTGCGGCGGCCGATCCGGAAGCCGGAGGAGAAGTTCATATGAAGCATTATCTTCTTGCGATCAAGTACGAGTTCGTAAAAGTCGGTAAGGTATTTACCAAGTCAGACTTCGAGCCTTATGCAGATCAGGTGGGACTATAAAGGACGGCAGGTAAACCGATGAGGAAATTATTACCCGGGATAAAGCGACCCGACTTTAAAGCCGCAAGTTTCCTGACTCGATATATGAATTCAGACACTTCGGGTCCGGAACCCGTTTCCGGATCGCAAGGTTTGGGAATCAGCGAAAGTATCGAATACGGAAGCGAACAGGGCGGACGCTTTATCGATTTTTTCAAAAACCTGTTTAAACGCAAAAAGAAAACGGATGGCACGGATACTTCTACCGATCATGCCGCAGATACGACAGCTTCGGGATCAACTGTCGCTCAGCCCGATACCGGAGCACAGACGCAGACACCGGTGCAGAACGCGCCCCAGGCGCAGTCCTTGTGGGGACAGGTGACCGATGAAAGAGATTATCTTGCGACTGTTCCCGATGAAAACAATTCACCTGATCTTCTTGGCCTTGAAAAGCCTATGTCGGGTGAATTAATGCATAGACCCGTTTTCGAGACACATTCATTTGTCGGCAGAAAAGAGATCGATGAAAAAGATGTTTGGAACATGCACAGCTTTATCGGTCTTAGATATACAAAGCTGAACGAAGTTACGGGAAGACTTGAGCGAAGAAGAGTAAAAGTCGGATTTGGCGGAAGCGGTTCTCCTTTTTCGACGGGATCGCTTCTTGACGATACCAACACTCAGGCGGATATGTCTACCGAAACTCCGATTACGATGAGTAAATTTGAATCCGTCGTAAGATCGATCGGTCAGGTGGCCAACAATATCGATTCACAGGAGCATGGACAAAAAGACGGAGAAGGTTTTTCCGGAAAATACAATGTATTTACAAACAACTGTAACCATTTCGTAGAATATATGGCTCGTATCGCGGGTACTGATGTGCCGGCAGCTCTTCACGATCATTCGATATTGGGTCCTTTAGCCGCTTACAAACATCTTGCGACCGCCGCGGAAGACGGACAGCAGGGTGATACGAGGTTTTTCCAGGGAGGCGGTAAAAAAGAAGGACAGATGTCAAAGGGAAACCGCCAGGCATTTTTGCAGAATTATCGCGCCGAAGCAATAAGAGCACTCGGTGTGGATGGGATCAAGATAACCGACGATCCCGCCTTTGGAGCTTTGATAAACGGGCTTGTTTCAAGTGCGGCTTTCGTGGCTGACAGACTTCCGGACGGAGCATCTTTTTCCATACCCGATACGGATGCGGACAAAGCTTCATTGGCGGCAAGTCTAGATCAGGTAGCGACAAACGTAAGGGCCGTGATCGGATACAAATACAAAGTGCCTCATCCAAGGCTTAATATGTCTGCCATGAAGATAGAAGCGCTTGCCAATGTAGTAAGGAAAAACTGTCTTCCGGAAAGAAGAGCATTTTCTGATCTTACGGCAAGAGAGATTGATTTTACGCTTTCGACCGCAACCGAAAACGAAGGTTATGCCGCCGAGCAAGGAAGTCTTGAAAATGTATTTTTGTTTGACCCTTCCAACATGGAAGTGGGAAGACTTAAAGAATCTTCTGCGGAGATCTTTCTTTCTGCTGCTGGGATAAATGACATAGCAGGCCTGGTGGATTCAAAGATCGTCGGAAAGAACAATATACAAGGACCGGCAGATCTTCTTTATTCGGTGATCGGCTCGATAGGATCGAGTTATGATGCGTTGAAACCGTATCTGACAAAATATATCGCCGCAAGACCGAACATAAAGCCCAAACAGATGGCGACGATGATCACTTTGGGTGTTTTGAATATACTCGGACTAAATAAACTTAGCACTACCCTGGGGCAGATCACGCAGTTAAGAGACGAAGACAGTTGGATGTTAAATGTCGATTCCGCCGAGCAGGCCGCGAAGGTCGAAAGTGACTATACCAATCCGATGCATTACGATCTTGAAAATTTCCCGGAACTTGCGACCATGGTAGCGGGCATGAAAAATCACTTATCCATTGCAGGTGTATTGGTAGATACTTTTGCAGCATTTATCGAAAGGATAATCGGTGAACAATCCCGCAAGGAGCAGATAGCAATATGAGAAGACTTGCAGCTATAGGAGCGATGAGACTGTCTTTGGCAGTCAAAGGACGCATTGATAAAGATATATATACAAGATTTTCAAATGTTCTGACAGATGATGTGAAAGAAGCCGATATTGCAGAGGCAGAAAATTACGCATTTGAAGAATTTGAAGACGATGAGCCGCTCACGAAGGCCGCTTACAGAGTAAATGTTTTGATGTCTTTACTCGGTGACGATGTCGTGGCAAGGTCTCTTACCGAGCTTTGCATGTTACAGATAATGGATCCTTCTGTGTGCGAAGTTTTAAACATGGTATCTCCGGGCAACGATAACGGCATCACTTTGCTTACAGCGGCAAGATGTGCCGGATATTTCGGTAAAGTTGACGATACGATCTTTCCTTGTCGTGAAGCACAGGAGAAAGTGAGTTTCCTGTTTAGAGAGATCCCCATAGAGAACGTGCCCTTTTTTAAGGTTCCCTACAGACCCGATGACTGGCTTTTGGGATTTTTATCGGGAAGTGACGTGCCGGATATAGTATTTTCGGACTTTTCGGACACCTTCGATCCCAACGATGAACTCGGAGCAATATACGGATTTGACGATGAGATAAAAGCTCTTTCCAACCGTATCGCAAAACTGTACGAAAACAATACGGGTAAGGGAGATCCCGTAAACGTAATAATATCGGGCGAAAACGAAAGCGGAAGATTCACTATGGTGAAAGCCGTGGCCAAGAGATTAAACCTTTCACTTCTTTCGATCGATTATTCGTACATTCTCGGAACAATTGAGCCCAAAGAACTCATAAGACGTCTTACAAGAGCTTGCGCTTTGGATGAGAGAGCGCTTGTAGTACGCGGTATAACCAAAAACGACAGCACATCGTTTTTGATGGAAAAGCTTAAAAACGTTTACAACGCATATGTTGACCTTCCTTTGTTTTTGCTTACAGACACGTCAGTCAGGCTTGTGCCTTCAATAAGCGGCAGGAACGTTTTGATGAAAATACCGACGGGTGATGAGATAACGCTTTCTTTGTGGCAGGGCTTTTTGCCCGATGAATACAAAGAATTTGCGGATTCACTGGCATCCAAGATGAAACTTACCGCAGGTCAGACAAAGCGGGTTGTTACCGCCATGAGAACGAGGATGGCTGCGGGAGAGACTGTAGATGAGCATCTTATCTGTCGTTTGTGTTACGAAGTCCTGGATGACGGACGATACGATAACATCAAGCGTGTTGAGCCCGGCTTTACACTTAAAGATCTGAAGATAGACGACCACAACAGATCGGTACTGAACGATGTCTGTGCACAGGTCGAACTAAGACGCAAGGTTTACAGCGGATGGGATCTGAAGAAAAGATATGCATACGGAAGATGTGTATCCGTAATACTGGCAGGCCCTCCCGGAACGGGAAAGACAATGACCGTCCACGCACTTGCAGGTCAGCTGGGACTTGAACTTTATAAAGTCGATCTTTCGCAGGTAGTGGACAAATACGTCGGTGAGACCGAGAAAAGGCTGGAAGAAGTATTTACAAAAGCCCAAAAGAGTAACATGATCCTTTTCTTTGACGAAGCGGACGCAGTAATGAGTAAAAGAAGCGAAGTCAAGGATTCCAAGGATAAATATGCAAATACCGAGATCTCTTTCATCCTCCAAAGGATAGAAGAGTATGACGGTATAGTATTTCTTGCCACCAACAACCTTCAAAACATCGACACGGCATTTATGCGTCGAATAAGATATGTTATCAACTTTAACCTTCCGGATAAGGATACAAGAAAAGAGATCTGGATGCATGCTTTCGGAGATTCGGTTCCTTTAATGGATGACATTGATTATGAATTCCTTGCGGAGAAATTCGAGTTATCGGGCGGTGAGATAAAGAACATCGTATTGAATGCCGTATTTTACGGCGCAGCCGATAAGGGCAAGGTAGGAATGGAACATATAATGAAGGCTGTCTTCAGAGAGTCGACGAAACTCAAACGTATAGCTTTCGACGGAGATTACGGCGGATATGCATATCTGCTTCACGATTAAAGGATAAAAACATGAAAAAACTTCTGGAAAATGCAAAAGCGGAACAAGAAGCCAATGACGTGGGAATAAGATACATGAATTCCTCCGACGTTTTGGGTGACATGCGCCGTGATTACGGATCGGCCGTAGCGGGCGTAAAAGTTCACGATGATGCCGCTGCAGACGCCAAGGTAAGAGCAGCCGGTAGAGACGGTATCGCAAGCGGAAAAGATGTCTACATGAGGGAAGGATCGTTATCGAGCAATGCGCCGGAAGTAAAGGGCCTTCTTGCTCATGAAGTGACTCATACCATGCAGCAGTCGGGAGGCACAACGGGCAAGAGTGTTAACTATGGCAGCGAGCAGGGCGGATTCATCGACTTATTCAGAAGAAAGAAAAAGGAAGAGCCGAAGGAAGAAAAAGTTGATTACGGTCCGGATGTAAAAACGCCTGAAGATATTGAATTTGCAAAAGCTTACAGAGAAGCTTTTTCGGAAATAGGCTCTGATGATATGCTCGAGCATATGCTCGTGGACAAGATATTGGATGCTGATTATGATGAGGAGCATCCTTTGATATATCAGCAGATGATGCCATATTACGGAAAAGAAGGCGGACCGACATACGCCGGTAAAGACAGTTATGCGGTGGCAAAGGCGATCGAAAGAACTTCTTCGGGTGTTGCTAAGAGCGAGTATGCAAAGAAGATGATAGCTCAAACATTTGCAAAAAGCCTTCATCAAAGATTACAGCTTGACGGTTCAAGAATGGGTACACAGGAAGAAAAGGCGGCAGCCAGAGAAGCAGTCTTTACAAGTGCCGATACGGGCGAATTGCAGGCCTTGAATATGTTTACTCAGAAAATGATGCCGGAAGGATATCAGCAAGAACTTGGAACAACCTTCGGCGGGGTGGATGCCATGGAGAAAATATCGGAAGATATGTCCGATGGCGGATCGCTGAGCGGTGTTACCGATTTTCTCGGAAGCTTTAATGTGGACGATGTCTTTTACGATATTCCGGGACTCGACAGCAATCCCGAAGCGCAATCTCAATTATTTATGGGTAATTTTGTTCAGGGAATGGCGAAGAACCTGAGTCGGGGCACCGGTAATCTCGCCGATACGGGACAAAGAATGGAAAGAACGCTCGCCGATCCTTCTAAACGTTCCCAAACAGGGCTTTTTTCAAAGCTCGCATCAAGGTTCAGAAAAAGATAAGGAAGTAACTTAGATGAAAAAGAAAAAAAGCTTAATGTTCCAATTTGGTCTGTTCTTTACATTGTTTGCTTTGCTTACGATAATCGCAAGCTCTGTCATGACATATGTAAACCAGACTGTCTCATATCATAAAGAGTGTGAAGAGAGTTTAAGAAACATAACAACGCATCTTTCTCAGCTTATCAGATCTGAGGGAGCGGAGTTCATCTATCTTATAGATTACTTTGATGAACACGACGCCGAGCTTAAGATTCCCAAAGACTATACCGCGGATATAGATCTGTCCAGAAGAGAGTTTTACAAATATGTATCGGATAATTATCCCGATTCGCAGTTTGGAGGCGATCTATTATTCCCCGCGCTTGACAGTGAAGGAAAGAGGCTCTACGTAAAGTACAGATTTGAATACTGGCTTTCGGTATTTATACAGGGAGCAGATAATTTTGACCTTAGCTACATCTACTTTTTGTATCCTTCCGATACGGAAAATCACAAAGTTGTGTATTTCCTTGATCCGTCTCTTGAGACATATACGGATACCGATGGAAAAGAATACCTGAAACTCGCAGATGAAGTATTTGAAGATCCTGCGGTTCATGGAAATATGTGGAAAGCATGGTACAACGGAAGCGCTCAGGAAGGTTTTGACGTGATCGACAATGAGTTCGGATACGTTTATACATACAGCTATCCGCTTATCATAAACGGTCAGAAGGTAGGTCTTATATGCGCTGATATAAGTGTTGATTACGTAGACAAGACGATACTGGTATCAGCCCTCCGGGTTCTTCTTATACTTGCTGCGGTAGTGCTTGTCGCAACACTTCTTTTATCGGTATTTGTAAGAAATCTCGTCCTTAAGAGGATAGTAAGACTTGAAACTGATGTAAAAGACTATTCGGCCACCAAAGATCCGGCCATTGCCCAAAAGATTCGTGACAGGATAAAGCAGGCCGATGAGATAGGAATGCTTTCCGAACAGTTTGCGGGCATGGTTACAGAACTTGAGGATTACATGATCGATCTTAAGAACGTAACCGCCGAGAAAGAAAGGATAGGCGCAGAACTTGATGTGGCAACACATATTCAGGCCTCGATGCTTCCAAGAATATTCCCGCCTTTCCCGGACAGAAAAGATGTGGATATTTTCGCTACGATGGATCCCGCAAAGGAAGTCGGCGGGGACTTCTACGATTTCTTCTTAGTAGGCGAAGACAAACTGGCGGTAGTTATAGCCGATGTATCGGGTAAAGGTGTTCCCGCAGCTCTTATCATGGTCATCGCTAAGACACTTATTAAGAATCATCTCCTGGCGGGAGAGAGCATTGAAGAGGCTTTGATCGCGTCGAACCTTCAATTGCTTGAAAATAATGACGAGATGTTATTTGTCACCGCATGGGCCGCCCTTATAGATCTTAAGACGGGAGAGACCGAATTTTCGGAAGCAGGTCATGAGCCCGCGATCATAAAGCGTAAAGACGGAAGCATAGAAGTGATCAAACCAAGCAAGAAGAAACCACCGCTTGCAACTATTGAAGGAACCAAATATTTAAAAGACTCATTTACGCTTAATGTAGGAGATGTTTTGTTCCTTTACACGGACGGTGTTCCCGAGGCCACAAATTCAAACGATGAGCTTTATACCAAGGAAAGACTTAACGGGTTCATTGAGAAAGAAAGCGTAAGCAATCTCGAGAATCTGCTTAAAGACGTCAGAGCCGATGTGGATGCATTTGTCGGAGCCGCTCCGCAGTTTGACGACCTTACGATGTTGGCCGTAATGAGAAAAGATTATCAGTAATCGGAAAAGAGGTTATTTCAGTTATGCCGGAGTTTGAAACTCTGTTTGAGGATTGCCGCAAGTTAAACAAGACAGTCGATACTTTCGGACGATCAGACAAAACCTTGGCCGATCACTTAAATGATCTTTCGGGTATTGTTGAAAAAAACATTGAAAAGGGTTCTCGTAAAGACGGAACCGACGTACAAAAACTTGCCGCAGACTATGTGGCAAAAAGGCTCTCGGATGAGGCTGCATCGGATGTATATGACGCTTTGTCAAAAAGAGTGCTCACAACAGCCGATCATCACGGAGGATTGTTCTCAGCGCAGGCCTTTCAGGGAGATCTCTATTTCGGAGAGCTTCTTAAAAGGATGGGATATAAGGGAAGGTTTACGCCGCTGTTTTCTTTCTCCATTGTTGAATTAGAAAATTCAACCTACGGAAGAGGGATATGCGCGTATGAAAGCCCCGACAAGCGTCAGCAGATCCCCATCCATCCCAAAAGAGACTTAAACCGTATGGTGACGGTCACAAAAGGCTACGATGCTGAAATGCTTGAGCGTGCGAAGATCCAGATGCTCATTAAAGGCAGCACCTTTTCAAGAGAACAGTATAAGTACATCAGCAAAGTTATAGACAGGATCTATAAGGACGAAAAGATACTTTCGCTTGAAAGATATGCCGACCAGATCTTTATGATAGGGGAGAGGCTGTCGGGAGAGTATTTTACGGATGACGATTCAAGGCATCTTTGCTATACGGAAGCAGAAGAGATCACCACGGAGCTTTTTATAAAAGATCTGAAAGATGAAAGCTCACTCATATGGCACATCTTTTACGATGAAGAAGTCAGAAAAGCGCTTGATGATACAAAAACGGAAGACGGTCTTAAACTTTCGAATCTTTTATTAAGGGGAGTGGATGCGAAAGGAAGACGTATTCATACGGAACTGACACCTGACGGAAATCTTCCGGGTGCGGGATTTGGTGATCAGAGAGTGCAATACGATACCGATCCGGATTCTTTGATCAATTTGGTAAAAAAAAGAAAGCTCATTCCCGCAGGATTTGCCGAAGCGGTAATGCTCTTCTTTGAAAGAGGATACACATGGCTTGGAGGATATTTTCAGTCGATCTATCTTACAAAGTGGAGAGATCTTTTAAAAGAAGCCTTTGAAAAGGCCGGAAAAACGGATTTAACCCGACTTTTTAAAGATTATGACTGCACAGGTTATATAAGTGGGCCTGTGTATGTTTTAAATGAAGCGGGCGACGGGCTTGTTTCGACGGGACCGCTTGAACTGTCAAAGATAAAGATGACGGGTTCGGCCTTTGAAGAAAGAATGAGCATAAAGATGAAGGATGCTCATAAGATGGGATTGTTTGAGATTTATCTCGATCTCGTGGCAGGGGAAGCCAAAACGGAAGGCTGGTATAGGGTTATAGCGAAATACTTAAGAGATAACTACGGAGAATATGCTATATGACACAAAAAAGCACGTGGGCAGAAATTAACCGCGGCGCAGTTAAGCATAACCTGGATGCAATAAGGGAACAGATAGGAAAGAACACTTTGGTATGCGCGGTTGTCAAAGCCGATGCATACGGACACGGACTTAAGGGATTTGTTAAGATGCTTGCCGAAGATAAAATGGTCGATATAATCGCGGTAGGCAAGATAAGCGAATTAAGAACTCTTATAAAAGAAAAGGTAACCGGCGGAATGCAGGTCATCTTACTGGGAACGGCTACTGCGGAAGAGATAACCGAAGGTCTTGCAAATGGGTCTCTTACAGAAGACAGGTGTATCTTTTCTGTGTACAGCAGGGCGCAGGCGGAGAAGTTAAGCGAGGCAGCGGCATTAAAGAATGTAAGAGTTCGCGTTCATCTCAGGATCGATGTATGGGATTCGGGAATGGGAATAGGTCCCGACGAATTCTTAAGATTCGAAGATGAGTTATTCTCGTTGCCTAACATTGAAGTATGCGGTATATACAGTCATCTGTACACTTCATATTCGGACAACGATGAAGTAACCAAAGACGAACTGGATAAATTTTCGAAGACCGTTGCGCAGATGAATGCCAAACACAGAAAGAGCGTTACGGTGCACGTTCTCAATTCGTCTTTGATATTTAAGTTTCCCGAATATGCATTTGACATGGTAAGAGCAGGTACAGCGATGTACGGGCTTCCTTGCAAGGAAGAGGGAAAACTCATTCCCGCCATGAAGGTCTGTGCCAAAATATTTGATGTTCGGTATGTTCCGAGAGAGGTTCCGCTATCATACAGTGATGTAACGGATATCGATCGAAACAGACGGAAGATAGCAAGGATAATGTACGGTTACTGGGACAGTCCGCTTTTGCTGACGCAGAAAAAAGTAGTCATAAATGTAAACGGCAAACTGTACAGGCCCGCTACTGAGATATGCATGGACAATCTATGTATAGATGTGACGGGGAATGAAGATGTTAAAGTGGGTGATGTCGCCGTTCTCATGGGAGAAGAAGGCGTTACAATATATGACATTTTAGACAGAAACGGCATTCAATACGTTCACAGTGAATGGATGTGTATGACCGCGGGAAGATTGGAGAAGATATACCTATGAAAAGACCGATCGGGAAAATAGTAAGAAGGCCGGTTGCATTATTACTGGCGGCAATGATGGCATTTTCTTTGGGCGGATGTTCATCTGCGGATGAACTGTTCGGTTCCGGCGAAGAGATCACGGCTGTTTCGGAAGAAAACGAGTTTGATACCACGCCACATACTAAAGAAGACGGAAGTAAATATCGCATAGCATATGTCGATTACGATGAATATCTTCCGGCCAGCAGGCAGTTATATTACATACTGAAAGGCCTTGAAGAAAAGGAATGGATTGCCGAGGGCAGCATTCCTTTCACAATTGAGGATATAGAGGCTAAGGAACTGGCGACAAGTCAGATGTACGAAATGCTTGTTAAAGCAGATCTTGGAGATTATGTGGAATTCGCAAAAGATGCGTTCTTCTATCTTGGATATGATGACGAGCAGATGATAGCCGACAGTCTCAAAGAAAAAGCCGGAAAGGACATCGATCTTATCATTACTTTCGGAACAAGTGCGGGAGTTTTGGTAAGCGGTCTCGGCCTTTCGATTCCGATGGTCGATTTTTCCGCAACAGATCCGGTGGCTTCGGGAATAATCAAATCTTCTACGGAAGGTTCGGGTAATCCTTATGTCTGGGCACAGGTTGAGGCATCCGTTCCTTTAAGACAGTTAAAGTATTATCATTCGTTAAAGCCATTCGACAGACTCGGACTTATAGTTTACGGAGATGAGATCATATCGGGTGTTCCCGATATTGTGGAAGCTTCAAAACAGGAAGGTTTTTCGCTGGTTAAATACAACATAGAAGAGCAGCCCAGAGAAACCGACGCAGAGCTTGATGCTTACTACAAGATGGTAAAAGAACAGTTCGACAAGATGGCTCAGGAAGATATAGATGCGTTCTTTTTAACGCTCGATCTTGTAAACGATGTTTCGTTGCTTCCGATGATGCTCGAACATTTTTATGAGAAGAAGATTCCCGTATATGTGCTTGATGACGTAAACAACGTATATAACGGGGCACTTATGATCATTTCGGCTTATGATCTTGAAAACGTCGGACGATTTGTTGCCGATGCGATAACAAAGATATTCTGCGGAGCTGAAGCGGGAAGTCTTCCGTGCATATACACCAGCGCACCTTACATATGCGTGAACATAGACGTGGCTGAGGAGATCGGTTATCCTCTTAACTTCGAGTTTTTGGCAATCTGTGACGAAATCTATACAAAGAGAACGAGCAAATGAAAAAAGAAAACAGTAAAAACAGAATCTATCTGATTATAACAATGTGCATGTCCATATTCGCGGTAGCGTTTATTGCACTTATGGGTTATTTAAACTATAAAACGATGGTCACCGACCTTAAGTCTCAGGTTATCAGGCGAATAGAAGCTGATACTGTAGACGGCGTGGAAACTGCCCTTGAATTCGGTAAACGTATCGATAACTTTTACGGGATCGATGACGTGTTTGCCACATTCAGAAACCAGGTACAAGGAACCATACCTTTTGTGCTTACAGCGGACGGAAGACTTTTATATGTCGATGCTTCCTGCACGGAAGCTGAGAACGAAAGGATATCGAGATTTCTTACGTCAAATGAGTTTAAGAAGGCAAATTCCGAGGGACTGGGCGAGGAAGCCAATGTCATTACGATGGGAAGAACAAGAGGGATACTTTATCCGATCGTTCAGGACGAAGAAATTGCCGGCTATTTCTCATGTATCTACTCGGACTCTGATTTCAAGGGCGAGCTTGATAACATACGTGAGAAGATAATACTTCAGACGATCATTACAGCCGTAATGGTATGCCTTGCGGTATTTGCGGTATTTATGCTCTTTAAGAGCGGTATGTGGGAGAAAAAGGGCATGCAGAAGCCCTCAAAACATATCGAGAACCTGGCGATGGTCGTTGTTATGGCTTTGGGCATAATAACTCTTTCGACCATAAACATAGTTTCTTTCAGAGAAGATTACAAGGAGCGTATCGGTTCTTCCACAAGAGTATCGCTTCAGAACCTTGAAAATACGATAAGACGGTTAAGTGATGAAGGGGTAAACATACGAAATATCGACGGACTGGAAGAATATATTCAGACGAGAGTCGAATCGCTGGAAACTCTGCATGTTGTACGTATAAGCGAGCACATTGCGGAGATAAAGCGTACCGAAGAAGACTCTGACATTATCTCATACGAATTTGATGCCGGCATTGAAGACGGAGAAGAAAAATTCTTGTATCTGGAAGCCGAAGTGTCGTCGGCCGCCATGCGTAAGCAGATACAGAGCATAGTTCTTACCCTTATTTCTACGCTCATCATATTGATCATGTTCGTTTTCGAATCGACAAATCTTATCGAACTGGTTACTACCGATTCGTCAAAAGAGCAGGACGGTTTTTCAGAAAAGAAGGTTTCGCTGTCGTTAAGACTTACGGGATTTTTATGTTCCACCGCGGAATACATGTGCGTTCCGTACGCAGCGATGATGATAAGAGAGAGCGGAGAGACTTTGTTTGGATTATCAAACGGTGTTACCGCTGCGCTTCCGCTTACTCTTGAAGGATTTACGCAAATGATAGCAATGCTTCTTTTGCCAAGATTTGTTAAGAAAAAGGACATAAGAAGCACTCTTATAGTTTCGGGTATCATGATGATGCTTTGCAACGTATTTGCATTTTCGACAAACAGAGCTTTGGTGATCGTCATATGCCGTGCTCTTGCGGGAATCGCATATGCAGGATTTAAGCAGATATCCAACTATCTGATAACCAGAGGATACAAGACCGACGAAGGACGAAGCAATAACATTTCTCAGGACAATGCAGGCCTTCTGGCAGGTGCGACCTGCGGTGCCGGCCTTGGTGCCATCCTTTCCGCAAACCTTGGCTATTCAATGAACTTCCTCATTGCGGCAGGCATTTTCTTCGTATATCTTGCCGTAACATTCTTCGCAACTCCGTGGAAGATGCTTAAGAACCGTTCACATATGGACGAAGAAGCCAAACCTGTAAGTGCTGCGGGAATAAAGAGGATGATCTTCTCAAAAGAGATGCTTTTGTTCATTATACTGATCGGCATACCGCTCAATATCGGTGTAATGCTATGCGTAACGCTCATTCCGGCAATCTGTCAGACCAACAACATTTCTGCGGTAATGTTAAGTTACTGTTATATCGCGAACGGTATCGCGGGTATTTACATAGGTCCCGCACTGGTTGCGAAGGCCAAGAAACGTTTCGGTGTAACGATAAGTATCGCATTTGCTTTCGCACTTACTGCGATCTCGATATTTATCCTTCATGTACCTCCGATCATCGTGATGATCGTTATAAGCAGTATGGTGCTCGGATTCCTTGACGGTTTCGGAACACCTATGGAGACAGACAAGTTTATGAGCCTAAAGGTCGTAAGAAACGAGGTTGATGAATCGACCGCACTTATTTTCTCGGTCGTTTTATCATACATACTCCTTACATTTGCTCCGATGATAGCCGAACTTATGCTCATCCCGGGTAAAGGTTTCTTTACACCGATGATGATAGGTGTGCTTGTATATGCCGTTGCGGCAGTCATTCTTGCATTAACCCGGCTTAAGAAAGGGAAAGGCGGTGAAACAATAAATGAGTGAAATGATACTTGATTCAAAAAGAGAATTACTCGATGACGTTTTACTTTGGATGGACGAGATGATCGAAAAATATGATTGTCCCAGAAGAACGTTCGTACAGCTTCATGTATGCGTGGAAGAACTGTATGTAAACATCTGCAACTACGCCTACGACGGTAACATCGGTAAAGTAAAGCTTATCGCTGATGTGAAGACAGATACGGGAAAGCCTGTATTTGAGATGACTTTCATAGATCAGGGAAAGCCGTTCAATCTGCTTGAGTTTCCCGATCCCGACATAACTTTATCGGGTGAAGAAAGAAACATCGGAGGACTCGGAATTTACATGGTCAAAAAGCGTATGGATGAGGTTCTTTACGAATACAAGGACTCAAGCAACATAGTAACAATAAAAAAAGCTCTTATATAAGATCTTTAAGAGAGGAATGGAATCAGTATGAGTAATACGACTCTGCAACAGCAGAAACAGGTAAAGACAGAAGCCCAGATGTATGGGCAGCTTCAGCAGCAGGAAAATGCTTTTCAGGCAAGCCAGATAGCACAGACACGCTCTACAGGCCAGGCTGCTCAGCCTCAGCTTCAGACAGAAAAGGCTTCCAGTCTCAGTAAAAAAGAGAAGAAAGCCCATAAGAAAATGGTAAAGGCCAATACATTTGTAAAGCCGGCCGATCTGGAAACCTCTCACATGAAGAAAACACTTGCTTCTTCGGTTGAGGTTGAAGGACAGAAGATGACACAAAGAGAACTGTTTGAGAAGGTTCGCCAGCATGACTATACGCATATGCAAAACCTCGATCCGGTACTCAGAAATCGTGCCGCAACAGAATATATAACGGCTCATCCGATCACCGTGTCGCCGGAACAGTATATAGCCGATCTTAAGCAGCAATATGCAGCCCACCCCGAACAGCTCACCTCGGCAATGATGAACCCGCTCCTTAGGATGGGTATCTCATGTATGATGAATTCGCCCGAGGTCGATCAGGCGACAAAAGACAAGTATAGGCAGATAGATGCGCTTCTCAATAAAGAGATATTGATAGCGACTCTTTCAAAAATACCGTCAGCGGATGTTGAACACGGTATAGGTAATGCAGATGTCGTAAGAAGTGTTCAGGGACAGGTCTTTATGATAAAAATGCTGGCGGCCACTCAGCTGGGACGGCTGAAAAAGGTCGTAAAAGAGCCCCCGTCATCGGATGACTGGTCGGGGCCCGTTGCAAATGCGTTTGCGCACTGTTCGCGTGTAATGTTTACGCTTCCGGGAGACAGAGAAGCAGGTTACAAACAAAGAGAGCGTCTTATGCACGAAAGCTTTCAGCTGCAGGCTCCGTTTAAATCAAGAGCCGGAGCGACGCATTCAATGAGTCGTAAAAGAAAAAGTGCTACCAGCAAAGCCACTGAGGTCAAATTCTTCTCACCCAGAAGCCAGTACGGTATGAACGTAGCGGTCGGAGGTCTTGGAAACGACGGTATTCCGGATGCTGAGGGTCATGTAAGAAAGCTTAAGAATGACGGCGGTTGCGGTCATCTTTATATGCATTTTGAAGAAGGAACAGAGAGTAAGCATTCGGGTATGCTTATCGGTTTTGAGAGTGATGCTTACAAAGTCATGAATCAGACCGGGCATGTTCACGATAAAAAAGCGACAGGAGAATTTGCATCAAGCTTTGGCGGACAAAGATGCGATGAGATCGGTGAAAAATACGGCGGTCGCGTTGTGGATCTCGGAGGCATAAATGTCAGAAAATTCACTGATTTCATGGGACTTATAAACGGTGTGACCACGGAACTGTTCAGAAAAGGCACAAACGGAGATCCGCAGGCGCAACAGGACCTTACCGAGCTTGCAACAATGCTTAGCGGTGATCTCATGAACGCAACTCAATTTGAGGCATTTGTTACGAAATTGTACTCCCTTAGGGGAGATGATTATGCGGCATCTTCCGCATCCACCCTTTTGGCGGGAATGTGTCCGCAAGGATGGTTTAACTGAACCAATTAACCTTTATAAAATACAAAGCGGGAAATGATCGGTATGGTAGAAATAATCGACTTAAACGAACAGTTCGACAAAAGATTTTTAAGCCTGATAAACAGGGACGGGCAGGACACAATGGCTGACGATTCAAGCGTGGCACTTGGAATATTGGATGACGATACACCTTTCGGAGCATTGGTGATCGATCCGGGCTATGATGGGATAGCATCGGTTGAATCGTTGTATATTGACGAGGCCCACAGAAGGCAGGGCTATGCGACGGAGCTTATGTATTATGCGGTTGAGATGCTGTATGCTCTCGATGATATGTATTCTCTCAATGTCACTTTCGCCGATGAGAACGGGGAAAACAACGGCCTAAAGGAATTTTTTGAATATCTCGAATTTGATATTGAAAAAGAAGAGACTATGGGTGCATATACGTTTCTTTTGAAGGAGGTCGCTTCCTCCGAGTATATCAAGGGACAGATAGATTCAAGAGTGGCTTCCTACGATTCCATAGATAGAAGCGTGAAAAACAGGATCATGTCCGGACATCCTTCCTTTTTGGATTTCTGTGCAAAAGGCACAATAGACGAATCGCTTAGCTGTGTTGTTGACAAGAAAAGCGATGAAAGATCGATGCAATCTTATCTCGTAGTCGGATACGGAGAAGAAGAACTTGTTATTCTTTGGGCAAACGCAGCTCCCGGATCGCTCGATCTTATAAGTATGCTCAGATTTGCGATAAAGAATGCATTGGTTAAATACGGGCCGGACTTCAGGATTCGTGTTCCTTATATCACTGAAACGTCAAAAAATATAGTCGGGAAGCTTCTGGGTGAAAGAGCAGAGACTACCGAAACAGTATGGAATGCGTCGTTGTCGCTTGACTGGACAGACGAAGCATACGCGCAAGCAGACTAAGAGGAAGACAATGGATAAAGAAAACACTCTTGATGCCAGGCAAAAGGGCGATATTTATTGGAGAAAACTTAAAAGGCTCATCGAGGCGGAGGAAGAGCGCGGCCTTGAAAGAAATGAGGCTAAGAATATCGCCGGTGATATTTTTTTGAGAATCAATCGAAAAGGATTCAAAGAAACTGTTCCTGACAGACTTGTTACCGGTAACGAATTCAATACGATACCACCAACCGCAGCGTCCGGAGAAATATGCGCAGATAACGTTTGCCTCGCGGTTCAATGTTGTTGTTATTATGAATCATATGAATCCAAAACCGGCGATAAAGAATACGATAATATTCTGAACAATAAAGTACACGGTATGGCAAAAGTCATCGCAGAAGCTATTTCGTGCTTTTTTGCTTCAATGGGAATTGATGAAGCAACAGGAAAGAGCATTTCAAACGAAAAGCGTGAAGAAGCGATATCTTTGAGCGAATCTGTTTTTGCAGAATATGAAAAAGCGGTCAAACATTTTAAAACCGATGCTTCAGTCGCTTATATAAATACTCTTATTGATAAAAGCAGGATTGAAAAAGCTGCTTTTGTAAATGAGATAGATTCGATCATTGCAGGCAAGCATTTAAGTGATGAGATAAATAAAGAGATTGAGAAGGTATCCAAAGAGTATGTGGCTTTAAAAAGCAAGGAATCCGAGTTGACGGCGCTTATGAATGCAGTTGAATCTGATTTGCAGAATGATTCCGGTTTCGAATTGTTGAATGTAAAGGTAAGCTTTTCGGAAGCATATGAAGAATATAGAAAGTATTTGGCAGAACAGATAAGAGCTGTATCTTTTGCAATCAATTGCTGCATAACATATATCAAATGCCTTGTAAATGACGATGTGGCAGATCCGATTTATGCGGCGTATATCTCTGAACATTGGAAAAAAGAAGTCAAGACTCTTTCATTTGAAGACAGTATTTACGCTATGGAAGGATACGATCTGCTCGGACCGACGCTTAAAGATGATAGTCTAAAGATTCCGAAATCGATCGAAGAGTTTAATAAGATCGGTGAAGAACTGAAAGAGTATATGGACTCTCATCCCAATCGCTTCTTCGATCAGACGGTGAGTCAGCTTCTTTTTGATATGGACGGCATACCGGATATTATCGCCAAAGCAGACGCGCTTAAAGAGGGCTTGCTTGATCATTTGTCGAAGGAAAAGGCAAATCAGAGCGAAGAATTGATCGATATGTGGGCAATGGCCGACTCGATTTCGGATATTTGTTTCTTTGTACTTGAATACTCAATGGCCAGAGAGTTAAGTACAGTCAAAGATCTTCTCAATGAATACGCGGAGTTCATTTTTGATCTTGATTACAGAAAGAAATTTTCGGTCAGCAAAGATAAACTTTTGAAAGTTTTGGAAAGGAGAACCGGGAATGTACACAAGTGAAATTATAAACGCCTTCGGACTGAATGATTTCTCGGATTATATCCCGGTTAATTATTATTCTCAGATAGAGCTTGGAGAACTCGACGCCAAGGCGGTATATGAAGAAAACGGCGAAGATCGGGAATTCATAGGTGTAACAGTTACCGCGGATCATTCCGGCTGGCTCGAGATTGTATGGGTCAGTGTCAACAAAGCCAAATACAACGTTGTTTTGGCTTCAAATCTTATTAAATATCTTATAAGGGAAGCGCGCATCTCAAAAGAGTATAAAGGAGCTTTCTGTGAGATACATAAAGCCGAAGAAACGGCGGTTCATCTCGATATTTTGACTCTTGCAGGTTTGAGCGTTACCGAAACAAAGAACAATATATATGAGATAGAATTAAAGGATATACCGGAAGCGATGACAAAAGCACCGATACCTAAAGGAAGCGCATGTATTCCAATCAATGAGGCAACGGAAGACTTGCTTGGTGAGATCGATATGCTGATGGCTAACGATGAAAGACCGATTCCCACGCCTTATGAGATTGATTATGAAATCTGTGACAAAGAGCTAAGTCTTGTATGCGTCGAAAACGACGCTCCGACCGGATTCATGTATTTGGTTCCTGAGAAGGATTATCTTGTTTTGGAATTGGCGTACAGCGCATCCAAAACCGCACTTCCGGTAATGATATCCGAGGTGTTGAAAAAAGCACTTGCAAAATACGGACCTTCCCAAAAGGTGCTCATACCGATAGTCGGAAAGTCTACAAAAGATATAGTTACACGCCTCATACCAAATGCTGAAAGAGGCGATATTGTGCAGGCGGTTGTCAGGTTTGACAAGCCCGATATTCCGCCGGTGATGGATATGATATTAAAGAGAATTCTTACAAAATAATGTTTATCGGTTAAAGAGACCGAGAAAGGGGACAGAATATGCCGGGTGGAAACGGAACAGGAACAGGATCGGGAAACGGTCCTTTACAATTGAATAAGACGGGATCGGCCGGATCGGGAATTGATACATCACCCGCTCCTCAGCCTGCCCAAATGAGCAGAACAGCTTCACCCGCACCTGTTCCGTCTCCGGAGATGGAAACGCAGTCAAGAAGCGCATCGGTTTCTGCAATGCAACAAACGCCAATGATTCAGATCACTTCCGCTCAAAGAGAAGACTATATGATGCGGACGCAGTCAGAATTTCAAGTTACCACTACAGAGACTATTCAAATGTTGGGACGACAGTTGAAAGAAAGAAGCTATGATCAGGCGAAAACTTTTTTTCATTGGAAAAGGAAACCATCAACTCAAATGCAAGGCCTAATAAAAGCAATCGAAGCGTTTAATACAATGCTCGATCAGCCAATTATTGCCGAGAGATTTGATAAGGATATGAAAAAATTGCAGAGTAATTATCTTACGATAACTCAGGCATGCAACACTTATTTTGAAAAGCATCCGAATCCGGGAACAGACGAGGGAAAATTTAGACTTAGTCATGTCAGAAGGATTTTCGATATTGCATCCAGAGAATTGTCTTTGCTTGAACATAATGCTGAGTATTATAAAAAAACCAATAAAGCCGGTTCATGGAAAGATGTTGTAGCAAGCGAAAGAACGATGTCGTATACCAACCATAGCATGGGTGTTTCCATTACTCAGGAAGGTGGAGGGACCTCATATCTTGCTGTTATAGATGACGGGCAGAAAACGCAGTACTATAAGAAAAAGGCGGAGGTAACCACACCCAGGATTCAGTCATGTGCTGAAATGACAAAGGCATCATACAGAGATGATCCGGGAGTCGATCAAGCAACAAAAGCCAAGAAAGATGAGATTTTGCAGGCATTTATTGATGTCGCCGACTATTATGAAACGCATACAAGAGATGGATACCGTATGCTATTGGATACTATAAAAGATAATTTAAAGCAAAAAGGTTTTGTCAGGGGATTTTTCAGGGATGGAGACGGAATGGAAATCAAAGCGTTGACATCTTTATATGACAGGTATTATGGAACAGCTGAATGGGCATTATATGAAGAAACCGTTATTGAATTTGCTAAACAGGTGAACTTTAATTATGTAGGAAGTACATTGGCTAAGATTCCCGAAGGGGGTGAAGCGGCAGCAAGAAATGCATTGACAAGCAGAATGGCAGAACTGCTTGGAGTAGGCAATCTGATCGTTAAGAGTTCGATGTGTAAGATGCAGATTGACGGAGAAAGTTCCGAAGGAGTTGTTATGGAACAGGCTCAAGGAGCAAATCTTGAAAAGATATTTAATGATCCTCAATGCAAAGGGAAAAAATTGATTACATCTCCGGACGTATTAAAGGAACTCACAACTCTCCAGGTATTTGACGCACTGTGCGGGCAGGTTGACAGAAATGCCGGAAATGTCATTTATCAATACAGAGTAATAGAAGACGCTGTCTATCTTGAGCATATTACGGGAATTGATAATGATATGTCGTTTGGTAATCTTTCATATAAAGAAATCACAGGAGAAGTAGGTGACGGAGCGCATGAATTGATACCATTCTATCAATATACCCGTGATAATCCCAAAGTTCTCAGGTTATTGGCTCTGGATTCAGAGTTTGCACATACATTGTTAGATCTTACTCCGGCACAACTTGATTTAATAACGTCTGATGTGCTTTCAATTGAGGAACGTCAGAATCTGGCAGACAGGTTGGCGGGTTTACAGGAAGATGTCAGATTGCTTATGCAACAGGACGAAACAAGTAAAGAAAAGCACATTCTATCATCGGAAGGCTGGGCGGATTTGAGAGATGTTCTGGATGAGAGCCTGGAGACAAAGAAAACCAATGTGGGATATGTGAGAAGAGATTTAATGGAAAGGATAACGATTCCTAATTAAGATAATTTTACTTTCTAAGTCATGATTATTTTTTTCATTGCATTTTTTTTGCATATATGATAAGTTAGTTTAGTCTGCAAATGTATACGGACATAACCCAACCCTTCCAAGGACACGGGAAACTCCAACCCTGCACTTTGGATGAGGGGATATTACAACACCAGGAGGATTTAAAATGATATCCAAAGAAAAGAAAAACGCTATTATCAAAGAGTATGCAATCAAGGAAGGCGATACCGGTTCACCCGAAGTACAGGTAGCAGTTCTTACAGCAAGAATCGCTGAGC
>JAEEGL012617737.1_pt1 | contig 47802 bp, 27 predicted proteins | sample 9134231 | NCBI WGS metagenome assembly JAEEGL01 (sample SAMN16246548, study PRJNA631951) | gut metagenome | biome: gut microbiome; feature: rumen; material: fiber-attached | host: Bos | place: Iran: Karaj | collected 2018-10 | reverse complement strand
CAGTCAATGTTCTCAAAAACTTGATTCGCTCGGCATAATATATTTTACAGCCGACAACGACAGCCGGATATATCTGCTTGAAGAAAAACGTTGGTTGAACCTGCCGTACAGGAATTTTGTAGGCGTGCTGGTGTATGTCTACGGCAAGGAACCGGAATGGGTTGATGTCTTTAACTGGCTTGAGCGTTAGAAATCCAGTCCTATGCCGAGATAGAATCCCACAGCGTGGTTGATATCCGACCAATGGACGTTGGCGCGAATGGGACCGACAATGGAATTGTAGGCATATTCAAGTGCAAAACCGAAGTTGGTAGTCGACTTCTCGACATTGAAGAAATCTCTTATTTCTTGCGACTGCATTATTATTTGTGCTGTCGATGTCACATAGTGCCGTTTCCCGAATTGCCATCTAAGGTTGAATCCCGTTGTCACCAGAGTGCGTGCGGCGGTGGTGGCGGTGTTGATGCCGATAAATGTTATCTGTTGGTCAAGAATGCGGTTGGCATCGTTGATGGAGAGCATATTGACGTAGGGGGCAACCATAGAGCTGACATAACGTGCGTCCAGAAAGGGTATTGCCGTTATCTGCTCTGCGCTGTGTGCTGATCGGTAACCTAGCTGTATGCTGTGAATTGGCTCGGTGTCGTGTTGCAATCCGCCAGGCATCCAGTTGTAGAAAGCTTTGAACTGCACGCCAAGGGTGGGGAAGTAGGGGTCATCGAACGAGTCGGAACGTAGTTGTGCAAAGGGACCGGCAAAGATGTTTGATTTTGACATTTGGTCGAGGTTGTAGTAGTTCTGAAAGCCATAGTCGGCAAGCATCGTGGTGCGGTAGAAGTAGTCGGCACGTATTCCAAGTCGAAGGGTCATCATACGCCACGGTGACAGCGAAAGGTAGAGGTCGCCTCGGCCGCGGTTGAAGTCTATACGGAAGTCGTAAGGTTCTATCCGGAAAGCGCCGTTGCGGGCTGCTTGGAACGAAAGTTCGGTACCGAGTTCTACGCCTTGTCCGGTGCGCAGGGTGTGGCAGACGGTGATTATAGAGTTGAGTCCGAGGCGTGTTGTGAAGTCGATGCGGCTACCCGTCAGGCGGTGGACGTTGATGCCTGTATGTAGCAATATCGATGCGAAGTCGACTGCGTCAAAACGTACGCTGGCACCGAGCTGGTTGACCGGCGAACGGTAGCAGTTGAAGCGTAGTGTGTAGGGTGCGGTGTCGCCAAGTATCTCGTAGGTGACCTTCTCAAAAGCCTTGGTTCCCATCATTGTTGAAATGGCATCTTCGAGTTCGAGGATGTGCATCTGCCTGTCGTATTGTCCGTTGGGGAAGAGTCGTTTTCGCAGATAGCGTTCCTCTTTGGCGTTGATGCCGCTGAACACGATATTGCCTATATGTATGGTTTGTTGTCGTAAGTTCACAGCAACGTGGCGGCTGCGGTTGTGCGAGTCGCGGATGGGAATGTCGCATATTTTACGTCGCAGCGAATCTATCTCTGCAGCGTGTCTTTCAACGGCTTGTTGCCCGCGTTCCAGCATTGTGGCAATGCTTTCCTTGTCGAAACTCAGCAGGGAGAAATCGTTCAGTTCTGGCTGTATGTATACGTCGGTGGCTTTAACGGCGGCGATGTAGGCTTCGCGGCCCAGTATGTCTGTGGTTTGGTAGACGATGTCGAGCATACTTTTCATCTGTCCTGCGGCGAGGGCAGGCGAGGAGACATCAACGCCTATGATGATGTCGGCGCCGAGCTGTTTGGCTATTTCAGCTGGGAAGTTGCTGCGCATACTGCCGTCCATAAGCACCATACCGTTTTTCTTGACAGGTGTGAATAGGCCTGGTATCGACATTGTGGATCGCAAGGCGTCGCCCAGTTTGCCGCTGAACCATACTTTGGGTTTGGCTGTAATCATATCGGTGGCCACGCAGACAAATGGTATGGGTAGGTCGATAAACTCTATCTCGTCGCCGTATCCAATGGTGAGGCTACTGAAAAGGTCTTCGATGTTGCGTCCTTGCACGATGCCGTCGCTGAGAATGCTGCGGCTGTTGATTTCGGGCTTATGGAAATCCCATTTGTAAGTTCCGAATGGTATGCTGAGCTGGAACTGCTGGTCATAGTCCTTTTGCGACAATGCGTCGAATCGGCGAGGGTGAGTGTCGTATAGAAGGCTGTTCCAATCCTGGTTGCGGATGATGCTTTCCAGTTCTTCGCCGCTGTATCCGCAGGCATAGAGCCCGCTTACAAGTCCTCCTATGCTGGTGCCCATAACAAGGTCTATCGGTACACCGACACGCTCCAGGTAGCGTATCACGCTTATGTGTGCAGCGCCTTTGGCACCTCCGCCGCTAAGCACCAACGCAACTGTGGGACGCTCGTGGCGGATACTGTCCATACGTTGTTGGAACTTCGCAACGGCTACCGAGTCGCGGTGTGGGTCGATACCGTAACTCAATGCCGTTGTTTGGCAATGTCCCGCGTTGGCAATCAGCAGCAACGTGGCGAAAAACAAAGTATGTGTCAGCCTCTTCAATTGTACTTGTTTGATTTTTTTACACAAAATCTTTTCCTTCAAACCAATGCCTTGAAAATCTCGGTCATTGTGTCGGCGGCTTTGTCGGCCACCTGCACCACCTCGTCGCCGTCGTTCTGGCATTCCTCGCCAAGATCTTTGGCGCAGTTTGTTATCACGCTCATACCGAATATCTCCATTCCGCAATGGCGAGCCACAATGACTTCGGGTACGGTTGACATACCCACGGCGTCACCACCCAACAAACCGTACATTTTGTATTCGGCGGGTGTTTCATAGGTTGGACCTGTTTCGGCAACATAGACGCCTTCTTTAAGAGTGACACCCAGCTGGGCAGCCTTGTCGTGCGCCGTTTTTCTCAATATGCGGCTGTATACGTTTGTCATATCCGGGAATCTAGTTCCCATCTGTTCCAGGTTTGGCCCTATCAGCGGATTGGGCATAAAGCTGATATGGTCGGTGATGATCATCAAGTCGCCGACGCTGAACGTCGTGTTGATGCCGCCAGCGGCATTGGACACCAGCAGCCTTTTGACGCCCAGCATACTCATAACCCTCACAGGAAAAGTTACTTCCTGCATCGTATAGCCTTCGTAGTAGTGGAAACGCCCCTGCATAGCAACCACGTTTTTGCCGTCAAGTGTGCCGAAAATCAGGTTGCCCTTGTGTCCCACAGCCGTGCTTGTCCTGAAATAGGGAATCTCGCCGTATGGTATCACAATCTGGTTTTCAATAGCGTCGACCATTTTCCCAAGCCCGCTGCCGAGGATGATGCCCGTTTCGGGAGTGTAGGTGCAATGGCGGCCAAGCATCTCTGCCGCTTCGCGTATCTTGTTCATCAGGTTGATGTTATTGTCCATTCTTTATTTTGTTTATGCGTTTCATAATTTCCTCCGCGCGCTCATATTCTTCGTTTTCCTCGCAAATACGCAGTTCCTCTTCCAGTTCCTCCAGCGTTTCGCCAGCCGACAGGGTGTTACCGAGCTCGATGTCGTCGTTTTGCGGAGTGAACCCCGTTTCTTCAAGCACCGTTTCTGCCATCTCTATGTCTACCGCTTGGTGGAGTGCCAGTACTACGGCGTCGCTCGCGCGGGCGTCAATTTCCTTGTCGTTGAAGCCGTCGCTCACCACCAGAGTGGCATAGAATATGCCCTCTTCAAAACGGTCTATTCGCACCAGCTTGAGGCTCAATGCAAATGCGTTCATCATCGACACAATGAGCTGATATGTCATCGGTCGCCGTGCTTGTCGCTGTTCCTGTTCAAGGATTATCATCTCCGCTTCGTGTTCGCCGATTGTCACAGGCACTTTTTTTTCGCCTATCGGGTCGTAAAGCATCAGCACAAACATCGACGTGTCGGTGAAGCCTTGCAGTACTTCGGTCGGATATACTTTTTTGTAGGTCAATGTTCTTAAGTTTAATGTTTAAAGTTTGAAAAAAATATTCTTCTAACTCTGATTCAACTCTGACTCAACTCTGACTCCCTTCCTTCTTCGTCCCTCTCAAATACTCTGCCAGTTTTGCGACTGCGCGTCCGCGGTGGCTTATGCGGTTCTTAACTTCGAGCGGCATTTCGGCAAAGCTCACGGCAAATCGGTCGGGCATAAAAATCGGGTCATATCCAAAGCCCTCCTTGCCGTAGCGCTCCGTTAGTATTATGCCGTCCACACGCCCCTCAAAATATTTGATACTAATTTCGGTGTCCTGCATAGCTCTTTCATCGTTCTCCGTTCTTCGTTCTTCGTTCTCCTTGTTCTCAATAAGGCATATTACTGTGCGGAAGCAGGCACGTCGGTTGGTTTTGCCATCCATTTCGGCAAGCATTTTGTTGATGTTGTCGTCAAACGAGCAATGCTCGCCGGCATAGCGTGCAGAGTATACGCCAGGTCGTCCGTCCAAAGCTTCGACTTCAAGACCTGTATCGTCGGCAAAGCAGCCGTTGAAGTTTTTTTGGCCGCGCATACGCTCATAAACCCACATTGCCTTTTGCAATGCATTGCCTTGCAAAGTGTCGGCAGTCTCGGGAATATCGCCCTCGAGACCTATCTCCGACAAACTTTTTATCGTTACACAGCTGTTCAGCATCTTGCTGACTTCCATAATTTTGTGCTTGTTGTTCGTAGCAAAAATCAACTCTTTCATATCTGCAAAAATACAAATAAGTTTTTAAAGAAAAAAATATTTGTTTTGTCAGTTTTAATAACTTTTGTATCTTTGCAAATCCTTTTCGTCGTATTAAATCCCTAAAACATATCAACGTATCAACAATAAACAACAATAAAACTATGAACAAATCGATTGCAATCCTTACTGGTGGCGGTCCCGCGCCCGGAATGAATACAGTTGTGGCTTCGGTCGCCAAAACATTTTTGCGTGATGGTTATCGCGTCATCGGCCTCCACGGTGGCTATTCGGCACTTTTCACGGAAAATCCTCGTATGCAGGATCTTAACTTCCTTGTCGCTGACGAGATATTCAACAAAGGTGGTTCGCTGCTGAAAATGAGCCGTTTCAAACCCACAGATGAGGACTTTGAGAAGAGATTCAATCTGAAACTTTTCACAGACAACGAGATAAAGCTCCTTGTCACCGTTGGCGGCGACGATACCGCTTCTACGGCCAACCGCATTGCCAAGTTCTTGGAAAGCAAGCACTATCCTATAGCCAATATCCACGTTCCCAAGACTATCGACAACGACCTGCCGCTTCCCAACAGTTCGCCGACCTTCGGCTACAATAGCGCTAAGGCTCAAGGTTGCGTGCTGGCCACCGCCGTTATGGAAGATGCCCGTACCAGCGAGAATTGGTTTGTGGTGAGTGCTATGGGCCGTTCCGCCGGTCACCTTGCACTCGGCATCGCCGGTGCCTGCCACTATCCGATGGTCATCATCCCCGAGTTCTTCAACAAGACCGAGATTACCGTCGAGAAAATAGTAAATATGGTGGTTTCCTGCATCGTGAAACGTAAGCTGATGGGCATCAACTACGGTGCTGCTATGATTTCGGAAGGCGTGTTCCACAGCCTAAGCGACGAAGAGATTGCCAAGAGCGGCATCCATTTCAGCTATGACGAACACGGCCACCCCGAACTGGGCAAGGTGTCGAAGGCTCATATTTTCAACGACTTGCTGGAGCGCAAGGTCAAGGAGCTCGGCCTGAAGGTGAAGAGTCGTCCTGTCGAAATCGGCTACGAGATTCGCTGCCATACGCCTATCGCGTTCGACCTTACCTACTGCTCGCTGATGGGTATGGGAGTTCACACCCTCTTCAACCAGGGTTGTACTGGCTGTATGGTGTACTGCGATCATCAGGGAACAGTAACTCCGCTCTATCTCAAAGATTTGCAGGATCCGCAGACAGGCAAGATTCCTCCACGTCTCGTCAATGTCAACAGCAACAAGGTAATGTCGTATGTCAATGACATTATGGATTACATTACCCCGGCTGACTATGAGGCCGCCAGGAAGTACCTGCCCAATCCCGAAGCTTACGATTTCAAGAAAATTCTTGAATGGTAGGCTTCCATTGAATAGCAAAAAGGGTCGCAATTGCGACCCTTTTTTTTTGTGTGGATTGTCGTTTGTTATTTGACTACGAGCTTGTGGACGATGTTGATGCCCTGTGCTGACGCACGAACGAAGTAGGTGCCGGCAGCGAGATGGCGGAGTTCCACAGTTGCTGTGCAGCTGTCACCGCCACAGAATGCTGTGGTTTCTTTGATAATGCGTCCACTCATATCAACCAAGGTCAGAGCGACTTCGCCGTTTATGCCAACAATGTTGATGGTTGTCTTGTCCTTTGCAGGGTTTGGGGATATATCCAAAGCAGGATTTGGCGACTCTGATTGTAAACCAATGCCGCTTGTGGCGGTGTGGAATGTCGTCCGTTCACTCCATACGCTGTAGGCAGTTTCGCTGCATTTGGCACGGATGTAAAGGGTATAGTCGACGTCGGGTGTCAATCCGTTGAGTGTAATGGAGTTGCCGTTGATGTTGTCGACTGTTGTGCCGTTGCCTGGTGTGAAGTTGCCGATGCCGTATTCGATTGTGTAGTATTGGCTGTCTCCGCTCCAGGAAACGAGTGCCGATGTTGCCGAAATGGATGAAACGCTGACATTGTATGGCGGCAGACAGGAGGCGGTGGTGAATGAAACGGTGTTGCTGTAATCGGAGGTCGTGCCGTTGTTGGTACAACTGTCGGCGACGGCGACGCTGTAAGTGATGTCCTGTGCAAGTGAGGTGAGCGTGAAGGGGTTATGGTCAGCAACGATAACAGAGTCGTAAGCGTTGTGGCTTAGAAGGATATAGGCAATCGATTGGTCGTTGTGCGATGTCCAGCCTATTGTGGCGCGGTCGTAGCCGACGTTGGTTACATAGGGTGTGGTGGGGGGTAAGCAGGGTCGCGTAGCGGTGGTGAAGGAACTTTCGGCCCATTCGGAGAAAACGCCACTAATACAGAATTGACGCACACGAAAATCGTATTGTGTCATTTCATTAAGGTCGTTGAAGGTGTATGATCCGGCGGTTGAGGAGGTGGTAACTGTCACGGGTTGGCTCCATTCGCTATCGTCGGTTTTTTTGAAAGAAACTTCGTAGGAGTGAGACACACCTTGCCAGCTGACATTTGCTGAGTCGAAAGAAATGGCGGAAGCGACCAGGTTGATTGGTTCGTGGCACGAGGCGCCGCCGCAAGAAATCAGTTGCAATAAGGGCCGAGCGTTGAAGCGCGATTTCATAACATATCCTATGTTTGGGCTTGTGGGGTCGATATTGTTCAGCATACCGTAATAGGAAATGGTCTTCTGTCCACTGCATTGGGCGACGCCAAACGTAAGCGGCACACTTTCGTCGACACCTGAATTGTCGTCGACAATAACTACCAGATTATTAACTCCATCCCATACATATGGTGAGGTGAAGTCAAAGAAATTCCAACCCTGATGACAGTTCAAATTGCCGCTGTATACGAGGATGGCTTGATTTGTATCGAGTGTAATTATGCTGTTGTCGCTGCTGAATGATGCCGTCGTTGTCGGCTGCAGCCAGATGTCGACTGAGTTCTTTACTGTCATTGTCTCATTGTCGTTATAGTAGAATGCTATTGCGGAGATAGAATTAAGGCCCTCAAGCTCGGCAGCATCGATGATGAATTCTGTCAATGAGTAGCTGTAGTAGGTGCTGATGGGCATATACTGGCTGCTCGAACTCATAGGTCCGTTTGAAAATGAAATAGCATCTTCGCAATAAGCTGTACTGAATTGTGCTGGTCCTGCCCAGTTGCTATAGTTTGTGTCACCGCAATAAGTACGAACATAGAAGTCGTAGGTAGTCATTGTGTCAAGTCCGCTGATTACAAATGGGTGGATGTTGGCCATAACCGTGGTGCCTGTTCCAAGCGTGAAACCCATAGGACCATACTCTATTTCCCAGCTTTGAGCCGTTGCACCACTGCTCCAATCCAGATGTATCAGGTCGGTAGATACTACCGGAGCCGTTATGTTACTCACAGACAAGCATTCTGGTAGATAGTCGATTGTGATGTCATCGATGAAGTTGGGTGCGCCAACCAAGCCTTCGTTTATATTGTGGAAAGCAATTATTCGACTTTGTCCTGTGTAGGATTCGAAAGTAACGGTATGTTCGGAATATACTTCTTCCATATCATAAAAAGTGGCCATTGGAATGAAGTCGTCACCTTCCATAACACCTACTTGGATGGCATAATCTGAATTGTTGACAAGATGGTAGAATGAAAGCTCTATTTGGTTGAGCGGTACCGGCATAGGCGGCATCGATACGTAGGCGATCTTGCCAATGAAGAGAGCGTAATTACCGCTGTGGGCATTCACTGAACCATAGTATATTTGAGGTTGTCGTGTGCCCTCGCTGCCTGTTACTTGGTATATCCAGCAGGTTGGAAAAGCGTTTGTAAAGGCTGTTGTCGAGTTGGTTACACTGTTGAAATCCTCTGTGTAGGGAAGTTCAACGGGGGTGCAGGTCGTGCGGAACTGGCGGATGGCAGCCATACTGGTGTCTCCTTCTATGCAGAACGCTCTTACGCTGACGCTATAGTCGGTGTTGGGAGTCAATCCGTTGATTAATAAAGTTGTCTGCTGAGATATGTAAGTTGTGTCGGCACAGGCAACAATCCATTGGCTTTCATCGCCGTTCGAGTTCCAGGAAAGATAGATGCTGTCGTCGAAGGGAATGATTGAGATGTCGGAAGGCGTTTGACAAGAAGTGCGGCGCACCACGACGTTGTCGATGGCTGCCGGGCTTTGATGTCCCACAGCAATATGCTGGTCGGTCCAGGCAAAAAGCATACGATAGATGCCGGGAGTGGTGATGTGAACCTCACATTCGATGGTTGTCCAGCCATTGGTGTCGCCATAAAGTTGGCTTCCTCCGTCAAGGCTTATCCATCCTGTCGGCAATGTCGTAGAACCAAAACCGGCAGGAATACTGCTGCCACCCATAGGTGAGAACGTGATGGGAGCGAGAGCCACGCGCAGGTAGTCAAAATCGTACTGCCCGTTGCTGCGCCAATCGAAACGGTAATTGTAGTTGCCGGTGTCCGTGAAATTGAGGTTGACGTATGCGTAGCTGATACCTGACACGTCGCGGTCGTAGGTATTGCTTGTGCCGCCATCCTGCGAAATGTAAAGCGAGTTGACATCGCCATTGCCTATTGCGGAGCCAATGACCCACGCATTGACGTGCTGGCCGTTACTAAAGTTCCACTTGACATTCTCCTCGTAGTTGGAGAAGTTGCAGTAGAAAGGAATCTCATAGTATGGGTCTGCGGTGGTGAAGGTGGCCATTGTGAAAGCGGCTTCGTCTCCGCAAACGGGTCGCACATAGATGTCGTAGGTGGTTGAAGGATTGAGACCGTTGATTGTGAGCGAGGTAGAATAGCTGATTGTATAGGTTCCGCTGGCGGGATCGTGGCCGTGTGGAACGTATATGATGTCCCAGGAGATGGCCGAGGAGTGGTCGTTCCAGGCGATGGAGAGCGAGTTAGTGTCTATGTTTGTGGCTGTGATGTCGGTAACCGGCGGACAGAGGGGCGCAAAGCGTAATTCGATGTCGTCGATACCGGCTCCCCATTCAGATTCAGGACGTTCGGCTTTGAGGGCGATGTGTGTTCCGGGACCATTGTAATTGTCGAAGTATACGGTGTACTTCTGCCAGGTGGTTCTTCCGTCTATAACTACGGTGTCGACGGCGGTGAATGAAGCTCCTGTATTGTCGTTGTTGTCCATCACGCCAATTATGAACGTCGGTCGCTGGATGCTGCTATAGGACCGCGCCCAGAAACTGAGTTCCAGTTGGTTGATGTGAAGAGCTGCGGTGTCTATTTCCGGTGTGACTATGTACTGGTAGTCGCCGTATAGGCTGTTGGAACCTGCTGCCCAAGCCATACCGCGGAAACCGTTATGGACATCACCATAAGGCGCATCGTTGGAAACGTATGGAATTCCGTAGTAGTCGCAAGAATCCGTAATGCGGCTCCAGCATTTGGCAAAGCCTGCATAGAACTGGTTGCCCACGGTGTTTAGCTCGAAGCCCTCTCTCCAAGGCGAATGTTTGATTATGCCGCAAGGGGTGCGGAAATCGGCCGAAATAGCTGTACTGGTATCGGTTCTGAGGAGTATGTCGTTGTCGTTCCATTCCCCACAGATGCCGCGAACAATGGCGGTATAAACCATTGATGCGTTGAGACCACCGACAATGCAATGTGGCATCGGAAGATTGCCATATTCGGCAATGGTGTCCTCACCGCTGAGGATGGTCAGGATGAAGCCAGCGCTTATGGAGTTGTCGTCCCAGTAAAGGTATACGCTGTCGGGTGTGCTGAGATTCTGATCGACGGAGATGAACGTTGGATGCGGGCATCGTGGTATGTAGTCGACAGTTATTTCGTCGATATAGGGACGGCTGTATATGCTGTCGGGCGAGAGGAAGGCGATGTGTCCGTTGCGCAGGGCTTCGAACCGCTCGACGGATAGGTTGCTGTCGGCAGCCATTGCGTTGAGAGGAAGCTCTATTTGCTCCCAAACGCCTGTCTGCGTTGTGACGATGGTGTCAATGGGATAGAAGCTGGCGATATCGTCAACGTCGGACATAACACCCACAACAAGAGGGTGATTGCCAGTGACGGCATTGCTGGCGTTGGGTTCGCGGAAGATTTTGAAGTTTACTTGAAGCGAGTCGATGGCAGCATTAAGATTTGGCATAGCGACATAACTGTAACTCTCCTCGTTGGAAAACAGATAGAGCACCGATTGTTGACCAGCCACACTCCAGGGATATATATATGGAGTATTGACTCCCAGTGTGCTGTATTTGTACCAGCAGGAAGGGACAATCGGAGATGCACCTGTCGGCCAGGAGGAAAAGTCTTCGTGGTAGGGCAGCGATTGTGCAAGACACTTGGTGGTAATGGTTATATCGCTGTAGGCACTGTCCTCACAGCCGCCAATTATACGGATGGTGTATGTCGTGGATGGCTCCAGGTTGTTTATTGTATAGTGGTGCTGGGTGGTTGACCCCTGGCTTGTGAAGTCTTCTTCGCCAATGCTTTTGTAGTATATCTCCCATACTGTTTCGTAGCCACCGGGTATAAGGGTGAAATCGACCGAGTCGGATCCAATCCCTCCGACGAAAACCATAGGCGGATAGCATTCGCTTTCAGCGCCGCATTCGGACGTATGAAGTACTATGTTGTTGCGATACGGATACTCCTGGTGCTGCATAAGCAGGTAGTTGTCGAAGGTTTCGTTGTCGCTGAAGAAGGATATCGCCTTGCCAGTGGCGGAATGACAGGCAAAACGGTAATTCTGATTGTGTGCAGCTCCCGAATAGTCGACAACGGCAATGACAAGATTGCTGCGACCGTCGTAATTGAAGAAACTGCGGTTGAATGCAAATGTGTTCCAGCCATAGGTGCAGTTAAGCGGACCGCTGTATACGAGTGTCATATCGGATGGATCCACGAAATCGGAACTGCTCAACGTACTGAGCGATGTCGCACCCAAATATATCATACAGCTGTCTTTGGCCGTCATAGGAAGCGTGTCGGAAGCATAGAAGAACTCGATGGCGCTCAACGAGCCGGCCGTGTCAATCTCTACAGCGGTAAAAAGCTGCTCCGAGAATGAATAGTTGCGCCAGTTGTGGACGGGAAACTCGAAATGGTTCGCATTGTTGATACCGCTGATCGTGTCCGTCGCTAGCGTCGTGGAATCTATCTGGTTGCAGTTTGTCATCGCCGTAGTGAATGTTGTGCCTGTCCACAGCGAAGCCTCGTCGTTACCGCAAATGGCTCGCACTCGCACCTCGTAGCGTGTGTTGTGGTTCAAGTTGGTGAGCAGATACTCCGTTCCGCCGGTGAAATAACTCGTCCACGCATCCGACATCTCTTCGCGAGTTTGAACCTCGGCACCCTGGTATTCACCAATGCGACCCGTGCCCCATTGCACAAGGGCCGCACCCGCAGTGACAATAGGTATCTCAAGGCTGCGCACTCTACTGCACAGTGGCGTTGTCTCAACACTGACATCGTCAATACAGACACTGTTGGCACTGCCCGAACCGCATAGCAGCGCTATGTTGCGACCTGTGCCGCTATAGCCGCTCAGCGGAACCTCAAAGAACTCCATCGCCGTACCGCTGCAGACTATCGTGTCGACAGCAGTGAATGTGCCGATATTCGAAGGATCGTCCATAACGCCGACAACAATACTGCCGCCACCGTTGTTCGCACTGCGCATCCATAGCGAGACCATCAACGAAGATGGCGCATCCTGAAAAAGTGGCAGTGTAACATATGAATAGTCGTTAACCGACGAACTCAAACCATAGCTGCTGCCCCCCGTGTGCGCAGTGCCGTACAGCATATGTGGCTCGTAAAACGACGAACTCGCATACCCTCTCCAGCACAGCCCCGCACCATCCTCGTCCTCGAAACCATAACTATAGGGCAATTCGGCATTGGGCACCGACGAACACTCTGTCCGTATCCTGCCCAGTGTCGCCTCGCTCGTGTCGCTGTCACCGCACACAGTGCGAACAGCATAATGGTATTCCGTATTGCCAGCCAGACCTCCGATCGTCACCGACGTGCTCGAAGTGACAGTGTCAACGACCGTTGCTCCGTCGCTATCCGCAAAGGTCAGCTCCCACATCGACGAGCCGAACAAAGCATTCCAACTCACAGTGATTGAACTCGAGTCGGCTACCGCAGTGGCGTCTGCCACCGGAAAACAGGAGGGCAGAAAATCCAGCTTCACGTTGTCTATATAGTGTGTTGCATAGTGCACTTCCGGGTCCGCCGAACTGCTGTAAAACGCAATGTTCCGACCACTGCCCTGATAGCCTGCGAAATAAACATTCCTCGTGAAAGTGCCGCCTCGTGGGTCGTTTATAGTGTCTACCGGCGTGAAAACACCAGCCTCCATCACTCCCACAACAAGTGGCATCGGCTCCGTCGACATATGGCTGTAGGGAGTGCCGTGGGTGAAAGAAAGACGCAGCGTGTCTATGTCGCTGTCCACCGTCGGCAACACAATATAGCCAAAACCTCTCGTTTCCAGCCTTCCACCCTCGATGCGGGGTGCATATTGCATCGTCGCATAGGCCGAATCGCCCGTCGGCACAAAGTTCCATCCTCCGGGAAAAGCCTCCGTTGTATTGTCGAAATCCTCATAGTATGGTATCGTTGCACCTGTGGTCGCAACAATCCGCGTCGCAAAACTCGTGTCGCCGTCGCCGCAAACAGCACGGACAGCAAACTCATATCCAGTGTTCGGCTGAAGACCCGCAACCGTTATCGTCGGCACAGCAGTCCACATCTCGTTCCCGACGGTGGCAGTATCCTCCACACCAACCAGCCAGCCATTCTCACCGCCCACAGCTTGCCAGCTCAGCGTCATCGAATAAACACCCTGCAGAGCACTCAGTGCAACAGGCGGCATACACGTGACCTCTCTTATCGCAATGTTGTCCACCGCTGCAGGCATATCCTCTCCTCCCGCATAGTCGTTCGTCCAGATAAAGACAAGCCTGTAGTGAACTGCACCAGCCGACGGATCATTAGCCGCACCGATCTCCACCATACTCTCACTTCTTCGCCACACGCCCGCACCGCTCAAACCAGTGCCAATACCGTCGCCGCCTAGACTTATCCATCCCTCGGGCAGCGACCACGCACTCACTCCGCGTGGCAACTCACTGCCGCCATACAGGGGCGTCGTGTCGCTCGCAGGCACCAGCGCAGCTATCAGCATATCGCAATCTCGCTCGCCAACGCCCATCCAGTCGAACGAAACAACATACGTACCCTGTCCAAAAGCAAAATCGCGGTAGGCAATCACGCGCGAAACAACACTGTTGTCATAACTGTACGTATATCCTCCCGACGACGACACATAGAGCGACTTCCCGCACATCACCGACCCGGCACCATCTCCACAGTGCGCAACGGCAGTGTCGATATACCACTTGTTCACAACGGTCGAGTCACCGTTAAGCAACATCCACGCACCATTCTCGACGTCATTCTCAAAACCGCATTCATATGGCACCGTAGCATACCAATCCTGAGCATAGCCCACCGACGCATACAGCATCGCAGCAATCAAAACAGCAGACAATTTGAATTTCATAAAAACAAAATTTTTTTTCAAAATTTTAACGGAAAACAATTCTAATTAATATATAAAACGAAACAACAAACCAAAAAACTACATCAACCACCTTTTTTCTTTCAGCACACCCTGTTCCCCTCAATACAAACCCGCAGCCCTGCTACCCATATTGCCACAAGGCTATACAATGCGACACACCCCGGCCTTCGGCCACCCCTCTCCGAGAGGGGATGGGCTGCCGCATTACATTGACAGTCAATTAGTGGTACAGTGCATTGCACTGCGCCATCCCATCTCGGAGAGGGGTGGCCGAAGGCCGGGGTGTGTCGCACTGTAAAACAACCCTCGCCCTTCAAAAACAACCTTCACCTTTCAAAAACACCCCTCACCTCTCAAAAACAACCCTCACCTTTCAAAAACACCCCTCGCCCTTCAAAAACAACCCTCACCCCTCAAAAACAACCCTCGCCCCTCAAAAACACCCCTCACCCCTCAAAACAACCCTCGCCCCTCAAAAACAACACTCGCCCCTCAAAAACACCCCTCACCCCTCAAAAACAACCCTCACCCCTCAAAACTACTCTCGCTCTCTCAAAACGACTGCCTAGATGTGATGCACCAGTAAACCAGCACGTTGCAGCTGCCGACGTTTCACAATGCCTTTTTAAGTACATAAATGCTTCATTAAATATACCAACAAGGGCATTTGTACAGTACTTGTACAGTATATGTACAGTATATGTACGCTTCTGAAGCGTACATATACTGTACAAGTACTGTACATATACTGTACATATGACAGTGTTTGTTTTCCGAAATCATCATTATTGTACCTCGTTGTATCTTGTGAATTGTTGTGAAACAAATACCTATACAACTGCTTTATTGCCAACCCTTTATGATGGCGTTCTTCTCTCTGGCGTTTCCGCCGCTCTGATTCGCCGTCCTTCGATGGAGTGCCTACACACGGATATTTTTTTCTCTTGGCGCAATATATGCCCTTTCATATCGTTAATGATTATATTGTAATTATCTTTTTATTCTAAATGCTTTTGTTTTATGAACGTTCATATAGTACAGCATAATGTCGTCACCAACAATCCCGAAGAAAACCTTAAATGGATAATGGCTGAACTCGACACCGAGGAATCGCGCGAAGCCCTTCTGACGGTCTTTCCGGCTTGCACTCTCTGTGGTTACCCCCTTTTCGCTTCGGCGGCTTACAACGACATACAAAAACGCGCACAGGCCGCTCTGCAACAGCTCGTCCAATGCTCTGAACACCGCGCCTTCCTCGTCGGACTGCCACTGCAAATTCAGGACAAGGGCCTTTGCAACGCCATCGTTTTTGTTCAGAATTGCGCCATCAGGGCCATCGTGACAAAAAAATATCTCGCTCCTGACGAACAAAAGTATTTTGTCCGGGGCGAAGGTGTACAGTCGCTTAATTTCCAAGGACAGCAGATCGCTATCGGCTTCTACGAAGACCTGAAGGAACTGACCCGCGGACACGGCGAACAACCTGACATCATCGTTTGCTGCGGATGCAACGTCTTCGACTACAACAAACCATACAGCATCCGCTACCGTATGCATAAAACCGTCGAAAACCTCAACGCCTCCCTCGTCTTCGTCAACCGTATCGGTGGCGAAGGTTCCTTCCTCTTTGCCGGCGGTTCACTAGCAATGAACGCCGCAGGCTCCGTGCTTTGCCAGTTCCCTTATTTTGAAGAACATAGCGCCTCTGTCGACCTGCAGTTGCTCACCGAGTGCGAGGATGAAAAACCCGAGGCTGTTGAGCTGGTTTACAAGGCTTTGGTGATGGGTATCAGCGAATATTTCTCCAAAAACAGACTGCAGCGCGCCGTCATAGGCCTCAGCGGCGGTATCGACTCGGCGTTGGTTTGCGCTTTGGCGGTAGCCGCCTTGGGCCCTGAAAATGTACACGGCATCCTTATGCCTTCGCAGTATTCCACCGACCATTCGGTACGCGATGCAGAGGATTTGGCAAAGAATCTCGGCATCGGTTACGATATCGTTCCCATCAAAGACTGTTTCGACGCTCTCCGCAAGACTATGAAACCTGTCTTCGGCGACCGTGCAGAGGATGTAACCGAGGAAAATATGCAGGCTCGCATCCGCGGCACTATTCTGATGTCGTATGCCAACAAGTTTGGAGCACTTGTACTCAACACTACCAACAAAAGCGAAGCGGCAATGGGCTACGGTACTCTCTATGGCGACAGCTGCGGTGCACTGTCGGTGATTGGCGACCTTTATAAAACAGAAGTCTACCAGCTCTCGGAATGGATAAACCGTGATGGCGAGATTATACCTTGGAACTCAATACACAAGGCGCCTTCTGCAGAATTGCGCCCGGGACAAAAGGACAGCGATTCGCTCCCCGACTATGCCGTGCTCGATGCAATACTGAATCTTTACATCGAAGAACAGATGTCGGCAGACGAAATCGTCGAAGAAGGCTATGATGCTGAACTGGTCAACGAGGTGATGCGCAAAGTGAAAATAAACGAATGGAAACGCCTGCAGTTCGCACCACAACTGAAAGTCTCCCCGATGACGTTCGGACTTGACCGTAGAATGCCTGTTTCGTAAGTGATAGGGTAGGGTGGTGCGAGATGACTCCTCTCGAACTTGCTGAAAAATATGTCACAACGACCAGCGTGTCGCTGTTCCTGACAGGAAAGGCAGGTACAGGAAAGACGACTTTCTTGCACCATATCGCTTCAACTGTCGGTAAACGCGCTGTTGTTCTCGCACCTACCGGCGTGGCGGCAGTCAATGCCGGCGGTGTGACAATCCATTCGTTCTTTCAACTGCCATTGTGCCCTTATCTGCCCGATGTCAAGGAACTTGTTACGGAATACCAATTGCCCGACAAGCTAAAGTCGCTGCGCAAAGAAAAAATAAAGATTATTCGTACACTCGATCTCCTTATTATCGATGAGATTAGTATGGTTCGCGCCGATCTCCTCGACGCTGTCGATATGACTTTGCGGCGCTATCGACGCAGCAGCAAACCTTTCGGCGGCATTCAGCTGCTGATGATCGGTGACGTACAACAACTGCCGCCAGTTGTAAAAGACTCGGAAAAAACCTATCTCGATCAGGTCTATCCTTCTCCATTCTTCTTCAACAGCAAAGCGTTGCAGCGTATGCACTATGTCACTATCGAGTTGACACAGGTGTTCCGACAGCAGGAGAGCACTTTTGTAGAACTGCTTAACAATATTCGCGAAAACCGTTTCGACTCTGCAACTCTCAATGCTTTGAACGCTCGATATGCACCCGGCTTCAACCCGCCCGACAGCGAAGGGTATATCAGGCTTACAACACACAACTATCAGGCCAATGAGGTCAATCAACGCAAACTGAAAGCGCTGCCGGGGCAACCGTTCGAATTTGACGCTGCTGTTGACGGCGTTTTCCCGGAATCGTCTTTCCCTACGGATTCCAAGCTTGTGCTGAAGAAAGGCGCTCAGGTGATGTTTGTCAAAAACGACAGTTCTGGCGGTGTTTTTTTTAACGGCAAGATAGCTACCGTCGAAGGATGCGACGAGGAAGAAGGTGTTGCCGTCGTCGATGCCGATGGCAACCATATTGTTGTCAAACGTGAACGTTGGGATAATGTCAAATATGAGATAGATCCTGTTGACAACCAGATTAAACAAATAGTCGACGGCTCTTTTGTCCAGTTCCCCCTTAGGCTTGCCTGGGCGGTAACCATTCATAAGAGTCAGGGATTGACTTTCGACAAGGTGATAGTCGATGCAGCGTCGGCCTTCACTTTCGGCCAGGTATATGTGGCTTTGAGCCGTTGCCGCACTCTCGAGGGTCTTGTACTCGCTTCTCCAATTTCTGCATCGTGTAAGTTCGACAATGAGGATGTCCTGAATTTCAATAATGCCATCCCTTCCGCCGAACAGGTTGAAAGCGAGCTCGATGTCTCGCAGTCGTCGTACTATTATGATCTTCTCTTTGAACTTTTCGATGTCTCTGCCATCTACCGCTCCGCCGACCGATTAAACGGTTTCTTCCAAAGCCATCTGCGTCGATTGTATCCTGACAAAGCGCAGAAGATGAATTCTCTACTCAATGACGGGATTGTCCCACTTATTCAGGTCTCGGAAAAATTTCACCGCCAGCTGTCGAATATCCGGATGCAATGCAGTGGAACCCCCGACAGCGTATTGCTGCAAGAACGTGTATCCAAGGGTGTGGAATACTTTGACAATCAACTTGAACAGATTCTGCTAACGGTGGCTCCGATACTTGAAGTTGAGGTGAAAAGCAAGACTGTTGCTTCTGATTTCAAGGAACTTTCTGCCGATTTGCGCGATGCTCTTGGAATGCGTCAGCGTTGCCTGAAAAGGGTAGGTGCCAAAGGCTTCTCTCCAGAAGTCTACAATCAGGCAAAGGTGGATTTTCTTCTTGACAAGGATGGCGTTAAACCATCGCGACGTGGCTCGAAATCTATCCGCAAAGAACGTGCGAAAACGTCGACTCCAAAAACAAAAAAATGGGACTTCGAACCTCAGATACCACAAACAGTAAAACCGACCAAGTCTCCAAAACCACCCAAAGAGCCAAAACCACCCAAGCAACCAAAGGAACCCAAAACTCCATCGTGGCTCGATTCGGCCCGTATGCGTTCTGAAGGAATGTCGATAGAAGCCATTGCGGCACAACGCGGTCTCACCGTCAGTACTGTTTCAAGTCATCTCATCAGCGCCCTCGCAGCGGGTGCCATTACAATAGATACACTTGTGACGTCGGCTGAATTCGACGATATTGTGGGCTATTTGATTGAGGAAAATCCGCAGTCGTTGAAAGAAATGTATGAACATTTCAACGGCCGCTATGAGTACTATCAGCTTCGCGCTGTCCTGATGGAGTCAAAGGATTTGATTCCGTGAGTCAATGTGTTAACGTCTATCAAGCTCTACAATCTCAATCCTTCCCAGCTGTCCTTGAGCTTGCCGCCCACAGCAATGACGGGGACTTGCAACAGCCCTTGGATGGATGATTCTTTCTGTAGCTCGGCATCTACTTTGTCAAACAGCTCGCCAAGACTTATATCACCCTTGCTTTTTTTCAATTCTTTGAGAATGAAATATGTGAAAAAACCGTGATGCTGTTCGTCGTAGGCGTAGGCTGTTTTGTTGGAAGCAGCCGACGTCATCACTACAGCATCGTTGCGCAGTCGCAACCCTTTCGCCTTGTTTTCGCTGTGTTTGATGGTCACCAGCGGCAGTCCGTCGCGTTGGTTGCCGTCGAACGACGCATCTATGATGACAGTCAGCGACTTGTACTGAACACGGTTGAACCATCCGCATAGAGTGTCAATGCGGATACATTGCTTCAGTAATCTCTTGGTGTCACCTTTGGTCAAGGGTGACCCAGTGCTTATTTCGGTGTTGTTTTTCATAGCCTTTATCCGGCTATAGTCAATTCCGGCAGGGGCAAGATAAGGGTTGTGGTCGTAGTCTGAAAAACCGTGTCCTGCAAAATATATGATAAACTTGCAGTCGCCCTTTTGTGCTGCTGCAATCTCTCTCATCCATTTTATCCCTTGTCCTTTGATGTCTTCCAACGTGGCATCCTCGATAATTCTGACTTGTCGGGTGGGGATGCCAAGTGTACGGACACAGTATTGCTGCATCACCTCGCCATCGTTATAGGCGTATGGTACATCGGGAAGCGGAGCACCGTAGCGCTCGTTGGCTACAATCAGTGCATATGTTTTTGAGTTGTTCTCTTTGTTTTTAGGAATGTTGTAGTCCACAAACTCGTCGTCCATCAGACGTTCGTTCATTTCAACGATTTCTTCGTCGAAAGCACCGTGCACGAGCAATTCGATTCCTACATCGCGATACTGGGGACCGCTCTCGCTGAAACTACGTGTGTCGTAGTTGAATGTGTTGACTGTGTTTTTTAACAAATTGGACCGTTCTATCAGTTTTTTCTTCAAGCCCTGTGCTCTCAAAAATGCAAGTTGGGCATTGTTGTTGATGCCTGTGCGCGGAGATACGGAAATACGTACCGATTCGCCGTTGTAGCGTGCTGCTTCATATTGGAAATCACCATATTCGCCTCTGTAGTCCAACTTTGTTACTGGTGTTATGTCGGTAGATGCCTTAATAAGGATATCAATCTGTTTGCCAGCCTTGAACGCATCGCTCGCTATGTCGTCCACTACCATTGCCGCTATATCCACAAGTGCCATCGTAGCATTCGACTCCTCGCAAAGGTATTTACCAGTGGCATAGTTGTCTGTCTTGCTTTCGAAATGGTGGCAGCTATAGTCAATCGCAACACGGTAGTTTAGTTCGCGAAGTCCGTCGGCAGTAATCCCGCTGACAAGGTCTGTCTTGATTCGCATCTTCGACTCATCATACAGTTTGCGGTTGTCGGGCAGAGCGAGCAGATAGTCCTTTGCTGCGCTGTTCATTTCCCTTTCGCGTTGCATTGTCGTTTTTTGCAACTGTTTGAGGATAATGTCGCGATATTCGCTGTTCACCAGGGCTTCTGACAACTGTCCCTGTGCCACATTGCTTGTTCCGATGAGAGTTGCCAAAAGGATGACGATAAATGTAAGTCTATGTAAATGTAGTTTTTGCATCATAATTGTGTTTATATTATTAAATGCAAAAATACAAAAAAAATAAAAACCGATATAAGTAGATTCGGTTTGTGGACGTCCCTATGCTTTCTGTATTCCGAAGGAGAAGTGACGTTGCAGGCGGTCGTGAAAGCGGTACAGCAACAGAAAGTATAGTACGGTGACGAGTAATGTCGTTATAGCGGCTACCGCTTCGGATGTGTTTGCGAGAAGCATCAATACAACGGTGCTTATTATGACAACTGCCGGCAGGATGTAGGCAAGCAGGACGGCGAGTAATCCAAGGCTTTCGTTGACGCTGACGATAACGCTGTCGCCTAAGCTGTATTGCTGCCATTGATCGGTTTCTACTTCAACTATTTTGTCGGCTTTGTCGACAAAGGCGCATTTTTCGTGTGCCTTGCAGCTGCTGCAGGCTGATACTGTGTGCATTTCAACAATGACTTTGCCAGACGTAAGGTTGACGACAGTGCCGTCGTGGGTTGCTATTGTGGACATTTTTTATTCTTTTATGCGTTGTCGTAATGATGCGTCAATCGTGAAATTTGAAGCTGAGTTCTTTGGGATAGGTTTTGCAGTTTTTCACGCATATGCCGTCGGTATTGATTTTGTATGTGTTGCCTTCGAAGACTACCTCTGCACGACCGTATTCGAAATAGGAGGCAGCGTCGTAAACAAACTGTGACACTTGGCGTCCTTCTTTGTCGATAAAGCCCCACATAGCTCCTTTCTGCACGGGGATAAGACCTTCGGTGCAGTGCTGCGCGGATTTGTATATTATGGGTATTACTATTTTCCCGCTTTTGTTGACAAAGCCGTATTTGCCGTCTTTTTCGACCATTGCAAGGTTCTCGCAAAAGACGTATTCCATTGAACGGTAGCCACTGTTGTCGTATTCTATGGGCAGAATTGTCTTCCCCTTACGGTTGATAATGCCGTATTTGCCATTTTTTCCGACCATTGCATAGCCATCTGTGAAGGCGTTTGCTACATCGTAGAATCCAAAATGTTCTTTGCCTTTACCGTCAAGATATGTTTTTTGCCCTTTATGTTCAACGACATAGATGCCTTCGTTAAAGCTGTGTATTTTATCGTATTTGAAATCGGTGAGCTGTCGGAAGCGGTTGTCGAAGAGGGCTGCTTTTTCGCTGTTGACGTCAAATGCGAAGAAATGTCCGTCGAACATCTGGGTTAGCTCCAAATATTTGATTGGCAGCACTTCGTGACCATTATGGTCAATCATTCCATAGCGGTCGTATTTCTTCACAATGGCATAACCTTCGTTGAAAACACAGGCGTATTGGTAATCGGCATTGATGACGAGTTTGTTGCTTTTGTCAATGTAGCCGTAGCCGAAAGTGTTGCTGTCGAAGTCGATTATGGCCACTGCAAGACCTTCGTTGAATCCTGAAGCGGTGCGATACTGTGCCTGGATGACGATGTTGCCAGTTGTGTCGTAGAACCCGTATAGTCCCTTGTCGCAGTAGCGAATCATCCCGTCTGTGGGATAATTGACTTCATCGTACTGGACAGGCACTACGGTGCGACCATTGCGGTCTATGAGTCCGCACACTCCGTAGTCGTGATACACTATGCAGTAGTCGCCGTGGAAACGGTCTACAAACTTGTATTGTGGTTCTACAAAGACGGTGCCGTCTTCACGCTTGAAGCCATACAGCCCGTTGCGCTCTATGGTCTGTATGCCGTCAATGAAGTAGAGTTCGCATCCGCATTCCTCGTCGTCGACGATGACGACTTTTTCCTGTGCTGACAATACTGTTGGAAACAGTAGGGCTATCAGTAAGATGTACAGTCTGTTTTTTTTCATAATTGCAATTAGATTATCTCTGCGCCGCTGTTTATCCAACCGCTCTTGCCGTCGGCTAAGGTTATCTGCCACCATTTGTCCTGTCGGTCGCTGATGGTGAAGGTGGTGCCTTCGTGGATGATGAACTTGTCGACGCTTTTGGCATCGGGAGATCCTTTGACGACAATCATCGGGTCGATTACTACGGCTTCTTTATTATTAGTCACAGATTTTGCCGAAAATGCTGTATTGAAAGCAAAAAATATTGTGACAATAAGTAGAATGCCACCGATGATAAACAGTGTTCGACGTGTGCGGTAGTCTTTGGCTATGAAGAAGATACAGGCTGTTGCGGCGGTAAGGATGAGTGCTGCCAGCAGCAGTACACGCCATCCGCGTGGCGAAGTGATTCGAGATATGTTTTCCATCCACTGGACGAGAAACAGTTTTGGCAACTGTTCAATGTTGTCGGTGGTTTTGCTGCGAGCCAGTTCAAGGTTGTCTTTTATAATCTGTTTGTTGGGAGCCAGTCGCAGTGCACGTTCATAGTTGATAATGGCTAAGCCTATCTGATCGAGACGGTAGTATGCGTTGCCGAGGTTGTAGTACAGTTCCCAACTTGCAAAACCGGCATCAAGAATCTGGTTGTAGCTGTCTGCAGCCTGTTGGTAATCCCCGCTGTCGTAGGCGGCATTTGCGTCGGCAAACAACGCCTCATTTAATTGAATGGTAGAAATGGCATTGGCATTGGCTGAAATCAACATCGCCGATGCTAAGGTCAATATTTTAAGAATGTTGTGCATATTCTTGTCGTTTTGGAATTCTGAGATGCAGATTTTATCGTTTGACTTTTATTTTAATGGCGGCGATTCGTGTGATGGTGTTCATCGCTTCGTTGTAGATGTTTTGTTTCTTGGCGCTGCTGTCTCCCGGTGCAAAACGGGCAAAGTCAACGTCAGACAGTGTGCTTAATATTTGCTGCTGCAGGGCCTCGTCCACCTGCTTGTCGGCTAGGTGCTGGCGAATAGTGTCTGCTGATAGGAGCGACTGCTGTATGTTGAATTTGTCGGCAATGCCGCCCCAAAGGGCTTTGTAGATCTCTTCGTAGAATTTTTCGTCGTTGCCGTCGTCTAGATAGCGCTCGGCGTTGCGAAGGCGTTTTCTTGCCAGTTTTGTCGCACGCTGCAGACGCATCGATGCTTCGTCGGAGGCTATGTCTTGCCGACGTCGGGCAATGGCTATGACGACAGCCGATGCGACTATGGGCAGAGCTAGCAAAATCCAGAACATCAGAGGTGTTTTGTTGTCGATGTTATGCAATCGGGTAGTTTTTCTAATATGATGGATGTCACTGTTGAGCATTTTGACATCGCTCTTCGATGCAGCACTGTGCAGTGGCTTCCCGACTTTGATATGGATTTTATTGCATTTTTTTGTGACATATTGTCCTGTTGCGGGGTCGAAATATATATAGTCGAAGTCGGGCATATCGTATTCGCCTTGGACTTGTGGCGTAACAATCCATTCGAAAGTGCGGCTGCCGCTAAGCCCGTTGTCTCCTTTGTTGATATTGTCTATGACACGAGGCTCGTATACGTCCATACCTTTGGGAAAGTCTATGACTGGCGGTTCGAGAAGACTCAGATTGCCGCGTCCGCTTACGGTTACGCTGTATGTGAATGCATCGTTGGCGTGTAGATCGGTTAGGTCGCTTTTTGCTTTGACATCAAAATGACCGACACCGCCTGCAAACCCTTCTGGTGCTTCGGGCAATGGCTTTACATTCACGTTGATGGAGTTGCTTGTCAGCGAGTGCTCCACAGCTTGCTGGCGGGTGGGAGCGAAGAATGGGTCGTTGATGAAAAAATCCAGAATGGTACCAGTGCTCTGTTGCTGCATTCTTGTTTGAATGATGGCTACAACGTCTGTCTTCAATGGTGCAATGTTGAGAGTGCCGCTTTCTTGCGGATAAAGGGCACCGCGACGTATCTCGGCCACCTGGTACTGCCGGCCGTTGTAGGTCTCTGAATATTGCTTGACCTGTGTCATATTTTCACTTAGGTCTTCGCTCCAGAAACCCTTGTTGCGTGGCAGTTTGTCTATCATAAACTGGGCAAGTGGAACCTGTGTGTAGATTTTATAGACGATTATGGCCTCTTCGCCCTGATAGAGGTTGTTTTTGTTGATGGATGCACGGGCAAAAAGTGTGTTTTTGTCGATTGTTGTTGTCTGTTGGGGAGCTTGCTGTTGTTGGCGTTGCTGTTGCTGCTGTCTTGGTCGTGACTGCTGTCCCCATCCCCATCCGCCTTGCTGCTGACGGTTGCTGTTGGGATCGGCCTTGTCCACTTTTATGGTGAAGGGCTTGCTCGACACTGTTTTCCCATCGACAGTGCAGCTGGCTGAACCGACGTTTGCGGTGCCTTCCTTGTCAGCGCGTACCAGTATGGTGAAGGTGTAGTTTTCGGATACACTTCTTCGTCCGTTGATATTCTGCTCGTAGCTGCTGTAACCTTGGCTTGGGCCACCGACTATAGTCAAGTTTTTCACCGTCGGCAGATTGAAATTGTCCGGTCTCGCATTAACTTCAAAGGTTATCTGGAATGACTGTCCTGCTGCTACTGTTTGTCGGCTGCGGACATTCATAACGGTGTTCTGGGCCGTTGCTATGCCAGGCAGCAGTATGGTCAGAAAAATGATTATTTTGAAATATTTTTTCATTTTGTGTTGGATTCAGAATTGATTGTTACCAGTCTTTTTCGATGCGGCTATTGTTGCGCTGCTCTTTGTTGGCTTCCTTCATTCTCACAGCTTTCATTGTCTGCTGCTCGTTGTTTTTCATCGCGTTGAGCATTTGCTCGGCTTCGCGTCGACGTTGTTCCTGTTGTTTTTTGTCTTGCGGTTTCTGCTGGTCTTGGCGGTCTTGCTGGTCTTTGTTTTGTTGCTTATCCTGGTTTTGATTTTGTTGGTCTTGGTTTTGCTGGTTTTGCTGATCTTTGTTCTGTTTGTCTTGGTTCTGCTGATTCTGGTCATTGCCACCACCTCCGCCACCGTTCTGCTGTTCTGGGCGTATCAACTGCTTGGCAAGCGACAGGTTGTGCTTGATATCGCTGTTTTTGCTATCGAGCCGCAAGGCAGCCTTGTATTCTTCCACAGCTTTCATCAGGCTTTGGGCATCATATCCTCCTGTGTCGCGTGCCGCCAAAGCTGTGCGCAGGTGTATGTTTCCAGCGTTATAATGTGCATTGGCGCGCTGTTCCGGTGTGGCGCTGCTGTTCTTGCAAAGACGGTCGTAATAGGCAAGGGCGGTGTCGTTCTGACCAAGTTTGCTGTGGGCCAATGCTCTGTTGTATTGGGCTTTGGCGTAGTTGCTGTCTGCTTTTACGGCATTACGGTAACTGTTGACGGCGTTGCTGTAGTTTTTCTTTTTCAAATCGCTGTTGCCTTTGCGTGTGTCCACTCGTCTTGCTTTTGCAGTTTTGTGGTTCACTTTGTAAGGCACCGTCGTTTTCTCGCGACGGTATTGGGCAAGCATCGAGTTGTCCTGTTTTTGCTCGTCAGACTGCTGCTGGGCGCTGCAATCCAGTACAAAAAGACCTGCCAATATTGTCAATATCCAGAATTTCTTCATTTGGTGTTCCTTCGGATTATTTTGTTAAAGTTGATTCTTCTGTTTCTGCGTTCCAACAAAAAGAATTCGAGCAGCAACAGTATAAGTCCAGCGGCAAGTGGATACTGGTACACAGATTCGTATGACGAGAACTGTGATGCGCCGAACTTTTGGCTGTCCAGTTTCGACAGTTGTTTCACAAGGTCGTCGATGGCGGCGTTCCCGCCGTCGGCATTGGTGTAGATGCCGTTGCCGGCTTTGGCAATGTCGCGCAGCATTTCCTCGTTGAGGTGTGTTGTCACTATGTTGCCTTCGCTGTCTCTGCGCCAGTCGGTAATTTTGCCGTTGCGGCCGATAATAGGTATCTGGCTGCCTGTTGTCGATCCAATGCCGATGGTGCAAACCATTATGCCCTGTTCCGCGGCTCTTTCTGCGGCTTCAACGGCATCGTCCTCGTGGTTCTCGCCGTCGCTGATAACTATTATCGCGCGGCTTTTGTTGGGTTCCCATTTGGGTTGGTCGTCCTCGCCATCGTTGTATCCTAGGGTTGCCATACCTTTGTCGATGGCATCGCCGATGGCGGTGCCCTGTTCATTGATAAGGTCGGTGTTTATCTGGTCGAGAAACATCTTTGTGGCGCCATAGTCGTTGGTCAGCGGCATCTCTATGTAGGCTCTGCCGGCAAAGACCACCAGCGATATGCGGTCGCCGCCCAATTGACTCATCAGGTTGCGGACGGTCTGTTTGCTCTTCTCCATACGGCTGGGCTTCATATCCTGTGCCAGCATACTGTTCGACACGTCGATGCAAACAGCCATATCAATTCCTCTCTGCTCGCCTTCGGCAATGGTGGAACCCATCCGTGGATTGGCCAGTGCGATGATAAGAAATCCTATGCCCAATGAAAGAAGAACCATTTTGGCAAAAGGCATTCTCCACGTTGCGTCGGGTTGCAGCCGGTGTATCATCGCTTCCGATGCGAAAGTGGCAAGCAGCTTTCTTTTATGCCGCTGGCGCAGGAAGTATACAACAACAATGAGTGGAATGACTACAAGAAACCATAATATTTTTATATGTTCAAAATGCATAGTTCTTCAGTTTTAATTGTCGATGCGCAGCAACAATTCCAGCCCTAAGGCCAGCAGGGCCAGCAACAGGAACAGTTTAAACTCCTCGCGTGTCTGTTGGTATTGGGTGACGTCGATGCGTGTCTTCTCTATTTTGTCTATCTGTTCAAAGATTTCGTTCAGCGAGTTCTTGTCGGTGGCGCGGTAGTAGTGGCCACCGTCGGTGTTTTCAGCCATACGTGTCAACAGCGCCTCGTCAAGGTCGGATTTCATATACGTGGCGTGGCCGTATTCGTCACGGTACAGCACATCGCCACGGCTGCCTACGCCTATGGTGTACAGGCGAATGCCGTATTCACCCGTCAGTTCTGATGCCGTCTCTGGGTCTATGGAACCGCGGTTGTTGACACCGTCGGTAAGCAGAATGATTACTTTGCTTACTGCCTCGCTTTCTTTTATTCTGTTGATGGCTGTTGCAAGGCCGTCGCCTATGGCGGTGCCGTCTTCTAGCAAGCCTATGCGCATTGCCGACAGTTGGCGCTCCAGGATGTTGTGGTCAATGGTTAGCGGTGTCTGTGTGAAGGCTTCGCCGGCAAATTCCACCAAGGCTATTCGGTCGTTCTTCCGGCCTTCAATGAACCGCTTTGCCACCTCTTTGGCAGCCTCCAGGCGGTTGGGTTTGAAGTCTTCGCCTTTCATACTTCCCGACACGTCGACAGCCAAAACAATGTCTATGCCTTCTACCTCCATCTCCTCACGGCTCAGTTTGCTCTGCGGTCTTGCCAGTGCTATGACCAGCATCGTCACTGCAATGCAGCGCAATACAAACCTTGCGTGGTAAAGGGTGTGTCTTACGGTCTTGACGCTGGCGCCGAACATACGTGTGTCGGCAATGTGGATAGGAGCCTTGATGCGTTTGTGACGTGCTATGTACCACACAATCATCAGTGGCACCAGAGCCAGCATCAGCAACAGCCAGGGGTGTGCGAAAGTCAAATTGTCAAACATTTTTGTCGCCCTCCTTTTCGGGATTGTTGATTCTGTGGGTTTCGGCAACCTTGCGTACGAAATCTACGGCATTCTGCATCGCAAGGTCGTGTTCGTACATCTCGGGTTCCATCTTTGCAAATTTCACCATATCGGCTTTCTGCAGCAGCTGGCGCAGAAGGCTTTCGCTCTCTTCGCTCCAGTCGCTGATGCCGTGGAAAGCTGCCAGTGTCTGCCGTGTGGTCATTTCAGCGGCGGAAATACCGTACATATTGCGCAGGAAACGTCGCACAATGTCGGTCATATCGGTGTAGTATTTCTTTATCCTTCCTTTTTGCCACAATTCTTTGCGCCTCAGCGATTCCAGCTCGTTCAAAGCCCTCTTGTCGGCAGGAACGGGCTTGGCACCGGGCAGAACAAGAATGGGTTTGTGCTCCTTGCGGCGCTTCAGAATCCATACTATGGCGAAAACAGCGGCGGCAAGCAGCAGGGCATAAACCGCCCATCTTGCTATTTCCCAGAACGTGTAAGGCTCGGCAATGTAGTCGGCGTCGGCTTTGGTCTCGCATTTCACCGTGTCGGCGTCTGCGGCATAAGCGACAAAGATGTTTGGCAATTCCTCCGGCGCCAGTGCCACGATTTTGCCTCCGTCCGCGATGCGAACAATGATGTTGTCAATTGTTTGCAGACCGGCTTCGAACGAAGTTATCGTCACTCGCTGCTCTATGCTGCGGCTTTTGCCGCTGTCGTCGCGCAGGGTGTCGCATTCGCTTTCAAGTGCTTCGACGGTGCCTTTGCCAAGGGCTTCCAGCGAAGGGAGTTCTATGCGCTGGCCTTCTATGCCGTCGATTGTGATATGAAGCGTTGTCTGGTCGCCTATGGTGATGGTGTCGGAGTCGATTTTCGCCTTGACCTCGATGCCGTTGTATTTCGACGGCAGTGCAGGCTTGGCAGCGCTGTCCGCGACGGTGGCACTGTTGGCGGCGGGCTGTTGCCTGTGTGCGGTGGCGTTCTGTTTGCCATTTTGCGGAGTGGTCTGTTGTTGTGTGGTCTGTGGTGCCTTGTTGTCAAGTGTCACACGTCTGTCCACCAGGCCTTTGCCGTCGGCATTGTTTTGGGCCGACACGGCCACCGACAGACCGGCCAGCAAACCGAAAACCGTTATTTTTATTATGTTTCTCATTTCAAGTTATTCACAAATCAGTAATTAGCACATCAGATTTTGCCTCTGCGCTTGAAAAGTCCTATCAGCGGCTTGACGAAATCCTGCCCAGTAGTGATGGTGGTGTGGTCGATGCCGTATTTCTGCATCAGTGTCTCGCAGCGTTCGCTGTATTGCCTGTAGAACTGCTCGTAGTTGTTGCGCACCGTGGCTGACGAGGTGTCTATCCATCGTGTCTCGCCGGTTTCGAGGTCTTCAAAAGCCACAAGGCCCATCTTTGGCAGTGTGCGTTCGCGCGGGTCGTCGATGTGAAGCACGACAAGGTCGTGTTTGCCGGCGGCTATCTTCAGCGCATTCTCGTAGTTGTCGTCGTACAGGTCGCTTAGCAGAAAGGCTGTCGACCGCTTCTTCGTCACATTGGTGAAATAGCGCAGTGCCTCGGCGATGTCGGTGCCGTGGCCTGTGGGACGGAATCCTATGAGTTCGCGTATGATTCTCAGAATGTGGCTGCTACCCTTCTTCGGAGGAATGAATTTCTCGATGCGGTCGCTGAACATCACCATTCCCACCTTGTCGTTGTTGTGGATGGCCGAAAAAGCAAGTGTGGCTGCAATCTCGGCTATCAGCTCCGACTTGTATTGGTCGGTGGTGCCGAAACGGTGTGAACCGCTCACATCGACCAGCAGCATCACCGTCAGTTCGCGCTCTTCCTCGAACACCTTCACATAGGGGTGGTTGAGGCGTGCGGTGACGTTCCAGTCGATGTTCCTCACGTCGTCGCCGTACTGGTATTCGCGCACCTCGCTGAAAGCCATACCGCGACCCTTGAAGGCGCTGTGGTATTCGCCCGAAAACATCTGCTGCGACAAGCCTCGCGCACGGATTTCAATACGTCTTACCTGTTTGATTATTTCACTCTCTTGCATATCTCTCAACGCTCAATGTTCGATATTCGGAATTCAAAGTTCAATATTGATCAGGGAACGTCGACGCGGTTGAGTATCTCGTTGACTATTTCCTCGCTCTTCACGTTCTCGGCTTCAGCTTCGTAGGTCAGGCCGATGCGGTGGCGCAGTATGTCCATAGCTATGGCGCGCACATCCTCGGGGATGACGTAGCCGCGGCGTTTCATAAAGGCATAGCTCTTCGAGGCCTGGGCAAGGCTTATCGAACCGCGCGGCGAAGCACCGTAGCTTATCATACCTTTCAGTTTCTCAAGGTGATACTGCTCGGGATAGCGTGTGGCGAAAATAATGTCGGTGATGTAGTTTTCAATCTTTTCGTCCATATATACCTCCTTGACCAACTCTCTGGCTTTCAGAATGTCGGCAGGTTTCATCATAGCCGTCTGGCGGTTGAAGCCTTCGCCAAGGCTCTGGTGCAGTATCTGGCGTTCCTCGGCTTTCTCGGGATAGGTGATGACGACCTTCAGCATAAAGCGGTCCACCTGTGCCTCGGGCAGGGGATAGGTGCCCTCCTGTTCAATGGGGTTCTGTGTTGCCATAACCAGGAAAGGCTCCTCCAGCTTGTAGGTGTTCTCGCCAATGGTGACCTGGCGCTCCTGCATAGCCTCGAGCAGGGCACTCTGCACTTTGGCGGGGGCGCGGTTTATCTCGTCGGCAAGGATGAAGTTGGAGAAAATAGGTCCTTTCTTCACCTGGAATGTCTCGCTCTTCTGACTGTAAATCATTGTGCCGACAAGGTCGGCGGGCAGCAGGTCGGGAGTGAACTGGATGCGGCTGAATTTGGCATCGATGGCCTTGGCCAGCGTCGTGATGGTCAGCGTCTTGGCCAGGCCGGGGACACCCTCGAGCAGCACGTGGCCGTTCGACAACAGACCGATCATCAGACTGTCGACCATATGTTTTTGACCTACAATGTTTTTGCGCATCTCCATAGTCAAAGCATCGACAATGGCGCTCTCGCGTTCTATGCGTTCATTCAGCTCTTTGATATTTACAGGTTCGTTCATAATATTTTAGTGGTTTTTGTTTTCGTAAAAGTACTTTCTCAAACGTACACGCAGGCGAAAAATTGTAGAAAAAAAACTTTTTTTGATTTTTTAATATTGGCTTTCGTGCAAAAGTCCTGTAGTCAGGCTCCTTTCCGGCTTTTCTTCGGCAGACATTTTTTTGTTGTCTGAACACCCTTTACCATAGGTCAAAAAAGTGTCATAAAAGGGGAAAAATCCCCTAAAAACGCGAAAATAGTTAATCTGCTGAGGCTCAATCTGCTGTAGGACTTTTGATTTCGTATTGTTTCAAATCCCCTTTATGTATTTTAAAACGTTGTTTTTGTTGTACTTCCGACATACTTTAGGTGTATTTCCTATGGCATATGTACAGTATTTGTACAGTATATGTACAGTATTTGTACGCTTTAGAAGCGTACAAATACTGTACATATACTGTACAAATACTGTACATATGCCGGGGTTTTCCGGTTTTGTGTCTGTTGACGAGGGTGGCAAATAAGGCCTTTTCGGGGTGGCAAAAAAAGCTGTTTTGTGGGTGTTGAAAAACTGTTGAGAAATATTTTTTTTGAAAAAAACATCGAAAAATGTGTCTATTCAAAAAAAAAAACATATCTTTGCATATTGTATTTTTAGCGTGAAATCAAAAATCTAATTAATTATTAATATCTTATGAAAAGCAAAAAAGTACTTCTAGGCTTAATTGTCGCAGCTTTTGTGGGCGGAGCGCACTTTGCATCCGCACAACCAAAGGCTAATTACCAGAACAACCTTGTCGAAATCGGCCCCGACAACATCGCCGGTCGCGTGCGCGCCATCGTCGTTGACCAGGCCGATCCCAACCACACGACTCTCTATGCCGGCGGCGTGGCTGGCGGTCTCTACAAAAAGACCGGCGACGACAACTGGCAGTATCTTCCTTACAAGAATAACAATATGGAAATCACCCTCCCCATTTCCTGTATGATTCAGCTCCCGAACAACAACATCCTTATCGGTACGGGTGAGGGCTTTGTCGAGAAACACGGTGTCAACGACGACCGTATGTCTCCCAAAGGTCGTGGCGTCTATGTTTTCAACGTCAACGACAACACTTTCAGCCTTATAAACAGCACCAATCCTTCGGTCAACTCGGATTGGGCGTATGTCAACCGTTTGGCAGAACTCGAGCGTGACGGTTTTCTTTATATCTATGCCGCCACCAACGAAGGCCTTTACAGATGGAAACTCAATGCCTCGAATCCTGACTGGACCACTGCCCCCACGCTGGTGCAGGCTGGCAAATTCCACGATGTGATTATCGTTTCGGCAGACAATATTGCCTACGCTACGGCTCCTGGCAAAATGTACCGCATCGGTAATGTCACCGGCGAGGCTGCTGCCGTTGAAATCACCAACAGCAACACCGCTTTCGGCAAGTCAAGCCGCATTGAACTGGCAGCCAACACAGCACATAGCCTCAACGCTAACGGCACTTACGACCACACTACTTATTTTTATGCCCTCGTGGTCGACAAGGATGGTCTGCTCGACGGTGTCTACATCACCAAGAACCAGCAGACCTGGTCACGTCTGACTACCTCGACGGTCAATCCTTTCACCGCCGAGAATCCGGGTACCCTCAACGCCTCCATTGCCATCAACCCCAGAAACTACAAGTCTATCTATGTCGGCGGCGCAACGCTGTGGTCGGGCGAAGGCTATGTGGAGAACAGCTATTATCAGTGGATCAAGGAATCGTATTCTGAAAGCGAGTTGAACACTGGCAACTATATGGGTAGTGTTTATTCCAATCCGATGTGCCTCCACTCGGGTATCCACCAGATCGTTCCCACTTGGACCATCAAGGACGGCGACACCATCTGGCTGAACTACTATGCCACCGACGCTGGCGTATTTTGCGACTATAATGGCAATATCGGTACTTTCCGTTCGCTCAACAAAGGTCTCAACACTGTTCAGTTCAACCATATTGCTGTCAGCAACGATGCTTCCCTCATAGGCGGTGCCATCGACAACGGATGTCCTTTCATCCAGTCGCGTAACGCTCACGACGGCGTCCTGCCCACCAACTCGTGGTATGATGACGACACGGCTTCGATTATGAACCACTTGGCCAACATCCTGTGGGTTGGCAACGGCGGTGGTGTGGCCTCTTCGCGCTTCCAGCAGTTGATGCCGTTCACCCGTCGCGCCCTCTTTGTGTCGTCCGAGCCTGGCCGTTTCAGCTTCCAGGGTGCTATGGGTTCCTCGAACTCGGCTAGCTTCGGTCGTGCTTGCGCTGACTATACTGACTATACCAACACTCAGACTTGGACCATCGCCGAGGCTTTCCTGTCGGACATCATTTCCAGCAGCAACGCTATTCCGCAGATCAAAATCTGGGAGACCACAAACAATACCATTTGGAATGACAGCATCAGCTTCACCATTGACACCAATCTGACCTACATCCACAATGGTCAGGAGACTCCCCTTACCGGCAACACTCGCATTCAGGTGGGCGACAGTATCCTCGTTCAGTCGAAACCCAACTTTGACTATCCTTTCTACCATCGTTTCACAGAGTCGTTCTTTGTCAAGGACAAAATGCACCACAAGGTTCACAATCCTGTTGTGTCGCGCGCCATTGTCAACGCCCGCACAGTCAGAGGCTATGGTGCTGTCTATATGAATATGACCCCCAACTATTTCCGCAACGTGTGGAACATCAACGAGGCTGGCAGCAGCGACGATGCTACCATCGAGAAACTGATGCACTGGGTCAACGTCTACACCAGCGACGAGGGCTACTCGGTCGGCAACATCGCTTTCAGCCGCGACGGCAAGAGCATTTTCATCAATGTCTATAATGACTCGACAGGCAGAAGCTTTGTGTTCCGTCTCTATGACTACTGCAACACCGATGTCAACACCGTTATGACGTATAAGAGCCAGCTGCTCTTCTCGAAGGACGACCCCATCAACTTCCCCGACAACCCGCGTATCACTCACTTCGATACCATCTTTGCTGCCGACGGCAATTGGTTCAATCGTCCCGTTACTTCGTTTGCCGTTGACCCGCGCGACGGTCAGGACAACCTTGTCATCACCTTTGGTGGCTATGACAACAACGATGCCAATATGGTTTATGTCAAGAACGCCTGCAACCCCGGCACCCGTACAGTCACCAATATTAACGTTACCAACAGCGCCAATGCTATGGGCGTTGCCGACCCTGTCTACTCGGCTATGATTGAATGCACCACTGGCGCCATATATGCTGGTACCGAGAAGGGTGTGTTCACCACTGCTTCTGCCAACAGCCCTGTTTGGCAGCCCTACGGTGAGTTCAACGGCGTTCCCGTGACTTCCATCGTGCAGCAGACCAACAACCTGAAACGCGAGAGCTACACTGTCCGCGAAGGTGTCAACAATGTCAAATATCTGTTTGCCAAGACCAAATATCCCTACGCCATCTACTTCGGTACCTATGGCCGCGGAATCTTTATGGATACCAGCTATGTGGTTGACAATCTCGCCGAGGTTTGCGACAGCGACGACTGGCTGGGCATCACCACCGTCGACAATGGCGACAACAGTATGAACATCTATCCCAACCCGGCTGTTGACCAAGTCAGCGTCGACCTCTCCATTGTCAATGGCGGCAATGCTGTCGTCAAGATTTACGACATCAATGGCAAGCTTGTCCACAGCGAGAACCTTGGCTACCTCAACGAGGGTCTGCATCAGTACAGCCTCAACTGCCGCAAGTTCAACTCGGGTCTTTACCTTGTGAACGTCAACATCGGCAAAGAGTCAGCTACTTCCAAACTGATCGTACGATAGTAATAATTAGATAGAGAAAGAGGTACTGACTGCAAAGCAGTACCTCTTTTTTTTGTAAGATAATAATATTGTATAAAACATATATATTTATATAATGAGCAACCTTGTAGAAGAACTGAAATGGCGCGGTATGATACACGATATGATGCCGGGCACGGAAGAACAACTCAACAAAGAGGTGACTACTGCCTATGTGGGTATCGACCCCACTGCCGACAGTCTGCACATAGGTCATCTTGTCAGCATAATGCTGCTCAAACATTTGCAGATGGCAGGCCACAAACCTCTTGCCGTGGTGGGAGGAGCAACAGGTATGATTGGCGACCCTTCGTTCAAAGCCGCCGAACGCAAGCTGTTGACACCTGAAGAAATACAGCATAATGTCAGTTGCATCAAGAAACAGCTGGAGCGTTTCCTTGATTTCGACAATGCCGTCAATGGCGCCGAAATCCTTAACAACTACGACTGGATGAAGGATTATCTTTTCCTTGATTTCATACGCGATGTGGGCAAGCATATAACGGTAAACTATATGATGACCAAGGACTCTGTCAAGAAGCGTATGGAGACAGGCATCTCGTTCACCGAGTTCAGCTATCAGCTGCTGCAGGGCTATGACTTCCTGACGCTCTACCGTACCAAAGGCTGCAAGTTGCAAATGGGCGGCAGCGACCAGTGGGGCAATATCACTACAGGTACGGAACTGATACGCCGTATGGAAGGCGGCGAGGCATTTGCACTCACCTGTCCGCTTATAACCAAGGCCGACGGCACTAAGTTTGGCAAGACTGAGGGCGGCAACGTGTGGCTTGACCCTGAAAAGACAAGCCCCTACAAGTTCTATCAGTTCTGGCTCAACTGCTCGGACGTTGATACGGCTCGCTACATACGCATTTTCACCCTCTTCTCAAAAGAAGAAGTGGAAGAACTGGAACGTCAGCACGCTGAGGCTCCCGAACGTCGCGTTCTGCAGAAGGCTTTGGCCAAGGATATCACTGTCCGCGTCCACGGTCAACAGGCATATGAGACGGCTATCGCTGCAAGTGAACTCCTGTTTGGCAAAGCCACCACGGAGCAACTCAACGCACTTGACCGCGACACACTGCTCAGTGTCTTCGACGGTGTTCCGCAGTTCAATGTCAGCAGGGCAACTATTGAATCCAATCCCACCCTCATAGACCTTTCTGCCGAGGTCGGTATGTTTGCCAGCAAGGGAGAAATCCGTCGTGAGTTGAAACAGAATTCCATTATGGTCAACAAGCAAAAAGTTGGAGAAGACTGCCGTCTTTCTGCTGCCGACATATTGAGCTGTGGATGTATTCTTGTTCAAAAAGGCAAGAAGAACTATTACATTTTCAATGTGGAATAAAATTTTTTTTTGCATTTAAAAAAATGTTTGTATTTTTGCACTTCCAAATTCTCAAAAGGTGCAGAAATACTGAGATTTTGATTAACTTTTATTAAGAAAATTTTTTTAACAAACCAATTTTAAACAAACAGTTATGAAAAAAATTCTACGAACTTTGATGCTTGCGGCGCTGTTGCTGCCGTTCGCATCGCAAGCGCAGAATACGTTGACAGTGGCCGACGGCACAACGACCAACAGTTATGTGCCTGTCTATGGCTTGTATGTCGACGATTTTGTGCGCTGCCAGACAATCTATCCGGCCAGCGAGATTTTAGGTGCTGCCACCAGTTATTATATGACTGGAGGCACCATAACGGGACTGACCTACTATTTGAGCTCGTCAGCTGCTGCATCGTGGGGTGCTGCCACTTTTGTGGTCAACATCAAGGAGGTGTCGGCTACCACGCTGTCGGCCTTTGTGGATATGACTGACGCAACGACGGTTTATACCGGCTCGCTGGATGCCACCCAGTCCACAATGGAAATCACTTTTACTACGCCCTATACCTATCAGGGCGGCAACTTGCTGATTGAAATCTACAACACCCTTGAGGGTACCTGGAAGAGTGCTTCGTTCTATGGTGTTACCGCTACCGACGCAAGCTGGCAGGGTAACAACGGAACCAGTGTGGCTAATATCACCGGTGCCACCCGCGCTTTCATTCCCAAGACTACCTTCACTTTCACCGGTGGAACGGCTAACACCTGCCCTCCGGTTGAAAACCTTGTGGCTACAAATATTACCAGCACCACCGCTACGCTGAGCTGGAGTGGCAATGCTACCGGATATACTGTATATGAGTATGCAAATGTCGACTCTGCTGATTATATGTATACTGATACCTTTGCTGTTTTCAACACGCTCCAACCCAACACAGAATACACCTTCGGTGTTGTTGCCGATTGTGGAGCCGATGGCGAGAGCGTAATGCGCAGCGTATCTTTCCGTACTGCTTGTGCAGCTATGAGCCTTCCTATCACTGAAGATTTTGAGACCGTCCCCAGTGGCAGCTATCAGATGCCTTTCTGCTGGAACCGCTATGCTTCGGCATATACCAGTACAGCTGTCTATCCGTACAGTTACTCCGGTAATGCCCACGGTGGCAGCCGCAGCCTCTATTTCTATGGTACGACCGGAGACACTTATTCTGACACTATGGTTGCCATTCTGCCCGAGCTGGATGTGAACACCTATCCGATGAACGGCAACCGTATTACCTTCTGGGCCAAGATGGGCGCCGCTTCCAATAGCAAAAACGTCTATGTAGGTACATTGACCGATCCTACAGACCCGACAACCTTCGCTTTGGTTGATTCTGTTCTTGTCAGTGGTAATACCTATACTATGCATTCGGTTTCTTTGGGCAATGCCTCTGCAAGTGCGCCTTATGTGGCTCTTGTAGTTCTTAAGGGTACTGGTTCGATGTATATCGATGATGTTACTCTTGAAGAGTTGCCCTCCTGCTTGGAGATTTCTGGTCTTGCCACCAGCAACATCACCTCCAACAGTGTCGACCTCTCGTGGAACGACAACAGCAATCCTTCTACCACCACCTACTCTGTGTACAGTATTGAAAACGGTACACAGACCCTTATTGACAACAATATTACCGGTACAAACTACACTGTTACCAACCTGACCCCCAATACCAGCTACACCTTTGGCGTCCAGGCCAACTGTGCTGGCGGTGATGCCGGTGTTATGACCATCAGCGCTACCACTGCCTGCGCTTCCGAAGCTCTTCCTTTCACCGAGGACTTCTCCGCAACACTTGCCAACAATCAGTGCTGGCGTGGTTCCAGCACCCTTTACGCTGCCGGTGTTACCCCGACTTTGGGTTCAATAACTGGATGGGCTTATCAGAGCAGCACCAACAACGGTCTTCCTGCCGGTCACTACCGTGTGAACATTTACGGTACCAGCTGCAAATACTGGCTCATTACTCCTTCAATCGATTTCACCACGGCCAGCAACCCCTTGCTGACTTTTGATGCTGCTTTCACTGTATACACCAGCAGTAGCTCGGATCCTGCCAATACTTCGGACATTGCTGATGACAAGTTTATGGTTTTGGCTTCTACCGACGGTGGTTCGACTTGGACTGTTGCAAATAATTTCGATCTTACCACGCTTGCCAGCAGTACCTACCAGACACAATATGTTGACCTGAGTGCTTTTGCTGGTCAAACAGTTCGTATTGCTTTCTATGCTGAGTCTACCGTTAGTGGTGGTGACAACAACCTGCATATCGACAACATCTCTGTTGACGAAAGTACCGGCGACATTTGCTACCCTGTGACCAATCTTTCTGTTGTTGAAATGACTTCCAACAGTGCTACTATTTCCTGGAACGGCACAAGTGCCGACAGTTATACTGTCACCGTCCTTGACCAGAGCAACCAGCAAGTAGGCACTCCGCTTACACAGACCGATACCAGCTGTGTCCTGACCGGTTTACAGATGGACAACGACTACACTGTTACTGTTGTTGCCAACTGCGGTAGCGATGTTTCTTCCGCTTCTACCATTTCAATCCATATTGGTTACTGCCTGCCCAACCCCACCTCGGTTGACAACAGCGGTATCACCAATATCACCATTGGCAGTATGTCCAACAGCACCAGCCATCCTACTACCTCTCCTTACTATATTAATAACAGCTCGATGGTTGCCTCGGTTCCCGCCGGCACCACCGCAACTGTTGACATTACCTACGCCACCGGTTACACCTATGGTACTATTATTTGGGTTGACTGGGACAACAGTATGACTTTTGATGGTACAGAGGTTGTTTATGCTGGTGAAAGCACCAACAGCAACCCCACCACTCTGACTGCCACTTTCGAAATCCCCGTCAGTACAACTATGGGCAACTACCGTATGCGTATCGCCGGTGCTGACAGTTACTTCGACAACTACACCAGCTCTGTCACCGACGCTGCCTCTGCCAATCCTTGTTTCAGCAGCAGCTATGCCATTGTCGAGGACTACACCCTGGCAGTAACATCAGCTCCCAGCTGTATGGCCGTCACCAACCTCACTGTTGACAGCGTTACCGCTAACAGCGTATCTCTCAGCTGGAGCGACAATGAGAACACTGGCGCTACCTATAGTGTTTATAGCAGCACTGGTACAGTTGTAGCCAGTGGAATTAACACCACCAACTACACCGTTACTGGTCTGACCGCCAGCACAAGCTATACCTTCGGTGTTGTTGCCAACTGCTCGGCTACCGATGCTTCCGATGTCGCTACCATCACTGCCGTGACCGATTGTGCCGGTGGCAGCTGTGTCATCAGCATCTATGCTCAGGACGGTTATGGTGACGGTTGGGATAACTCCACCCTCACTATCAGCCAGAATGGCGCTACTGTTGCTACCTACAATATGGCAAGTCAGGGCTTATACAACACAACAAGCTACGACACATTCCAGGTCAGCGTTTGCAGCGGTATGCCTGTAAGCTTCAGCTGGACTAGTGGAAGCGACTACGATGATGAAGCAAGCTTTGCCATTGTCGACGGCGGTGGTGCAATTGTCTACACTGTCAGCGATGCCAGCACCTTGACTGATGGCGTTATCTACACTTTGACCGATGCTTGCCCGAGCTGCAACACTCCTGTTATCACTGTCGATGCTGCTACTGAAACCAGCATCACCATCAGCTGGACAGGCAATGCTGCCAGCTACAATGTCTACAATGGTACCACACTCGTGGCCAATGTAAACACCAATACCTATACTTTCAACAACCTCACTGCTGCTACAAGCTACACTTTCGGTGTCCAGGCTATCTGCTCGGCTACTGACAGCTCGTCGCTGGCTACCATCACCACGATGACTTCCTGCACCGATGTGACCTCGCTGCCTTACTTCGAGGGCTTCGAGAATGGTCTTGGCTGCTGGAGCACTGTCAATGGCAGCGTCGATGGTATGCCCTGGTTCGTTTATGACGGCGCTGGCCTTACCGGCGTTGTTCCTCACGGTGGCAACTATTTTGCTTCTTCGTGGAGCTGGAACAGTGGTGCTATGCACGCCAATGCTTGGCTGATTTCACCGAAGTTCGTGCTTCCGAACACCAGCGACAGCCTTATCTTCAGCTGGTATGAAATGACCAATGCCGGCTATCCCGATAGCTACAGTGTGAAGATTTCCACTACTACCGACGATACCAACGCATTCACCGTTATCCGTCCTTATGCCGTTGCTGCCGGTAGCTGGACGATGCAGACCATCGACCTGTCCGACTATGCCGGTCAGAGCGTCTACATTGCTTTCCATCACGTTGACTACGATGAAAACTATCTGCTCATCGACGACATTTCGCTGACTCTTGGTGCTGCTCCGATAACTCGCGACAGTATGCAGGTCAATGTGGCCGTGAACGACCCGACTATGGGTACCACCATTCCCGCTCCCGGTGTCCACTACTTCTATGAAGGCGACACCTGCAGTGTAATTGCTGTTCCCAACAGTGGCTATCACCTTGAAGGCTGGAGCGTCAATGTAACCGCAGCTGGTAGCGTAATAATTGATACGACTCTTAATCTGGCAGTAACCGATGCATTTGATCTGTTCGGTGGTATGGTCGTTCAATTTGGTTCCCACAACTACGTATTCAGCTTTACCGCTAACTTCGCAGTCGGCGATCCTATCGAACAGCACGACAGTTTGACGGTTATCACCGGTGCTAACAACACTGCTTGGGGTACACTCTATCCCGCTGCCGGTACACATTATTATACTGAAGGCGATGTCGTAGTCATCGGTGTCGAACCTAACCCGGGCTATGAAATCACTGCTGTTTACACAAGCGTCACCATTCCTGGATATGGCACCATCAATGACACTATCTACGCAGAAGATATGGAAGACGAACCTTTGTTCGATACCATTACTGTTGATGCAGATTATATTGGAGTAACTATGAGCATCTATGCTGTTTTTGCTCCTATTGGATCTGAATCCTACAATGTCACCATCGCTGTCAATGATGCTACTATGGGTACCACTACTCCCGCTCCGGGACAGTATACCTATGCAGCAGGTGAAACCATCACCGTTACCGCTGATCCTTATGACGGCTACAAGTTCGTAAGCTGGAGCAACGGTTCGACTGAAAACACCATTACCGTTACGGTCAACAGCGATATCACTCTCACCGCTACCTTTGCTCCTGTACAGGGTATCGACGGTGTTGACGGCCTCAATGTCAACGTCTACAGCAAAGAGGGCAATGTATTTGTCAACGGTGCTGAAGGCTACGATGTGACTGTCTATGACATCAACGGCCGTACAATGGCCAAGACTCTCAATGCCACCGAAACTGTTCAGTTCCGTATGCCGGCAACGGGTGTCTATGTTGTCAAGATTGGCAATACAGTTACCAAACGCGTTGTTGTACTTCGCTAAGGCAGCTGTCAGTCGACAGACATATAATGAGAAGCGTGGTTCCCACATCGGGAACCACGCTTTTTTTATGGACTACAAGTTTTTTTTGCCAGTTCCAGCATTATTTGTATCTTTGCAAAAAATTACAAAAAAACAATAGTATGACACAAACAGGTATTAAAACATTGAGAGACAGTGCAGGAATGCGCTGGACAGCTCTCTTGCTTTTGGCGCTTGCTATGTTTTGCGCCTACATTTTTATGGACATTCTGTCGCCTATCAAGGACTATATGGAGTCCACTCGCGGTTGGGATAGTGGTTCGTTCGGCCGTATGCAGGGCGCCGAGGTGTTCCTCAACGTCTATGTGTTTTTCCTCATCTTTGCAGGTATCATCCTTGACAAGATGGGTGTCCGCTTTACTGCTGTTCTCTCGGGTGCCGTGATGCTCGTTGGCGGTATCATCAAGTTCTATGCAGTAAGCGAGATGTTTAAAGGTACTGGACTTGAGGCTTGGTTTACCACACACCTGAACTGGAATGGTGATTTGCCTATAATCGGTGCCATCCTGCCGTTTGCTGACGGTATGCCTGCATCGGCCAAATTGGCAGCTTGCGGCTTTATGATTTTCGGATGTGGATGCGAAATGGCCGGTATTACTGTTAGCCGCGGTATTGTCAAGTGGTTCAAGGGACGTGAAACCGCCCTCGCTATGGGTTCTGAAATGGCTCTGGCTCGTCTTGGCGTCGCTACCTGTATGATATTCTCACCCTTCTTTGCAAAACTCGGCGGTGAGATTCACGTCGACAATGCCGTAAAGTTTGGCGTTGTGCTGCTCTGCATCGCTCTGATTATGTTCATCGTCTACTTCTTTATGGACAAGAAACTCGACAGTCAGACTGGCGAGGCTGAAGAAAAGGATGACCCCTTCAAAATCAGCGACCTTGGCAAGATTTTCTCCAGCCTTGGATTCTGGCTGGTGGCTCTGCTTTGCGTGCTCTACTACAGTGCCATCTTCCCCTTCCAGAAATACGCCGTCAATATGCTGCAGTGCAACCTTGATCTTACTGCTGCATCACCCGATACTTTCTGGGGCCGTAACACTGTGACCATTGTGCAGTATATCATAATGCTTGTTGTGGCCGCCTGCGCCTTCTCGAGCAACTTTATCAAGAATAACAAAGCTATGAAATATGGTCTTATGGGTATGGCCGTCGTTGCCCTGGTGGTATATTGCTATATGGGCTATATGCGTGGCACCGCTGAGACCATCTTCGCCGTTTTCCCGTTGTTGGCTGTGGCTATCACACCAATTCTGGGCAGCTATGTCGACCATAAGGGTAAGGCAGCTTCAATGCTTATGCTTGGCTCCATCTTGCTGGTTGTATGCCACCTCACTTTCGCATTCATACTGCCCGGTGTCTCGGCTTCTTCCGCTGCCGGCGGCGTCGTGGTTGCATATGTCACCATCCTCGTGCTTGGCGCCTCGTTCTCGCTGGTTCCTGCTGCTCTGTGGCCCTCGGTGCCCAAGCTGGTTGACGAAAAGATTATCGGTTCGGCCTACGCAGCTATTTTCTGGATTCAGAATATTGGTCTCGGTCTGTTCCCGACTCTGATTGGTAACGTCCTCGAAAGTTCCAATGCCAACAATGCCGCTGTTGTTGCTGCCAAAGAGGCTATCAAAGCTGGCGAGGAAGGTGTCCTCGTTCCCTACGACTACAAATGGGCTCTTGTTATGCTGGCATCACTCGGTATTGCTGCTCTGCTTATTTCGGTTTATCTGAAAGCCGTCGATAAGAAGAAAGGCTATGGCCTTGAGGAACCCAATATCAAGGCAGAAAACTAAGATAATTATTAAAATAAAAGGAGAGCGCCGCCCATTCGGGCGGCGCTCTCCTTTTATTTTATGATTCGTTTTTCAACTCGTGGCCTGCAGGATGAACTTGTTGAACGGCACACTGGCAGTGAATACTTTCATAACGTAGTCTTTGAATCCATCGCTTAGTACGATGTCGTTGGGCACTTCGTGCATTGTGCAGTAGTCGTTGTATTTCAACCAATCGGCATACTCCCAGTCGGCAGGGTAGCCCTTGGGCACCCGGCTCAGCACTTTGGTGGTGAAAAATGTACTGCCAAAATATTTCTTGTAATTCTTGTTGTTGACTATTGCAAGGAAGTCGTCGGTGTTGTAGAAAATCTCCTGCCTGATGGCGACCAGCTTCTCCTTGTCGGGCATAAAGATGCCGCCGCCGAGGCTGCAGTTGCCGTGCAGACCGTAGTCCTCTTGCCCTATTTGAAGGTAGTATCCGGCTTCGCCTGAGCGTTTTATGCCGTAGCTGCTGAGAAAGAATGATATATGTGTCTTGTACGGCCTTTTGTCCTGCGTGAAGCGCAAGTCGCGGTATATGCGGTACAGGCATTTCTTCGGGTCGGGGCGGCCAATGGTGGGGTCGAGCACCGACAACTCGTCGACAATCTGCGCCGTAAAGTCGATAAACTCCTCACGGATAGCATCATAGCGGGCCTTGTTGTCCATAAACCACTCGCGGTTGTTGTTGGCTGCCAGTTCCTCGAAGAATTTGAAAATATCGGAGTTCAATGTTCTGCTTTTTTTAAAGGGAAAATTCTTGTATATGTCTTGGAAACAGTTGTTTATTCCGCTTTCGAGGTGGTGTCGGCAGGAGCAGCCTTGGGAGCTGGCGCTTCCTTTATAGGCTTGACGATATCGATAACACCGTCGGTGATGCATTCCAGCAGCTGTGCCTCCACGGCATTGGTGTATGCCGTGTCTGTCAAAAACTCCTGATTCTCGCGTTCTATTTTATCAAGGCATTTTTCAACAGCCTCCAGACCGTCGAGTTTGTAGCATTCGCAGGCAGCTTTGCCGGCTTCGACGCCCTTGCTATGAGGGTCGCCGCCTTTGCAGGCTGTTGTCAGCATCAGTGCACCAAACAGCACTGTTGCAATCATAAATCTTTTATTCATAGTTTTTTGTCTGTTGTTTCTGATTAGTTTTCAAAATGCAAATTTACGAAAAAAAGCTTATTTGTCGTTTAAAACGTTTCACCTGGGATTTTTTTCCTGAAAAAAGGGTGTATTTTCCCTGTCAATTGTTACAAGCTCCAGTTGAGCGCGTGGAGGAGCCTTGTGCGTGGCCGCCCGGTTCTCCCCTCGTTTTTCCCTCGTTTTTCCCTGCACCAGCATAGTCATTTGTACAGTATATGTACAGTATATGTACAGTATATGTACGCTTCTAAAGCGTACATATACTGTACATATACTGTACATATACTGTACAAGTGCCTATGATAGTGTTGCAAATCAAGCGTTTGCAAAGGTGTTTTTTAGGGGGATTTCCTATTTTTTCATACCGTTTGAAAACCAGCGTCCTACCCTGCCAGGAAACCCCGAATACCGTCAGAAAACACTTGTTTTTTGGGGATAATAGGAAATGAAAATCTGGTACGCAGGCGTCCCGCCTGCGGTCTTTTCGCAGGCGAGGGTGCCTGCGTACCAACTAATTTCATTCATATGTGTGTTAATCCAAAATTTTTTTGTATTTTTGCACTTTAATCCAAATCGTTAATCGCAATGTAGAGCACCGACCACCGATGCGATCGCCTAATAAAGAAGGGAGGAAATAATATGAAAAACCACAAATTGTCAATTGTTCTTTTATTGTTGTTGATTCCGTCTTTCTCCCGTGCCCAGTACTTCGACTGGGTGAAGACATATACCGGCAGCGAAGCAACAGGCATTAACGCAACGAACAACATTAAACAAACTGTCGTTGATTCTGCCGGAAATTTATATTTTATGGGTGTATGTAGTGTAGACGCAGGATTTGGCGGCAATAGATTCCTTCCTTTTACGGCTTATGGGTCGTATTGGAACACCCCAAGCATCGTGATAGGAGGAATCACACCTGACGGTGACTTAAAATGGAGCAAGGTTGTAAATTCAAATAATAGTTTTAAAACTGTATTCGGCAACATTCAATCAGTCGGGGATTCAGCTGTGGCTTGTTTTGTAAACAGGGTCGGACTTTTCGCAAACAGTATTAACGCATATACATTCTTCCTAGACACGCTATTTAGGTTATGTTATTATGATTCTAACGGGACTCTTGTTTATGGGCAAAATTTGGTCTATAATGGAGACACTTTAGATTATGCTCGTACTAGAGTCGTTTCTGCGTATGTTTTATTGGATTACGATGGAACCCCAAAAGAGACGCATTGGCTTTCTGTTGCGCCGTGTGACAGAAATGGAGACTTGTTCGAGTATAGTGGACTTTACCGGAACTACCCTTTATATAGCGACGATTCGCCTTTTACGATAGACAACAATGGAAATATAATAGTTATCAGGACAATGACAGAATATGTTTCTGTGTACGATTCGATTGAAGGAAGAAATGTTCAATACGACATAAGCAATCCTATAATTGGTGGTCTACGGTTTTATGTTGACGGCAAGCGATATTTCTACGTGCCGCTGCCCGATGTCAGACCGTCGACAGGTAGCCATAATTATCAGATTCTTAAATTTTCTCCTCATTTTGACAGTTTGCTGGCATCACAGTTTCTTTTCGAGCCTACGCCAGAGCATTGTGATTCGCTGGGGGGATGTAGACTCTTTGATTTGAAATCAGATCTTAACAACAACATTTTTCTTTTAGGAACATTCGGACGAGATTTAAGCATATCCAATGACAGCTGCAGTTATAAAATCGGTGGTTCGGAAGATTTATACCTACGGTTTTCAAAGTATGACGAGAGCAAAGGTTTTCTTCTTAAATATGATTCCATTCTGACACCTGTATATTTGAAGCAGATTGGCAGGAGAGATTTAGGCACACCTAATGAAAGCAACAGGTATTATGACGGCTTTAACGTTATGCAATTTGACAACAATGGCAATATAGCCTTGTTAGGAGCCACTGCCTATAATGACACTGTAAACACAAGGTGCTGGCTTGACTCCACAGAACTCAAAGTGAAAGGTTTTCTTATTTTGAGAGTCAACCTCGATGACGGGGGGCTTGTATCGTGCAAGAATTGTGAGATTCCTTCGCCGACGTTGGGTTCAAGCGCAGGCAATTCGACCTGCCTTGTGGCGAATAATAACAGACTTGTGACTCAGCTTAAATACCGTTGGTGGCTTGACTTCGCTGGCGAGCGCTACGAGAAAGCCGAGGCCTACGAATGGGGTATGGGCTTCGCGGTATGGGACTACGACGGCAATGAACTGTATTTTGTGGACTATGGCACCAACGGCAGCTCAAGCCACGCCACAAGCTCAGTATGTCTGGTGGACAGTGTGCTGTACCTGACGGGGATGCTGGCATCGGGCGGGGCGCAGTTCGGCGACATAACAGTGCCTAACGCGGGCGCAAGCCAGTCGTTCATAGCACGTTATGTCGACACGGCGTTTATGCATCCCTATGTGCGGCCCGGCGGCCAGCAGGACATTCAGCTGGTGGTGCGCGACGGCGAGCCTGTGGTGACGGTATATCCCAACCCCTGCGCACAGCGCGTCACCGTGGACTGGGACGGCGAGGAACCTCTCGCATCGGCTTTCGTCACCGACATCAGCGGCCGCTCATACGATATAATCCTCAAAGCCGCAGGCCAAGGCCGCTACACGGTCGATTTCTCCTCGATGCCCCCGGCCAACTACCTGCTGACCCTCGTCACCGCCTCCGGCCACCGCATCACATCACGCCTGATGAAAAGGTAAATTAGTTTGATT
>JAEEGL011160932.1_pt1 | contig 47810 bp, 39 predicted proteins | sample 9134231 | NCBI WGS metagenome assembly JAEEGL01 (sample SAMN16246548, study PRJNA631951) | gut metagenome | biome: gut microbiome; feature: rumen; material: fiber-attached | host: Bos | place: Iran: Karaj | collected 2018-10 | reverse complement strand
AGGATCAAAGCAACAACGATACCGAAGATAGTAGTAATCAAAGCGACCTTCATACCACCTGCAACGACTGTAGGGCTGATATCACCTACCTGCTGGATAGTATCAAATGCCTGCACCATACCAATCACAGTTCCCAAGAATCCGAGAGATGGAGCCATTGCAATGAACAATGTAATCCAAGAGCAACCCTTCTCCAGGTAACCTGCCTGAACGCCACCATAAGAAACAACTGAACGCTCAACCTGATCCAGACCCTGGTCAATTCTTGACAAACCCTGATAGTAGATAGAAGCGATAGGACCGCGAGTGTTGCGAGCAATATCCTTAGCAGCCTCAACGTCACCCTTCTCCAGAGCTTCCTCAACCTTACCGATGAACTTCTTGGTATTGATTTCTGCCAAGCTCAGATAAATGATACGCTCAACGCAGAATGCCAAACCGATAACCAAAGCGATGGCTACCAAGCTCATGAAAGAAGCAGAACCTTCGATGAAGTAACGCTTCAATGTCTTGTGAATACTCTGACCTTCAACTGAAGCAACTTCAGCTTCCTGAGCCATAGCTGTAGAGCCAAATGAGAAGACTCCTAACATAGCAACAATTGCAAATAACTTTTTCATTGTCTAACTGTTTTTGATTAATTAATTAATTAAATTACTATTATTGTTTATTTCTTTCATAAAAAGTCTTTACCATTACGCCATCTGCGGAGAGAGGGGGATTCGAACCCCCGAAACGCTTTTGGCGTTTACACGCTTTCCAGGCGTGCCTCTTCAACCACTCGAGCATCTCTCCCTCACGGCACCATACTGAAATCGGGCTAAAATTACAAAAAATTTCTGAACTCACCATCTTTTCTGCTACAAATGTTTCTTTTTTTTTCTTCTTTCTGCAGTTTAGGACATTTTTCAGGCTAAAACCACAGAAAATTTAAGAAAAATTAAAACATCGGCATCTCCTATCAAGCTCCGAATAGTTTCAACGCATTGGCAGATGTTTGTTCTGCCAACTCCTCGGGTGAGCGCCCCAATATCTGGGCTACCTTAATTAAGGTATAGCAGATGTATGCACTCTCGTTGCGTTCTCCTCTATGAGGCACTGGGGTTAGATAGGGAGCGTCGGTTTCTAACACCAATCTCTCAACAGGCATCTGCGGGAGAATGGCTGGAAGAGGAGACTTTTTGAACGTAACAATGCCGTTCACGCCTATCATAAACCGCTCAAACTGCAGCATCAACTCTGCTTCTGCAGGATCGCCTGTAAAACTATGAAAGACACCCCGTAAGGCAGTATTTTTGTAAGGAAGTAATACCTTATATATATATTGGATAGCTTTCCTACAATGCACTACGATGGGCAAATCTAACTCCAAAGCCCACCTTATCTGACGGTCAAACACATCCATCTGTTGCTCCAGAAAAGTATCGTCCCAATAAAAATCGAGACCAATCTCACCGACAGCCACAAACTGGTCGTGATGTGCCATCAAGCACTGGTTGACCTGCTGCAATGCTATTTCATAGTTTTCGTTTACCGAAGTGGGGTGTAGTCCCATCATCGGGAAACAATAACCTCTGTTATCATCACAAGTTTTCAACAACCTATCGATGGTTGTCTCATCTATATTGGGCATATAGATACGGGTCACCCCCTCCTCTTTTGCCCTTATCAACACTGTCGTCCGGTCAGCATCAAACTCTTCAGTGAAGAGATGCGAATGCGTGTCAACAATACGCAACATCACGCCTCCCTAAACATCAGTTTATTCATCTCATCCAACAACGGCTGTTTTTTCTCAACTGGCACCTTCACCATATTGAGATTGGTCTCAGCCAACAGTGTGTAATGAGATATTCTGTCTTCGCACAAAGAACGCACATCAATGGCATCGTACAGAGCGGTGACAGCTTTAATTTTATCTTCTGGATCAAAGTCTTCATCAGTGAGCCATTTCATTAGTTCCTTAACCTGATCTGAATCACCATGACGAAGGGCTTGTATCAGCAGATAGGTCTTTTTATTGCACAAGATATCACCACCTATCTTCTTACCAAAGACTTTTGGGTCACCATACACATCCAGCATATCATCTCTAAGTTGGAAGGCCAAACCTAAATTGATGCCAAAATCATAAAGGAACTGGGTATCATCGGCTGGTGCTTCTGCCATTAAGGCTCCTATCTTCAAACTAGCAGCAAGCAACACAGATGTCTTCAGACGAATCATTTCCAAGTATTCTTGCTCATTAACATCCATGCGCGTTTCAAAATCCATATCATACTGTTGTCCTTCGCACACCTCCAATGCTGTTTGTGAAAACACGCGCATCACAGAAGGAACATACCTATCTCCTGCGCCAGTCATCAGATTGTAAGATATCAACGTCATTGCATCACCAGAAAGAATAGCGGTGTTTTTGCTCCATTTTTTATGAACTGTAGGCTTACCACGACGTATGTCAGCATTGTCCATCAAGTCATCATGCAATAATGTAAAATTGTGATAAGTCTCGATGCCAGCTGCCTGCGATAGGATGCTGTCCACATCATCTCGATAAAGATTGTACGCCATCAGCATCAATACGGGACGAATTCGTTTTCCACCCAAAGACATCGCATACTGAATCGGTTCATACAACCCAGCTGGTTGTTCTCCATAAGATAAGTGGGAGATAAAATCATTTACTTTTTCCAGGAGCTGGGAATCGGTAAACATAAAAGATGACTAGTTTTTATGGATTAGAGAAAAAGTTGATAAAAAAAGGCTGCTACAAAAAGCAGCCTTTTTAATTTTTGTCCTAACAGCTCAATTACTGAAGGCGGAAATTTACAGGTACTGTATAACGTACGCGTACTGGTTTACCACGCTGCATACCTGGCTTCCACTTAGGCATTGAGTTGATCACACGGAGAGCCTCTTTGTCAAGATATGGGTCCACACCACGCAACACCTGTGCGTCAACAATAGAACCATCACGGTTAACGACAAACTGAACGGTTACACGGCCCTGAACGCCATTCTCAGCCGCGATAGCCGGGTATCTGATAGCACCACTCAAATACTTCATCAAACCTGCCATACCGCCATCAGGATATTCAGGCATCTGTTCTACAACCTGGAAGATTTCTTGTTCTTCAGGTTCTTCCTCTTCTTCCTCCTGAACGGCTACTGGAGCAGTGTACTTGATTTCCACAGCCTGACCAGTTTCCTCAGAAGACTGGATAGCTGACTCCTGTATATCGGAATCATCGTCAACGATGGTCAAAGTCTCAGCAATTGACGGAGCCTCTGGTGGCGGAGCTGCCACCTGTTCGGGTTGTTCGGTAATAGGAATTTCAATTTCCTCTTCAAAAACGTTTTCGACTACCTGATTGCTGGTGTCAATCTTCACATCGCGCTGCGTCCATTCGAAGCCGAGGAACAAGACTGCCATCACCAATACATAGCCAGCCAGCAGCCAAGTGGTTTTCTTTCCTTCAAGGTCTGCCTTCGGTGATTTTTTAATTTCCATAAAAACTAATATTTAAAAATTAATGGTGTTTCTACTTGATCACGTTGCAAATATAATGAAGTTTTTTTACATACAAGCCTTTTGATTACTTTTTTTTGTTAAATTAATCCAGATTTGTTACCTTTACACCCAGTAAGTAATTAATGACAATATGATGAAAAAAATAACGATTGCGATTGATGGTTTTTCTTCTTGTGGCAAGAGCACCATGGCGAAAGACCTGGCGAAAAAGATAGGCTATGTGTATGTGGACAGCGGTGCTATGTATCGTGCCGTGACGTTGTTCGCTATGGAAAATGGGTGTTTTAACGACCACCAGTTGGATGTAGAGAAGTTGCGAAAAAAGATGGGTGACATACACATTTCATTCCAGTTCAACCCAGAAACTGGAAAGCCTGACACCTATTTAAATAATAGAATGGTGGAAAACCTGATACGCGGCATGGAAGTGTCGGAACGAGTGAGTATTGTAGCCGCATTGGATTTCGTGCGCACGGAAATGGTGGCACAGCAGCAAGCCTTTGGCAAAGAGAAGGGTGTGGTAATGGACGGACGTGACATCGGTACCACCGTATTCCCAGACGCTGAACTAAAGATATTCCTTACCGCAACACCCGAGATACGGGCACAACGAAGGTATGATGAGCTAAAAGCAAAAAGTCAGGAAGCCAGTTTCGATGAAATTTTAGAGAATGTAAAAGAACGTGATTACATTGACCAACATCGTGAGGTAAGTCCGTTGGTGCAGGCGGAAGATGCAATTCTGTTGGACAATAGCCACTTGACGATTGAAGAGCAGAATGAATGGCTTATGAAAGAATACCTGAAGAAAGTTGAAGATTGAGATTGACAATGGATCGGGCTTCTGTCATGGTGTGGTGACTGCCATCCATAAGGCAGAGGAAGAACTGGCAAAGGGCGGACCGCTCTATTGCTTGGGCGACATTGTACACAACAACCGTGAGGTAGACAGGCTCAGTGAACTAGGACTTATCACCATTGACCATGAGCAGCTCAGTCAGCTGCATGACGCAAAAGTATTGCTACGGGCTCATGGCGAACCGCCTTCAACTTACGAGATTGCACAACAGAACAACATAGAAATCATTGATGCCACCTGCCCTGTGGTGCTGAAGTTGCAACAACGTATCAACGAGGCACATCACACCAAGTCTGAGTCGGATACGCAGATTGTGATATTTGGGAAAAATGGTCATGCCGAAGTATTAGGGCTTGTAGGTCAGACACAAGGGAAGGCTTTTGTAATAGAAAGCCTAGAAGAAGCAAAATTGCTCGATATGAGCAAGAGTATTCGACTCTTCTCACAGACCACCAAATCACTTGATGAGTTTCGCAAAATTGTGGAATACATCAAACAGCACATCTCAGAAGGTGCTACATTTGAATATTCCGATACCATCTGCCGACAGGTAGCCAATCGCATCCCTAACATTAGAAAGTTTGCTGCTGCACATGATTTGGTCTTCTTTGTAAGCGGTAAAAAAAGTTCTAACGGGAGAATATTGTTTCACGAGTGTCAGAATGTCAATCCCAACACCTATTTCATTGACAGTGTGCATGAGATAGACTGGCCCCTGCTGCAAGGCGTTCAATCGATAGGCATCTGTGGCGCTACCTCCACACCAAAATGGCTAATGGAATCTATTCAAAAGGCCATCCTTGAGAAAATTGGCGATACAGAAGATAAGATTGCTTGATTATTCCCCCAAAAAACAAAGCGTTTTCTTCTTTGTTTTTATGCTCGCAAATTGTATCTTTGCAAAAAGAATGTTCAATTTAACAACATAGAGATATGGCAGAAATCAAATGTATCGGTATCTTGACGTCAGGTGGTGATGCCCCTGGCATGAATGCAGCTATCCGTGCCGTGACCCGCTGCGCCATCTATCACGGACTGAGAGTAAAAGGTATCTATAGAGGTTACAAGGGCTTGGTAACAGGCGAAATTGTAGAGTTTAAGAGCCAGAACGTGAGTAACATCATCCAATTGGGTGGTACCATCTTGAAGACTGCACGCTGTCAAGAGTTCCGTACTCTAGAAGGTCGTCAGATTGCTTATGAGAACATGAAAAAAGAGGGCATTGATGCCTTGATAGTGATTGGCGGTGACGGTTCATTGACAGGTGCCTTGCAATTTGCAAAAGAATTTGACGTACCTTGCATCGGTTTGCCTGGCACCATCGACAACGACCTCTACGGTACCGACTCGACCATCGGCTATGACACTGCGCTGAACACCATTTTGGAATGTGTCGATAAGATTCGCGATACGGCAACCAGTCATGAGCGCCTGTTCTTCGTAGAGGTAATGGGACGTGATGCTGGTTTCTTGGCTTTGAATAGTGCCATTGCTGCAGGTTGTGAAGCTGCCATCATTCCAGAGTTCGCCACCGAAGTTGACCAATTGGAAGAATTCATCAAGAACGGTTTCCGCAAGTCTAAGAACAGTAGTATTGTGATTGTGGCAGAAAGCGAACTGACAGGAGGTGCTATGCACTATGCCGAGCGTGTGAAGAACGAATACCCACAGTACGATGTACGTGTCACCATCCTGGGTCACTTGCAGCGTGGCGGTAGTCCTACTGCACACGATCGTATTTTGGCAAGCCGCTTGGGTGCTGCTGCCATCGACGCCTTAATGGAAGGACAACGCAATGTGATGTGTGGTCTAAAGAATGACCAAGTTGTGTATGTGCCGTTCAGCCGGGCCATCAAGTTCGACAAGACCATTGACCGTCAGTTGGTAGATGTATTGAAGACCCTCTCTATTTGACATGGCCGAGAGCCCGATACTGCACCTGGAACGCCAGCAACTCCTGCTCCGTATGGAGTATGAATACGAGAAGCAGGATTTTCAGCGTCAAACTGAAACAATGGGTGTGGCTCGCAAGGTGAAACGTGGCATGTGCTGGTTTCCCTGCACCGCAGGACGCAGTTTCTACAATTCGCTGAACCAGTTGGTTATTGATATCACGCGCAGCGAAGATACTGACATAGAACATGGATTTGAATATGGGAAGCCCGTCTGCTTTTTCAAACAAAGCGCGACGGGCGACCTTTCTTATTATAGCTTCCTCGGTACGGTAAGCTATGCCGACGAGGCTCGCATGGTGGTGGTGATGCCAGGTGGCAACGCTGTGATGGACCTTCAAAATGCCGAAAACTTAGGCGTTCAACTGTATTTCGATGAGACGAGTTACCAGACGATGTTTGAGGCTTTGGCAGATGTTTTAAAAGCAAAAGGCACACGACTGGCAGAACTGAAGGACATCATCTTAGGCAGCACGAAGGCAGACTTTCGTCAGCTGTACCCTATGGGCTTCCCTTGGTTGAACCCGACCCAAGAAACTGCAGTGAACAAGGTGCTCTGTGCCAAGGATGTAGCAGTGGTGCATGGTCCTCCAGGTACAGGAAAGACTACCACACTCGTTGAAGCCATCTACGAGACCTTGCATCGCGAGCCACAGGTACTGGTATGTGCACAAAGCAACATGGCTGTTGATTGGATCTCCGAGAAACTGGTAGATCGTGGCGTAAATGTCTTGCGCATTGGCAACCCATCGCGCGTGAACGACAAGATGCTGTCATTTACCTACGAACGACGTTTCGAGAACCACCCCTCCTACTCCGAACTGTGGAGCATCCGCAAGGAGCTGCGCCAACTGCAGGGCAAACGCCGCAAGTGCAGTCGTGACGAGCGTGACGGCATCCGCAGCCGTATTAGTAGGTTGAAAGACAGGGCAGTGGCGTTAGAGATACAAATTAATGCCGACCTTTTCGACTCTGCCCACGTAATTGCCTCTACCCTAGTGAGCAGCAACCACCGTCTGTTGGGGGGTATGCACTTCGGCACTTTGTTTATCGACGAAGCAGCACAGGCACTCGAAGCTGCCTGTTGGATAGCCATACGCAAAGCTGATCGTGTAGTGTTGGCAGGCGACCATTGCCAGCTACCTCCTACCATCAAGTGTTACGAAGCTGCTAAGGGCGGATTAGAAAAGACTTTGATGGAAACGATAGTGGATAACAAGCCCGAGACAATTTCCTTACTGAAGATGCAGTACCGCATGAACGAGGCCATCATGCACTTCTCATCAGAATGGTTTTATCATGGAGAATTGGAAGCTGCACCCGAGGTAAAGAATCGTAGCATATTGGATTTCGATACGTCTATCTCGTGGATTGACACCTCTAAAATGGAATTCAAGGAGCAGTTTGTGGGCGAGACTTTCGGACGTATCAACAAAGATGAGGCAAATCTGCTCTTGCAACAGTTGGAGGCCTATATAAATAAAATAGGTGGCGAACGCATCTTGGACGAGCGCATCGACTTTGGCATCATCTCTCCCTACAAGGCACAGGTACAATACCTACGTGGCAAGATAAAGGGCAGTGAAACCTTACGCCCTTACCGCCATTTGTTTACCGTGAATACGGTGGATGGTTTTCAAGGACAGGAGCGTGATGTCATCTTCATCAGTTTGGTGCGTGCCAATGATGATGGACAGATTGGTTTCTTGCGTGACCTGCGTCGCATGAATGTGGCGATTACCCGTGCCCGCATGAAACTTGTCATCTTGGGTGATGCCACCACACTCGGTAAGCATCCGTTCTATCGCAAACTGATAGAAAGTATTAAATAATAAATCCCCGCCGCGGCGGGGATTTATTACTGTTTTTACTTCATTGCTTCCAAAGCCTCAGTATCCACATTATTGCGAACCTCGCAAACATCATTCAAAATCATAGTCGGCTTGTCAGTATCATTGAATGCAGGCCACTCAGGCAATGCACCGCAGTTAGGATTGCCAGTGCGCATGAATGACAGCAGCGCCTCAGACATCTTATCAGACAGGTCACGAGGACGCTTGCCACCACCAGAGTGAGTCACCATGCGGTCAGTATTGCGATACCAGAAACAAATATCAATGCAATGGAATGCACGTGCGCGACCATTGAACGTAGGAGGATTGAAACCAAACCATGCCAGATATACAGGAGCGCCCTGTTTAGCCTTCAAACTTACGTTGTTGATGATGCCCGTACGAGGACTGGTTGCCATACCGATGATGTCACCAGCATTTGCCTCTGGGAATGCTTTCTGGTAAGCAGCTACCACAGCGGCACCCTTACCAGGATAACGCTGGTCTAAGTACTTAGCCAAACCTTCGTTGTCAAGTTTCTCCAATGATGGGTCATACTGTGCAGGACTGAACTCAGCCATAGTAGAGCAGTAAATCATAGGCACCTGAGCAGAAGGAGCGTTCAAATCATCATAGTAACCTGCTGCAGGGATGTGCTTGCCGTCAGCTACTGGAGCAAAACCACCACGCATACCAGCCATATTCTGAGTCTTATTGAATTCCTGAACAGCAGTGTTAGCCATTGCCAAGTACTCTCTCCAAGGCATCTGCTGCAACTGCTCAACAGTCTTCTTGCTGTACTTCACGATGAACTTACCCAACTCACGGCTATAGCTCTGAGAAGTTGCATTGTTTGAGTTACCGCTCAGTGCAACAGCCTTGTGTACCAAACCCTTAGTCTCAGGCATAGCCACCAGTGTGCAGACTTTGGCACCACCACCAGACTGACCCATAATAGTCACGTTGTTGGGATCACCACCAAAGTTCTCAATATTCTTGTTCACCCACTTCAGAGCAGCCACCATATCCAATGTTCCAGCATTTCCAGAATCCTCATACTTAGCGTTAACGCCAGAGAAATCACTGAAGCCGAAAGCATTCAGACGATGGTTGACAGACACGAATACGATGTCACCATAGCGGGCCATGTTCTCGCCATGATAGCCATCCTGCTCGATACCGTTACCAGCAGCGTAGCCACCACCATGGAACCATACCATGACAGGACGCTTCTTACCATCAGCCAAGCCCTTTGTCCATACGTTCACAAACAAACAGTCTTCGCTCAGGTTGCTGTAGTTCCAGTGGTCACGCCATACGCCAGCATTGTTGGCATAGTTAGGATCGTTCTGTGGAGCGCAGTAACCATATACCAAAGCAGGAACGACTCCATCCCAAGGTGCTGGTTCCTGTGGAGGCATGAAGCGGTTGGTACCTTCTGTGCTGGCACCATAACGAACTCCCAAGAAAGTATAGACATCTCTTGACATAAAGCCCTGCACCTTGCCATACTGGGTCTGTGCAATGGCGATGTCGTCACCGATAAATACTTGCTGCTCGTCAGCTTCGCTGGTGGCAGCGTTGTTGTTCTGATTGCCTGAGCAAGCGGTAAGTCCCATCAGCAGGACACTTGCACATAGTGTTAAGAAAGAAAGTTTTTTCATATTGCTTTTATTATTAAAAAGTATTAGTTGTTCTCAGGGCGCAGCTGACGAACTACCTCAGCAGTGCGCCACATCTCAGAATTGTGGAGTGCTGCCAGTTCCTTCTCCAGACCTACACGATAATCAGGCTTAGAGTTAGCATCGATAGAGATCTGAGCCTCGTTACCACACTTCACGCTGGCATACAGTTTCTCAACTACAGGCTTGATTGCATCATGGAACGGGCCCATCCAGTCCAGAGCACCACGCTGAGCAGTAGTAGAGCAGTTAGCATACATCCAGTCCATACCCTTCTGAGCAAACAGCGGCATCAGTGACTGAGTAAGTTCTTCCACGGTCTCGTTGAAAGCCTCAGATGGAGAGTGACCGTTCTCACGCAACACCTCGTACTGAGCCAGCAGCAAGCCCTGGATAGCACCCATCAGTGAGCCACGTTCGCCAGTCAGGTCAGAGGTAGCCTCACGCTGGAAGGTGGTCTCGAACAGATAACCTGAACCGATACCAATACCTAATGCCAACGTACGATCGAGTGCCTTGCCTGTAGCATCTTGATATACTGCATAAGAAGAGTTCAAACCACGACCTTCTAGGAACATGGTACGAAGAGAGGTACCAGAACCTTTAGGAGCCACCATGATAACGTCGATATCTTTCTGTGGAACGCAACCTGTACGGTCGTTCCAAGTGATAGCGAAGCCATGAGAGAAATAGAGTGCGTTGCCTGGCTGCAAGCACTTCTTTAGGGTAGGCCATACAGACATCACAGCTGCATCAGAGAGCAGGCACATTACGATGGTGCCTTTGGTAGCAGCCTCTTCGATAGAGAAGAGTGTCTCACCTGGTACCCAACCATCAGCAATAGCCTTCTCAAAGGTCTTGCCTGGACGCTGGCCTACGATTACGTTGAAGCCATTGTCACGCAGGTTGCAAGCCTGACCAGGGCCTTGCACACCATAACCGATAACAGCGATTGTTTCATCTTTCAATACCTCACGAGCTTTCTCCAATGGAAACTCTTCACGTGTCATCACTTCCTCGATGACACCGCCAAAATTCATTTTTGCCATTTTCTAATTCTATTTATTAAGTTTATCAAATATCACTTTTGACCGACAAACAACCTCTGCTTGGTTCTTTTTCACCTCGATATCAAAGTTGTTTTCGTTTTCGTCTTCTTTATCCAAATAATACGCCATAGTATCGGTAGCCATCGTTTCAGCCACATACGCCATTTCGAACCTATGCACTCGCTTTTCCTTAAAAGTATCAATTGGGAAGAGATCGAGTATATGTTCTATATAACGTATGCTGTTGACATGTCCATTGATGTCCATGTCGCTATATTTTACAGTCAACACGGCAACAGGTTCCTGGCTGTTCACCTTGATGCGTGAAGGCTTGCCGATGGGACACTCCTTGTCGCAGATATAGCCGGCAATGTCGCCATCATGTATTGCCATCAGGTCAATAGGCTTGCGTGTTTCTGTATCAATCATCGCCCACACTGAACGAGCGTAAGCTATCGGTTTACCCTCCTTGTTCAGCACGGCAAAGTTACGGTCGGTGAACAAGCGATAGACATTCTCCACCCATGTCTCAATGGTGAACGGCTCGTATTGATAAGGCAGGTCAAACATCTCCAACGCCAGACGAGACAGCACCCAAGTGTAGTGTTCCTTGTTCAGCCGGTCGATGCCGAAGCCTCGATCGTGTGAATGGAAACCAGCAACATTCAACAAGTGATTGCCCAACACTCCGATAGTCAGGTGCCCAGTGAAATCCACATGAAACGGCTCAGCCACAAACTGGTAAGTGCCTATCTTCCCTAATTCGCTCATACACCTCTTTGCTCGAATTTCTTGCCACGCTTCTCTAGGTATTCATCTACCCTTTCGAAACTGCTCTTGGTCACCACGATACGACCAGATCTCACGAACTGCAACACACAACCTAACTTCATCAGTTGTTCGTTCATATTGGTAAGTTCAACACTCATACCATCGTGTACCACAATCGAATAGGTGACATTCACCTCTACGATGCGGGCGTTAAAGCGACGTATCACGCGACCCACCTCAGGATTAGACTCCAAAATGTGTGTTTTGATTTTATACATAGCGATTTCGTGTTGGAACACCTCATCGTCTGTATAATACTGTGTCTGCACCACATCAATCTTCTTGGTGATTTGTTTTGAAACCTTCTCCATCGTATCGGGGTCGGTCCATGCGGTAATAGTGTATTTATGCACACCAGGGATTGACGATGCCGACACATTCAAACTCTCGATATTGATTTGCCTTCGAGTGAAGACGGCAGTCACTTGATTCAGCACACCTGCCACATTCTCAGAATGTACGATAATCGTATATAGTTTCTGTTCCATAGTTATTCCGTTTCAAGCATTATTTCACTGATGGCACTTCCCGGAGGAGTCATTGGCAGCACATTCTCTTCTTCAGTCACTACTGCCTCCAAAATGAATGGACCATCGGTATTCAACATCTGGTTCACAGCCTCTGACAAATCCTCACGATTAATAACACGCTTTGCAGGGATGTTGTATGCCTCAGCTATCTTCATATAGTCGGGGTTCATCATATGAGTGAACGAGTAGCGACGGTTGAAGAACAACTCTTGCCACTGGCGTACGTTGCCCAAAAAATGATTGTTAAGGATAATAACCTTCACAGGACACTTATGTTCCATGATGGTGCCAAATTCCTCGATGGTCATCTGGATGCCACCATCACCCACGAAAAGACAAACAGTACGGTCAGGAGCTCCAAAGGTTGCTCCGATAGCAGCTGGCAAGCCAAAGCCCATAGTACCCAAACCACCAGAGGTGACCATGCTTCGTTTGTTCAGCAGGTGGAAATAGCGAGCTGACGTCAACTGGTTCTGGCCTACGTCTGTCACCAAGATGCCCTCATGCTTCGTTGCTTCCGCTACCGCATGCACCACTTCGCCATAGCTCAGCGTTTCAGCTTTAGGGTACAACTCATTATATATCACCTTGTCATATTCAAGCTTCTCATAAGTTGAAAAACTATCCGACCATTTCTCGTGCTTGGCAGGCTGCAACTTCTCACCCACAATGCGCAGCGTTTCCTTGCAGTTGCCCAACACAGCCACATCTACCTTCACATTCTTGTTGATTTCCGAAGGGTCGATATCGAAATGAATAATCTTTGCCTGCTTTGCATAGTTAGGCAAATAACCTGTCACACGATCACTGAAGCGCATACCCACAGCAATTAGCACGTCGCACTTGTTGGTATTGACATTCGGACCGATATTGCCGTGCATACCCAACATACCTTTGTTTAACGGATGATTATAAGGCAAAGCTGAAAGTCCAAGCATTGTTGTGCCACAAGGAATGTCAGCCTTCTCGATGAAGTCCAATAGCTCTTGATGCGCATTACCCAACTCAACACCCTGTCCAACAAGCATGAACGGACGCTTGGCGTTGTTTATTAGCTCGGCAGCCTGTTCTACAGAAGCCATATCGGTATCGGGTACAGGGTCGTAACTGCGTATATATTTTGCCTCAGCAGGCTCAAATTCTATCATCTGTGTCTGTGCGCTCTTAGGGAAATCCAATACCACAGGACCAGGACGACCACTCTTGGCAATGTAGAACGCACGTGCCACAGCACCAGCGATATCGTTGGCATCACGAATCATGTAGCTCCATTTGGAGATAGGCTGTGTCAAACCCACCCAATCGACCTCTTGGAAAGCGTCGGTACCCAAAGCACCTACACCCACCTGACCGGCGATGACTACGATAGGTGTACTGTCAATCATCGCATCAGCGATGCCAGTTACGGTGTTGGTAGCACCTGGACCACTAGTGACGATGCAGACACCCACCTCGCCAGACACACGGGCAAAGCCTTCTGCTGCATGAGCAGCGCCTTGTTCGTGACGCACCAGAATGTGGTGCAACTTATCCAGATGGTCGTACAAGGCATCATACACAGGCATGATGCTACCTCCTGGGTAGCCGAAGATAGTCTTCACTCCCTGATGCTCCAATGCGCGCATCAATGCTTCTGAACCTGATATCTTCTCTTTATTCATAGTTTTTCAATTAAATGATTCTTACTGCACCCTTGTCAGCTGAGCTAACCATTGAAGCATAAGCCTGCAAACTCTTTGGCACCTGACGGTCACGTGTAAGTGGCTGTAAAGGTCTTGATGCCAGTTCCTCGTCGCTCAGCAACACGTTGATACTACGGTTAGGTATATCAATCTCAATAATGTCACCATCCTTGATTTTGCCTATGTTACCACCAGCAGCTGCCTCAGGAGAGATGTGTCCGATGCTCAGGCCAGACGTACCACCACTGAAACGGCCATCGGTAATCAGCGCACAAGCCTTGCCCAAGTGACGGCTTTTAATGTAGGATGTCGGATAGAGCATTTCCTGCATACCAGGACCACCCTTCGGACCTTCGTGGGTGATTACCACCACATCGCCAGCATTAACGCGGTTCTCGTCGAGAATACCCTCGCAAGCTGTATCCTGTGAGTCGAACACACGAGCCGGACCGCTGAAATGGAAGAGGCTTTCATCCACACCTGCGGTCTTAATGACGCAACCATCTTGGGCAATATTACCTTTCAGCACAGCCAAACCACCATCCTTTGTGTAAGCATGGTCAAGGTCACGAATGCAACCATTAGCACGGTCGGCATCAAATTCTTTATAGTAAGTTTCTTGTGAGCCCAGCACATTGCTGAATCGGTTAGCTGGCGCACTAAGGTAGATTTTCTTAGCCTCCCAACTTATTTGTTCGGTCTCGATGGTATATTTCTTGATTTCCTCTGCTAAGGTCAAGCCATCAACGCGCTTCAAAGAGGTATCCACCAAACCGCCTTTTGCCAACTGCTGCATGATAGCAACGATTCCACCTGCACGGTTCACATCCTGTACATGATACTTATTGGTATTAGGAGCCACTTTGCAAAGACAAGGCACCTTGCGGCTAAGTATATCAATATCGTCCATCTTGAAGTCAGCACCTGCCTCATGGGCAATCGCTAAAAGGTGCAAAACGGTATTGGTAGAACCGCCCATCGCGATGTCAAGACTCATTGCATTGAGGAATGCCTGACGGGTAGCGATGCTGCGAGGCAATACGCTTTCGTCACCTTCCTCGTAATATTTATAGGTATTCTTTACTATTAGTTCGGCAGCTTGCTGCATCAGGCGCTTGCGGTTAGCATGAGTAGCCAATACGGTGCCGTTGCCAGGCAGCGCCAAACCAATCGCCTCGTTCAGACAGTTCATCGAGTTAGCGGTAAACATACCAGAGCAGCAGCCACAACCTGGGCAACCAACTTGCTCAATCTCTGCTAAGTCGGCATCGGTCACGCTCTTATCAGCACCACGAACCATCAAGTCAATCAAATCTACCTGTTCACCACGATAGTTACCTGCCTCCATAGGACCACCAGACACGAAAACAGCAGGAATGTTCAGTCTCATAGCTGCCATCAACATGCCCGGGGTAATCTTGTCGCAGTTGCTGATGCACACCATAGCGTCTGCCTTATGGGCATTTACCATATATTCTACACTGTCGGCAATAATATCTCTTGAAGGCAATGAGTAGAGCATACCATCATGTCCCATAGCTATGCCGTCGTCAATAGCAATTGTATTGAACTCAGCAGCAAAGCAGCCTAACTTTTCAATCTCCTGTTTTACCAGCTGACCTGCCTCATGCAGATGCACATGACCTGGTACAAACTGCGTAAAAGAATTGACGATGGCGATGATGGGCTTACCCAACTGTTCTTTCTTCATGCCGTTAGCCACCCATAGAGCCCTGGCTCCAGCCATACGTCTGCCTTGCGTACTGAATGAACTTCTTAACTGATGTTTCATCTTAACCTTATTCTAAATAATTAAATTGCAAAGTAACGGCTTTTTTCACTATTTGCCAAACGAATTAAAGAAAATATTGCCCAAAGAGTATTCATTTAAAGCCTAAAAATGTATCTTTGCAAGAAAAACGTAATAAATATGACCAAAAAAGAACGATATGCAGGAATTATTGGGTGGTTTCGTAATAATATGGCAATAGCAGAAACCGAACTGCGCTATGATAATCCTTTCCAACTCTTGATGGCTGTCATTCTAAGTGCCCAATGCACAGACAAAAGGGTAAATCAAATCTCTCCTGCCCTCTTTACTGCCTTCCCGACACCTGAAGTGATGGCTGTTTCTACACCTGATGTTGTATATGAATATGTGAAAAGTGTGTCATACCCCAATAGCAAGGCGAAGCATTTAGTGGAGATGTCGCAGATGCTGGTCAAGGATTTTGGTGGCGAGGTGCCCAGCGAGATGGATGATTTGCTGAAGCTGCCGGGTGTGGGAAGAAAAACAGCCAATGTGATGCAGTCGGTGGTTTGGGGCAAGGCAACAATGGCTGTCGATACCCATGTCTTCAGGGTAAGTCATCGTTTGGGCTTGGTGCCCGAGAGTTGCAACACGCCCCTCAAAGTGGAGCTAGAATTGGTGAAGCACATCGCTGATGAGGACATCCCCAAAGCCCATCATTGGCTCTTACTGCATGGCAGGTACATTTGCCAGTCAAGAATACCGCATTGCGAGAAGTGTGGTTTGCAACCCTGGTGCCAACACTTTTTGGGGAAATAAGATGGCGATTAGAGTTTTTTTTTGTAACTTTGCAATCTTGAAATATTGAAATTATATTTTTTTATAAAAAGCATTATGACAATTGATCAATTTAATTTTGCCGGTAAAAAGGCAATTGTTCGCGTGGACTTCAATGTACCACTCGATGAAAATGGTAATGTAACTGACAAGACCCGTATCATGGGTGCGCTGCCTACTTTGAAGAAAATCTTGGCAGACGGTGGTGCTGTAATCATGATGAGCCACATGGGCAAGCCAAAGGGCAAGGTAAATCCTAAGATGTCACTGAGCCAGATTGTGAAGCCCGTATCTGAGGCGTTGGGCGTTGCTGTTAAATTTGCTCCTGATTGCGCTAACGCGTCGGCTGAGGCTGAGGCTCTGAAGCCCGGTGAGGCATTGTTACTGGAGAACCTGCGTTTCTATCCTGAAGAGGAAGGCAAGCCAGTAGGCGTTGAGAAGGGCACTCCTGAGTATGACGAGGCTAAGAAGGCTATGAAGAAGAGTCAGAAGGAGTTTGCTAAGAAGTTGGCTTCATACGCTGACGCTTATGTGATGGACGCATTTGGTACCGCACACCGCAAGCACGCTTCTACCGCTGTTATTGATGAGTTCTTCGACGCTGACCATCGTATGTTAGGTTATCTAATGGAGAAAGAAGTACAAGCTGTTGACAATGTATTATCTAACATCAAGCGCCCATTTGTAGCTATCATGGGTGGCTCGAAGGTTTCTTCTAAGATTGGTATTATCGAGAACCTGCTGGGCAAGGTGGACAAGCTGATCCTCTGTGGTGGTATGACATACACCTTTGCTAAAGCTCATGGCGGAGAGATTGGTAACTCTATCGTTGAGCTCGACAAGCTGGATGTTGCTCTGGGCGTTGAGGAGTTAGCTAAGAAGAATGGTGTTGTATTGGTACTGGGTTCTGATTGTACAGCAACTGACGGTCTTGATTTCTCTTCTATGACCGTAAAGCCAGGTTCAAAGACTATCACTTGTCCTGCTAACCAAATTCCTGCTGACCTACAGGGCGTAGATGCTGGTCCTGAGAGCCAGAAGGCATTTGCCGAAGCTATCAAAGGTGCAAAGACCATCCTGTGGAACGGTCCTGCTGGTGTATTCGAGTGCGATGATTTCACAGCTGGTAGCCGTGCTATTGGCGATGCTATCGCTGAGGCAACTGCTGAGGGTGCTTTCTCACTGATAGGTGGTGGCGACTCTGTAGCATGTGTCAACAAATTCGGTCTGGCCGACAAGGTAAGCTACATCTCCACTGGTGGTGGCGCTCTGTTAGAGGCTATCGAAGGTAAGGTGCTGCCAGGTGTTGCAGCTATCAAGGGTGAGTAATCACAGATTATAGCCTAACGAATTTACAGGCGGCTCAAATATTACATCAATACTTGGGCCGCCTTTTTTCACCATCAACATACAAATATAAAAATGAAGAAAGTCCTCACACTATTGCTGACTCTGGTAGCCATCAGCGGCTTTGCACAAAAGAAGAAGAGCGATATTCATGCTAACGATATCATCAACACCATAAAGGAACGACTTACCATTTCAGGTTTCTTGCAAGCAGGCTATGACTACGAAGACGGTCCTGCTGGACAGAACTCCTTTAACCTGAAAAGGGGTGATGTAGCCATTACTGCCAAGATTACAGAACATTGGAAGGCAATGTTCGCCTATGCTTTCTGTGTTAATGCCATGCAGGAACTTTGGTCAGAATACGAGTTCATCCCTCAGCAGAGAATCAAAGCTGGTCAGTTCAAGACTACTTTCGGCTTGGAGAACGGCATTGCACCCACCAAAGCCGAAATCATTGATGACTACTCGCAGGTGACTCGTTACATGTTAGGTGTGAAGGACAACCCTTTGCAGGGTAATCATGCAGGTCGTGATATCGGTATCGTGGTAAATGGCGACTTGTTTAACAACCTGTTGCACTACGACCTGGCATTGATGAACGGTCAGGGCATCAATCGCAAGGATGGCAATCATCATAAGGACATTGTGGCAAGACTGAATGTGAATGCTACCGATTGGTTAACAGTAAGTGGCTCACTCTACAAAGGCAAGAATCATGCTGTAGGTAATTCCATCTATGTACCAGAAATTCAAGCAGGTGATGACTATACCAATGACCATTGGAGCGTGGGCACTTTGATTACTGCCAAAGAGGGTTATCTGCGTGCCGAGTATGTGCAAGGCAAAGAGGGTAAGGCAAAAAGCGAAGGCTACTATGCCCTTGCTTATATCCACGTGCATCCAAAAGTGGATTTAATTCTTTCGTACGATTACCTGAACCGAAATAAGGACTTGGTCATGAAACAGACCAACTATGTAATCGGTACTGATTGGTGGTTTTATCCTGGCTGCAGATTGAGATTAAATTATACCTACTGTGACAGAAGCATAGAGATGGGTAAAAACAGTAATTTGTTGCAGGCACAAATTCAAGTGGGATTCTAATGGATAAAAAGTATCATATCATTCTGGCGAGCAACTCGCCAAGGAGAAAAGAATTATTGTCAGGCTTAGACCTTGAGTACGAAATACGTACGATGCCAGACATTGACGAGTCCTATCCTGCCGAATTGCAGGGTGGCGACATACCTTTATATATTTCTAAGGAAAAGGCAGATGCCTACAAGTCGATGCTACAAATAAATGATTTAATCATTACGGCAGATACTATCGTATGGCTCGATGGTGAAGTACTCGGCAAGCCACACAACCGAGAAGATGCTATCGCTATGTTGCACAAACTTTCTGGACATACACACGAAGTGTTTACGGGTGTAACACTTACTACCACCCAAAAGCAACGCAGTTTCTATGCCGAAACAAAGGTTACTTTTGCTCAGTTAAGTGACGAAGAAATTGCACACTATGTGGATAAGTTCCAGCCATTCGACAAAGCCGGTTCGTATGGTGTGCAAGAATGGATTGGCTATATTGGTGTGGAGCGCATTGAGGGCAGCTACTTCAATGTAATGGGGTTGCCTGTACAACGACTGTACAAAGAATTGAAGATTTTCTAAAGCAAATCTAACATAAGTAAATAATCGGTATTGCTAATACCTTTTTGTTGCATCAGATCCCTATCCTTGAGATAAAGAGTACGAAACAGAGGAAAATTGTGACCTGCTGCTTTCTGGTAACGCTCAATGGCAGATTTGATATTTCCATTACACCAAGCCACATGCCCAGCATTCAGCCAATCATTGCTATTGGGTTGCAAACAGATGAGTTTGTTGTAATATTGTTCTGCCTGCTCCAGTTTGTCTAACATGAAATTGCACCAAGCGATACCTCGCCACGCTTTGACGTTGTTATCTTCCACCAAATCCATCTTGTAGAAACACTGCAACGCCTCATGGAAATTGTTTTGTTCCATCAAGCACCCACCCAAACCATAGGTATATGACAGGTTATCAGGCTCAATTTGCAAGAGTTCCTCGAAGCAAGCCTGCGCTTTATTAAATGCTCCTATGCGACGATAACAAAAAGCCAAATGTTTAAGCGTCCATTTGTTGTCTGGATTGATTAAATTAGCTTGATTGTAAGATTGTATAGCTTTGTCCATAGCATGATACGCCACCTCATGGCAGTAACCCATTCGCTGAAAAACATCCTTGTCAGCTGCTTGCAACGCATCCAAACTTTCATACAGCCTAAGGGCCTTTTCAAACCTTTCAGTCTTGAAATAAAGATCGGCTACTTTTCTGATAAAGTCCGACCGATACAACAACGGCTTCAGCAAGGGGTTATCTTGAAGTTGAAGGTCGTCGTCAAAAAGATTATGAAACTCTTTCTTCACTTGACTAAGCTTGAAAAAACGGTAGAGGTCTTGGATATAGAACCTGCTAATAACATCCATCGAACTGGCCTTCATGACATGCTTCTCTACCTCATCCTCTTCGAATAACATTTCCATATCTTCGTTCAACAATCCGCCGAAAGCTAGTTTACGTTGGTTGGCAGGAATTTGCTGCATCATGAAAATTAAGGAATAGCAGTCACTACTACAAAATACACCCATTTTAAGCAGTCCCAACTCCCACTTGTTCTTATCGTTCATGTCGGAGCCTAATACCTTGACCACCTCCGAATGCATCAGCTCGAAGGGATAAAACCAGTTATGAATCTCATTAAAAAATGTGAAACCTTTCATGCGAGAAAAGTTAGCCATGTTGATATCCCCGCCTTCCTGTTGCAGTTCGCCAATCTTGCGCATCTTGTTGTTGAGCTTCGACCCTAAATCAAACATCCATTCTGGGTTCATATCCATCTCTTCGCCCTCATCATTAAACGGCTTTTGTTGCCTTTGCTGGATATTCTTCATCACCTCAGGCATAATCTCCTCATTCACGGTTTTGTTGATACGTTCGGTATCCTGACTCCTCAGCAATTGCATGTAGATGCTGTTAGTATCACGAGAAAAATCCGGCAATTCCTCTTGTAGCAGACTGATCCGAGTATGAATACCAGGATATAGATTGATACGATCAGCATACTGATGTACTACCAACACGAAACCTACTTGTGCACGTGCCTTCACTTGGTTATCTTTGTGGTAGAAAGCTTCCATCAACCATAATAGTTTAGTCTCATCAAAACAACACAAGAGACTCAACGTCACGGCACCTACAAACAGAGACAAGTCATTGGAAGTGATAAGCTCAGACGAAAGATACTTGTATGCGATGTTTTTTTCAGACGATAGCCAACGATTGTTTGTCCACACCAGCGTAAACATATTTTTCAAGGCTGACTCATGCGTCTGCAAGTCTTTCTGCAATTTCTCTTCGTCGTTGAGCAATTGATACAGACTGATACTATCACTAAACGATTCCAAGGTATTAAGAAGGGAAGACAATGTAACTTGTAACGGATGCTGCTTCAGTTGTTTTCTCACTCTATGGTACAAGTGATTAGACACATCATCCAACAAGGATATGTGTATCTGGTCTGTCAGCGCGTAGGTTTTAACAATCAACTCATGATACAGGTTGTCACGCTCAAGGTCAATCATACCCTGCTCCATATATTGCAGCATATAGTTGTAAGAAGTTTGAATGCCATTCAACTCTTGTTGCAACAGATAATCACCACACGATTGAGATATGGCGGATAACAATATTAACGCCTCCTTCAGTCGGTTATCGGCCAAAAGATTCATTACCTCATTATACTGATGTTCTATATTATTTCCGTCCATTATCTCACATTTTATGCAAAATTACAAACTTTTTTTATACTTTTGCCACATATGGCGTTAAAACTGACTTCATATTACCGAGGAAGTTATGTGCCCAACCTACCAGGAAACGACACTTTCCACTCCACTGCCCTGTTCCACATCTTTGAAGGAACACCTGGGTGTCATCCCTTGTTACTGACAGTCAGCGACGAAGGAACTATCTTATCGAAGATGCTGGTGGTGGTGCAACGCATCGTTCGCTTCATACCTTTTTATAGTATTCGACGATGTGTATCCTATGGCACGGGCGAGTATTTTTGTCCAGATGACCAACGTGAGACCCTGCTCAGCGAAATGCTGAAAGAAGTCAAACGATATGCCAATCGCATGGGTTGCTTTGTAATAGAGGTAAGAAACCTGCAAGCACCTCTGTCAGGCTATGGCATTTTCCGTCAAGAGCAGTTTTTCCCTGTCAACTGGCTCAGGGTACGCAACAGTTTTGATGACTTGGCTATAGAGCAGTCATTCAGCACCTCCAGAAGAAGACAGGTGCGCATAGGCTTGAAGAATGGAGCTGTAGTGGAGACGGCTGATACAGAGGAAGACATCAATGAATTTGGCAAGATGCTAAAACGTAATTATCTTTCGAAGATAAGAAAACATTTCCCCGCCATCGAGTTCTTCCACCAAATACAGAAAGGTATCAAGGACGTACACATAGGTGAGTCTTGGCAAAGCTTCAAGATATTTATAGTGAAATACCACCAAAAGATCATTGGCGGATGTGTCTGTATCTACTCAGGTAGCTCAGCTTTCGTATGGTTCTCGGGGGGAATGAACAAAACCTATCTGCGTCAATACCCCAGTGTTTTGGCAGTTTGGAAAGCTTTGACAGATGCCAAAGAACGTGGTTTCAAACACTTGGAGTTTATGGATGTTGGAACACCTTTCCGCAAACATGGCTATCGTGATTTCGTCCTACGCTTTGGTGGTGAACAAATCAGCACTCGTCGTTGGTTCCAATTCCGATGGCGTTGGCTAAATAAACTCTGCCTATGGTTTTATAGCTAAAACTCAGAAGTAAAGTGGAATTTGATATGCTTGAAGTCCTGTTGAGCCATTGACAAGACATAAGCACTGTCCGCCAGATAGACATCCCTTCCCTCACGATCCTTAGCCATATACTGGTACTTACGCTTCATGAAGTCCTGTAACTCAGTCTCATCGTCACTTTCTATCCAACATGCCTTGTACAAGTGTACAGGCTCCCAACGGCAACTGGCATTGTACTCGTTCAGCAAGCGATACTGAATCACCTCAAACTGCAACTGGCCCACAGTACCAATAATTTTACGTCCATTGAACTGATTCACAAAGAGCTGAGCTACACCCTCGTCCATCAACTGGTCGATACCTTTAGCCAACTGTTTTTGTTTCATCGGGTCTGCATTCTCGATATACTTGAACATCTCTGGCGAGAAACTAGGTAACCCACGGAAATGCAAATGTTCACCTTCCGTCAAGGTGTCGCCAATCTTGAAGATACCATTATCAGGCAAACCGATAATGTCACCTGCCCAAGCCTCATCCACCGTACTCTTACGTTGCGCCATAAACTGAACTGGAGAAGTAAAGCGCATCGTCTTATCGTGGCGTACATGATAATAAGGCGTATTTCTTTCAAATCTACCTGAGCATACCTTACAGAAAGCGATACATGAACGGTGGTTGGGATCAATATTTGCTGTAATCTTGAACACAAAACCCGTAAACTTTGGCTCTTCTGGATTCACTTCACGTTCGGTAGCCACAACAGGACGTGGGCAAGGTGCTATCTCCACGAAGCAGTCCAACAATTCTTGAACGCCAAAGTTGTTCAAAGCAGAACCAAAGAACACAGGTGCCAACTTGCCATCCAGATATTGCTGACGGTCGAAGTCGGGATAAACACCAGAAATAAGTTCCAGATCGCCACGCAACTGTTCAGCCTGATCCTTGCCAATATGTTGCTCCAACTGACTTGTACGGATATCTACCTCCACCTTTTCCGTCACCACCTGCTTTGATGGTTGAAACAAATTGAGTTTCTGCTCATAGATATTATATACACCTTTGAAACGCTGACCCATATCGATAGGCCACGAAAGTGGACGCACACTGATTTCCAGCTGCTCTTCCAACTCGTCGAGCAAGTCGAATGGGTCCTTACCCTCACGGTCCATTTTATTAACAAAGATAATCACAGGCGTATTCCTCATGCGACACACGTCCATCAACTTCAACGTTTGAGTCTCCACACCTTTAGCTGCATCAATCACAATAATTACACTATCCACTGCCGTCAGGGTACGGTAAGTATCTTCAGCAAAGTCCTGGTGACCTGGCGTGTCAAGGATATTGATCTTATAGTCGTGATAGTCAAACTCCAACACAGAAGTAGTGACCGAGATACCACGTTGTTTCTCGATATCCATCCAGTCTGAGGTGGCCGTCTTGCGAATCTTGTTGCTCTTTACGGCACCAGCTACTTGAATCTGTCCTCCAAAAAGCAGCAACTTCTCCGTCAATGAAGTCTTACCGGCATCTGGGTGTGCCACAATGGCGAACGTACGTCTTCTCGCTATTTCGTTGTTCATCTTTGTCTTTAAAAATTTGAAGTTGCAAAGTTACGATTTTTTGAGGGCAGAACAAAATAAGCTTACTTATTTTTTATGCCGAGAGGGAGTAACTTGTGTAAAGTTGCCCCCTCTCCAACCTCAAAATAAGATGTACCTAAACCTTCAAAAATACTTTCTTCTTATAGAGGAAGTAGAGGAACAACCAGCACATCGCTACATAACCAGCAGCGTTCAAGAAAGGTTGTACCGTCTCAGGAACCATTGCAATCAGTCCACCAAATACACGATTAGAGATATATTGGAAGTTGATGAAATGTTGAGCCAAGTAAATTGTGATAGAATTCATACCAATCACCACAAAGAAGAGTATCCATCCACGATGGTTCTTTACATCGATGATGTAGTAGAATAAGGCGAACATCAGGACTGAATACGCAGCTACTAACACTACAAATGTACTTGACCACAGCATCTTATTTGCTGGATAGAAGGTGTTCCAAATCAAGCCAATCACCAAAAGGGCAATGCCTGCATAGACCATATACAATGTCTTTTTCGCTGGAGTAAATCCTTCTTTTTCATATTTGATCCACTCGCCAGTAAACATACCCAACAAAGCGGTAGCAATAGCAGGGATAGTGCTGAAAATACCCTCAGGGTCATAGTCACCATAGTAAATCTTGCCAGGCAACAAGATGCGGTCGATGTAGCCAGCCAAACATCCCTCACGTGTCAATGGATCAGCACCCGGATGATCGGGAGCGACCACAAAGGCAGATACCAGCCAATAGCCTACCAGTATCACTGCCACAATGATGGCACGTGTTTTCCACTTGGTATTCATGAAGATGAGGGCACCAAACATCCAAGCCAAACCGATGCGTGCCAACACACTTGCATAGCGAGCGTTGGCAAAGTCCCAATGTCCCAAAAAGCCATTGTAGATGATACCCAACAATACCAACGTCAAGCCTCGACGGATAATCTTCTTGTAAATCTGCCCCTCACTTTTGCCCTGGAAACGTTGCTTCTCCAACGAGAAGGGAAACGAGATGCCTGCGATAAAGAGGAACAAGGGGAAGATGGTGTCATGATGAGCCAATCCATCCCATTTCACATGATTCATCTGGGTAGCAAGCCACTGGGTAAAATCATTCGGCCAGAAAGTGGCAATAGCGGCAATCAAGGTAGCACCTCCCATGATGAAGAACATATCGAAGCCTCTAAGGGCGTCGAGTGACTGAAGGCGCTGAGGCGTTTTCTGTTTTTCCATAGTATTATTTTTTTATAACATATGATGCAAAGGTAATAAAAAATAAACTATCTTTGTATCATTAAAACCTTAAAATTGGATTATTATCATGAAACAGATTCCTGATCAAAGTTTTTGGAAGCTTTGGAACATCAGTTTCGGCTTCTTCGGCGTGCAGATAGCTTACGCTTTGCAGAGCGCCAATATCAGCCGCATTTTTTCCACTTTGGGTGCCGACCCACATAACCTGAGCTATTTCTGGATTTTGCCCCCATTGGCAGGTATCATTGTGCAACCACTGGTGGGTGTCTGGAGTGACAAAACTTGGACCCGCTGGGGGCGTCGTATACCATATTTATTTATAGGATCGTTGGTAGCCGTCATCGTCATGTGTCTTTTACCTAATGCCGGTAGCTTCGGAATGGCAGTAGGAACAGCAATGATTTTCGGCTTGTTCTCGCTGATGTTCCTCGATACCAGTATCAATATGGCGATGCAACCTTTCAAGATGATGGTAGGCGATATGGTAAACACCAAGCAGAAAGGCCTCGCCTACTCTATTCAGAGTTTCCTCTGCAATGCAGGTAGCTTGGTGGGTTATCTCTTCCCTTATATCTTTGCTTGGATAGGCATACAGAACACTGCTGCTCAAGGTGTTATTCCAGATTCAGTGATTTACTCATTCTATATCGGTGCTGCCATTTTGATACTCTGTGTCATTTACACTACTGCCAAGGTGAAGGAATATCCCCCACAGGAATATGCCGAGTATCATGGCATTACAGAAGAATCAAAGCACGAAAAGACCAATATGTTCAAACTTTTGGTCAAAGCACCTAAAGCTTTCTGGACGGTAGGCTTGGTACAGTTCTTCTGCTGGTTTGCCTTTATGTTCATGTGGACTTACACCAATGGTTCTATTGCCGCCAATGTATTCGATGCTCCTACCGTGAGCAGTGTGGTAGATGGTGTGCAGAAGCTAGTGCTTGATACTACCAGTACCCAATATCAGGAAGCTGCCAATTGGGTAGGTGTTATTTTTGCCGTACAAGCTATCGGCTCTGTATTGTGGGCAATCGTTATTCCTCAGTTCAAAAACCGCAAACTGATTTATGCCCTGAGTCTTGTGTTGGGTGGCATCGGCTTCATTTCTATTTACTTCGTGCATAACCAGTATGCCCTGTTCCTGAGCTTCTTGCTCATCGGTTGCGCTTGGGCAGCAATGTTGGCATTGCCATTCACCATTCTGACCAATGCGTTGACAGGTGGTCACATGGGCACCTATCTTGGTTTGTTCAATGGTACTATCTGTGTACCTCAGATTGTGGCTGCTGCTTTAGGTGGCACCATCTTGAGTCTAATGACACCTGTTGGTGGTCTTTCTCCAGAAATCAATATGATGGTCATTGCAGGTATCATGCTTATCTTGGGTGCTTGTGCCGTATTTATTATCAAGGAAAAAGAGTGAACTGAAAACACGGTCAGCTATGGGCTAACCGACAATAAGTCACCATAAAACAATCCGTCAGTTACTGATTGACGTTGAAATTCTCTAGAGGATTCTTCGACAAGCCTGTAGCTGACGGATTGTCTATTACTGGTTAACACTTAAATTCTCTGGGGAATTTTATTACGTATAAGAAGCTACCTCATATTAAAGCAAAAATTTAGACTCGACTTACTACAGGTCGAAGAGCTTTCAAACAGTATGTCAAAAGGTCTCTTCCCTTGACTCAAGAAACGGAAAAAACGCTTAATACGACTCTAAAAACAGGTAGTTTCACTAGCGCTTATAACAATTTGAATTCATAACCCTCTTCTTTGAAGAACCAAAGGGCATGAGAGAGGGCATATTGTAGGTTGCCTCCTTTCCAAGAACGTAAGCTGTCGTGGAAGGTGATAATGCTGCCATTGCGGGTGTAACGAAGCACATTGGAGAGCACCTGTGGAGGACGGAGTTTGTAGCTATAGTCACGTGTTACGAGATCCCACATTACAATTTTGTAGCCTGCCCACTGGAGTTTCTTGTATTGGTAGTGGTTCAGGAAACCATGAGGGGGACGGAACAAACGGCTCTGCTTACCATTCTTTGACAAAGAAAAGTGTTCTTTGTCAGGCAAATTGTCTATCATGATTTGGTCGGCCTCGCGCACATCATCCATATAGCGGAGAGTGTTGCGGTCGAAGAACTTGATATGATGCATGGTGTGGTTACCGATACCATGACCTCGCTCTACCACCATGCGGAAGATATCGGGGTGTTTGCGCACATTATCGCCCACCATGAAGAAGGTGGCCTTGACACCAAACTGGTCGAGTTTATCAAGAACCCAAGGGGTCACTTCGGGAATAGGACCGTCATCGAAAGTCAAGTAGATGGCTTTCTCTTCTGGATCCATTCGCCAAAGTGCCGATGGATACATTTTCTTAAGGATTGTATTAGGTTGTTCTATAAACATTAGAAACCTCTATCTTTATAAATACCAAACAATTCATTCAACATGTCGTTGAGGTCATCCACGCGTGGCGATTCGTACTTCTCCATGATAGAGATAATGCGATCGAGCACAGCAGCATGGTACTCAAACTCATCGGCTGAAATTTCCAGTCGCATATCATCCAAGCTGAGATAATAGGTCATGTACTGAATTTCCTTCTCTGCCATGGTTGTCATCATCTTTTCAGCCGTTTCGTTCTCGCCCAACTCATAATAGGAAGTAGCCATACCTACAGCTCCGTTCTGGTAGTCCCACGCCACGTTATAAGCAGGTATCACCTTTTCAGCATAGTCGAGTGCCTCTTTTGCTTTATCACGTTTACCTTCTTTCAGCAATTGACCTATCAGCAAGTCGAACATACGACGATGAGTGTAGCACATACGAGAAGCATTCTCATCAATATAGATACCAGGTTTGTCTATACCACCATACTTAAACTTGTGCATCATATTGTCGAACATCTTCTCTGTATCGATGCTCACACCCGTCTGTTTTTGATTGAACGGGGTGAAACGATAAGCAAGACCCTCCAACATGAAATAGTCGGATAAGCCCATGTGCTCGTCGCTACCTACACTCACGGCGATATAAATAGGGCGCTCCCAGTTGGCCTCAGCCAACATCTCCAACTTCATCAAATCTTTTTTGTAAAGAGCACGTTGTCCCTTCAACGAGATGTGCATATAGTCTGGTATGCTATCGCCAGGAATCAACATGCCACTACGACGCACAGCCTCTTTATCAACCTTGAGTACGATACTATCTGTAGGTATCACACGCAGGTCACTATGCTTGCCGCGCACCCAGTATTTGAGGATATTCTTCAACTCGTAAGGGTTGTCACCAAACTCACGCTCTATATTTACCAACGACTCTGTGTTGCCATTCAAGGCATCCTTGCGGGCAGAGGCATAAAACTCGTCAATGCTTTTCTTATACTCAGGCTGAATAACCACATACTCGTTGGTACCTTCTACATATTCAGTACGATCCCAAGTGATTGGCAACGATGGAGAGTCGTAAGAAGGACGCTTCATCTGATCGATGTACCAATCGGTTTGCAGATAACTCAAGTTGCAGGTACGTGCATCAGTACGGAAGCCCTCTGTTTCCTGATTATACCACAATGGGAAGGTGTCATTGTCACCATTGGTATAGATTATCGGATTGCCCGTCTCCTGAAGCGTCATCAGGTAGTTCTGACCAAAATCGCGCGTCATATAACGGTCGCTACGATCATGGTCATCCCAAGTCTGCGATGCCATCTGAATGGGTACCAGCAAGCAAATCACTGAAACAATTGTTGCTAGCGCCACATTATTAGGTTCTGGCAAGGTATCTACCTCCTGACCATCCACCACCTTCTTGACAGGCTTTGCGAAGAAGCCATTGATGAGACTAATCAAACCTGCTACACCCATACCTACCCAAATGGCGAAGGCATAGAAGGAACCTGCGTAGGCATAGTCGCGTTCACGAGGCTGACCAGGTGTCTGGTTCAGGTAAAGCACGATAGCTAGACCCGTCATAAAGAACAAGAAGAACACTACCCAGAATTGTTTGATGCCCTTCTGCCCCTTGTAAGCTTGCCAGAGTAAACCTATTAAACCCAACAACAAAGGCAAAGCATAATACACATTATGTCCCTTATTCTCTTTCAGCTCGTCAGGCAACAATTCCTGATTGCCCAGCATCAAGTTGTCAAGCCACGAGATGCCCGATAGCCAGTTGCCATGCTCCAGTTCACCATTGCCTTGAATGTCATTCTGACGCCCCACGAAGTTCCACATGAAGTAGCGCCAGTACATCCAGTTCACTTGGTATGAGAAGAAGAACTGAATGTTTTCCCACATGGTGGGGATATTCACCATCTGTATCTCACCGCATTGGTTGTATGGCACATCGTGTCCCTTGATGTTCATCCACGCTTTGTAAAGTTGCGGATGGTTCATAGAAGAACTGTACATACGTGGGAACAGCATATTTTGTGCATACTTATATTCAATGCGACCTTCTATCTGAACATAGCTATCAGGTTCGTTTTCATTATTTTTTTCCTTGCGTATCCACTTCATCTGCTCCTCGGCCACCACCGGTTCGCAATAGCCATTCTTCTCCTGGAATTCCACCTTAGAGGCAAAAGTAGGTCCATAGAATAGCGGACGGGTACCGTATTGCTCACGACCTAAGTACTCACCCAATGTAAAGATATCTTCTGGTGAATTTTGATCCATTGGCGTATTGGCGGTTGAGCGAATCACAATCAAGGCATAAGATGAATAGCCGATTACAATCATCATGATGCTCAGCATAGTGGTATTCAGCACACGAGCAGACACTTTCCAGTTAGGACTGATGCTGCGTTGCGTTGCTGGACGCAAGTAGAACCACAGTAAGCCCAATACGATAACACCAATGATAATAGAGGTAGTACCGTGTCCGTAGAATGGGATACCCAACAAACCTACGGTGAGGATAAAACTCCACATCATACGGTTCTCGCTCTTCTCCACAAAGCTCTCATATACCGCCCAGATGATGGCAGCAGAAGCCACGAGGATATAAACGATAACACCTGTATTGAACGACATACCAAGGTCATTGACAAACAATAATTCAAACCAACCGCCCACCTTTACGATGCCAGGCACAATACCATAAAGCACCACAGCCACCAGTACGGCAGAGGCAAACAATGCCAACAAAGAACCTTTGGTATTAGCATTGGGTACTCGTTTGTAATAATACACCAGTACGATGGCAGGTAAGCAGAGCAGGTTCAGTAAATGCACGCCAATGCTCAAGCCTGTCAGGTAGGCAATTAATATCAGCCAACGGTCACTATGGGGTTGGTCAGCCACATCTTCCCATTTCAGAATCAACCAGAACACTACAGCAGTAAACAGAGAGGAGAAAGCATATACCTCGCCCTCTACGGCACTGAACCAGAAAGTATCACTGAACGTATAAACCAAGGCGCCAACGGCACCACTGCCCATGATGGTGATTAACTGTGTAGGGGTAAAGTCCTGTTGATTATCAGAAACAACTAATTTGCGCACTAAGTGAGTGATGGTCCAAAAGAGAAAGAGGATACAGCCAGCACTCATCAAGGCACTCATATAGTTCACCATCTTCGCCACTTGGGTAGTGTCGGATGCAAACTGAGAGAAGAGGTTGGCCACCAACATGAAGAAGGGGGCGCCAGGTGGATGTCCTACCTCCAACTTATAGCCTGTAGTGATAAACTCCGGGCAATCCCAGAAACTTGCGGTAGGTTCGATTGTCATGCAATACACGATGGCAGCAATAGCAAATACCAACCACCCCACTATATTGTTGATTGTTCTATATTGTTTCATTCCAATTTACTTATTGAGTTTCCATTCAGCACCGTTCTTGCCATCTTTAATCTCGAAGCCCAAAGCAGCCAGTTCGTTACGGATTTTGTCAGACTTCGTCCAATCCTTGTTAGCCTTGGCTTCCTGACGCTCTGCCAACAGCAGGTTGACTGCCCCAGCAAATGCTTCCTCGCGACCTGCATTAGAGGCGTGATCTTCTTGCAAGCCCAAGATGTCGAAACAAAACATGCGGAAAGTTTCTTTCAAAGCCTCCAAATCTTCAGCTGTAATAATTGCCTTGCCATCAGCCAACTGATTAATAGTGCGAGCGGCATCAAATAGATGGGCGATAACGATAGGTGTATTTAGGTCGTCGTCCATTGCATCATAACACTTGTCGCGAAGATCAGCAATCTGTATGTTGGTGGTTGAAGATGGCTGAATTTTATCCAACGCATGAACGGCATCCATCAAGCGCTCCAAGCCTTTTTCTGCTGCTTGCAAGGCTTCATTACTAAAATCTACTGTACTGCGATAGTGAGCCTGCAGGATAAAGAAGCGGATGGTCATCGGACTATATGCCTTATCGAGGTTCTTGTTGTTGCCATCGAAGAACTCGAACAGTGTGATGAAGTTGCCTAAGCTCTTCCCCATCTTCTGTCCGTTAATGGTAATCATGTTGTTGTGCATCCAGTAGTGCACCATATCATCACCTTGCGATGCCACACTCTGCGCTATCTCGCATTCATGATGTGGAAACACTAAATCCATGCCACCTCCATGAATGTCAAAATGGGAACCCAAATATTTCTTGCCCATCGCAGTACATTCGCAATGCCAGCCAGGGAAACCATCACTCCAAGGAGATGGCCATCGCATGATATGTTCTGGTTGTGCCTTCTTCCACAAGGCAAAATCCACTGGGTTATGTTTCTCGTCCTGGCCATCCAGTTCACGAGAAGTATTGATGACATCCGTCAGGTTACGTCCAGAGAGCTTGCCATAATGATGGTCTTGGTTATACTTAGGTACGTCGAAATATACAGAACCATCACTCACATAAGCATAGCCATTGTTGAGGATTTGTTTTACCAACTCAATCTGCTCAATGATATGACCAGAAGCATGAGGCTCAATGCTAGGTGGCAATACGTTTAGCGCATCCATCGCATAGTGATAGCGGTTGATGTAATATTGAGCTACTTCCATAGGCTCCAACTGCTCCAGGCGAGCTTTCTTTGCAATCTTATCCTCACCCTCGTCAGCATCGTGCTCCAGATGGCCCACATCGGTGATATTTCTCACATAACGCACCTTATATCCGATATGTTTCAGATACCTAAACAAAATATCAAAGGTAATGGCTGGACGTGCATGACCCAGATGGGGGTCACCATATACGGTAGGGCCGCAAACATACATACCCACATGAGGGGCGTGCAACGGCGTGAATCTTTCTTTCTGTCTGCTCAGTGTATTGTAAATAACCAAATTTCTCATAACACTTTTCTCTATCGGTTCAAGATTAACATGTCTTCTATATAGGTGCGTGTATTGCTTAAGCGTGGTATCTTATGCTGTCCACCCAGCTTGCCTTTTCTATCAAGCCAGTCGTGGAACAGTCCTTTGCGTGCCACAATTATCTCAAGTTGTTGCAGTGCAAGATTGTTCTGACGTTTCGCCTCATAGTCAGAGTTGATTTCTTTCAGCGTATCGTCCAATATCTTTGCAAAACGATTGAGGTTATCAGGCATCTTGGCAAATTCAATCAGCCACTGGTGACGACACTTAGCGTTCTCGTCCATAAATACAGGAGCTGCAGAATAGTCGGTGATCAAGGCACCAGTAGCAGCACAAGCCTTTGCTAAGCCTTTCTCTGCATTATCTACAATCAGTTCTTCGCCAAACGCATTGATAAAATGCTTGGTGCGACCCGTAATAACAATTTTGTAGGGATTTTTACTAGTGAACTTTACAGTATCGCCAATCATGTAACGCCACAAACCAGCTGAAGTGGAAATGACCATCGCATAGTTCTTATTCAACTTTACATCCCACAGAGGAACGATCTTCGGGTTCTCCTTTTCAAGTTCTTCCATTGGAATGAACTCGAAGAAAATACCATAGTCAATCATCAGCAACATGGCTGGATCTGTCAAGTCATTCTGTGTAGCGAAGTAACCTTCAGAAGCGTTGTATGTTTCCATATACAACATATCAGACTTCTGAATAAGTTGCTTGTATTGATCACGGTACGGGGTGAACGCTACACCTCCATGGAAGAAAACCTCCAAATTGGGCCATACTTGCTCCAGAGTCTGCTTGCCTGTCTTTTCCAAGATATGTTTAATGAGTACTAACATCCATGAAGGGACGCCCGACAGGCTCACCACGTTTTTGTTAATGGTCTCACGGGCAATAGCCTCCATCTTGGGTTCAAAGTGTTCCATCAAAGCAGTCTGTTTACTTGGCACACGAAGGTACATACCCATAGCAGGCATGTTTTCTATCAAGATGGCACTTAGGTCACCCACCAGACTATGGTTGGTGTTTAAGTTGGGTGCATGACTACCACCTAATACCAAACTCTTACCACTAGAGAAACGGCTCTTTGGATTGATGTGGAGATAGAGTGCTACCGCATCTTTGCCACCACGGTAATGGGTATCTTGAATAGAGTCACTGGTTACGGGTATAAACTTGCTCTTGTCATTGGTAGTGCCCGATGACTTGGCAAACCACACTGTATTGCCTGGCCAAAGCAGATTCTGCTTGCCTTGTCGTATCTTTTCAACCCATGGTTTTACCTCTTCGTAGGTCTGTATAGGTACACGTATACTAAATTGTGAATAATCCTTGATAGAAACGTAGTCGTATTTCTTGCCCCATTCTGTAGGTGCTGCTTTACTAATAAGCCATTTAAGAACCTGCTCCTGTATCTCTGTTGCATGAGTGACATATCGCTCAATTCTGCGGAACCGAGGAGCGAAATATACGCTATTTGCTATTCCTGTAATGAAGTCCATTTATATGCAATCATCATAAATAATGTGCAAAATTAATCTTTTATATTGGCATCTCTATCTTTTTTAAGTTTTTTTTCTAACTTTACGCACTGAATAAATAATTTTTGGCTGTTTGCATCTAAAAAAGGGGGATAATATAATGAGAATAGGAGTATTAACGTCAGGCGGTGACTGTCCGGGTATCAATGCTGCCATCCGTGGCGTATGCAAGAGTGCCATGAGTCATTATGGCATGGAGGTAATAGGAATTCACAGCGGTTTTGAAGGCTTACTTACAAAAGAGGTGGAAGTACTTGACGAGGCTTCCTTGTCGGGTTTGCTCAGCCAGAACGGTACCATTTTAGGCTCGTCACGCGAACAACCTTTCAAACGGGGAGGCATTATGCCCGATGCTGACAAACCTACCCTCCTCAAGAAGAATGTGCAGGATCTAAGGCTTGACTGTGTTGTATGTATCGGAGGTAATGGCACGATGGATACGGCTGCCAAAATGATAGGATTGGGCATTAATGTAGTTTCTATCCCCAAGACCATCGACAATGACGTATGGGGTACTGACACCACTTTTGGCTTTGATTCTGCTGTAAGTGTTGCTACAGATGCCATTGATCGTTTGCATTCAACCGCCAGTTCGCACAAGCGTGTGATGGTGATTGAAGTGATGGGACATAAGTCGGGTTGGATAGCTTTGTATTCAGGTATGGCAGGAGGTGGTGATGTAATACTTTTGCCAGAAATTCCCTACAACATTACTAATGTAGGCAATGCGTTGATTGACCGTATCAAGAAAGGCAAATACTATTCTATCGTGGTGGTGGCAGAGGGCATCAACACTACCAACTCCCGTAAACATGCAGGTGAATTCATTGCAGAAGAGATAGAATATGAAACAGGTATTGAGACTCGCCAGACAGTGTTAGGATATATTCAACGAGGGGGGACACCCACTTCGTTCGACCGCAACTTGGCTACACGTATGGGTGGTCATGCTGTTGAACTGATAGCCAACCAGCAATTTGGCAGGATGGTGGCATTACAAGGAGATAAAATTACATCTGTGGATATCCGAGATGTGGCAGGTAAACAGAAGTATGTTTCCGAACATGATGAATTGTTGGTAGAAGGTCGCAATATAGGTGTTTGCTTCGGCTGATATCAGGCATTTATCTGCTTCAATGCTTCTTTTGAAGCATGCTGTTCAGCTTCTTTGATGCTATGTCCGGCACCACGTCCATAGCATACGTCATCGACATAGGCCTCTACCTCAAATCGGAAATATTTCTTGTTTTCTATTGTCTCCGAAACGAGTTTGAAATATCGTTTTTTACCGTTCTTCTGACACCACTCTATGAACCTTGCTTTGTGATTGGTCTCAGTATTGATTATTGTGTCTAAATATTCAGGATCTTTAATGAGCCATTTTTCAGCTAGCTGACTACTCGCTCTGTATCCTCTGTCTAAATAGACTGCACCTAAAATTGCCTCCAGCGTATTCCCAGATACATTATTTTTAGTAGATACGACTTTTTTTTCTTTTATTATGAGTTGGTCAATATGAAGTCCGATAGCTATTTTATTCAGGTATTGTCGGTTTACTAACTTGGTTCGCGTAGTAGTAAGTAAACCCTCCCGAGCATTCTTGCAATGTGTAAACAGATAATCAGCAACCGACATATTGATCACTGCATCTCCTAAGAACTCCAGGCGTTCATTGTTCAGTTTACGTCCTGTACTATCATAGATGGGCCTTGATTTATGGCAAAGCGCAACACGGTAGATATGGATGTTATTGGGCATAATACCCAAGTGATGATACAAAGAAAGGTAAGTTTTCCTGTCTTGCTTGAACAGGAGACTTACCTTCCAATATGTCTGTTGTAGCAAGTTAGATAACTTACTCTGCATATTTCCTAACAATAAGACAAGCATTGTGACCGCCAAAACCAAAAGTATTGGACAATGCAACGTTCACTATGCGTTTCTGCGCTTTATTGAACGTGAAGTTCAAATTGTAGTCAATATTTTCGTCCTCGTCACCTTCCTCGTGGTTAATGGTCGGAGGAATGATGTCGTTCACTACAGCAAGAATACTGAAGATGGCTTCAGCAGCTCCAGCAGCTCCCGTCATATGACCTGTCATTGACTTAGTGGAACTGATGTTTAGCTTGTATGCATGTTCGCCAAACACTTCCTTGATAGCCTTCGCTTCTGAAATATCACCCACTGGGGTTGATGTTCCATGAACATTGATATAGTCAACATCTTCTGGTTGGATACCTGCATCTTCTAATGCATTGCGCATTACCAGAATGGCACCTAAACCATCGGGATGAGAAGCTGTCAAGTGATAAGCGTCTGCAGACATACCTTCTCCAATAACTTCAGCGTAGATTCTTGCTCCGCGTGCCTTTGCGTGCTCCAACTCTTCAAGAATAAGGCAACCAGCACCTTCTCCCAAAATGAAACCATCGCGACTTGCACTAAATGGACGTGAGGCTGTCTTTGGAGAATCGTTACGAGTGGTCAGGGCGTGCATGGCATTGAAACCACCTACTCCACCAGCAGTAATAGCTGCTTCAGAACCACCTGTTACCATAATGTTAGCCTTGCCTAAACGTATTAGGTTGAAGGCATCTGCAATGGCATTGGTAGAAGTAGCGCAGGCTGACGCCACAGAATAGTTGGGGCCATGGAATCCGAAAACGATGGAAATCTGGCCAGCAGCAATATCCGAGATCATCTTAGGGATGAAAAATGGATTGAACTTAGGGCCCAAGTCCTGATGCTGATAATAATAGCCAATTTCATCTTCAAAAGTGCGGATACCACCAATACCAGCACCAAATACAACACCTACACGGTTCAGATCTTCGTGCTCAAGGTCAATGGCAGCATCTGCCACAGCTTGCTTAGCTACAGCCACAGCAAACTGTGTATAGATGTCCATCTTGCGAGCCTCCTTACGGTCAATGTACTGAGTCGGATCGAATCCCTTAACCTCGCAAGCGATTTGTGTCTTGAAAAGAGAAGCATCAAAATGAGTAATTGGCCCTGCGCCACTCACACCTTTCACGAGGTTATTCCATGTTTCTTCAACTGAATTGCCTAAGGGGGTAATTGCGCCAAGACCAGTTACTACTACTCTTTTTAACTCCATATAATGGATTTATTTAGAGATTAGCCTCAATATAAGAAATAGCGTCGCCTACAGTCTGGATAGTTTCAGCCTTCTCATCTGGAATCTGCAGTTCGAATACCTTCTCAAACTCCATGATTAACTCAACTGTATCCAGTGAATCAGCGCCAAGGTCATTAGTAAAGCTTGCTTCGTTTGTGATTTCTGATGGTTCAACACCCAGCTTGTCAGCGATGATAGCATAAACTTTTGCAGAAATTTCTTCTGTTGTCATAACTTTTAGTTTTTAGTTAGTAAAATAATAATCTTCTTTTTAGTGGCAAAACTTAAGTTTACAGAAAAACTCATGCTGTTTCTTGCATTTGTTCCCACTTTAAACTATTTTTGCGATGCAAAGGAATGATTTTTTCTTTTACCAAACAAATATTTAACTAATTAAATGCATTTTTTTGCACATAATTAAGTTTTCTGTGCAGCAAAAATAGATTTTTTATGATTACAAACGTTGCGATTCTCGCTTCAGGCAATGGCAGTAATGCAGAAAATATTGCCCGCTATTTCCAAGCAAATACTAACGTAAAGGTATCATTGATTTTAACAAATAATCAGAAGGCCTTTGCTTTGCAAAGGGCTCGGAACTTAAATATCCCTTGTGCATATTTTTCTAAGGAATTTTGGTTGGACGGGAAGGCAATTCTTAGCCTATTACAAAATTATCATATTGGATTTGTGGTCCTTGCAGGGTTCTTAGCCAAAGTGCCAGATACAATTCTGCAAGCTTATCCGCAACGCATGGTCAATATTCACCCATCTTTGTTGCCCCTGCATGGTGGAAAAGGCATGTATGGAGATCGTGTACACGAGGATGTACTACGTTGTGGTGATAAAGAGAGTGGCATCACCATTCATTATACCAGCGAGGTGTATGATGCAGGACAAATCGTGGCGCAATATCGTTGCGAGGTAAAGCCTGACGATACACCCGATACTCTTGCCACAAGAGTACATGCTTTGGAATATGAATATTATCCAAAAGTAATTGAACGTTTATTATCTTCATAAAATGAAGAAACTTTGAAGTTTAATAGTAAATGGTAGCAGGCAAACTAAATCTTTGGCAACGTTTCCTCCTTACGGCTCTGCGCTGTCTGTTCTACGGGCTTTCGCTATTGCCGTTAAATATTCTCTATATACTGTCGGATACGTTTTTTTATCTTGTTTATTACATATTACGCTACCGTCGACACCTCGTTCAGAAAAACTTGACAACCTCTTTTCCAGAAAAAAGCGAGGCTGAATGTCATCGTATTGCGCGTGATTTCTATCACTGGATATTTGATTGCTTGGTGGAAACCATAAAACTCGCTTCCATCTCACCTGAGGAATTACAACAACGCATGCATTTTGAAAACCCAGAATTTTTGAACCATTTGGTTCACGAAGGCAAGTCTGTTATTTTGATGGTGGGTCATTACTGTAATTGGGAGTGGCTTTCGTCTGTTCCTTTACATATAGATGTCCATGAGCCTGATTGGTATCCCATGCAGGTCTATCATCCGTTAGAGAATCCCGTGGTGGACACTTTGTTGTTGGAAATCCGTAGTCGAATGGGTGTCAACAACATAACCATGAACAGAACGCTGCGTACTATGATTGCTGCTCAGCAACGAGGCGTGCCATGTGTGGCAGGCTTCATTGCCGACCAAGTGCCTCTTTGGGAGGCCATCCACGTCTGGATAAATTTTCTCTCCCACCATGATACACCTTTTTTTACAGGAGGCGAGCGCATTGCAAAAAAATTGAACTGTGCTATGGTATACATTGATTTGCGCAGAGAACGCAGAGGATATTATGTGGCTACCTATCGATTGATAACGGAAAATCCATCAAATATTCCGGACTACCAACTCACAGAACAGTATGCCCGTCTCCTTGAAGAGACTATACGTCGCCAACCTTCTTTCTGGCTATGGACACACAACCGTTGGAAACGAACCCCCGAGGGTTATAAAGAACGATTTAATATTAATGACCATGTATAAAGTCAAATTCACCCCTGCTGACACCTCTTTTAACTCCATCTACCACCGTCAGACCGCACATCACGACCTTGTTTCATTAGACGGTAGGTATCTCTTCCTTATAGATGATACTGAGGAAGCTGATTTCTGGGTGGTTCAAGGAAAAGGCATTCGTGCACAGCAACATTGTCGTGTTGCACCGCAGAATACCATCTTTCTAACTACGGAGCCTGAGTCTATATTGGTTTACCCTAAGCGATTCCTTCGCCAGTTTGGGCTAGTCTGCAGTTGCCAAGAAAAGATAAAGCATTCCAATGTACTTTACGGACCAGCTATTCTGCCTTGGTACGTAGGAGTTAAGGAGAATGGTAAACCTGTCGACTCTTTCTGTTTAGATTACGATAACTTGAAAGGCACTTCGTGTAGAGAGCAGAAGAAACGTCTCATATCCGTCATCACCAGCGACAAAGTATTCACACAAGGACATATAGATAGGATTCGCTTCGTCCGTTATCTTCGTGATTACTTTGGCAACCGACTGGATGTATTTGGTCGTGGCTTTCGTACTTTTGATGATAAATGGGACGTGCTGGCGCCCTACAAATACCACATTTCTATTGAGAACTCTTCACAAAAGTATTACTGGACTGAAAAAATTTCAGATTGTTTTCTGGCCGAGTGCTTCCCTTTCTACTACGGTTGTACTAACCTTTCGGATTATTTCCCCTCTGAGAGTTTTCTGCCCATTAATCTCTGCCACCCAGAAAAAGCAATTGAATTGATAGAGGAAGCGATAGCAAAAGATAGAGCGACACAAGCCGCTGCAGCACTAGCAGAAAGCAAACGTCGCGTTTTGGAAGAATACAACATGTTTGAATATGTGGCACGTCTGTGTGACCGACTGAATCCAGAAGCTCCAAAAAAAGATGTTTGCATACAACCATGCTATTCTTCTGACGAACCTCGCAATCTCCTCCATTATACATTTACTCGTTCATACTATAAATTAAAAGCAAAACTGTTAGGTGCCAAACTATAACGCAGCTTCTCTTTATCCTAATGACTGCATATCATTCAGTTTCTTGTAATAACCATTTTGCTGAAGCAAATCTTCATGTTTTCCTTGCTCTACAATCTGTCCATCATGCAGCACATATATTTCATCGGCATTGCGAATGGTACTAAGACGATGGGCGATAGCCACTGTGGTACGTGTCTTCATCAAGCGTTCCAAAGCATCCTGCACTAAACGCTCACTTTCTGTATCAAGAGCTGAGGTGGCTTCATCAAGTATCAAGATAGGAGGATTCTTGAGGATAGCTCGAGCAATGCTTAGGCGCTGACGTTGACCACCAGACAATCTGCCACCTCGGTCTCCGATATTAGTGTCATAGCCTTGTTCGGATGCCATAATGAAATCGTGGGCATTAGCGATACGAGCAGCTTGCTCCACTTGTTCGAGGGTGGCGCCGTCCACACCAAAGGAAATGTTATTAAAGAAAGTATCATTGAAGAGGATAGCCTCTTGGTTCACATTGCCAATGAGCTGACGTAGGTCGTGTATGCCCAAGTCCTTGACATTGACACCATCAATCAGTACCTCGCCCTCTTGTACGTCATAGTAGCGAGGAATGAGGTCCACTAAAGTAGATTTACCGCCTCCACTCTGTCCCACCAATGCGATGGTCTTGCCCTTTTCGATGACGAGGTTGATGTGACGCAACACCCATTTATCAGCATACTTGAACGAAACATCACGAAACTCGATCTGATGTTGGAAATCTTCTATATGCACAGGATGTTCCGGCTCATGGATGTTGTTCTCAGCCATCAGTATCTTATCCACACGCTCCATGGATGCCAATCCCTTGGGGATGTTATAGCTGGCACGAGAGAACTCTTTCAGAGGATTAATAATACTGTAGAGGATTACTAAATAATAGACAAAAGTAGAGCCATCGAGTACCTGCTTATTCAACACTAGAATACCGCCAAACCACAGAACGATGACAATCATCACAGTACCTAAGAACTCACTCATAGGGTGTGCCATGGATTGGCGGATATTCACTCGCATGATATGGTCACGATAGCCTGAGTTAATCTTATCAAACTTACGGTTCATCTTTCCTTCGGCATTAAACGCCTTAATGATACGCAAGCCTCCCAAAGTTTCCTCTACAATGCTCATGGTATCACTCCAAAGGGACTGTGCCTTGATGCTCTTTGCCTTTAATTTCTTACCCACAAATCCCATAAACCAGCCGAAAATAGGTACAAACACCAACGTGAACAAGGTGAGTTGCCATGACACAACCAACAAGGCAGCAAAATATGAAATGATAAGGATAGGGTTCTTGAATAGCATGTCAAGACTTGCCATGATGGAGTTCTCTATTTCCTGCACATCACCACTCATACGGGCAATGATGTCACCTTTGCGCTCCTCGCTGAAGAAACCCAATGGCAACGAGTTAATCTTCTGATACAGTTGGTTACGAATATCTCTCACCACACCTGTACGAACTGGCACTATAGTAGCAGATGACAGGAAATAGGCTCCCGTCTTGAGAAAAGTAGCAAACGCAAGAAACAAGCCTATCACCAACATGGTGGTGGTAGGACCAAGGTTAGTCACCATTTGCTGCACAAAACTATTGGCATTGTTACTCAGCACTTCACTAATGTTACCCAACGTCATCTCGTTCCAAGGAATCCACGCCACTGGCTCCATGGAACCTTCCGTCTGAAACAAAATATTCAGTATGGGGATAATAGCCATGAACGAGAAAATGTTGAGGAGGGCACTGAGTATATTGAACAATACGGTCAGCACCAAATATTTCTTATAAGGCGGTATGAAACGCTTCAAAACCTGTATAAATTCTTTCATCTTAGGGTATAATAATTTATTCTTGCTGCAAAAATAGTGCAAGTTAAAGACAAAGCCAAATTTATTTGAGCTTTGTTGAGACGAAGTTTATTTTATCTAAAGATAAGCAAAAAAGTAGTTGAATTTGTAAACTTTTGCCTATATTTGCAAGATAGATAATATGTAAAACCATATTTGATATGAAATTTACCGAACTATGCAATAGCATTTTTGAAGCCGTGATAGACAATTATCACAAAACCGACAATATTGATACACCTATCCAAAACCCATATCTTGTAAAGAGCATAGAGTTCTACTTGTATCTGAAAAATTGGATAGACACGGTGCAGTGGCATTTGGAAGACATCATTCGCGACCCAGACATCAATCCAGTAGAGGCTTTGAAGATTAAACGCAGAATCGATAAGTCTAACCAAGACCGCACTGACTTGGTGGAGTTGATTGATAGCTATTTCTTGGACAAGTACAAAGATGTAGTGATTTTGCCAGACGCAACTATCAACACAGAGAGTCCGGCTTGGGCAATTGACCGTTTGTCTATCTTAGCATTGAAGATTTACCACATGCGTGAGCAGGTGGAACGTAAAGACTCTACTTTGGAACACCATGATATTTGCCAGCAAAAGTTGGATTTCCTGTTGGAGCAGCAGAAGGACTTAAGCGTTGCCATTGACCAACTTTTAGCAGACATCGAAGCTGGTAAAAAGTTCATGAAGGTTTATAAACAAATGAAGATGTATAATGACCCTACATTAAACCCTGTACTCTACAGCAAGAAATGAAACTGCTTGTTATCAGATACTCAGCGTTGGGAGATGTCGCCATGACAGTGCCTGTGATTGATTCGCTGGCACGCCAATATCCCGACCTCAAGATTAGCATACTGAGTCAGGATTTTATGGCTCCTTTGTTTGCATTGCTGCCAACCAATGTGACATTTATGGGAGTGAATCAGCATGATTATAATTCTTTTAGTGGCCTGTGTCGTATTTATAAAATGTTAAGACGAGAACATTTCGATGCAGTGGCAGATATTCATGATGTTATACGCACCAGATTGTTGCGTCCTATCTTCTGGCGGCATAGCGTAAAGAAAGCCTATATTAATAAAGGTAGGGTTGAAAAGAATACACTTTGCCGTAAAAATAACAAAAAGCTGGTTCAACTGAAAACTTCATTTGATCGATATGCAGAGGTGTTTAATAAATTAGGATGGCCAGTAACTATAAACTTTCAATCAATCTTTGGATTAGGGAAAGGTGACACCACTCTGTTCAAGGAGTTGGCAACACCTATTGAAGGACAACAATGGATAGGATTCGCTCCTTTTGCTGCTTTAAGGGGCAAAAGGTTGCCTATTAAAACAATTAATGAAGTTATCAAACTGTTGTGTACAGACCACAATATTCACCTGTTCCTGTTTGGTGGCGGCAAGAAGGAAGTTCAGCAATTACAAAAGATGGCAGAAGGTATCCCGCAGGTAACAACAGTGGCTGGCCGACTTAATTTAACAGGAGAATTGGCACTGATGAGCCATCTTCATGTGATGGTGTCGATGGATTCTGCCAACATGCATTTGGCATCGCTGGTAAACATTCCAGTGGTATCGGTATGGGGTGCCACCCATCCTTATTCTGGCTTTATGGGCTGGAGACAATCAGAAAGTTTGGCTGTACAGACAACATTGGATTGTCGTCCTTGCTCTATCTATGGCAATAAACCTTGTTTACGAGGCGACTATGCCTGTCTCAGTGAAATCTCCGCACTAGATATTGTAAGAAAAGTGAATTCTATATTAGCTAACAACCATGAGAAAGATAGTAGTCAATCCAAAATATGAAACACTGAGAAGCTACCTGGAAGGTATCCCAGAACGAATGCTCCTTGAGGGTACCGTATTATATAACAGGCGAAATCTTATTAAAGAACTGATAACTCCTGATGGCTTGCACATTAATGTGAAACGATATCAAAAACCGTCCTACAATTCTATTGTTTATTCTTTGGGTATTCGCAAGCCCAAAGGGCAACGAGCATACGAGTATCCCTTTATCTTAAAGAAAAGGGGTATCAATACGCCTGAATCCATTGCCTATATAGAGGATAGAAAAATGGGGGTGTTGCAATACAGCTATTTTATCAGTATTCAGGCGCAAGGTTACCATTTACTATTCGAAGACAATTCTACTGAAAAAGTTACAAGTGAGGAATTAGCATTGGCACTGGCATCCTTTACAGCTGATATGCACGAAAAAGGAGTCTTACATAAAGATTATTCACCCAATAATATACTTTATAAGGTTAAAGATGGCATCTATGATTTTACCATAGTAGATATCAATCGTATGCGCTTTGGCCCAGTTGACATGAAAACTGGATGCCGCAATTTTGTTCATTTGTGGGGACCTAAACGTTTCATCGTTCTATTAGTGGAATCATATGCCCGCATCAGAGGTTTCGATGCAACTACCTGTGTACATAACGCCTTGGAGGCACGCCGCCGATTCTGGATCAAGTTTCTCAAGAGGCACCAAGTGGATTACGATTTAGAACTATAGCTTAAGTAAATAAAAGGTCATCACCACTTAGCTAAATAAGATTTTTAGACTTGTCGCTATTTTTGCCCAAAGAGAAGTTATAGCCAGCAATCTCAACTCATGTTGATGATTACCATCAGACAACGCCTTTCTAAATATGGGTGCTGCCCTATGGAACGATTCTTCATCGGGTTTCTTCATCCAATATCTGCGAAACTTTGGTAAATAAAACTTTGCCTCTCTTGACTCTTCCCTTGGAGTAAAGTTATTGGCAATCATTTCAAATACAGCCCCCCAATGACGCCGCTTTTCAATTTTGCTTGTTCCTGTAGATATAGACTGAGGGCGCATATACTGATAATAGGTAACATCAGAAATGGTATAAAGATGGCTAAGATGTTTCATAACAAAGAAAGTCCACAACAAATCCTCCCACAAATATCCCTCTTCAAAGAATAGCTGATGTCGCATCAAAAAGTCTTTCCTCACCAATTTATTCCAAGCACATGCATGCAACTCGTCTTGATAATAGCTATTCCTAATTTCTTCAAGGGTAGGAATATCTTTCCTTTGCAGCTTTACCCCCCGCCGTTGGCTAAAGGATACGGATACACCATCAGCTCGTCTTTCAAAACTACCCATCACCATTTCAATAGTCGGGTCGTTATGCACAGGATTTACCAATTTCTCTATACAATCAAATGTGATGGCATCATCACTATCCAGAAAGTAAATATACTCTCCTGAAGCAACTTGTAAGCCTGTATTACGTGCTGCCGACAAGCCCCTATTTTGTTCATGATGTAATATAGAAAAGCGAATGGGACCTTGATAGTTTGTTATCATGCGCTCGCATTTGGCTATACTGTCATCGGGCGAAACATCATCCACGATAACACATTCTATATTCTCGTAAGTCTGGTGCATTACACAACTTATACAGCGTTCTATATAATCAGTTACACCATATACTGGAACTACTATGGAAACTATTATTTCTTTATTTTTCATTATCACAATTCAGATAGCTTATACCAAAATCTTTACGCCATTAAAAAAACATTTTACATTTACTGCTCTTTTCGCTGCAAAAGATGCTATAGACAACAGCGTTAGCGCTGATCGATGATTGCCGTCAGACAATGCTTTTTTAAACAAGGACGCTGCCCTATGAAACGACTTTATTTCTGGCCTCCTCATCCATTCCTGACAAAACTTAGGCAAATAATGCTTTGCTTCTCTTGCCTCTTCTTCTGGAGTAAAGTTTTGAGCAATCTTCTCATATACTGCCCCCCAATGACGTTGCTTAACGTCCCTGATTGTTCCGGTTGTTACAGAATGAGGACGCTTAAGTTGGTAATAGGTAACATTAGGAATAGTGTAAAGATGACTAAGATGTTTCATAACAAAGAAAGTCCACAACAAATCCTCCCACAAGTAACCCTCTTCAAAGAATAGCTGATATCGCATCAAAAAATCTCTCTTCATCAACTTATTCCAAGCATTGACATGTAACTCATTATTAAAAAAGCTGTCTCTTACTCTCTCGTGTTTAGGTATGTCTTTCTCCTGAAACTTCACTCCTCGCCGTTGCTTTCTTGTAACTGGTGAACCATTAGCACGTCTTTCAAAACTGCCCATCACCATCTCAATGGTCGGGTCGTTATGCACAGGTTTTACTAATTTCTCTATACAATCGGATGTGATAGCATCATCACTATCCAAAAAGTAAATATACTCTCCTGAAGCAGCTTGTAAGCCAGTATTGCGTGCTGCAGACATACCTCTATTATGTTCATGATGAAGAATAGAAAAACGGATAGGACCTTGATAGTCTAGCATCATTCGCTCACATTTGGCGATGCTGTCATCGGGTGAGGCATCATCTACGACGATACATTCTATATTCTCATAAGTCTGGTGCATTACACAACCGATACAGCGTTCTATATAATCACTAACGCCATATACAGGTATTACAATAGAGACAGTTATATTTGGATTATTCAATGTCATTCTTTGCTTTTCTTCTTTTTCTCGAGGAATTGGCGCAGAGAGTCAGGAGTAGTCAGCCAGCGTCTATGCATCCACACCCACTGGTCTGGATGCTGGCTGATAATCTGTTCCATCGCTTCATTATGCTTTTTGGTGTTATATGTGATTGTCTCTTCCTCTGTTTCTTTTTGAACAAATGGTATTTCTGGCAAGATTCTGAATACATAAGTATCATCAGCATCATTACGAAAAGTATACATTGGAACGACCGCGGCCCCTGTAGCTATAGCAAGACGAGCGCAGCCTATAGGTGTATATGCGTCCTTTCCGAAGAAAGGGATAAACTCACCACGAATGTTCATGCTATCCTGGTCAATCATGATAATCAAGCACTCTCCTTTTTTAAGCCGTTCAACGAGTATGTTAAAACTATGATTATGTATTATGTTAGCCATACCACGAGATTCCCTAAAATTAATCATCAACTTATTGAGAGGCTCGAAATGAATACGACTACTCACCCCATTAGTTTTATAACCCATTACTGGCGGCATGATGGCAGAAAATTCCAAAGTTGTGGTATGCGGGACCAAGCATAACACACCCCGCCCCTTCTCATAAGCGGCCTTCAGATATTCCTCTCCCTCAAACCTAAAATAACGTGAGAACTGCTCACGTGTTTTTAACTTGCTGAACAAGACATAGTCGGTATTGGATTTAGCTATCGATACAAACACGCGTTTGCCAATGTCGAAGTAAGTACCTT